>Ga0265314_10000259_pt1 | contig 77595 bp, 60 predicted proteins | sample 4126metaG_FD_203106 | JGI IMG/M metagenome (GOLD analysis project Ga0265314, IMG submission 203106) | Rhizosphere microbial communities from Carex aquatilis grown in University of Washington, Seatle, WA, United States - 4-1-26 metaG | ecosystem: Host-associated > Plants > Roots > Rhizosphere >...
ACGCACGCGGCCGCCTCACCCCTATCCGGCGATCGCCGCCTTGATCGCCGGTTGACCTTCAATTGAGGTTTTCGGGCTCAATGCAAGGGAAACCGAAGTGTGACTAGGAGATTGTCGGACCTGGAAGTATGCAGCGACCCAACGGGAAGCGGATCATAGAAAGGACGCCGACCGCAGGCCCTAGCGAGGCGCGCCTCAGACCAACGAGCATATGGTCGCGCCTCGGGCTGATGGCTGATCGCTGATGGTAGATGGTTCAGGCCATCCGCCATCGGCGATCAGCTATCGGCAGGCGCTTGAGGAAACCGAACTTAACTTGCCAACAACGACTTTCCAAACCTCAAGCGCCCTACCGGGGTAGACAGTCAAAGCGGATCGAGGGCGGATAGAGGCGGCGATCGAAAGTCGCGCTGCTGTGGCCGACGTCCACCGCCGGCTGACGCCGCCTCAGGCGTCCGAGAGCGGACACCACCTTTGTCAGTGCCGCATCCGGTCCGAGCCGTTGTGTCCAGCGTGTTTCTCTCCGCCAGCGAACCAGGTTCGCGGCCGCTTGCGCGCGCTCCGCGTCGGGCAAGGGACATTGCGGATGGCGCAGGGCGTCGTCGAGCCAAGCGAGGTCGTCGAGCGAATAGGTCGGTCCCGGCAATTGATTGTACTGGCGTTGCTGGCTGGCCCGCCGGTAGGCAACCAGGCCTCCCGGAACCAGTAAGACCGAGCCCACGCGGGCGAGCTGCAGATGCAGCTTGGCCGGCGCCGATGCACACAGGGCATCGAATCCGCCGCACGACTGGAACGCGTCGTGACGATAGAGCATGGCGCTCGGGCTTTCCCACAGTACGGGCTCGGCGAGGTATTCGTGGCGGTAAGCGTCGACGGGTGACAGCTGCTGCGGCAACAGCACCGTGTCGTCATCCTTGGAACCGAATAACACGACATCCGCATGTTCCTGGACGAACCACCGCAACGTGTCCAGCGACTGCGGGTAGAGCCGATCGCCGGTGTGCAGGAACTTGAGATAGCGGCCACGAGCGAGGTCTGCGCAGCGATTGTGGTTGACCCATTTGCCCAACCGTCGCGCGCTCCGCACCACGCGGATGCGGTCGTCGTCGGCATAGCCCTCGGCAATCGCCGCGGTGCGGTCGTCGCTCGCATCGTCGCCGATGATCAGCTCCCACTCGGGACTGGACTGCTCGAGAACGGATTGGATGACCGCGGCGATGCGGCCTTCGGCGTTGCGTGCGGGGATCACCACACTGACGAGCGGTCGCACCGGGCCACTGCCACGGCCGACGCCGACAGCGAAGGTTCCAGACGACCGGGTCGATTGCGCCACGACGGCGACCGCAGGCGGCTGCGGGGCCGTACGCAGCGCAGTCACCAAGGAGCGCAGCGGCTGGCGCCCCTCCAGGAGCCATGCGTATGCCAGTCCGGGACGGCCGCGCTTGAGCATGTGCAGCGTGTGTGCGGCGTGGGCGTGCAGCAGCCGCCAGCGGGCATAACTCTTCTCGTGTGCATCGAGGGGACAACGCTCGTCAGCCAGCGCGTCGAGCGCGATGCCGAGATAACGCCCTGCGAAGACGGCCGCACCGGCATCGCTCGCGGTTAGCAATTGGCTTTCCTGCCCCGCATGGCGGCGCCACCAGATCAGCCCGGGCGCAATGACCACCGTCGGCGCAGAGCTGGCCAAAGCCAGCCAGCATTGAAAGTCGCTGGTGTTGCGATGGGGTTTGAACCCGCCGATCTTCTCAAACGCCGAGCGCCGGATGATGGTCGCCAGCGGGCCGATGTCGAGGAGGCCGCTCCCACCGAATTGCAGCCAGCAGGCCGCATGACGAGACAGCACGGCGGGACAGCGGATGCCCGGAACGGCCCGGCTGATGCCCAGTGCCGCTTCTTGATACGACTCCATGGCGTCGACCATGGTCTGCAGGCAGTGGGGATAGATCACGTCGTCCGCATCCACGTACTTCAGGTACCGGCCGGAGGCGAGCGCCGCGGCACGGTTGCGGTTGGGGTAGTCGCCGAGATTCTCGTCATTGACGAGCACTCGTACCCGCGGATCGTGCGCATAGCCGGCAGCGATCGCGGCGGAGCGGTCCGTGGAGCGATCATCCACGACGATCAACTCGAAGTTGCCGAATGTCTGCGACAGGACCGCTTCAATCGCCGACGTCAGGTAGCGTTCGCGGTTGTAAACCGTCATCAAGACGCTCACGAGAGGGGATGGCACAAGGCACCGAGACCTAAGGAGAGATGCGAGCGCAGCGTCAGAGCTTCACCGTAGAGGCTCGCGGTTGCGCAGTGATCATAGTGGGGTACAAGCCAATTCGGCGTGAGAGCGGGACCGTCAGAACTCTGCGTGGAAGTCGAACGCCGGCTCCCAATGCTCGACCTTTGAAAAATATCGATCCTGATGCAACACGCGATGGCGGCGTAACCAACGCCCGCGCAGAAGGCGGAGCACCTCGGCTTTCCGCGAGTATACTGGCCGCAAACCGACTTCGAGCTCTGTGTAGTGGCGATGCGAGAGCACGAAGTTCAATGCCTTGTGCACTGCCGGGTACCCACAGTCGTTGAAGCCAACAATGCCCTTGGTCTTGAGCATCTTATCGATGTAGTAGAAATCAAGCATTGTGTAGTCGAAGGTGTGCCATCCGTCGATGTACCCGAAGTCCAACGTCTGGCCACTCCCCAGGAGCTTCGGCAAGGCGACAAAGTCCGGCTCTTCTATCAATTGATGGAACATCTGCAGGCCGGCGCGCGCCACATTGGTGATCCCTGCCTCGTGCCAATACGCGGATTGATCCGGGTCGATGGAGATCAAGCGGCCATCGGCGCCCAGTGTGCGCAAGGCGGTTAGGATCGCCAGCGTTGAGACACCGAACGCCATACCAACTTCGAGCACCACGGCCGGTCGGCTTCTGAGCACCGCAGCGTACAGGGCTTCCGCCAGTGCGGCGCTGATCTGGGAATGGATCCGGTGCGCCTGTCCCTTCACACAGGCCACCCCCGTATCCAAGAGCTCCTTCAACACCGGGCTTTCGGACATCAGCGCAGAGGTCTGGCTGTCTCGCATCATGGTGTTTCTCCTCAGGGGCACTACACCAGCTGCCCCATCAACTTCCTGGATCGTCTCCGGAGGCGTCGCGAAATGCCATGCAAGCTCCCGCGTGACATCTCAGCAAACTGCTCTCGGGTCGTGTCCGTCCAGATCGTGGAGTGGAACTCGTCGTCCCACATGGCGATGCGGGGGGCTATCCCGTAAACGGAAGTTCCGACAAACTCGGCGTTGCCGAGCAAATCATCCGGTGGCATTCGAATCGGATAGGCAGCCTTCACGAGGGAGCGGGCCCCTTCCCGGTTGAGCAGATACGCCCCGGTCCGCCCGACGAGAGCGTCAAACCTACACAGGGACAAATGATCAAGTTTCGGCGTTGGAAGTGTCGCAACGGATATGGGACGAGCCATATCATATGCGAAATTGACGACACGCCAATTGGGGGGCAACCAGCTTTCCCGGCAAGCAAGAACGTCCGCGAACTCCGGCGCGAGATCAATGTCATCTTCGAGAATTAGAACCTCGTCCGGGCCACGCTTGACCAGCATTTCGTAGATTTTGATATGCGACCACGAGCATGCCATTTCGTTGGGATGCATTTCACGACCAAGCCGGTCAAAGGCCGCGGACGCTTCGTAGACCGAAGAGATCTCATGCGGCGAGAGCAACGCGCCATCGACGCCGTCATAGAATTCGAATTCGAGACCGTGCCTCGCCAGCATACTGCTCATTTTTTCCCGGCGGTCCGCTGACCTCGCAAGGTTGATGACACAAATGCCTATTGGCTTTCGGGTGCATACAATTCCTTCGGTTGTCATGAACCTATCTGCCGTCGCCGCCTGGCCTGCGGCCAGCGTCATGGCCATGGCCCGCTTCCCGTCGGTCGCTGCAGACCGCCAAGTCCGACACAGGCTGCCAGGCTTGGAACTTCGAAAGGAGGCCGGCTGCGGGCCTAGAAGACCGGCCGCGGGCCGGAAGGAGATCTGTCCCCGTTTTCGGCCGTATCTCTAGGAACCAAAAAGCGGGAACAGGCGTTGGAGCACACGAGGAATGAACTCGCCGGCGCGAAGCCGTGGGGGGAGGGACTGCATCGCCCGAATCTGCCGGCGGGCATTGCGCGCCCGTCGGGTGAAAAAGTCGGGGCAAATGAATTCCGCAAACAGCGCATCGGTGTGTTCAAAATTTCCGGCGCCGGCCAGACGCAGCGCTTCTTGGACGGCACGATCGGCAAGCAGACCCCGCAGGATCGGCCGGTTCGCTTCCGGGCAGAGGGCAAACGCCGGCCCCGGATCGGCAAGCAGCGGCGTCAGCATCTCCTGGTGGGCGAGTTGCGAATCCTCGCGGTGATACCAGACCAGCGGGTCCCCCAGCCGCACGAACGGGTGGCGCAACGCGGCCATGACAAACAGGTACATGTCCTCGCCGTAACGACACTTGCTCTTCTGGTAAAATCCGCCGCTGTCCTCGAAGGCCGAGCGCCGGAACACCGCCGTCGAGGGCAGATAGGCGTGGAGGAGCCAGTCGAATGTGTGGGCTGCCGTAGCCGGCCCAACCACGTACCGCCCCGGGTGGTAGCCCCGACTGTCCAGGTGCGTCTGGCTGTTGCGACGCTCCGGGCCATCGAGAAAGGCGCCGATGGAGAACCCGCAATCCGCATACCGGCGCAGCGCGTCGAGAGAGCGCTCCAGGAACTCCGGTGCCCACTCATCATCGGCATCCAGGAAAGCCAGATACTCTCCAGATGCGATGGCCGCGCCGAGATTCCTCGCGGCGCCGGGACCGCTGTTGGCATGGTGAACGATCTTCACCCGCGGGTCGCGAACACTGCCGGCTACCCGCAGACTGCTGTCGGTGGAACCGTCGTCCACCACTATCACCTCGAAGTCGCGGTACGTCTGGCGCACTATCGAATCGAGCGTCCGCTGCACGCAGTGCTCCTTGTTGTAGAGCGGTACGATGACGCTGAGAGTCATGAGGAACCGAGAGACGGCGCACGTTCAAGGTTGAGGACGACGCGCTCACGCAACCGCCGGAAGCGGACAACGGATTGCCGAGCGGATCGATTCAACCATACCTTGGACAACGGCCGCGAAACTGAAGTTTTCCACGCAATGCGCGCGCGCGGCGCGCCGCATCGCGCCGTAGGCGGTGGGATTGTTCATCAAACACCGCATGGCGGCGGTGAAGTCCGACGCCTCGCAGGGCGTGTCGATCAACAGGCCGGTCTGCTGGTCAACGACGAGCTCCGGAATCGCAAAGCGCCGCGGGGCAATCGCCGGACACCCGAAATAACCGCACTCAATGATGACCTGCCCGATGGTGTCGGAAGTCGTCGGGTACACCAGACAAAATGCCGCACCAAGAAGGGAGCGCAGTCGCGCCAGCTCCGCAGGCCGGTTCTTGCGCAGATGCCCGGCGTATTCCACACCCGGCTGTCGAAGAATGGCGTCGGGTGGCCGCTGCCCCAGGACGACGAGTCGTGCTTCAGGATGGTGCTGACGCACGGCGCGAAACGCGGCGCACGCAGTCGCGCCACCCTTGAGCGCGAAGTCCTGCGCAATGAAGAGAAACAGAAGCTCGCCTGTCCAGGTGTCGCGGTCCGGAATGACAAGGTTCCCACCGATGCCAACCACGCTGTGGTTCGACGCGCGCAGCCCGTAGTGGCGGACGGCCTCATCGCGCGCCCACGCCGACGCCCAGAACACCTGCGTAGCGCGTTCGAGCCACTGCTTCTCGCCGGCTTCAATGCGGGCGATGTCCGCCGCAGCAAACGCATCGACCGGCAGGTTGTTGTTGAAGTAGGTCCGAAAGCAGGCGTCGAGATAGGCACCATACGGCCGTATCGACCGACAGCGAATCCAGCGGGTGACTCCCACGTAGAGGTCGTAGTCGGCGTCCGTTCGCAAGGCATCCACGCAGGCACCGACTCGTGCCAGACGCGCCTCGGAAAAGGGGTAGAACGCACTCCGGCCGCCGAGGACGCGCCACAGCTTCGAGGAGAGTTTCGCGCGCGGGCGCACCGGGGGATCCACCGGACCAACATAGTTCAGCGCCAAAGAGCGGTCGTTCGCCAGATCGCGGTACAGATGGTACGAGAGCCCGCTCCAGCCGCCGCCGACCTGCGCCAGGGACTCGCCGGTGATGTAGTTGAGTCGCATATCGATGAACCGACGAGGTCGCCTCTACACACCGTGCGGGGGTGCGCCGGCGCGCAGCGAGGATCGCGCCGCCCTCGACAGCTTTCGCAGTACGCGGGCGGGCAGCGTGGCGGACAGCCGCCGCCGATCGACCTGCCAGCCCAGCCGGCAGGCCGGATGCCGGAGGTTGTGCCAGCAGGTACGCGGCAGCGACCACAGATTGTGCGGAAACAAATAGCGGTACGGCGGCGGCACGTAGTGGGGAAGGTTTTCGGTACCCAACTCGCCCCGCATCCCATCGTGCAGATGAAAACTGCAGATTGAGAGTGCCGGGTTGATGACCTCATACCCAGCCTGCTGCAGCTCGAAGAGGATACGATTGTCGCAGCGCGGCACACCGATCTGGAAACCGGCAACGACGGGGCGCACGCGACCGCGGAGGATCCAGGTATCCTGGCTGTCGTTGCGATCGAACAGGTTGGCCGTGCCATCCTGCGCCACGTCCCAGCGCGACAACGCCAGCACGACGTGCGCCGGCAACTCCCACACCTTGAAGAGTGCAAGCTGCGCATCGAAGAGGATATCGCCGTTGGCGATGACGGAGATATCGTCCGGTGCGGCCAGCTCGTCGATCCAGGCGAAATAGTCGGCGTACTGCGGGCGCTGGGAAATCTTGCGCGTACGAAGCCTGGGGGACCTGAGCCCGACCCGGTGTTCGCCTTCCACCAGCACACAGACTTCGTCGATCGCGTGGCAGGCCAGGTTGCGCGACAAGCACGCCCGGTACTCAACCGATCGCGCCGGATTCTTCTCGAGATATGCGGTTGTAAACACACGGATCATGGGAACCACGCTATTCGTCGTGCGCCCCGCCGGGCGCTGCGGCGGGGCGCGCCGCGCGGGCAAGGACTTCCTCGTACCAATCCATGTAGTCCGCGAGACAGCGCTCGCGTCCGAAGTACATTTCCGCCTGCCGCCGTGCGCTCGCGCCGATGCGCCGCTGCAACGCCGCATCCTCCAACAGGCGCTCCAACAATGTCGCCAATGCCTCCGGCTGCCGCGGTTCGCAGAGGAAACCGGACACATTGTGGTCAATCTGCTCCGGTATGCCCCCAACGTTGGAGGCGACCACGGGACGCCCGCAGGCCATGGCCTCGAGAATCGACGTCGGGAACGTGTCCTCGACCGCGGGGTGCACGTAGACATCCGCGGCGTTGTACAGGGCCGCAACCTTCGCGACGTCGGAATCGAAGGGCACAAACCTCACCGACATGTTGCCGTCGGTCACCGTCTCACCACCGTCGCCAACCGCCAGACAGATCAGTGGCCGCCGCCGGCGGTGCGCCAGTCGCGTGACCGCGCCGACGAGCGTTCCATAGTCCTTGAACTTGTTGCCCTTGAGGCCGTTGGCCGCGCACATCACAATGTCCGCTTCCTCGGGCAGCTCCAGGGAAGCACGGGCGGCGCGCCGATCAGCCGGCTGAAACACGTTGAGATCGACTCCGTTGTGAATCACACGACTCGCCTTGATGGCCCCGGAGAGCAGCGACGCCAATGCCTTGACTCGCAACCACTCGCATGGCGTTGTGACGTACAATTGGCATGCATCGACGATGCGCTTTTTCCTGCGCCAGTTGATCCGCGTGCCATCTCTGCGGATAGGTGGATACACGTCGAGATCCGGGCAACGCCCACACCCGGTTTCCCAGCGCTGGCAGCCGAGACTGTGGGCACAGTGTCCGGCCAGAAGCCAGGCATCGTGGAGAGTCACCACCACCGGTACTTGCCAACTCAGCCGCGCCACCGCACGGAGATCAAAATAGCCGCCATGCGCATTGTGCAGGTGCACAAGATCCCAGTGGCCGGGGACGCCACGCAGGAGCGCGCGCGATGCCGGGTAGTCGAACTCCTCGATGCCGCGGTGCGCTCGCAGCGCGCGCAACGGCGCCCGTGCGGTCGTGAACCAACGCTCGATCCGGCCAACGCCGCGCACGCGGGTGCGATAGCGCGCCAAACAGGCGGTCACGCGATCCGCCGTCGACGCCGTTCGGTCGTCGCCAATTCTACGCACATACGGCAACGTGCTCTGCTGCCAGCCGACCGCAAGTGTCACCGTGTGCCCCGCGCTGAGGTAACCTTCGGCGAGCGTGCGGCAGATCGCCTCAGCCCCGCCAGCCACGTCATAGGCATTGATCAGAAGGATTCGCATACTGGAGGCGTGGGGGCTTGGGGGGCGCAGCACACCAACTTGTCAAATACCTCGCAACTACAAGGTTGGAGGCGGCTCGCGACGGTATCCCCTAGCGACCCAACGGGGAGCGGTCGCGCCGAAAAGACGCCGACCGCAGGTCAGTAGATTCGGCGGTCGATCATGTCGGCGAGCGCCTCGGGAGGACAATCCCGAACCAGGAGCCGCGGGACCTCTAAGAACCTGCAGTCGGCATCGACGACACCCGGAACGTTGGCACACGCCCATGGGAGGCCAGCGTCATGCACGCACTGCGCCGTCTCGGCGGTGAAGTGCGACCGCTCTCCATACGGATAGGCGAAGCCCGCTGCGGTCTGGCCAGTTAGTCTCTCGATCAGCGCCTTGCTTTGAACGATTTCCTCGCGCTGCTGTGCGGCCGACAACGCGGAGAGCATTGGATGGTTCATGGTGTGCGCGCCAATCGCGATCAACCCTTCGGCCGCCACGGCGCGGATTTCGTCCACGGTCATACTGCCGTGGTCACGCCGGGCGCCGGCCGGCAGCTCGGCCCAGCTGCGCAACGCCGCCACCAGCTGGTTCCGATAGTCTACCGGCGCCTGTCTGCCGATCTCCATCAGCCGCAGGTACATCATATGACGGCGAGTCGGGGCCTCCTGCGTCACGTTCCAACCAAGGAACCTCGCCGCTTCGCCCTGCATCCATTTGCGCTCCGCCCCGAGTGAAAAGCTGACGGCATTTTCGCTACCCTCGAAGTGAAACGTCTCGGGCAGCGTCGCTGCCGAGAGCAGCACGCGCTCCACATCGTCCCACCAGAACTCATGACCGGAAACCAGCGGCGCACCGACCGCAAAGATCGTCGCCGGCAACGCGTAGCGCCGCAGTATGGGCGCGGCGATCCGAAAGTTGTCGCAGTACCCATCGTCGAAACTGATGGCGACACGGCGGCGCCCGTATCGACCCTGGCGGGCCTCTTCCAGCAGTTGCGCCAGGGGCAGGACTTCATAGCGCGTCGCCAGCATGGCGAGCTGCGCCTCGAACACCGCCGGACGCACAGCGAGCAACTGGGGGTCCAGCCCCGGCGGCATGACACGATGAAACAGCAGAACGACGGGCCGTGCCATGCTCCGGGCGACGACGCCCTGCAGAGCTCTCCGCGCCTCGCGCGCGCGCCGGCGGAGAGGGCGCAGAACGGAACGCAGCCCACGGGTCGTGTTCATCGCTTGATCGCCTCGATACCGATGGTGATGGGGTATTCCGGGTCATGCACGCGCAACAGGTGCGCCGGAATTTCCTCGGCACAAAAGCCTTCCAGAAAACGCGCCGCACAATAGAGGTTGCCATAAGTCGAGATGGTCACGTTGGTGCGCCCGAAGCGCTCGTCGAACAACTGCGCACACCCGTGCGGCATGAACCTCCAGTAGTCACCCCAGCGCTCTTGATCGTAGCGGCTCAGCTGCGCCAGACCGGGAACCGTTGCCAGGAGACATCCACCAGGGCGGAGCCCGCGGTACAGCGTACCGAGCGCGGCGCGACAATCAGACACGAAGGGCAGTGTTTGCGTCAGCACGATGCAGTCGAACGCGACATCCTCGAGTCCGCGCCCGGACACCAGATCGCCAACCAGAGTGGCCTGGGAGTTGTCGGCCGTGGCGTGGAGCACATCGGAGGTGATCACCCCGTTGCCAAAACGCAGCGTGTAGGTGCGCTCACCAACTTCGAGCACCGCGCCGCGGATCCGGTCCCCATGACTCTTGAGGAATCCCTCCATATACACTCGATCGATCGGCGTGCCGCGATCCCATCCAAACATGCGGCTCACCGGTTCCGTCGATGGTGCAATCAGATTGCGCAATGAGTACATCCGAGGGCCGGAAAGCACCCGGGCACCTGCACGACGCCATCGACCGACGCCAGCCCCGACGCGGCGGCGAAGACCGCCACACACCCCTGCTACTCCCGGATGCATGAGATGTTTACCTGGAGCTCGAACCGACCGGGCGAAACAATCCCGGCGAGCGGATGCGGATTCGACATGCCCTCCGGGTGAAGGTGGTAGCGAAACCCGGCGCTCTCAAGGATCCGCAACAACCGCCCCAGTTGCGGCGGAGCCCCGGATGGACCGTGGTATTCGACGATCAGAGCGTTGACGTTTCGGAGGCTGCTTGAACAGTCGTCGAGCACTGCACACTCCGCGCCTTCGATATCGAGCTTCATGAAATCGACCGGAGATTCGGCGAGCACGTCCGCAAGCCGCAAGGCAGGGACGCGCATCGCCCCTTGTTCATGAATCGCACCGCCGTCGGCGCCATCCGAACGAAAGGGGATCGTCCCATTGCATGTCCAGACCGCGGTCGACAGGGCTCGCACCTTGGCGCACTCGTGATGCACGGAGAGGTTGCGCACGAGAATCTCGTGGAGCGCTGGGTCGGCCTCGAACGCCTCGATTCTTGCCGTCGGATATTGACGCGCGAAGTAAAGGCTGGCGACACCGATGTTGGCCCCGACATCAAGGATGCGTGGTGCGGCGCTGTCGGGTCGAAAGCGATACTGCTGTTCCACGAAGATGTCATGGTGCGCGCCGAGAAACGAAGGCGCATCCGTCACGACCCACGGCCTCCCGTACAGTGTCGTCACCGTTGGTGTCTTTGGGAGAAGCCGTTGCAGCCGCCGGCGCTCGCTCCGCGCCAGGCCCTCCGGATGGTCTTTTCCCAAGACCTCCCGAAAAGGAGCTTTGAGCTGCTCCGGGACGCTGCTCAGAAGATTCTCGACAAGGTTGTGTGTGCGGCGCGACATCAGCATCAGCGGGTTCAGTGCCCGGCGGGCGCGGGCCCGCTGCGCAAGCGTGCGGCGACATGGTGCTTCCACCGCCCGAGTTGACAGCGGAGGCGACGGGAGATGGTGGAATCGTTGCCGTAGAGGAAGAAGGATCGCAAGTAGAAGCGGCCGATCCGCGAGTCTCGCAGTGCACGGGGGTGCAGCTCGACATGATCGGCAACGCGCACATGATACCGCGATTCCGCTCGCGTGAAATGCACCCCGGATCCGTCGGTGCCGATATTCTGCACCAGCGACTTACGGGGGAACAGGCACAGACCGTTGCGCAAGAAGATCGATGCCGCCCAGAACACCGCCCAGGTATTGATGCGGCCCTCGAGATTGGCGATCAGCTGATCCGTCAGTGGAAAGGCCCCGTGGAAATTGAATCGGTCGGTTCCGTGTCGCGAGCTGCGGATGTCATCGAGCAATTGGGCACCATCCCAGCGCGACTCCCTCCACGCACGCCGCCACGTCGCCCATCCCCAGCACATCATCAGCGGGTCAAAGAATGATTCGGGCAAGAACGATTGATGGCTGGTCGACGGGAGGTAGCCGGAGACGTGCATGACTCTGGCCTGCTCGGCATAGAGGTCGAGCGCGCGGTTCATGTACGCGAGGAAACCCGGCGAGGTCTCGATGTCATCCTCGAGGACGATGACGCGGTCGTGGTCGTTCAGCATCCGACTCACCCCACCGCGGATCGACATCGCTAGGCCGAGATTGTCCTCACGTTCATGGACCTGAACGCCGGCACACCATTTTTGTTCTTTGACGATTCGGCGGACTGCCGCGATCGCGGCTCGATCCGCCGCCGGGACGTGTTCTTCGGGACCGTCGCAGAAGACGTGCAAAGTCGAAAACCGTGCCTCCGGATTGCGGGCGAGCGCTTCCAACGTGCAACGCGTGTGCGCGGGACGCTTGTACACAAAGAGGGCAATGGGGGCGAACGAGGTCACGGCAACTACAGATTTCGATAGATCGCCAACGCCGCACGCATTCCCGTTTCTAACGGGATGCGCGCCGTGAATCCAAAGGCCGCTTGCTTGCGCGTATCGCCGCCGCGGGCAAAAACCCCCATGGGCTTGTCGGAGAGACCAACAACCTCCGGCCGGTAGCCGACGAGACCGGCGGCCATGCGGGCGAACTCCTTGAAGCTGGTGTAGATGCCGGTCGAGAGGTTGAGCGCGTCGGCGTCATCGATCTTGTCCATTGTCGCGAGCACGCCGTCGACGCAATCCTCGATATGAATGAAGTCGCGCATCTGGTCTCCCGTGCCCCATACGGTGAGAATCGGCTGCCCGGCGTGGACCACGGCGCGGCGGATGATGCTCGGAAACGGATAGGTGTGGTCCTGATCCTCGCCGTAGCCGGAAAACGGCCGGTAGCACACCGATTTCAGCCCATGTTTTTCGAACGCGAGGCGCGCGAGATATTCGCAGGTGAGCTTGGCCCAGCCGTACGTCATGTCGGGCATACCGAGATCGCCATCGAAGCGGATCATGTCTTCGGTGAGTAATCGGTAGTCACCCTCTTTTTGGTAGCCGATGGGATAGGCCGCACTGGAGCTGAAGCAAACGGTCTTCGCCGGACGCGCCGTCTCCGCCCACTGCCAGTACGCGGCATCGATGGCCAGATCATCCGCCACCGCCAGCGGGCGGTTCTCGATCATGACGCGCCCGCCAACCATTGCGGCCAGGTGGACGGCATAGTCGAAGTCGTCGTCGGTATGGCGGCGAAACCAGGATCGGCAGTCTTCGCGGAAAAAATGAAAGTTCGCGTAGTCGCGCGGCGCGAAGAGCGGCCAGTCGGCTTCCGGATCCCGGGCGCCGGTATCCGGCGCCAGCAGATCCACGCAATGCACCACATCTCCGCGGTCCAGGAAGCGCTTACAGAACCGCCGGCCAACAAAGCCGGCTCCTCCGGTGATCAGTATCTTCTTCATATGCAGGCAGCGCTCCGGGCCTCCGCCGGCACGCTGCCGGCGATCTCGTTGAAAAATGTCACGTACTTTTCCGCACAGCGGCCCGCGCGCCATTCGCGCAGTGCGCGCGCTTGGTTAGCGGCGCCGATCCCACCGTCGCCGGCAAGGCGGAATCCCTCTACCATCGCCGCGGCCGCGGTGGCGGGACGGTCCGGATCGAAGACCGGATTGCCGGTGTCGCGCAGAAGCTCGCCGACGTCCCACGAATCCGGTCCCACGACGACACGACCGAACGTCATTCCCAAGGTAACGTTTCCCGAGTTGAGCACGCGCAAGCGCGGAATGAACAAGACGTCCGCGGCGTTGAGGTAGATCTGCGTGTCGGCCTCTTCGACGAAACCGTAGTTGAAGTGGTAGCGCGGATGCAGCCGGTAGTAGAACCGCGTGAGGTCGCGAATCCAATACTTGAGACGGATCCAGTCCACCTGCGCGAGCTGCTCGCGCCAGCAGGACACCAACAGGATCTTCCCGGGAACGTCCATGCGGTGAAAGGTCTCCCAAATCAGCTGCCGCTCGGATGCGCTGCGGATGGCGCCGAAGACCAACATCACTGCGGCGCGCGCGGGAATTCCCAACCGAGCCCGCGCCTCTGAACGTGTCAGCTGGTTGGGCAGCGAGGCATAGTTCTGGTGCGGGATGATCGCATGACGCGGTTCCCGGCCGCGGTAGAAGGCGGTGTCCCGGTAGCGGTGGCGGAACTCATCGAGACTGGCGCGCGCGAAATGAACGACGCCGTCGGCGTAGCGATAGAAGGTCTCGTACAGGCGATCCCACGCCGGGTCTTCGCGAGCGTCGTGCGGCAGCACCACGTGACGGGTGACCACGAGCTTGGCGCGGTCCGCCCAGAACCGCAGCCGCTGTTCGGTTGCGGCGATCAGCGCAGCGCTCAGGCCGTGCAGATAGGCCTGCTCGATCTCGTAGGTGAGATACTCGGGGAAATGCAGGTGTACGACATCACGGTCACCCGACATGCTCCAGAAATCATCGCTGCTGTGATGCAGCCGGCAGCGATTGGCCAGTTCCGCGTTCAGGTCCACGAGGAACCGATTCAGCGGCATGGGAATCTGGGCGACGAGAACACGTAACATGAGGGGCTCGGGAAACATCGCAAACGACGAGGTGACGTTGGAAGCGCTAGCAAGCTGCGGAAGAGGGCAAAGAACCCCCTTCGGGAGCCTCAGCATGAGCGGACACGCTCAATGATGGGAGGGGATCCGCTCATGCTGAGGCTCTCGAAGCATGGGGCGGGTTCTTCAGTACGCTGTTGGATTAGAGCTTTCTGGCGTCATCGATGAGCCCCTGCAACACGGCGATGTGCCGTGCGAGGCTATAGTTGGTGCGCATGTGCTGGCGCGCATTCTCGCCCATGCGCTGACAGAGCGGTTTGTCGCGCACGAGGGTGCGCATGTGGTGGCTCATTCCCATCACGTCGCGCTCTTCAACCAAGAATCCGGTCACCCCGTGCACGACCGCATCGGTAATGCCGGCATGACGTGTCGAGACCACCGGCAGCCCGGCGGCTCCAGCTTCGAGGATGGCTACCGGCGTGCCCTCCGCATCGCCGTACGACGGCGTTACCGAATGCTGCACGAAGCAACACGCCTGCGCAAACAGCGGCCGTATCTCTTCATGGCGGATCGCCCCCAAGAACGAGACCTGGTCTCCGATTCCCCAGACGTATGCCAGGGTCTTGCAGCACTCCAGCAACGCCTCGTCGCCAACCATCACCAACCGCGCGTCGGGGCAGTCTTCCAGCAACTGCTTGAACGCCATCAGAGTAATGTATGGCGCTTTGATATCGGTGAATCGGCCGATGGCCAGGATGGTGCCGCGATAGTCGGACTGACTCTCATAGAACCAATCCCTCGGGCCATAGGGGTTGTAGACAATCTTCGCGGGATCAGCCCCCAGGCGCACCAGCGCGTCGCTCATGACGTGCGAGACGCTGACGATGCGGAACGCATACTCGAACATTTGCCGATACCGTTCCCGGTACGGCGCCACCACCGCCTCGCGGTGCGCGTCGTGTCCGTGGAAATGGACGATCAACGGGATGCTCAAGGCGCGAGCGTGTGGCAGGATATCCGCGCCGGACGGCCCGAACTCGGCAAGGATCACGTCGACACCATGCTGTTCGAAAAAGGCAGCAAAGGCGTCCTGGATGGCGGGCTCGGACGATTCGTGCGCTGCCACCCAGCGGTGATACAGGCACTGCGGCAGCAGCTTGCCGAGCTTCTTGCGCAGCGGATGCCGGCTGTAGAAGTGGCGGATCGTCCTGCCGTTGCAGGCATAGTCGGGATAGCACTTGTCGAGGCAGACCTTGTCGCCGCGCAAGTAGTCGGTGTGCGTCCGCACGAAGTCCTTCAGGACCAGGTTGCCATCGACGCCAACGATGCAGGTGGTACCCATCGGCGCTACTTCACCGTTGGCGCATGCGCCAGCGCTTGGCCGAGCAGCCGGCGTTTGATGCGCCCGGCGATCATTCGTCCCCGCCCATAGAGATGCGCGGGACTCATCGGCGAGGGCTGTCGAACGTCCGCGGAGGCGAGCCCGGGATCGACCGCCGGTAGGGACATCCAGCGTGCGCGATCAATGACGCGCCGCGCACCGGACGGCGCGTGCAACTGGGTCAGTAACTGGGCCCACAGTGCAGTACTACCTTCACTCGAATACTCCGCCTCGATCCGCGCGCGCGCCGCGCGTGCGAGTTGCTCGCGCAGCGCCGAGTCGTCACGCAGGCGCCGGATGGCGGCAACCACGCTGTCCGCTCGATTGTCCACCAGGAGCCCGGTGACGCCGTCTTCGACCAATTCAGGGATACCGCTACGCATCCGCAGACAGACCGGGACACACCCGCACGCCATGGCCTCCATGAGCGCAATCGGCAGGCCCTCATAGTCTGAGAGCAGGATGATGACATCGCAGCCCAGCAACTCCTTCTGAACGTCGTCGCTCTCGATTCTGCCTACCAGATGCACGGGAAGGTGCGCGCCGTCGGTCGCCAGAATTCGTTCGACCGCGCGCGCGTCCGGTCCGTCGCCGTACAGCACGGCCTCGGTGCCCGGAACCTCGCGCACGACACGGCATAATACGCGCGTGACTTCGGAGATGCGTTTCTGTTCCTCCGCCAGGCGTCCGACATACGCCACCCGCAATTGCGGAGAGCGTCGCTGCTCCTGCGGCGGTAGCGGCACGCCGTAGGGAATTCGGCGTGTCATCGTGTGCTGCGGTCGCCGGGCTCGGACCTGCTGTTCCAATTCCCGTGAGACGCACACCAGCGCGGACAGACGAAACTCCCGGCGGCCGAACACGAATTGCTGCTGCAGGCCGCGATAGAAGGCGTCGTCCGAATGGAGGATGCCCACCGTCGGAATGCCAGCCGACCGCACCCATCGAGCCGCAAGATAGCCCGCGACCACCAGATTGGGCACAAAGACGTCGGGAGGATTTTCACGCAGGCGTGCCAGGATCCAGCGCAGGCGATCCTCGGTATGTTCATGGCACGCAACCGTGGGACAATCGAATCCCTGCGCCTGCAAGGCCGCAAGAGTCGGGCCGGTGTCGCCCCAGTGGGTCATGACGAGACAGCGCGATTCGACGCCGTGCGTGCGCAGCGCGGGAAGCAGCCGTTGAATCCATGCCACGGGCCCGCCGACGTTGTCCGGCTTATCGTAGGCACAAAAGGTCACGTTGATCATCAGCGGGCGGCTTCGCTTCGAAGATGGGAGGAAGGGCTTGGGGGCTTGGGGGCTTGGGGGCTTGGGGCTTGGGGGCTTGGGGGCTTGGGGCTTGGGGTTTATGCAGTCCGTATCGCGTGGCGCGCTGAACGTTGAGAAAAGAGGGCGGGTATCTTTCCCGAGTACAAGGCATCCAGCGCAGGCGCGACGACGCGCCAATCGTATTCCTCCAGCACCCGTTGCCGCGCGCCCGCGCGGCTGGTGCGATCGGCGAGCGCCAGCAGGGTCTTGTCGGCAAGGTCGTCGAGATTGTCTTGCCGGTAGATGAAGCCGAATTCGCCGCCGCCAATGGCCTCCATGCAACCGGCTTCGTCGGGCACGACAATCGGCCTGCGCTGCGCCATGGCTTCGAGGACCAAGGTCGGCAATCCTTCCCGCCGGCTCGTCACCACCAGGGCCGAGCAGGCCGCCAGCGCGTCCTGCACCTCGGCATGCGCAGCCGGCCCGAGCACCAAAAGGTTGGGCGGCACTTCGACTTCCCATTCGTCCCGCAGAATCGCTGGGCTCAGACCGTGTCCAAGCATGACGAAGCGTGTTCGCGGCAAGCGCGCGGCCAACTGAACGAAGGCGGCGGGGTTCTTCACCGGGTCGTTGCGACCGACGAAGAGCACGAACTCGCCATCGCCGACCTGGCGACGAAAGCGCCGTGCATTCGCTTGATCGCAGCCCGGTACGTCGACGCCGTTGGGGAGGTAGATGGTTTCGATCTGATGCGTGCGGCGCAAGGCTTCCTGCTGCCAGCGCGCCACGGATAGGCGAATGTCGGCATGGCGCGCGTCATGGAGCAGCGCGTGATTGATCTCCTCCTGCCACGGGAGCAGTCCGTTCTTCGCATGCTCGGGGAAATAGTTGAGATGATAGGTGTGCACCCAACGGACGGCGTGCTGATGCGCGCGACACCACACAATGAACCACGGGAAGACGTGGGAATGCACGGCGCGCATACCTGCGGGGAAGAACTCCATGAACGGCTGCTTGAGCGTCTTGGTCACCTCGAAGCCCACGCCATTGCGCATGAGCCGGTCGCTGGGAGCCAACTCGATGCGCAGCGCCGAGTAGCGCTGAATGGCCAGGAGGTGGTGGCGGACGCCACCCGACTCGGCAAAATTGCCTCCAATCAGCACGTCGGGAGGACGCGAACGCAGGTGCTCCATCCAGGCCGACAGCTCCCGCCGCTGCCGCGTTGCGGTCGCCGCGCCGTGCCATTGACTCCATGCGTCACGAGCCCTGTCCGTGACGGTGCCGACCAACGTCCCGCGCCTGAAGCTCCTTATCAGCCGGCCGGCGAACGAACGGTGCGGCTCGCCGGCGGTTGCACGCTGCGCAAGCGCCCGGTTCATTGCGTGTCGCACCCTGCCGCACCGCGGGCCGGCAGCATCGCCTCCGTGCGCCATCCCAAAGGGATGTGCACCGCGCCAGGTGCGCGTCCCATCCAGCCGATCTGCCGCTCCCGCAGGTCTTCCACGCAAAACGACGTCAGCCCCTCGTCCAGCCACGTCGCGCGGCTGTCGTCTTCGACGAACATCAGTTTCAATCGGTAGGGCCCACTGTTGAGGAGGTTTCCGGGGATCGTGCAGTGGCTCCGATAGAGGCCGGGCACCGCCGGACACGGTCCGGGCGAGGTGTTCAGCACGACCACCTCCTCGTGATTGACCAGGTGAAACTCAAGGTGAAAGGCCGTCTGCGGGGCTATCCGTCGATACTCCACTTCCAGCGCCAGCGGCGTTTGCATGGAGATCAATTCGGTCTCGCCGTCCGCGGCGGGGACGATACGGATCGCCGTAACCCGGACCGCACTGTTGCCGGGTGCCGTGGACAGGTCGGTCCACGATTTCATCGAGCCGGCGTCTGCCGCGCGCATGTTGCCGGCCAGGTATTGGCGCACCACTTCTCCGACCGGACCGATGGCGCGTGTTTGTCCGTCCCCCAGGAGCACGGCGCGGCTGCACAGGCTCTGCACCGCGACCATGTTGTGGCTGACGAACAGCACCGTGCGCCCTTCCCTCGCCGTCTGCCCCATTTTGCCCAGACACTTCCGCTGGAACGCGGCGTCACCCACCGCGAGCACTTCGTCCAGAATCAGAATCTCCGGATCGAGATGCGCCGCGACGGCGAATGCCAGCCGCACGTACATCCCACTCGAGTAGCGTTTGACTGGTGTGTCGATGAAATCCTCGACGCCGGAAAAGTCGACAATTTCGTCGAGCTTCTTGCGGATCTCATGTCTGGACATTCCGAGCATCGCGCCGTTGAGATAAATGTTCTCTTTACCGGTGAGGTCGGGGTTGAAGCCGGTACCAACCTCGAGCAGGCTCGCAATACGGCCCTTGGCTTTGACCGTCCCGGTCGCCGGCGCGGTCACGCGCGACAGAATCTTCAGCAGCGTGCTCTTGCCGGCGCCGTTGCATCCGATGATGCCCAGCACCTCGCCCTGCTGGACCTCGAAGCTGACATCCTTCAAGGCCCAAAAGCGGTTGCCGTCGTGACGTTCACCGTGTGAATCGCCAACCCGCAACGCGGGATCGGGCTTGCCGCGCAGGTACGCCCAGGCCCGGGTGAGATCCTCGTGCAAGGTGGTGGAGCCGATGGTCCCCAGACGATAGACCTTGCTCACGTGTTCGACGGCGATGACACTGCGCACGGTACCCTACCCTTCTCACACGGTATCCATGAAGGTGCGCGCGGCGCGCAGATAGATCGTGATGCCAAGAGTGAGCAGGACGAGCAGCACGAACCCGCTGATGCCGAGGGACAGCGGCTCGAGGGTGCCCCTTCCCAAGCACGCGTAACGCAGGGCTTCCACGATGGCAGTCAGCGGATTGCAGTTCATGACCCAACGGTACTGCGCGTCGACGAAGGACACCGGGTAGATGACCGGGGTGGCAAACATCAACAGCTGCGTGGAAAAGCTCACGAGTTGTCCGAGGTCGCGGTACCGCGTCGTCAGCGCCGAACAGATCAACCCCAACGCCAGCCCGTACCCCGCCAGCATCGCCACCAACACCGGTGCGCCAAGCAACCATGGCGTGGGTTGAATGGGCACGCCGCGCAGTTGGTAGGCCAGGATCATCACCGCGAAGATGGCGCACTGAATGCCAAAGGAAATCACCGACGACAGGACCGCCGACAGCGGCACCACCAGGCGGTGGAAGTAGACTTTGCCGAATAAGCCCGCGTTGCCCGCCAGTGAATTGTTCGTCTTGTACAGGCATGCCGTGAAATAGTTCCATGCGACCGTCCCCGCCATGTAGAACAGAATCGGTGGAAGACCATCGGTGGGGATGCGCACGACGCGGCCGAAAATCAGCGTGTAGACGAGGGCGGTGAGCACCGGGTTGATGATGTGCCAGAGCGGGCCAAGAATGGTCTGCTTGTGCACGGTCACGACGTCGCGCCACACCAACAGCCACAGCAGATCGCGCTGCTGCCACAGCTCGCCTACGCGCCAGTCGAACCAGCCGGCCGTCGGACGAATGACGAGATCCCAGGTCGGACCCGGAGCCGGCACCGTGTCGCCACTGCGCTCGTAGGCCAGCAATTCTGGCGATTCCAACAGCAGGCGCGTATCCGGGTGGAGCATGAGGACCTACAGCAGCGCCGTATCGAGCGCGACGCGGCCGGTGGAAACGGCGCCGCGATCGCCGCGCAGGATCTCCCGCGTGGTGTCCACGAAGCAGTCGAACGAAAAATGACGCAGCATGAACTCGCGGCCGCGCATGCCCGCCGCGCGTGAGCCCTCCGGATCGTGTGCGCGCGCGACGATACAGCGCGCCAGCGCCGGAACGTCATCAAACGGGACGAGAAAGCCACTCTCCCCGGGTCGGACCGCGAAGGGCGCACCGGCGGCATCGGCGGCGATCACCGGCTTGGCGTATGCCATCGCCTCGATGAAGACGATGCCGAACCCCTCCGCGCCCGAGGGCAGGACAAAGAGGTCGCAGGCGTTATACAGCTCACCGAGCACGGCATCACTGACGCGCCCATGAAAGCGCACATGTTCGGCGACCTCGAGATCGCGAGCGATCCCGTGGAGCCGTTCCCGATCCGCCCCGTCACCAACGATGTGTAGTACCGTTGCAATCCCCTGGTCGAGCACGAGCCGCAACGCACGAATATTCTGCTCGACGCCCTTGTAGCGCTCCGGCGCAGCCAGCCTGGCAACGCAGAGCAGCTGCAATGGTTCGGCAAAGCGCGAGCCAGCCGGAGCAGGTATATGCCAGAAGAACGGAACGGCGTTGGGCCACACGTCAATGCCTCCGCGCCCTCCGGCCTCTTGAAATGCCGCCGCCGTCTGCGGGCTGACGGCGAACAGGCGATCAAGGGTCTGCAAGATCCCACGTTCGAACCACCGGACCGCCGGCCAGGCGTCGACCCCGTGCAGGACCAGCCACTGCTCGGAACGCGGCGCGGCCATCCGCAGCACCGGCGCCAAGGGCAGAAAGTTGCGATGCCCAAGGATGACCCGCGCCGGACGTTGGCGCGCCACCTGGCGGATGGCGCCGAGCGCGAAGCGGAGCTTGCTCCGCGAGTACCCTTCGACCACACAGCCGTTCCACTCGGATTGTCGAACTTCATGCGGCGCATCATTCAGCACCAGCACGGACGTCGGTTCGGACGGCGCACAGGTCCTCAGGGCTTGCACCTGGTTACGGTTGTAAATCTGGATGCCACCGGGGCTGTGAAACACCTCGGGCAGCAGGAAGAGCGTCCCACCCTGATGGGTCTCGCGCACGAATGACGCGACCGGTAGGGTCACCGTCGGTGCGTGTTCGCGGTGAATCACCGGCTGGCGCTGGAACCGCCGGGCCGCCACATACAGCACCCACAGCCTCGACCAGTGCACCCCGCCGGCGAGATAGCGGCGCCACATGCGCGCCATCACATCACGGTTGAACAGCGCGCTGGCGCCGTCCCCGCTTGCCGCTGCCAGCAGTGCGTCTTCGATCATCTTCCGCCAGGCGCCCTTCATCCAGCGATCGAAGGGCAAGGTAAAACCCGTCTTCGCGCGATGCGTACAGACCTGAGGCAACGGCGCCGGCAGGGCATCGAGCAACAGACTCTTGGGCGGGTTCTGCAAGATCACGCCAGGCGCGGTACGGAACAACAGCTCCGCGACGGCATGATCGATGAGCGGCACACGGATTTCGAGCCCGTGCGCCATGGCAAAGACGTCACTGTCACGCAGCAGCTGGTTGCGCATGTACCGGCTCAGCTCGCGGAACATGAGGCCGTGCAGCGACGACCACGCGCCAGCATCCGTCCGCGCGGCGCCGCCGTCCATCTTCGGCCGCTGCGCAGACGCCCCGTCGGCAACCGCCTGACGCATGTCTGCGCTCAGCACGGCGTGCGCCTCGGATGGCATGAGGACGCCACGGGCCGCGGCGTACAGGCGCTCAGCGACCGCCGCAGCCCCCCCGAGTGCCTCAAGCTTCTTCCAGCGGCCTTGGCAGCGTCGCGCCACATGGCCTGCCGCTCCCAGCACACCAGCCGGAACCAGCGAGAGCAACGGTTCTGTGCGCCCGATGCGCCGGAACAACGGATAGCCGGCAAACAGCTCGTCGCCACCGAGGCCGCTCAGTGCCACCCCCAACCCACCGCGACGCGCGATGGCAGAGATCAGATAGGTGTTGAGCCCATCCACTGTCGGCTGATCCATCGCCGTGAAGAAGCCGTCGAGCTGCCGTGCCGCCATTGCATCGGACACCGGCACATCGACATGCGTGGTCTCGAAATGCTCGGCGATCATTCGGGCAAACGGCGCCTCGTCGGACTCCGCCTGCGGAAAACTGATCGAGAAGGTGCGCAAGTCGTTCTGACCGGCGGCGCGCATCAAGCTCACGATCGAGGACGAGTCGATACCGCCACTCAGAAAGGCACCGACCGGAACATCCGCGATGCAACGCAGTGCCACGGCCTCCCGCAACACCGGCCGGAGATGCTCCACCGCCTCGGCGCGGCGCGTGAAGACCGGAGCCTCCGTGGGCAAGTGCCAATACACCGCTTGTGTTTCGTGCCGCGGTGTCCATTTCATCCAGCTGGCAGGCGGCAGGCACTCGACTCCTGCCGCGATCGTGGAGGGCTCGGGAACACTGCCCCACAAGAGATAGTTCCAGAGCGCCGCGGCCGCGACTTCCGACGGCCCGCCCGGCAGTGCTTGCAGGGCTTTGACCTCTGAGGCGAACGCGATTCCGCCAGGGAAGCGCCACACGTACAGCGGCTTGACGCCCATGCGGTCGCGGGCCACGAAAACGCTCTGCTCCCTGCGGTCGTAGATCGCGAAGGCGAACATGCCGCGGAAATCGTCGAGGCACGACGGGCCCTGGTGAGCAAATGCCGCGAGCAGCACCTCGGTGTCGCTATTGGTGAAACAATTCACGCCGCGCTGCGCCAGAGCGTGGCGGATCGCCTTGTAGTTGTAGATCTCGCCGTTGAACACAACCACGTAACGGCCATCCCTGCTGATCATCGGCTGCCGGCCTGCCGCCGAGCGGTCGATGACCGACAGCCGCCGATGGCCCAGCAGCACCTCCGGCTCCGCATAGATGCCGCGGTCGTCGGGACCGCGCGCCGCCATGGTGTCGAGCGCATCCCCGAACTTTTCAGTATCGAAGATGCGCCGACCAAGGTATCCGAGAATGCCGCACATTGAACGATTACCGGATCATGGATTACGAGAACGATAAGCGCCGGGCCATCGCTGGTTTGCGTGCGGCGGCCGGTCGAGCAACTCCTCGGCCACCGGGCTGCAGACTACACGGGGCGGGCTGGCGAAATACCGGACACCGCCTTCGCATATCCGTTCTCGCACAGGGTGTCGGCACGCTCACCGCGACAGTCGCTGTTGCCGGCCATGACGAGAATGCTCAATTGCGCTTTATCGCGGGAGGTCCAAATGGAAAGCCGTGCCATGCGGAGCGCAAGGCGTAAACTCGATGCCGCCGCCATGGGCCAACATGATTTGCTTGGCAACGGCCAAACCCAGCCCCGTCCCATCGGCCTTCGTGGTTTCAAACAAACGAAACGCTTCGATGGTTTGCGGAAAACCGGGACCGGTGTCCGCGATAGAGATTCGTACGGTCTGCTCAGTCGGCACGGCGACTAGAATGTTCACGCAACCCGGTCCCTGGTCGATTGCCTCGATGGCGTTCTTGAGCAGGTTGTCCAACACGCGCCGCAGTTGTTTCTCGTCCGCCTGAACGATGCCGCCGTGGTCCGGATCGAAGTCGATTTCAATGGTGCGCGCCGCCGCCACTGGCTGCCAGAAAGACACCGCTTCCTGCAGAAACCGCGGCAGCAGCACGTCGGCCAGCTCGAGGCGCTGGGCACACGCGAAGATCATGAATCCCTTCACGAGAGTGTCGAGGCGGCCCACGGTCGAAATGATCTGTTCGGCAGGTTCGCGCATCGCCTGGGTCGAGGGAACATCGCTACGCTGGGCGCGACCCAAGATGAGCTGGGCTTGCATCAAGAGGCCGGCGAGTGGGTTGCCAACATCGTGCACGATCTTGGCCGTGACCGCACCAATGTACGCCAGCCGTTCCCGCTGTTGCACCAGTTTGTGCAGCTCGATGAGCTCCGCCTGCGCGCGGCGCCGCCCGCTGATGTCGCGGATGATCGCGCTGTAGATCACATGCCGACCGACCCGCGCCTCCGAGATCGACAACTCGATCGGAAAGACCTCTCCGTTCTTGCGACGTGCTTCGACTTGGCGAATACGCCCGATCGCTTTGGGGTCGCGGGTCGTCCGGTAGTTCTCGAGGTGTTGGTCGTGCTGCGCGGCGTATGGCGCCGGCATGAGCAGCGTAACGTTCTCGCCGACCACCTCGGCTGCGGCGTAGCCGAAGAGCTCTTCCGAGTCTTGATTGAAGAGCGTCACCGTGCCGCCCGAGTCGATGCCAATGATCGCGTCGCGCGTCGACGCGAGTACCGCCTGCCAGCGCGTGTACCAACGGACTTCGCTCAATTCGAGGCTACACAGGGCATCCGGGACAGAAGTCGGAGGGCATTTTGCTGGCATAGGGGTTCCGTCTATCGCTTGTTGCGCGATGTGTGTTTGGACCCGTGTGGGGTCCAGTGGAAGCGGCGCGCTGAAGAGTCCACTCTTTGCGCGTGCTCGTTGGAGGGCTCATTGCACACGGCTACAACCGCGAGGTGAAGCGGCTGAGTAAGGCGTGGGCGTCCCCAGAATCAGTTCTTTGGCAACACCGCCACCGTCGCAGTGACCGTCGGGTCGAATGGATCGAGTTGCCGTGCCCGTGCGAGCGCCGCGATCGCTTGCGATCGGCTGATGCCTGAGACTCCCGCCACGCCGAGGATACCGAGTTGCAGGTGTGGGCCCGACGCTTGCGGCAGCGCGCGGGCAGCGCTGACGTAGCGCCCCGCCGCACGCGCCAGCAGCGCCGTCGCTTCACGTTCGTCTTCCGTCCGGCTCATGTGGGACAAGGCCTGACGTTGCAGCTCAAATCCGGTCACGTACTGGAGAAACGGGTTTTCGGGTGCCGACGTCGCCAGCACTTCGAGCCGATGGAGCTGCTCATCCGGCGGCATCTGCGGTGCATCCGCGGAAACCAGGCTGCGCAGACTGGAATCCGGATATTCGCTGCGCAAGGCAGCCTCGACGCGTGCCGGCCGCCAATCCAAGGCGACGATCACCAGCAGCGCAGCCATCGCAGCACCCGCGGCCAGCACGCGAACCGCCGGCCGTCTCGGCGCGGACACGACGTGGGATGCGCCGCTGAGGCGAATGACGATACCGGTCAAGACCGCAAACACGAGGGCATTCGCCGGAATGTGCAGGTTGAAGTCGACGACGGAGTGCAGCAGCAGTGTAAACACCCCAACGACACAACCCCAGAGCAGGCAAGGCGGCTCAACCGCCGCCACACACGCGGCGGCGGCGCGCCGATAGAGGGCAACGATGAGAACGCCTGCCAGTGCCAGCGCCGGCAGCCCCATTTCCGCCGCCACTTCGAGGTAGTCGTCGTGGACATGCGTAAAGCGCTGGTCGCCGAAGTCCCGATAGAGCGGAAAGGTAAACTCGAAGTTCCCTGGTCCAACGCCAAACAACGGAAAATCCGCGATCATCGCCAGCGTCCCGCGCAACGGCTTCGAACGCTCGACGGCCGCCGACGTCACCTCCGGGGGGCCCAAGCGATGCGCCAGCTCGGGCAAATCAATGCTCACCAGAAATACGCCCAGGCCCAGCAACAACGCGGTGGGACCCATCCATACGCTCCGTACCGTTGCAACGCTGTCGGGATGCAGCGGTTGAGCTCGCGTGCGGCGCCGCCGCAGCAGCAGGGGCCCAAACAGGCAGCCAACGATTAGTGGACTCAGAAAGCCGCCGCGCGACAGCGAGCGATAGAGAGCCATGAACAGCCAGGAAGTCACACAGACCCACAGCGCCACCGACAACCCACCCTTGCCCGTCAGCATCTCCGCGAGCCCGCGCCGCCGTTGGGCAAGGCTGAGCGTGTCCCGTTCCGCGATGTACCGGCGTACCAGCTCGACGATTCGCAGCACCGCCATCCCCCCGGCCACAGGCATCAGCATGGCCAGCAATCCCGCGAAGTGATCGCGGTTGATGTAGGTTCCAGCGGGCAGCCATGTGTCCGGCGACTTGCGAAACCAGTAGATGTTCGGGCTCGCGAAACTCTCCTGCAGAAAGAAGTACGACGCTTCGAGCACCGCCACGGTGATCAACACCTGCAGCAGCCGTCGAATCGTGCGCGCGCTGTCCGCCCACGGATAGTACGCCACGATGAGCAGGGCCGCGCCGTACGCCAGCATCCGCAGCAAGTCGGTCCGCGCAAGAAACGGTGACAATGCCATCGGTCGCCATGTCGCCGGCACGAGACCGCGCGCCACATCGCCGCGCACGCTCGCGTAGCCGGCGGTTTCCGGCCAGCCGGGGAGCGCCTTCGCCAGGAGGGCATATGTCGCGGGGGTAATCGTCCGCAGCACTGGCGGCGGCAAGGGGACGATACTGAGCAGGACCCAGGCAGCGAGCGCCAAGGCCGCAATCCACGCGGCGGGCTGGCGTCTGTCGCCCGCAATCGCGCGGCGCTCGGAGGGTTCCTGCCTCAGCGGGCGAGCGGCCGTCGTCGAGCAGTCGCCGCACATGGCATCCGCCAGAGTGCGTACGCACCAAAGGACGGCGCAGCCGCCGAGGAGCAATTCGAGAGTGGAGCAAGCCCAGGCGTGAACGGCCCCGAACGCCAACGGCGCAAAGACCAGCGCCGTGCCGAGACCCGCGAAGACCAGCCGATCACAGGCCCGCTGCACACCTTGTCCGTTGGGGTTATGCATTTCTGGGCGAGACATCTTTTCTCGCTTTGGGTTGGTGGCGCGGAAGCTCTGTCACGGCCAGGCTACCGCCATCCGGGTGAGTTTGGCTGCCCGCCGTGTGGGTACGTGGTGTGTGGAGGTGCGCCACCGCGACCGTTGTCGCCGATGGCAGGGCAGATGCTCAGCAGAACCGCCCGTTTGATGAGTATGCTATCGGCACTGACTGATCCGAGCCATACGTTACTCTACCTGAATTCCATCCGAGAACGCCGTCGGCGAATCGCTCGCCGTCGACAAATGCAGGAGAAACTTCATGGCGCGCAGGCCGTACGCGGCAACTTGAATCGGCAGCCTGGGAAAGGCGTTGAACGGGACGTTCATCATGATCGATGCCTGAACAGGATTCGCCCAGCGCTCGCGGAGCGCTGCCGCCAGGTCGCGCAGCGATGTCGCCGACAATCGCGGTGGCACGAGCTTGACCGCGCCAGGATTGCTCCATACGCCGATGATGCTGGGCACAAGCCAGCGGGGCAAATGCGCGGCCGCTGACGCCACCGGAGTACCGGCAACCTCCGCTCCGAGCAGGTGGTGCGCCAGACCGATCGCAGCGATGATCCAGCTCGCATGGCGCGGGTTGTCACCGAGCAGCAGCGGCCACGAAAAATTGGGCGGACGGGTCTCCACCGCCGCGGCGATGTCGCACAACCACAGAGGACGGGAAACGGCATGCTTCAGCGCGTGGATGCAGAGAAGGCGCAAGTGGTCCTCCGCGCTCGGGATGCGGACCTCGATCTCGCCGAGAGAAACGAGCTGGGAGCGGGCGATGAGTCCCTCCACGTCCGTGACTTCCGTGTGCGTCAGATCGACCTCCAAGCAGCTGCCCGGTGTGCTGCGGAGGATCGCCTCCGTCGCCGCCCGCATGGTCGGCACGACACACAGATCGATGTCCGAGCACGGACGAATGCCAGGGTGCGAATACATCCGCGCCGCCGCCCATCCCTTGAGGAGGACTGGCTCGACGCCGGCGGATCGCAACCGCACAAACACTTCCGCCAGGTGCTTGGTGTGCACCGCGGCACCGAGCACCTGCATGCGGAAGGCATCGTGCAGCTGCCCGGCCGCCGGCACGTGGTCCATGACCTCGGCATCGCGCATCCGCCACCACGCCAGCGCACCGCCGCCGGATCTCAGCAGCAGCGGCGCCACCGTGTTCAGCTCGTCAATCGAAAGATCGGTCGGCGGCGGAGATTGACGCCATGCGCCCTGGAGGATTCGGGCGACCAGCGTCCCCGCGCCGAGCGTTGAAACGATATGCGCTCCGAGCGCGCGCGGCACACAACCACGCGGGCGCATCTTCACGGCAACCTCAACTGCCCGGCCGCCAATCAGGCGGCAGCGGACTCATAGACATTCCTCCACCGCACACACGCCACTGTCACACTCGGCGCCGGTCGTGCAGGAGCCACCGCTCCCCTTGAGGCTCCCGGCCTGTGCCGGGGTCGGTGCGAGAATGGACGTCACCAGCGGCAGCGCGACGGCGGCCACCAACCCGATGGTCTTCATCACCTGGCGCCGCGAGAGCGCCGTCACCTCCGCTGGCAGGTGCGCAACCGGCGTGGCAAGCAGTTTTGCTTTTTCGAGTTGCCGCAGAGCGATCATCACCAGCTCGTTTCCCGCTGGAATCTGCACGCCCTCGCCCAAGCGATCTCCCATCTGCGCCACGGTCGTTCTCCCGTCGCACTGTTTCCATACCAGTGCCGCCGTTCGGTTCAGACAGTGAGCCTTGTGGCGCTCCTCGTCATAGACAAGCGTCTCGTCGGGAAGCTCCTGGATCACGAGCGCATTTGTTCTGGCAAGTGGCAACAAGGCATTGAGCTCGTCTTTCATAAAGGCTCCCCGCACGCATGGAGTGGCGCGATCACTGCCAGATTGGGTTCGTCCGCCGCGGTCTGGAGAATCGTCCCGACCACCGCCGCGGCCGCGCCACGGACACCCTTGAATACGTGCGCCCTGGCAATCGCCACACGCAAAATGTCCAACGCCCGATGCGGCTGCCGGCGGACCGATACGGTTTCAGCAAGCAGCGCCAGGACGCCAAGCCCGGCCGAGAGCCGGTGCACTTTCCAGCTGGCGTCTGCCTTGTAGGGCGCAAAGACCACGACACCGATGGGAAGGGAATGGCGGCCGGCGCGGCCTCCGAGAGCCGTGACGGGAACGCGATGCTGCCGACACTCCGCGTCACGGATGGCCAGCGGACGCGCAAACGGATGCACACGCCCGCGGACGTCGAGCACGGCGAATTCATCCGAGTAGTACGTCGCTCCGGCTCTGACCAACTCCGCCACCAATGTCGTCTTGCCGGTGAAGCTGCGCCCGGGAATGACGATGGCACGGCCCCGCCAACCCACCACCCCTGCATGCACGAAGAGGAGATCCGGTGAGCTTGCCGCAATGTACTGGTGTAGATCGGCCTCGAAGATATCCAGCATCGCTGGCAGGGAGGACGTTCGCGCGATGCGCTTGCCATCAGCGTAGAGAGAGACCCGAGCTTCACCGGTTGCGCGGCTGGGTTTCGTCACGAGGAGTGCATACGACCGGTCGATTGTGGACGAGGCGACCGCTTTCCAGCCGGGCGGGAACAAGGCCTTGCACGCCTCAATGACCGCGTACCGGTTGGCACGCACCGCCACATGGACACCGAAGCTGCGGAACACGTACCCCGCCGCCCACTCGATACGCGCGCCCCCGACGAGGCGGCCGCATCGCGGCAGCAGGCGCGGCACGTCCGATCCCAAGGAAGTCCCAAGGTGGTTCATGGTAACCTCATTGCCGGATCGCCAAACAAGAGATAGGTGCGCCGGAGGTCGGAGTCATCGACGGCGGCCAGCGCTGCCGCGGCCACCTCGCCGAGCACGACGGGCTGCGCCCGCGTCCCGGCAGCAAAGAGCCGCTGCAACAGCTCGCGGTTCAACGCATCCTCCGACGCCGAGTCGGTCATTCCAGAGGAAGCGTAGACCGCAACGGCGCCGCCGTGGTCCGCCTTCAACAAGGACTCCGCCAAGCTGTCGAGCGCTGGGTCGTGAAAGTAACCCGTGAGGCAGGTGAACATCAGGAACACGGGGAACGGGACGTTGGTCAAACTCGCGGCATCCGTGCCGGTCAAGAGTGAATCCCCCCACCGGTCCACCGATCCATGCCCTTGATAGTTGACAATCCGCTCGCCGCTGCCGAGATGCTCGAGCAAGAAGTCCTTGTCGGTGGACAGAGACCCGCTATCGTATTGCAGCTGATCCACCGCCACCGATGACGAAATGAACGCATTGATCCGCTCGCTGGCGGCGGCGAAATCGTAGCCCCTGGCGCTGCCGGAGACGAGCAGCACCCCGCCCGTCCGAGCGCTGTGCTCGTAGGCAACGATCTTGGCGATGAAACGGTCGGCCTCCGCCGGCGTCCGCGCCGGTAGCCGTCCGATCGCCAGAGCCGGAATGCCGGTGCCAGTGAAATCCACGAACCAGCTGTCGCTGGCGGTTTCCATACTGGTCGTATCGATGAGCCGGGTCGGGACAAGGTCGTAGTCGCCATTGCCGAGATAGTTTTTGGGATCGAGGCTGGCGTCGCCGAGCAACAGCACAAACCGCGGCGCCTTGCTCCAGAAAGCCACCGCATAGCGCAGAAAATCTCGGATCGCCTGCGGGGACTTGCTGCCAAAACTGAACTCGTCGTAGAGGCTTTCGACGTCGAGCACCATCACCGTGAGCCCCTGACTAACACGCAGCGCACGCAACGGCTCGACGCTTTCCAGAAGCGCATGATTGGCAATCACGATCAGATCGGCGTCGTGATCCGGCCGCCGCAAAGTGGAGGGGGCGTGCGCAACAATGACATCCGGTTTGCGGATGCGTCGCGAGGTATATGCCAGCAGCGTGCTCTGCCGGTAGCGCGAGGGGGCCGTGAGCCGCGCGGCAAAGCTGTCTGACCGTTGCTCAACGTGCACCGCAACCGTACGCGGCGTGTCGGCGCGGGTCACGTCCATGACCTGAATATCCCCTGTGCTGAAGCCGGTGAGTGCGGCGCTCGCCGTTGCACGCACGGTGCACGTCAACGCGTCATCATCGGCCGCATAGCCGCGGGGGTAGCGGATGCGGATCGTGTCCACCAGACTGGCGTCTCCAGACCCGCCCAGGGGATCGAAGCGCAGCGTGGCCGCGGCAGTGCTGCCGAGCCGTGTCATCGGAGCCACGTACGACGCCACCCCGCTGGACTGCGCGTCGAAATCGACCTCGCCGATGGCGACGCCATTCAGCGACACGCCAACTCGATGCGGCCCCTGTGTGACACCCTGGATCGCGACCTGGATCTGCAGCGGCTCGCCGGAGGTGAGTACGGCATCCGGGAGCGCGAGCGTCTCAGTCGCTGGGCTGTTGTGAATGACCGCACCGAAAAAGTTCTCCGTATCGCCGTTGCGCAGCGAAGAGAAGTACACCGAGTGATCGGAGCGCTCGACACTATCGCGGAAGTCTAGCGCAGCACCCGAGACGGCCGGCGCGGCCGCCGCCGCGATGCGGCGCCCGGGACGCGCTCCGGCGACCAGCCAGTACGCGCGCGCATCGCTGGCCGCGGAATCCAGCCCAATCCCGTAAAACTCTACCGCCGCACCCGCACCAAAGTGACCATTGCCGTCGTCCCGCACCACGATCGCTTGCTCCGCTGCATCGACAAAGAGCTGCAGATTCTTGGGATCCACATCGGGATCCAGCCCCGCCGCAACCAGGTCTTCCTGCGCGACGCGGTACCAGCCTTCGTGACGAACCAAGAGTTTGATCGCCGGACCCGCCGCCAATGCAGCCTGATCAACAGCCTGCTGAGCGGTCGGCCGTACCAGCGGCACCGCGCGCCGCTCGACCCGGGCACCGGTCAGCGCACCGCCCGGAGCCAGCTCGGCAAGCCGCGCCGAAGATCGGCGGAGCGGAGCGTCCGACAGCGCCGGGTCGACGGCCACCGGCCCGTACCACGTGCTGCGACCGCTCAGATCATCCTCTTCGAGCCAATAGCGGCTACCGACTAGCGGCGCGTCGTCGATCCAACCGTACGCTTGTCCGGCGCCCAGCATGATGCCGGGGCCAGCCAGCAACGCCGAACCGGCAATGAGCCCGTTGTTCAGGCGCGTCAGCTGATCGCCGCTGGCGCGATAGAGGTTGAACCCGAGGTTGTCGACCTCCAGGCCGGTCTGCCAGCGCACGTCGACGTGGTCTCCGACCACTGCCGCGCGGAAGGACTCCAACTCGGCACGCGTCAAGTTCGCCGTCCACATGCTGAGCTCATCTCCGTAGGCCGTGCCGCCCGCATTCGTGGCGTAGGCGCGGTAGTAGTAGTTCGTACTCGAGGTGAGTCCGGTCATTGCACTGGTGAACGTGCCGGTCCCCGAGCCGTCAGCGGTACAGGTCCCGTCGATCGTCGGATGGACGGCGGTGCTCCAGCACACGCCACGTGCGCTCACCGTCGCGCCGCCACCAACCGCAATCGTCCCACCGGAGGACGCAGTCGTCGCGCTCACCGCGCTGACCGCGGTCGTCGTCACCGTTGCCAGAGTCGTGAAAGCTTGATCGCTCCCGTAAGCGGTACCATAGCTGTTCGTCGCATAGGCCCGGACGTGGTACAGCGCGTTCGCCGTGAGGCCGGTGAGCGCGCTCGCAAATGTGCCGAGCCCGGAGCCGTCGGTGGTGTGGCTGTCCGCGGTCGTCGGGTCGGCCGACGTGCTCCAACAAACGCCGCGCGCCGTAACCCCAGCGGCACCTTCGGAAACCACCGTGCCGCCGGAGGTTGCCGTCGTTGCCGTGATTGCACTTGCCGTTGCGGTCGTGATGGACGGCAGCGTGGAGACGGTGGGCGTAGCGGTTCGCGTCCGCGTCGCCGTCGCCGTCGGCAGCGCCGTGGGGGTATTCGACGGCGTCGCCGTCGGCGTGCTGGTGGGCGTATGCGTCGGGGTCGGGACGAATTCTGCCGTCACGTCGGTCACCGTGGCATCATTCAGCGCCGGGGTGCTCGGATCGTCGCTCCCTCCGGTGGGGAACCCGAAGCTGAAACCCTGGGCTTGATTCGACACCTGGGTTACCCCTGCAGGGAGCGGATTGTTGATCGTCACCAGGAAACTGCCCGACACGTGGACGCCGGGCGCAATCGTCCCGATGTCGGCCGCAACCTGCGTGTCGCCCGATGTGTTGCCGCTGGTAATCGTGCCCTGACTGAGCTGCAGCGTTCCGACCACCAGCGTCGTGTTGGGGTCGGGCACGTCCACCGCGCTGATGGCCAGGAGGGGCGTGTTGCCGGTATTCGTAAACTCAAAATCATACAGGAGCGTATCGCCGGCACTGGGGATGCCGTTGTGATCCGCATCGGTGAACAGGGTGGCAGTCTTGAACGCGCTGCCCGCCGGCGCGCTGGTCACATGTGTAACGGTCGGATCGTACAACACCGGCGTGCTCGGATCGTCGCTCAAGCCAGCCGGAACCCCGAAACTGAAGCCCTGGGCCTGATTGGACACCTGGGTCACGCCTATCGGCAACGGGTTGTTGATGGTCACCAGGAAGCTGGCCGTCAACCGCTCGCCGACCGGAACCGTCCCGATGTCGACCTCCACCTGCGTGTCGCCGGCGCCGTTGCCGCTGGTGATCATCCCGCGGCTGATCTGCACCGAGCCGACCACCAATTGCGTGTTGGAGTCCGGAGTGTCAATTACCGTGATGCCGGCAAAGGCCGTGTTTCCGGTATTCGTAAAGTCGAAGAGATACAGCAGCGTATCGCCGGGACTGGGCGAGCCGTTGCCGTCAGCGTCGGTGAACAGTGTCGCAGTCTTGGTCAATGTCCCAGCAGGCGCAGCGGTCACCTGAGTCACAGTCGCATCATTTGGCGCGGCGGTGGACGGATCGTCGGACACCCCCCTTGGAATCCCATTGATGAATCCGCGGCTTTGATTCGATACTTGCGTCACTCCCGGGGGCAGCGGATTGTTGATCGTCACCAGGAAGCTGCCGAAGACACTGCCGCCGCGGCCCGGCACCGTGCCGATCGTGACGGCCACCGACGTGTCGCCGGGGTTGTTGCCGCTCGTCACGGTCCCTTGGCTGACCTGTACCGACCCGACCACCAACGTCGTGTTGGGGTCGGGAGTATCCGTCTCGCTGACATTGGGGGCGCCGATGTTTCCGCTGTTGATGAACTCCAATTGATAGAGCAGCGTATCACCCGGACTCGGGACGCCGTCGCCGTCGGCATCGATGTACAACGTGGCTATTTTGGTTCCTTGACCGGCGGGTGCGGCGACCAGGTTCGTGATCGTCGGATCGCCTTGAGCCGGTGTCGTCGGGTCGTCACTCAGCTGCGTCGAGAAGTTTGTTCCGCTCACCGCTGCTTGATTGCTGACCCGCGTCACGCCCGCGGGCAGCGGGTCGACGATCGTGACACGAAAGCTGATCGTCGTGCTCCCGCCCGCGCCCGGCAGCGTGCCGACGTTCACGGCGACGCTGGTGTCCCCCGGGGTATTGCCGGCCGCCACCGTTCCATCGTGAGTTTGCACCGACCCCACCACCAGCGCGGTATTGCTGTCGACGATGTCAGTGAGCGCGACACCGGCGGCCGCCTGATTGCCGCTGTTGCGAATCGTAAGTTGATACCGCAGCGTGTCGCCGGGTGACGGAGCGCCGTTGCTATCGGCATCGGTATCCAAGACAACCGTTTTGGACACCACCACGTCTGGAGAGGCGGTGACATCGCTAGTCGTCGGATCATTGGCTGCCCCCGTACCTGGATCGTCGGTGAGCTGCGTCGTAAAGTTTCCACCACTGACGGAGCCCTGATTGTGAACCGACGTGACCCCGGCGGGGAGCGGACTGTTGATGGTAACGCGGAAGGTGATCGTGACGCTTGCGCGGCCGCCAGGAATGTCTCCGATCGCGACGGCCACCGAGGTATTGCCCGCGGTATTCCCCGTGATGACCGTCCCCGCACTGGTCTGCACGGAGCCAATCACCAGCGTCAGGTTCGGGTCCAGCAGATCGCTGAAGGACGTCGTCGTGCTGGCGGCATTGCCGCTGTTCGTGATCGTCACACGATAGAGCAGCGTGTCCCCCGGTGACGTCACACCGTCATCGTCCGGGTCGACAACCTCGGTCGCGGTTTTCGAGGCCGAAATGTTCGGCGCCGCAGTGACATTGGTGATCGTCGGATCGGCACTCCCTGCTACGGCCGGATCATCGGTGGACAGTGTCGGCGTTTGGTCGCTGCTGACACTGCCTTGGTTGATCACCTGCGTCACGTTTGCCGGGAGCGGGTCGTTGATCATCACGCTGAACGACACCGTGACGTTGTCGCCGCCACCGGCGATCGTGCCGAAGTTCACCGTGACCGGGGGCGCTCCGCCGTTGCCGGCCACGACGCTACCGCGGCTGGTCGCCACACTGCCGCTGACCAGGCTCGTATTGCTGTCCGGGGTGTCGGTGAGCGTGACGTTGGTGGCGGCGGTGTTCCCCAGGTTGGTCACCCGTACCTGGTAGAGCAGGGTATCGCCAGGGGAAGGCCGCCCGTCGCCGTCGGCGTCGATGAGCAGCGTTGCGACCTTGGTGGCCCTGAGGACCGCCTCGGCATCGATGACGGTCACCGTCGGATCGCTGTTCCCTGCTCTCGTCGGGTCGTCCGTCACCAGGACCGGCAACTCGTTGCTGCTGACCTGCCCTTGATTGCTGATCAGCGTGACTCCCGCGGCCACCGGATTGTTGATATCGACCAGGAATACAATGGTGACACTGCCGGCTGCCGGCACCGTCCCCACATCGACCGCGACGGTCGTATTCCCTGTCACGTTGCCGCTGGTGACCGCGCCTTGGGTCGTGGTCACCGCCCCGGTGACCAAGGGACTGTTCACATCCGGCTTGTCGCTGAGCACGACGCCGGTTGCGGCCGCGTTGCCGGCATTGACGATGACAATCTGGTACCGCAGGCGATCGCCAGGCGAGGAATCACCGTCCATGTCGTTGTCGCTCGCCAACGTCACGGTCTTCTCGGCGCGCAGCCGCGGGGTCCCGGTGACCTGCGTGATGGTGGGATCCCGGCTCCCCCCAACCGTCGGGTCATCAGTCAACAGGGTCGGCACCTCGTTGCTCGCCACCGCGCCCTGATTCGAAACGCTCGTGACTCCGGGGGGCAACGCGTTGATGGTGACGTCGAATGTAACGGTGATCGAGGCACTGACCGCGACGGTGCCAAGGTTGATGCGCACCGGCGGCGTACCGCTGTTGCCGCTGATGATCGAGCCCTGGGTGGTCGTAATCGAGCTTGATACCAGGGTGGTCACGCCATCGGGGATGTCGGTGAACACCACCCCCGTCGCGGCGCCGTTGCCGCTGTTCGCGATGGTCACCTGGTAGCGCAGCACATCGCCCGGTGAAGGCACGCCGTCGGAGTCATTGTCGGTGAGCAGGGTCGCGATCTTCTGTGCGCTCAATACCGGCTTCGGGGTCGGCGTACTGGTCGGGCTGCTGGTGAACGTAGGCGTTGCGGTCGGCGTCCGGCTCGGGGTGCTCGTCGGCGTCGTGGTGGCGGTGTTGGTGGGCGTCCTCGTCGCCGTGGGCGTCGCGGTGTCGGTCGGCGTCGGCGTCGGCGTTGCCGTCGCGGTGGACGTCGGCGTCGCGGTGGGCGTCGCGGTGGGCGTCGCGCTTGGTGTCTGGGTTGGCGTCTGGGTCGGCGTTTCCGTGGGCGTGCCGGTCGGTGTGTTGGTCGGTGTCGCGGTAGGCGTCGCCGTGGGAGTCCGTGTCGAGGTGTTGGTCGGGGTCGCGGTCGGCGTGTCGGTCGGCGTCTTGGTCGGTGTGCTGGTTGCCGCGAGTGTGCCCGTCGGCGTCTGGGTGAATGTCGGGGTCACGGTCGGCGTGCTGGTCACGGTGGGGGTCAGCGTCGGCGTGTCAGTGAACGTCGGCGTCGGCGTGCGCGTCGGCGTGCCCGTCGGTGTGCTGGTAGGCGTTCGAGTCGGAGTATTGGTGGACGTCAGGGTAGCGGTTGGTGTGCTCGTCGGGGTGATCGTCGCGGTTTGGGTCGGGGTACGCGTCGGGCTTTGCGTCGGCGTCAGGGTCGGCGTGGACGTCGGGGAGCTTGTCGGCGTCCGCGTGGCGGTGCTCGTCGGCGTGCTGGTGGGGGGAGTGGTTGGGGTCCTCGTCGGGGTCGGCGTAGGCGCCAGCGCCAGTGCCAAATACAGAAGTTGCGTGGCAACCGCGTCATTCTTCGTCCAGCTCAAGGTAAAGCCATCGCTATTGAAGCTGGTGAGATCGGCTTCCGCATCGATCACAGGAGTACTGTTATTCACCTTGACGAACACTTTGCTGATCTTATCGATGCCGTCGACACTGGTATCAGGCTGCGCATCTGCGTCCTGCAATGCTGAGCTCCCTTCCGTAGCGCCGGCGGTAGCCCCAATACCGTAGCGCATCTGCGCCACCGGATTGGCTTGCGCGACATCTTGAAAGCTGGACAGCAGAAGCACGCTTGGTTGAAAGCCCGCGCCGGTCACTGACTGACTTGCAGGTGCTGCCCCCACACTCTTCGAGAAGCTGCCGGCCTTCGCGCTCACGCCCTTCAACGCGAGCGAAAACATCTGGTTCGCGGTCCCTGCGGCGGTGCTGAAGTTGACCGTGAACCCGTCGCTATTCATCGACACCCACGATGCCTTCTTCACAACGCTCAGCGCGTCGTCAACGATGAAGATGCCGGCATTGGTTTGCTGCCCGCGCTGCGTATTGCTCGTTCCGTCGGCGTCGACGCTGAGGATCTCGTCAGCCCATTGGTTCCCGTTTGCATCCATGGCGCCCAGCCCGAAGGCAGCATTGACAGCGGAGACCGGCAGCGCCCCGACGACGCTGCCGGCGTGGACATGGATAACGACGTCCGGTTGAAACCCCACGCCGCTGACCGTTTGGCTTCCCGTCGTGGTGGGCATTGTCCACTCGACCACCTTGGCCGCGACGCTCGGCCCGCCAATCGCGATGAAATGAATGCGGTACGCCGTGCTGTTGTTGGTCGTCCAATTGAGCGTGAAGTTGGTCGCATCCCACGACGAAAGGTCAGCCTCGGCCAGCACTGTCTCGCCCCATTGGACAAGGGTGAGCGCCTTGGCCGCCAGCCGGCGACTGGCATTGGAATTCTTAACGTTGTCCTGGCTCGCCATACTGGCCGACCGACTGCTCGTTCCATCGGTCACCCCGAATCCAAAAACGAAGCTCGTACTGAAGGCTTCGCTCGTCTTCCCGTCGGTCCAGAAGATCAATGCCTTCGGTGTCTCGCCAAGTCCGTGGGCAATCGTCTGACTGGTCGGGGCCACCGCATTGCTCTTCGTGAAGCTCCCGGTCGTGAAGCTGGCGAGCGCCGGCGACGCGTTGATCAGGCCGGAGCACACCATGAGCACGAGAGCAGCGCTCCGCAACGCGGCGCTGCGCCGATACCGGCATCCGCCGTCAATGTGACGGGACCAATGATTTCCCCAGGCGCGGTTCATAGCTTTCACCTTTTGCGGCTTCAGCGGCGGTGGCCGCCGCGGCCGCTCGTGTTTCACAGCGGCCGAATCCCGGCCCGTTCCACCATCAACCGCGCGCTGTACTGCAGCGTATCGAGGAGGATGGCGACGCGCTCCAGCGAGCTGCGGCGCACATCAAAGACCCCGGTGAATCCCTTGAACGGTCCGGCAAGGATCTCGACGCGTTGCCCGTCGTGCAACCCCGCCGGCTGCACGACAATGTAGCCGTTGGTCATGCGTGCCGTGATGCTGGCTAATACCTCCGGCGGCACCACCGCCGGCTCGTCGCCAAAGCGCACCACGCCGCGCACACCGTGGGCGTAGTGGACCGCACGAAATACGCTCGCGTCGAAGGCCGCGAACAAGTACCCGGGAAACAGCGGCTGCGTCACCTCGCGCCGGTAGCCGTGCACAATGGCCCGGCGGCGATACCGCGGACAGCACACCTGGCTGCAGAGCCGTTGCAGCTGCTCCTCGGCGAGATCTTCCCGCCGCGGCTGCGTGGCCACCGCGTACCACCGCGGGCCTTCGTCAGGGCGCAGGTCCTGCTCCAATGCATATGCTCTTGTCTGCAGAGCCGCACCGGTCTCCATCGTTATGACCTCTCAACGGCGTCTTCGGTTTCGGGCGTGCGCCCGTAGCCGTGGCCGTACGCTCCGCGCCGGGGGTAGCCCTGATAGAGCTGATGATAGTAGTCGGCATAGCGGCCACCGGTGATGTTGACCTTGTTGAGCAGGCCGCCGAGGACGCGGCTGTGCACGCCGTCGAGCTGCGCCAGCGCCTTGAGCACAACGTCGCGGCTCCACTCCCCGCCGGAGATGACCAGCAGAACACCGTCGGCCTTGGTGGCCAAGACGATGCTATCGGTCACCGGAATGATCGGCGGCGAGTCGATGAGTACGAAGTCGAATTGCTCACGCGCAGTGGCCAGGACCGTCGTCATACGCTGTGAGCCAAGGAGCTCGGCCGGATTCGGCGGCACACGACCTGCCGGCAGAATGAACAGCCCAGCTCCCTCGCTGGTGTCACCGGAGATCGGGCACAAGGGCGAACGCTGGATCGCTTCGTCCAAGCCGATCTGCCCGGCGAGAACATTGGACAGCCCGGTATCGCCGGGCACTCTCAGCAACTGGTGGCACGTCGGCTTGCGCAAGTCGGCGTCGATCACCAACACCCGCGCCCCGGAGAGGGTCAATGTGATTGCTAGGTTGATGGTGGTCGCGCTCTTGCCTTCTCCTGCCTGACTGCTGGTGACCAGCACGACCTTCGGGGGATGATCCGGCAGGGCGAACATGAGGTTGGTGCGGACGGCGCGGTAGGCCTCGCTGACCACCGAGAACGGACGGAGCAAGGTGACCAGATCGCTGGAGGGTGCCTCGAAGTCCTGGATGTCGCTGAGCGACCGGCCGAACTGTTCCGCCTCGCCCAGACGCCGAAAATCCGGAATCACCCCAAACGCCGGCAAATCGAGCTGCGTCACCATCTCTTCGGGCGTGTTGATCGTGGTATCCAAGCGCTCGATCAGCACGCAACCGAGCAATCCGCCGATCAGCCCGAACAGAATCCCGCCCAGGAGCGTGTGCCTGGTGTCCGGGAAGCTCGGAGTGGTCGGCGCTACGGCGCGGTCAACCAGCGCCACATTGGTCCACTGCGCGGCATTGACGAGGTTCACCGTCTTGGCCTGATCGAGCACGCTGGCATAGAGCTGCGCATTGCTTTCCGCGTCACGTTGATAGAGCGACAGTTGCACCAGGTCGCGATCCTCGCGGCCGGCATTGGCGCTGAGCGCTGCGAGATTGGCGCGCAACCCCGATTCCTTGGCGCGTGCGGCCTCGAACACGGCCTGCAACCGGGTGCGGGCCTGCTCGGCCTCTTTGGTCAACTGCTCCTGCAGGGCAGCGAGGCGGGCACGCTGAGCAACCATGTCCGGATGATTGGAGCCGAAGTGCTGCAGGTTCGACTGATACGCCGCCTCCATGGCGAGCAGTTGCTCGCGCAGGGCTTGGACACCGCCGTCGGGCAGCGTGGCGCTCAACTGTTTGGAGCTCAGGCCGGCGGCGTTGCGGTAGGTGGCCTCCGCGACGATCCGATCGCCTTCCGATTTGGTCAAGAGTTTATTCAGCTGCTGAAGCGATTGTCGGCTGAGCGTCACCGCCCCTTTCGGCAGGTTGAAAATACCATGCTCGAGCTGGTAGTCGGCGAGCGCCCGGCGCGACGCTTCGAGTTGCTCGCGCACCTCGGTGAGTTGCCGTCCCAGGAGCCCTTGCGCATCAGACAAGGACGCGACCTTGGTCTTGGCATCCATGTCGATGAACGCCTGCACGTGGGTATTCGCGATGCGGGCGGCGAGGACGGGGTCGGGGCTGGTGACCTTGAGGTCCACCAACGAGGTTCCGCGCACCGGCGCGGCGGTGATCCCTGCATAGTAGCGGTTGATGATGTCGAGACCGACGGCGTCCCAGTCGTCCGCTGGAGGAGCATCGGCGGTCACGACCGCCGGTTTGGGAGCCACGACCAAGCGGGCGACGGCGACGCCACCGGTGAACCAGCTGCGCACATTGTCCCAGGCGGCCGCCACGATCGAGCGCGGGGCGGCGCCGGTGACGGCCGGATCGAACCACGCCGGGCCGCGCGCCCGCTCCGCGGCGATGACCTGGGCCGCAAGGATCTTGGTGGTCAGCAGCCGTGTCGCCAGCTCCGGAGGCACCGGAGCGGAACGCCCGAGAGAGTCCAGGTCGACGCTCTTGCCAGGCGGCAAGGCCTTCTTGAACTCGACGGTCGCCTGCGCCACGTAGAGGCGTGGCTGGCGGAAGGTGATGAAGGCCGCCACCGCCAGCCCCAGGAGGGTGGTCGCCAGCAGGAACCAGCGCCGGCTGGAGATCATACGCCAGTAGGTTGCCAGCTCACTGTGCGTATGCGCGCCCGCGCCGCGCGGCGGCGCGAGCTCCAGGCCCAGCGCGGGAGCGGTGTATCCGCCGCCAGCTGCTTCGACGCGGGCAATTGGATGCGACGCGCTGCCGGGGGCAAACGGGTAGCTACTCATTCGACTGGCTCCAGTCCGCACAACGTGATCCGCTGCCCCCCCTTTGCCAAAGGGGGGAAGAAGAAAATCGACAGTCCCCAAAGGAGAAGGCCATGGTGAGGTTTTGAGATTCTCTGGATGTTTCAACAGGCGGCGGGCGCGAGAGACCGGGAACGTGGCAGGTGGCGCGCGTGCACATCAGAACACCGTCGCCGTACCGCCAACCCCGAAATGGACGATGGCCACCATGGTCTTATACAGGCCGTACGCCATCATGCGCCCGGTGGTGGCCGGCACGACGATGCGGTCGTTGGGCTCGAGAAGCACGTCGGGCTGCTGTTGATCGACGATCGCAGCGGTGTCGATATCGCGTTGCTCGGTACTGCCCAGACCGGTGACGCGCAGCAGTTTCACGTGTCGGCGGTCGGCAGGGTACGTCATACCTCCAGCGGTTGCGAGCAGCTGCGACAGCGCCATGGACCGACCCAGCGGATAGGCACCCGGCTTCTCGATTTCACCTTCGACAAACGCCTGGCCCGCATCTGGAACGACGATCATGTCACCCGCCCGCAGCGGCAAGAGCAACGGCGACACGTTCTCGGCCGCGGCGGTATCCAGGCGGAACACCACGGTGTCGCTGCCCCCGTCATCCAGCGGTGCGGTGATCACCTGCGCGGTGGCCGCATCGAGGAGCGCATCGTCGGCGCCACTCGCCGCGCTGCCTGGTGCCGCCGGTCGCAGCTTCACGTAGTTGCCGGCGCGCTCCGCCAGACCGCCCGCGATCGCCAGCATGTCGACCAGGGTTTGATCGTCGCGCGAGAGATTGTACTGCCCGGGTCGCGCCACGGCGCCAAGAACGATCACGCGGCGGGCCTGATATTCCTTCAGCGACACCCCGAGCAGCGGGTGGGTGAGCACTCCGGAATGCTGCAGGTTGTCGCGCAGCGCGTCGCGAAATTGCGGCAAGGTCAAGCCGGCAACGAGCATCGGGGCAAGCACGGGCAGGCTGATGTAGCCGCCGTCGTCGACGCGCACTTCGGAGTCGAAATCCCCACCGCCCGGATGGAAGTTGTAAATCTTGATCAGCAACAGGTCGCCGGTGCCGATGCGATACTCGCCGGTCGCGTTGGCCACTTTCTGGCGTGCCGCGACGAGGGCGCGGAGGCGTTCGAGGTTACCGGGTGCGGCCACCTGATCCAGCAGCGGGGTGCCCGGCGGTGGCACGACGACGCGCGGCGTACTGCAGGCCGCGACCAACAGCACCATGATAACGAATGGCACACGCGTGCGGCCGTGTTTTCTACCGGCTATAGCGATCATCCTTCACCACCGATCGCCATCATGGATGGACCGCGTCGCCGTGCTCATTGGGACCGACTGGCAGCCAACGGCTTCGCCTGGGTCGAGCCCGAGCCCGACGTCTCCGTAATGCCAATGGCAATGCCGCCAGCGGCGGCGGCGGCACCGACGCCGATCGCGAGCACTTCGGTTGCCATGGTCGCACCCGCCGCTGGCGCCGCAACTGGGGCTGCAAGGGCCGCGAGAGCCGTGGAACAATCAGCGGCACTGGCAACCATGGTGATGCAGGATCCGAAGGACTGATCCGCGGCACGTGCACAGATGCGATATGCGGTGCCGACCGCCAACGTTGGGTCATCGAAGCAGACGCGGCCGTTGTCGTCGGTCGTACCCGTGGCCAACACTCGGTCCATCTCGTCGAGCACCGCCACTGCACCCTCGGAAATTGGCTGTCCGTCCGTCCCGACCAGCGCCGCGGCAACGGACTGCGCCGCACGCGCCATCGACAGGTGGCCCACGAGAAGGAACGCGGCGGTGATGGCTGCGCCGGTCAATGTTCGCCGAACGAGGTCACTTTTCATCTGACTCTCCAGTGCTTTTGTCGGAAACCGGGATCACAGATGAAATATTACTCGCCCTGAGCGCTACGGGGCCATACGTCACTCTACGTGTTGTAGAGGTCGGCGGGACAAATCGGCGCGGGAGGGATGCCGGGAGCTCCGCGATTGGCGAAGCTTGTCTATTGTGCGGGGAGCCAGGTAGCGCAACGCGACGCGGCCATGGCTGAAGAAAAACCGCGGACGCAACCGTTCAGGCGTGCAGCGGCTTCACAGCACCGGAGCGCAGCAAGACGTAGAAGGTCGTGCCGTGTCCGGGCTCGCTCTCGACGGTGATCGCTCCGCCAATCACATCCAGAAACCGGCGCACGATGTGGTCCTCCGGATAAATTGGCAGCATCCAACTCCGCCCCTCCGCCTCTTCCGCCGCTCTCCCTGCCATCGCCCGCCAGCGCTCGTTCACAAACACGCAGTCACCGTGTGGATCCGTCAGGAAGATGCCCACCGGCGCGCGGCTCGCCAAGCTGCGAAACCGCCGCTCGCTGTCGCGGACGGCTTCCTCGGCCGCCTGGCGCTGGCGGCCCTCGTGGCGCTCGCGCAGAGCGCGCTGCACCACGGCACCAGGCGGGCGAGGCGTGTCTTCATCACATAGTCCATCGCCCCGGCTTTGAGGCTGTCGATGGCGCGCTCCTCGCCGAGCGTACCGGAGATCAGAATGAACGGCGTGTCGAGTCCCTGGTCGCGGACGAGGCTCAGCGCGCGCAAGCCGTCAAAGGTCGGCAGATTGTTGTCGGCAAAGATCAGATCGTAGTCCTGGTCCTGGAGATGCGCCACGAACGCGGCCTGGGTGTCGACACGTTCCCACTCGCACACATACCCCACCGTTTCCAAGGCGGCAATTCCAAGCTCCACATCGTACCGCACACGCGGACGATCGGTAACGCTCCCCCATCTCACATCCTGCCGTCCCATCAGCATGCAACAATTTGGGCGGGGTGCAACTGGATTCTTTTGTTTGGCAAGGCATAGCTCTGCTAGTCCAGTTGTATGAGTAGTGGGTACTGTCGGCGCCAGCCGCGGGGCGGCAGGCGCTACTTGGCCGACAAGCAGGTCTTCATGAAGTCCCGGCGTGCGGTGCCCTTCAGCGCCTTGGCGGTCGCCTCGGCGTTGCACGTTTTCATCTTCTCCCTTTGCGCAGTCGCCGGAGCCGCGGCGGCAGAATTGCCGGACAGACAGGTCTTCATGAACGCCTGCCGCGCCTCGCCCTTCAAGGCCTTCTCATTCGCGCTGGCGCTGCACGATTTCATTTTCGCCTGCTGCGCGGTCTCCGCAATCGTGGAGCCGGTCATGAGCAGCAATCCCGTCGCCGCCACCACCAAGGTCAATCTAAATTGCATGCACACCTCCTTGTGCCAGCCTCGATACCGCGACTACCACACATCGCACGGACCGCAAAACGATCGGGGCCTGTTTCCTTCAATCCCGTCAGGAGGGAACGCATGCACGTCTCCGCTGCTCACTAAGGAACTCTCGATCCAGGCGAAGACCGGACTTCGGGGAGCCTCAGCACGGGCGTGGGAGTATCCATTTGAAAAGGATTGTTCATCATGAGCGCGTATCCCTGAATTCCTCCTTCGTGGTTTTCGTGACCTTCGTGGTGAAGGTCTTGCGCCCACGGCCACTCAATCCAGATCGGCGCGCCGCCAGCCGTGGCCCAATTCCTGTTCGAACTGTTCCTGATCGCGCTGGAACTGCTGCTCGAACTCCAGGCGCGAGGCGACCGCCGAGGAGATCCGCTGGGCTTCATCCATCCAATCGGGGAGCAACGCTTCCAGCGTGGAGAGATTGTGACGGCGAAAGATGTCGGCACGCTCGCGAGCCTCGTGTGAACGCACCCCCAGCGCTTCGAGGGCGCGGCGGCCTGTCCGCAGCGCCGATTCGAACGTTTCGCGCTCGAGCGCGCTGATGCCGCGCTCGCGCAGCTCACGCCAGTGCGTCACGTCACGGGCACGCGCGATGATCCGCAGGCCGGGAAAGTATTGCTGCGCCAGGTCCACCAGCTTGAGATTGGAAGCCATGTCGTCGATCGCGTTGACCAGCACGCTCGCCCGCTCGGCGCCGGCCGCCATGAGCAGGTCGAGACGCGTGCCATCACCGTAGAACACGCGGAACCCGAGGCGGCGCAGGAGATCGATCTGATCCGGATCGACATCGAGCACCGTCGCTCGAATACCACTGGCAAACAACAAACGGCCGACGATCTGCCCAAAGCGGCCAAAGCCGACGATAATGACCTGCTCGGCGTCCGATTCGATGTGATCCGGCTCCCGGTGCTCGCGGCTCAGGCGCCGTTGTAGCCGCTCCGCGGCCACGACGAGCAGCGGCGTGAGCAAGAGCGAGAGCGCCACGACGAGCGTCAAGATCTTGTTCCAGTCTCCGGGCAACACTTGCGCGGCACCCGCGACACCGAAGACGACGAAGGCAAACTCGCTCCCCTGCGACAGGACCGAGGCGAACAGTGGGCGCTGATCCACCGGAATGTCGAGCCCCCAGCTCAGCGCGAGCAACAAAGCCGCCTTGAGGGCCACAAATCCGATGAGCAACGCAAGCACGATCGGCGCGTGCGTGGCGAGCAGCGCAAAGTCGATCGACATGCCGACGGCCATGAAGAAGAGACCCATCAAGAGCCCGCGGAAGGGCTCGATGTCGGTTTCCAGCGCGTGGCGATACTCGGAGCTCGCCAAGAGCACGCCGGCCAGGAACGCGCCGAGGGCCATCGAGACACCGGCACGCTCCATCAGCAGCGCGGTGGCAATCACCACGAGGAGTGCGAACGCGGTGAAGACGTCGCGCAGGTGGGTGCGCGCGATGGCGCGCAGTACCGGTCGCACCACAAAGCGCCCGAACCCAACGACAACCACCGCCGCGCCGATGACCTTGCCGATGCCGAGCCAGAACGAACCGCTCGGTGCCGCCGAACCCGTGGCGAGCAGCGGGACGATCGCGATCAGGGGGATCGCCGCCAGATCCTGAAACAGCAGCGTGCCGAACGCGACCTTCCCCATCCGCGTCGTCAGCACGCCGCGGTCGGCCATCGTCTGCACCGCGATCGCCGTCGACGAGAGCGCCAGGGTGAACCCGGCAAGACACGCCGTCGGCGCCGGCAGCCCGACGAGCAACGCCCCTCCCGAAAGTCCGGCACCGCAAACGAGCATCTGCGCCGAGCCGCCGACAAACACGGGCGCACGGATACCCCACAAGCGTTCGGGTTCGAGCTCAAGACCGACCACAAACAGCATCAGCACGACACCAAACTCGGCAAAGCTGAAGATCGCCTCGACATCGCGCACCAGCCCGAGCCCGAAGGGCCCGATGACACAGCCCGCGATGAGGTAGCCAATCACCGAACCGAGCCCGAGGCGGCTCGCGGTGGGTACGAACACGACCGCGGCCAGCAGGTACAGCGCCGCATACTGCAGGAACGAGTGATCACTCATCGCGAATCGTCTCCTCGGCAGCGAGCGCGGCCAGGCGCGCCCGATAGTGCCGCCCCCACGTGGCGAGCGCGTCGGCATCGAGCTGATGCGCCTCTTGCACCACGATCGGCTCGAGCCATTCCATGCCGCAGAACTCCGCGGTTTGGCGCACACCGGGAACGAACGCTTCCAACGGATGCCTGTGAACGCCGGCTGGCGAGTAGTCGAGAGCGTCTCCACCCGTCGTCACGACCCAGAGGCAGCGCTTGCCGCGCAACGCGTCCCCACCATGCCCCCACGCCCACCCGGAGGTGAGGACTTTCTCAAACCACAGCTTGAGGAGCGCCGGGACGCTGTACCAGAAAAGCGGGTGCTGCCAGACGACGAGCGAGGCCGCGGCCAACGCCTTCTGCTCTGCCGCGGCATCGATCGCGTAGTCTGGATAGAGGTCATAGAGAGACCGTACTTCGACGTCCGCCAAGCCATCGAGGGCACCAACCAGTGCACGGTTGGCGCGCGAACGATCCGGGTAGGGGTGGGCTAGAACGACCAGCGTCATCATGATTCGAACGGAAGCAGCGTCCATTATTCTCTACCTCAGCTTGCTCCTGGCGCAAAGCGGAGAACCGTGGCTGGCCGCGACAGGACACGGAAGAGTCGGACCTTGTCGTCTGGCAACTACAGCTGCAGCCTCTGTCAAAAGCCGCCCTCACTGCAGACAACGGATTCCGGCATCTGCAGGGTCAGAAGGGCTGCTTGTGGTCGGTTCCGCGCCCTGAGTGGCCGCGTGCGCACGGCTCGGGGGAGCGGTCACGCAGACATTGCCGGGCAGCTGCTCAGGGCCCGACCTACTGCCGCGATGATCTCGTTGACCGTGATGTCACCCGACCCGTCGATGTCGCCCACCGAGCAAGTCGAGAGTGGTGTAGTGCCGAGCGCAATGTTGACCAGCACAACCAACTCGTCAACCGTCACCTCGCCACTGCCGTCGCAGTCCCCGGTGCACGCCAGGCGCGGGAGTCGGCGTCGCCAGGATCGCAGCGTCGCAGCTCCCGCCGCCGGTCGCGTCGGCGTTGCGGCAATCGTTCGCGTCGACACACGCGTAGCCGCTGAAATCACCGCCGTTGCAGAATCTACCCGTGGACCGACACTGCGATCCCGAGCACTGGGCGTCGTGCAGACACGAGACCCCTTTGAGGTCCCCGCCCAGGCACACTTTCTGCGCCCCAACGCAGGAAACGCCAGGCGCGCAATTCGTGCTCACGTCGCAGCACTCCGTCTCATTCGGGCCGCCGACGCAAACGCCTGAGAACGCCGGATTGCACGCCGGCTCGACTGGCGAGCAACTGCCCGCGGCAAAACCACAGTATGTGAGGTCAGTCGTGGAGCTATCACAGACACCTTGCGCGATGACACACACGCCGACAGGCGCACAGTCGTCGTCATTGTTGCATCCTTGGCCATCGCGTGGGCCCGCCGAGCACAGTAGAGCGCTGGGCGTTGTTGGGGTTGAGGTTGGCGTTCTTCGGCGCAGAAGGAGCGACAACTTAGAAACACTTGAAGGTAATGCTCGTCGTCGTCTGCTTAGTGGTACAGGTGACGGCGGAGACGTCAATCGCATAGCCGGTGGCGTCACGAAAGCTAAAGGTCAGAGGGGAGCTCAACGTGGGCATTCCCGCGACCGGCACGGAGACTTTCGCTACGACCGTCGTCCGCCCGGCAGCTCCGAAGACGAGGCGCAGTCGGTCGGAGCCCATTTCGTACGTGTCGCTGCCTCCTGGGCAGCCACCATGGTTGTAGCCGTCCTGATCGATCACTCTCGCAAACCCGCCGGCATTCGCACCGGAGAGCGTCATCGTCGCCGGCGCTGCTGTCGCCAACCCACCGCTAAACGGGGTATCGCACCGCGGTGGCGGCGGACACTTGGTCGCCGAGATGGTCACCTTGGCAACCGAGGGATTTTTCGCGAACCACGCCACTTGCACCTTATGCGAGCCGCTGCACTGTGCGGCGACGGGTGGAGGACCGCTGGTCGGCACTGGAGTCGCAGGCGCGGTCGTCGGCACCGGCGTCGACCCGGGTGGCGCGGTCGGCGTGGGATTTCCGGATGGCGGTGACGTCGGCGTCGCGCCCGGCGAAGGGCCACCGACGGCAGGATAGACGTAGCTGACAGCAGCCTTGTCATCGCTGCTGAGGCCGGCGCACCGTCCGTCGAAATGCGCGTATGCCGACATGGTCGCACTCTTGTCGCTGGAGTGGCCGAACCCGATGGCATGGCCGAGCTCGTGTGTGGCCACCTCGCCGAGGTTGCATTGGTTCCAGAATGAACATGCGCCCCAACCGTCGTTGAACACCACTTTGCCACTGGTAATCTGCAAGAATGTCCGGCCGTTGACGACGGTCGTCTGCGAGCCCGTGCAGAACCCACCGATTGCCAAGATACCTCCACAGTCGTGTGGGTTCGACATCTCATGCCCTGGATCGTTAAAGCTCAGTTCGCTGGCGCCGCAGCCCTTCCAAGGAGCCGGTGCCGCGGTGCCCGCATCTTCGAGAACGAGGTTCGCCGTCGGCACATTCGTCCACGCAGCCATGGCGGCATCCACCGCCGCCCGTGACGCTTCCGGACCCAAGGTGGCATCACCGGTGCCGTCAACCAGGAAGCGCACCGGCTGGTCGCTATCCGGTTCGAACCAACGTGCCGGCGGCGACCCAAGCAGGGTAAACGCTTCTTGTTGCTCAACGATGGCAGCAGCCGCAAGCTTCGGCGCACCGGTGTGCAACCGCCGCACTGGGCGCGGTCGAAGCGCGGCCTGGGCATGCACCTGATTGCGCAACCCCTCGACGAACGGTCCAAACGATTGTGTCTCCGACTGTGCCTCCAGGAGCTTACCGGTTTCCGGCACATACACGGCGGCACCATAACCAAAGTTGCGGACCGCTGTGAGCTCTCCGCTCGCATCGACACTCACGGTGTATTTTCCCATCGCCAAATTCGTGGTCTGCAGGCTGCCATCGGCATTTTGGGTGAGGAACAACAAGCTGCGCTCGCCGGTCCAGAACTCGGGTGCACCGAAGACCCACTCGGCTCGCCCAGCCGCGCTTCCTCCCGGCTCTTGTAGGATGATCGGACCCGCGTCAAGGTCTCCTTTGAGAACGAGATCCGGCTCGATATGCACATAGGTATAGAGCGGACCACCAGCCTCCGATGCGGCGGACTCGATCGTCGAGACTGTCCCAACGACGACAGCATCCGACGCTTCAATCAACTGCGCCTGGTCCATGAGCACGAAGGTTGTGCCGCTGGCTGCCGCCGGCAGTAACCAAATGGTAAGAGTCAGAAGAGTGCGACTTCCGATGCACGTTCTGGCCATTCGTTCGCTGCCCGCTCGATTCATCGAGCTCTGATAGAGCAGATCGTGTACCACCGGAAACTTTTCCCTATCCATGGCACAAAAGCACTCCGCACGGCACCTGTTTGCCGCCGGGCGACCATTTCCGGACGGCCGTCCGGGATCACACCCAACGGCCTGACGCGCGATCGATTCCGACGGTCCCGGACCTGTGTCCCTTTGCCGCGCAGCCCGAGTTCAACAATGCAACGCAGACCACTGCGCGGCCACCTTCGCTGGACAAAATGATGTATGAGACCTCCACACACCACCGGCACAACTGGCGGCACTGGTGATCAGATGCTGTCCGTGATAACCACTGCCGAGCATTGACGATGAAAGGAGCAGGACATGCCCGTTGAGCGTAGCAACCTGCGGCTCAGTGATCTAAAGACCCGAACTCATACTGCGACACGACTGATGAACGTGAAGCTACCGATCGATGTCGCCGCCGCGGTCGATCGGCTGTCCAAACAACTCAACGCATCCAAAACCCAGGTGGTCATTGCCCTACTTAATGAAGCGCTGGCGGGCACCCAGAAGAAGCGGAAACGCTGATCTAGCGGCGGCTGAGGCCCCCCCGCCCCAGGCTTGCAGCAGAAATGGCGCCTGGAAGGGCGTGTAAGCCTCCGTCGGAGGCAGCATATCGCGCACACACCGGCTCCCCCCCCAAGAGCGCGTAGCGCTTTCAGGCCCCTCTCTCTTTTCGTAGCCGGCCGGATTTCGAACTCCGTAGCGCTCCAACGAGTCACAAGGGTACAGAAAGCGCTGATCACAGGTGCGCCGTGTGCGGAACCAACCCTCGACGAGACCTTCCGAGCAGCGTAGCGATCGTTCAGAAGGTTGACGGCAGCACGATCACATCGGATTGCAGGCTCCCGCCGATGAAGTGCAGGTTGAGCGCCGCCCCCGTCTGGCGGCCATCTCGGAACTCCTCGGCGATGCCAAGGACACCATGACCATGGGTCGAATCAGCATCGACAACCGCGCGAATGCGTGTCTGCCCCACCAGCGTTCCTTGCAGAGCAAAGTCGAAGATCGTATGGCTGATGTCGGAAAGGCTGATGTCCGCAAAACACGTCACCGACAGACTCGCGGAGGACCGCAATTCGAACTCGTTGACCACACTGAACTGGACCGTGGCGGTCCCCGGAACGGAGTGCTCAAGGTCCATACTGCACGGTACAAAGGTCAGCGTCGACTGGATCGAGCTACCCAGAACCGGATCCGGCGCACCATCGAAGAAGTGATTGAGCAACAGGACACGAGGGCACGTGCTGTACTCGACGTCATTCAGCAGCAGGATGTTATCACCGTTGTTACCCGGCAGCCCAGGGATGGTAGTCGCTTGATATTTCCGCGTAGCATGCGTGGTGCGATCGATCAGCGTTGCTTCGCCGGTCAGCACGTTACGGGATATCGGCGCCTCGCTTTCGTCCACCACGACGCAGCGCAACTCACCAGCGAATCCAACGCCGACCGGCGGGATGGGACCTGGATATAGGTTCGCAGGCCGATCCGGCGGCTGCACGGGTAGTCCTTCGCTTGCGACCCAGACGGCAGGCTGCTCAAGTGTGAGCGTCAGTTGAAAATCGGTCACTGACCACAACGGCTGACCATCTTCGCCAGCGGCACCGTTGATATAGAAGCAGCGCGCCTGTACCTGCGCACCCGCCGCGTTGCTGATCTGAATGATCGTGTCTTGCGTCTGGTCGCTGGCAACCTTTGGAAAAACAAGGATCGCGCCAGGTTGGTCAGAGCTAACTTCGGCGTTCACGCCGGAGACGGCGATGGCGACGGCGAGACTGATCAACACTGAGAGACGTGTCACGAACGCTATCAAAGCCAATTCTGCGCTGCGAAACTAGCGGGCGAAAAAAAAGGGCAGGAGCCGAAGCTCCTGCCCTTGTAACCTTTGCCGCTAAGGGACTGCGTCTGGATGAAGCGTGATCTGGTCCGCTTGATCGCGCGTGCCAGCAAAGTGGATGTTGTTGGCCGCCGTAAACCGACCACCTGGTCCGCTGGCAGCCGACCAAAACTCTTCGGTAAGGCCAACTACTGTGTTCGCCGTGTCGGTGCCCGCAACTGAGCGAATACGCGTCTGGCCAGTGAGGGTGCCTTCCACAGCAAAATTGAAGATCGATTGTGGATTGCCGAACGGGCCGACCCGTGTATCGAGGTCAGAGAGCTGCAGCTCGCGCCAGCAGGAGAAGCTTGTCGACGTTGAGAAGCGCTGTTCGAACTCGTTGAAGACCAAGAACTGCAACGTGATCGGATTGAGAGTATTGATGTCGCTGCTCGCGAGGTTCTCTGTGACCGGAACGACGGTGAGGTCCGTGGTCACGTCGCCAGTTACGGCGCCTCTATGGGTGGTAACCGGCGCGTCGTCGAAGAAGTGATCTACAAGGAGCAGGTTCGGGCCCCCATTGTATTCCGCATCGGGACCACCCACGGTGAGGGTTTCTGGATCAGCGTCTTGACCATTTAGCGTCGATTCAAAGGCAATGGCATTGTACTTCCGCGCGTCCAAAATACCGCCGGGACCCTGCGAGACGATGGTGACCTCGGCCTTCAGGTCGCCGGCGAAGTTGTTGACCGGGTTCAATCCGCTGATCGGTTCGAACGTCGTCGGATCAACTTCGACGCATTTCAGCTCGCCGAAGAACGGATCTTCCTGCACGTTCGGGATCGAGGACAGCGAACCATCGAGTCCCTTGTTCGATTGGTTGTCGTGGCAGAAGGTGTTCAGGCCGTCACAGGGGAACGGATTGAGGCCCTCGCTTGCCTTCCAAGCAATCGGCTGCCGCTTGGTTAGCGTCATCCGGAAGTCATTTGCCGAACAGGTGTCCGCGAGGCACACGCCGCCAGTGGCGCTGCACGCCGGAGCATCCGGGGACGCCTCGTTCTGGGCGGTGCAAGCTTGCCTGCTGTTGTTACTGCAGTGCGAGGTCGCGTCAACCATGAAGCAGCGGACCGCTATCAGCGAATTCGAGGTGTTCGTGAGCTGGATTTCCGTATCGGTCCTCGGGCCGAAGAGCCCTGAGGTATCGACGACGATCTTCGGAAAAATCAGCACTGCCCCAGGTCTGTCTGACGCGACGTCGGCTCGTGCGACTCGCGTAGCGAAGACAGCCATTACCACGCCGGCCGCTGCGAAGATTAGTACCCGCCGCGTCTTCCCCATCATCGTGCTCATCACGTCTTCTCCTTTCCTCACCGCCAGCAGATGGCTGCCTACTGCGCGCTGTCACTCGGGATGATGATGCGATCGCAGGTCGACGGGTCCGAGCTGCACCCGGCGATCGGGTGGCCATCGTCATCCGTGGCTGAGTCGAATCGATTCCCTTCGATGTTCAAATTGAACGCAGCGGCCGCTCCAACGCCAGGCCCTTCACCGCCTTTGTGAAACTCTTCAGCGATGCCAATCACACCGCCGCCACCTGGATTGGGATGGACGCGCGTGTACGCACCGATCGTTCCTAGCACGTTATACGTCGCTTGGTTGGTGGTCAGCGTGCTGAGTGGGGCATCGAGCCAGCAATTCACCGTGGTGCTGGAGCTGAACGGCTGCTCGAATTCGTTGAAAGTCAGGAACTGGACAGTCACCCGACCCGGGGTTTGCGTCTCGAAGTCTTCCTTGCAGGGCACCAGCGTCAGCGAGGTATTCACCGTACCAGGGAACGCCAAGTCGGGTGCTCCGTAAGCGAAGTGGTTGACGAGCAACCGGTCGGGGCAAGCACTGTACTCGCCATCCGGATTCGCGTCGGTCAATGTCATCTGCAGGTCAGTACCGATGTCGCTGCTTTGCAACGCGGGATTTCCCAAGAAGGCAATCGCATTGTAGCTGCTCACGTCCCCATTGAGGCTACGCAAGGTCGCTTCGCCCTTCAGCTTGTTGCCTGGCGTCGGCGCACCCGCATCGTCGGTCTGGATGCACTTCAGCTCCCCCTGGAAACACAGGGGCACCGGCGGGATTAAGCCGGGATCAAACCCCGCTCCGTCGCCGCTGTCGGAGATGTCCGTCCTGCGTCCGGAACTCACCACCCAATGCGTGGGCTGCTGTTTGGTGAGCCACAGGTCGAAGTCCGTCTCCAGCCATTGGGGTGGATTCGTCGACGACGCTGGAGCACATGGGTTAACCGACGGGGCAGCGTTCACGTAGAAGCAATGGGCGTGAACCGGTGGATTGCCGGTATTGGTGAGCTTGATAATGGTATCACGCGTGCCGTCCCACACGACTTTCGGCCAGACAAGAATCGATCCGCTTTGCTCGGTCGTTACGTCAGCTGAAGCCGATGCAACGCGAGCGAGGCCTAGTACCCCTAGCGCCACCGCACCCAGCAACCCCAGACCGTGATTCCACTTCAACATGCGCATTCGCTTTCTCCTTTCCCTTCGCCGGAGAAATCTGCTCTCCACCCTGATTCGGAGCAACCGCTCCAGTTGCCTCGCACTTAAGCCTCCCCGTTCCGGCACCAACGAGCCGGGCTAGAAAGCTCCGTTCAGATACTGTAACTCCCTCGGCTTGTCAAGCGGAAAAGGGCCGATTTTCGCCCAAGTTGGGTGAGGCCTCTCAGAAAAATCCCGGCGAATACGGCGGCTTCGATATGCCGACGAGCCGGCGGCGCTGTCTTGACGGGTCGGAGGGCCTCTGGTAAGCAGCCGGCACGTTTTTCACGCCGATCAACATAACCTTTCGGACCAAGAGGAAGAGGAGTTCTATGAAGGTGATGGGCAAGCGCGCCGCCTATGTGCTGGCCGCAGGCATGGTTCTGGGCGGGTGCCAGTGGATGAAACCTTCCGCAAAATCGACGACCCGCTCCGGGGGCCCCCCACCGGTACAATATGTCCCTGCCAGCGACGGGCTCCCGACCGCAAAAATCTGGAAGAGCCAAATCGCCTTCGGCGACATCAACGGTGACGGCTTCCCGGACATCGGCGCAGTCTCCCGGCTGGCTGATGGTCCCTACATTTGGGTCGGCGACGGCAAAGGACACTGGACCGACGCGTCATCAGGCCTGCCGCGCGAGAGCTTCTGTGGTGGCGGCATGGATTTCGGCGACGCGAACAATGACGGCAAAATGGACGTCGCCATCGCCGATCACTGCCGCGGGGTGTTTGTGTACCTGGGTGACGGGGCGGGACACTGGAAAAACGCTTCAGCCGGGCTCCCGACAATCGGCGCGGAAGATGTAACCGTTGGTGATTTTGATCACGATGGTTGCCTGGATCTGGCGATTGTCGCTGCTGCAGAAGAAGGCGTGCGCGCCTTCAAAGGAGACTGTAAGGGCGTTTGGAGGGAGATGTCCAAAGGCCTCACTCACACCGAGTGGGGTCAGTCCTTGGTTACCGCCGATATCGATGGCGATGGCAACCTCGATCTCGCCGTGGCCTATTCCGCCGGACCCCGTGTTTGGCTGGGCGACGGGAAGGGGTCGTGGCGCGAGGCATCAGAGGGATTGCCGGCGCCGGACATTCACGGTCTCTATCAAGGTATCGCCGTGGGCGACGTCAATGGCGATGGCAAACTCGACCTTACCACTGGCTCCGCCAAGGACGGCGTAGAAGTGTTCATTCAAGGTGACGGCGGCAAGTTCTACAACACCGCCGCAACCCAATGTGCTGGCGGCCCGAACAGCGGCTCCTTTTGCCTAACCGATGCGCAATGCGCCGGCGGAACCTGCGCCACCACGATTTGCAAGGGCGTGTGCACGGGTAGCGCGGCGGGCAAAGCGTGCCTCAACGATGACGAGTGCGCCGATGCCACAGGCACGCACGACCCGAAGGCGACCTGTTCAAAGGGAACAAACTTCGGCGCCGCGTGCACCCATTCCGGGCAAAACGAGTGCCCCGCGGGCGCCTGCAGCCTGGTCAGCAACTCGCATGGCATTTCTGCGATGAATGTCGTGTTCGGCGTCGCCATGGGCGATCTCAACAACGACGGTCATGTCGATGTGGTGGCTGCCGGCAAAACCGCCCTTGACGAGATCGGCGGCGTTTACGGTGTCTTTGTCTTCCTCGGCGACGGCGCCGGCAACTTCACCCTCGACGAGCATAGTGGCTTGCCAATCACCGGCAAGGAAAAGAGCTGGGGCATCGGGTTGGCCGACGTCAACAAGGATGGCGTACTCGACATCGGGGCGGCCTTTGGCGATGTGCTATCCCCAAACTGGCACTCCGGTCCGAAGGCGGAAAAAACGAAGAATGACAAGAAAGGCGACAAGAAGGACGAGAAGAAGGACGAGAAGAAGGCGGCCGACAAGTCGGCTGGCCCGACGCGTGGGATGTTCGGTTCCATCGACGTGTGGTTGGGCCAGCTCCACGGCAAGTAACGCCACACATCGCTTATAATAATTAGGATGTAAGGAGGGGCGGCGGAGCAGAAAGCTCCGCCGCCCCTTTCCTTTATGGAGAGTTCCCCGACTATGGAGAGTTCCCCGTCGTTGCATCAGCGGCGGGTTGTGGGATTATGACCTGATGCGACGTCTATGGGGGTACCTCAAGCGCTACCGCGCGCGTTACGCGCTTGGTGGAGCGTGCCTCCTGCTCACCGCAACTTTGGCGATGCTCGTGCCCTATTTGCTCAAGCAGGCCATCGACGCCATTTCCCACGGTGCCCCCGTGAGCAGGGTCACGGCACTGGCACTATGGATTATCGGCATCGCCATCGTCCAGGCTGCGGCGCGAACGCTGTCACGCACGGTAATCTTCAACGTCGGCCGCGACGTCGAGTACGATCTGCGCAACGACTTGTTTGCGCATCTTCAAAGGCTACCCCTGGCGTACTATCACCGCCAGCAGACCGGTGACCTGATGTCGCGGTTGATCAACGACGTCACGGCGGTACGCATGCTCCTCGGCGTCGGGATCCTGAATTTTGTGAATACGCCCGTGTATTACCTCTACGGCGTCGGCATCATGCTGAGCCTCGACCCGCGACTGACCGTGGCGGCGTTGTTGCCGTACCCGGTGATCCTGCTGATCGTCAAACGCTTCAGCCGCCGGCTGATGGAAGGCACCCTGCGTGTCCAGGAAGGCCTGGCCGAGATGAGTAGCCAGGTGCAGGAAAATCTCAGCGGTATCCACGTCGTGCGTGCGTACGCCGGCGAAGCCGGGGCAACCGCCGACTTTCTGGCCATCAATCAGCGCTTCCAACAACAAAGCCTGGAGCTGGCGCGGGTTCGCGGTCAAATCATGCCAGTGATGAAAACCGCCTCCAGCCTCGGCACGCTGGTAGTGTTGTGGTACGGCGGCTCTGAAGTCATCGACGGCCGTCTCAGCCTCGGCGATCTGGTGGCATTCATCGGCTATCTCAATTTGCTTGCCTGGCCAACCATGGCGATGGGCTGGATGCTGTCGATTCTGCAGCGCGGCCGCGCGGCGATGAGCCGCCTTGAGCACATCTTCGACATCCAGCCGGAGATCGCCAGCGCCGCGAATGCCGTCCCGCTGCCCGCGGTGCAGGGCCGCATCGAGTATCGTACCGTGGATTTCACCTATGGAGCCGCCGACAACGGCCATTCCGTGCTGACTGGCATCTCCTTCAGCATCCAGCCCGGACAGAAGCTTGCATTGGTTGGCCGCACAGGCGCCGGGAAAAGCACCCTTGCGACATTGCTGCCGCGGCTGTTCGACGTGCGCGGTGGCCAGGTCCTGCTTGACGGACACGATATTCGCACCCTACCCTTGGCCCAGCTGCGCCGCAGCATCGGCTTCGTCCCCCAGGATCCCTTTCTCTTTTCGGCCAGCGTGCGCGACAATATCGCCTTCGGTCTCGATGCCCCCGACGACGCGGCGGTGCAGCGCGCCGCCGGCGTCGCTGGCGTCGCCGCGGATATCGAGGCATTCCCACGCGGTTACGACACCGTCGTCGGCGAGCGTGGCATCACGCTCTCCGGGGGGCAGAAACAGCGCCTGACGCTGGCCCGCGCGGTGCTCGTCGATCCACGCGTCATGGTGCTCGACGACGCGCTTTCCAGCGTCGACACGCGCACCGAACGGGCGATCCTGGCGGCGCTGCGCGATCTCATGCGGCAGCGCACCTGCATCATCATCGCCCACCGGATCTCCACCATCCAGGATGCCGACCTGATTGCCGTGGTCGACGAGGGGCGCATCATCGAGATCGGTGACCACACAGCCTTGATGGCACGCGACGGCCTCTACGCCGACATGTTCCGCCAACAGCGACTCGAAGAGGAGATCGCCGAGCTATGAGCGCCGCAGGCGAAGCGCCGGTCGACACGGCGCGCGCAGCAGTGGTCGACAAGGCATACGATGCACGCCTCATCCGCCGGCTGTGGATGTACATTCGCCCGTACCGCCGCGACTTCTGGTTGGCAATGGGCTGTTTGCCCGCAATCTCCGTGTTCTCGTTGGTGCAACCGTATCTCCTGAAGATCACCATCGACCGCTATATCATCAGCCACAACACCGCCGGCGTCACCGCCATGGGAATGCTGTTCGCGGTCGCGATGCTCGGCGAGCTATTGTTCCTCTACCTCCAATACTATCTGACGATGCTGGTGGCGCAAAAGAGCCTTGCGGACCTGCGCATCGACGTCTTCGCCCACGTCCAGCAGCTCGAGGCCGCCTACTTCGATCGCAACCCGGTGGGGCGCCTGGTGACCCGCATGACCACGGACATCGACGTCATCAACGAGATGTTTGCCGCCGGCGCCATGACCCTGCTCATGGACGTCGTCACGCTGCTCGGCATCGTGGGCATCATGCTGGCCATCAATGCCCGCCTGGCGCTGGTCAGTTTGTCGCTCCTGCCGCTCATGGCATTGGCGATCAATTTCTTTCGCGTCAAGGCCCGACTGAGCTATCGCCTCATCCGCGAACGCATCGCGCGCATCAATGCCTACTTGCAAGAAGCCATCTCGGGAATGATGGTGATTCAGCTCTTCGCGCGCGAGGCGCAGACCTTCGCCGAGTTCGACCGTTACAATGACGCGCACCGCGAGGCCAATCACTGGTCGAACATTTATGAGGCATCCCTCTTTTCACTCGTCGAAGCGGTCAGCAGCATCTCCTTTGCGCTGATCGTGTGGTACGGCGGCCATCAGATTCTCGGCGGTGCGCTCGCCTTCGGCACGCTCGTCGCCTTCATCGAGTACGTGCAAAAGTTCTTCATCCCGCTGCGCGATTTTTCATCGAAGTACGCGGTGATGCAATCGGCGATGTCGGCAGCCGAACGGGTCTTCGATCTGCTCGATACAACGCCCAAGATCCGCAACCCCGAGCACCCGCACCGGCCGGCGATGGTCCACGGCCGCATCGACTTCGAGCATGTGTGGTTTGCATACAAGGGCGACGACTTCGTCCTGCGCGACGTCTCGTTCAGTGTCGAGCCGGGTGAGCAAGTGGCCATCGTCGGCGCCACCGGTGCCGGCAAAACCACGATCATCAAGCTACTCAACCGCTTCTACGATGTGCAACGCGGGCGCGTACTGGTCGACGGCGTCGACGTCCGCGAATGGGACCTGCAGGCGTTGCGCCGTGCTATCGGCGCCGTGGCACAAGACGTGTTCTTGTTCTCCGGCACCGTGGCGGAGAACATCAGCCTGCGCCGTCCCGAGACGACTCGCACGGCCGTGCAGCATGCCGCCGCCACCGTAAATGCCGGGCGCTTCATCGCCCGGTTGCCAGGTGGCTACGACGAACGGCTGCGCGAGCGCGGCAGCAACCTCTCCGCTGGTCAGCGGCAATTACTGGCTTTCGCCCGAGCGCTGGCATACGACCCAGTCATTCTTGTGCTCGACGAGGCGACCTCCAGCGTCGATACGGAGACCGAGCTGCTCATTCAGGACGCTCTCGACAAGCTGCTGCGACAGCGCACCGCGGTGGTCATTGCCCACCGGCTGTCGACGATCGAGCGCTCCGATCGCATTATCGTAATGCATCACGGCGAGATTCGGGAACTGGGGACGCATCAAGAGCTGCTGGCCCTAAAAGGCTTGTATGCGCGGCTCCATCGACTGCAGACGCAAAGCGCTTTGCACGCGATCCCGTCCGAGACGGTGGGTGTTGCCACGGCAGGAGCCGCAAAGTGAAGCAGCTTCGCCCTCTGCCTCTGGGTGAGGCCCGGGGCGAGGCCACACCGGGTTACCCGCGGCTGCTGGCGTGTTCCCTGCTGCTTCTGGCCGGTTGTCTGTCCGCGTGTTCGCCAACCTACGTCCTGCGCGCCGGCTACGAGGAGGCCAAGATCTTGTGGCGCCGGCAGCCGATCGAGCAGGTGCTGAAGCAACCCGATCTCGACGCGGCGACGCGCTCCAAGCTCGAGCTCGTATTGGAGGTGCGCGCCTTTGCAGCGGAGATCCTGCAGCTGCGTGCCGGTGACAGCTACGCGACCTACGCGCACGTCGACGACAATCAGGTCGTCCACGTGGTCTCCGCGGCATATCGCTTCAAGCTGCAGCCGTACACGTGGTGGTTCCCCATCGTCGGGCGGGTACCGTACAAGGGGTATTTCTCGCAGGCCGACGCCGATGCCGAAGCCGCGTCGCTCGAGCACGACGGCTACGATACCTACGTCCGCCCGTCGGTCGCCTTCAGTACGCTGGGCTGGTTCGCCGATCCATTGCTGTCGACGGTGCTGCGCTACGACCGCGTCACCCTGGCCAACATCATCATCCACGAACTGCTTCACAACACGACCTACGTCGCCGGCCACGCCGACTTCGACGAGTCATTCGCCGATTTCGTCGGCCACCGCGGCGCCATCTTGTTCTTCGCAACGCGCGCCGATGTGCCGGCGCGTGAGCGCGCCACAGCACAATGGGACGAGGCCATCCTCTTCTCCGACTTCATGGACCCGTTCGTCGCCCGGCTCACCCAGGCCTATGCCGCCGGCGTGTCACTCGACGAACGCCAGCAGCTCTTCGACACCGGCCAAGACGAGTTCCGCCGGTCGCCGCTACAGGCCGGACGCTATCGCGATTTCGGAACCGAGCACCTCAACAACGCCGTCATCCTCCAATACCGCATGTACAGTGAGCAGCTCCATCTCTTCGACGACGTCTTACGCCAACATGGCAACGATCTGCCACAAACGATCGGTGCGGTGATCGATGCGCTGCGCGGCCACGAGAGTGATCCGTTCGCCGCCGTGCGCGGGCTTTTGCATATCGAACCTACGCCGGCAGCCACGTAGAAGGTTCGCCCCTCACGGCTCGATCGTCCCCAAGCGCCGGATCCCGTAGCGCACCGAGCCGACGAATACCGCAACCGTCAGCGCCAGCGCGGCAGTCAGTGACGTGACGATGCCGACCTGCTCGGGCGCGGAGAGCGCCGTTTCGTACAATCGGCTCATGAACAGTGCATACACCGGCCACCCTTCGAGGAGCACGACGAGCCCGATGAACGACATGCAGAGAATCATGTAGACCAGGCCACCAATCCCCCCCGCCACCTTGGCGGCGTTGTCCGCGTCGAACTTCGGGTAGGCGGCACCGACCGCCAGCCCCAACGCAACGATGCCGAAGGTCATGCCGAAAATGGTGATGATCGACAGCCCCATCATCACCGGCATGACCTTCAGGTAGTAGTCGGTAGCCACAACCAGAATCTCGCCGAGCACGAGCAAGGGCACCAGCCCCGTCCAGAATTTGCTCCACCACAAACGGCTCAACGGCAGCGGCGCCGTCTTGGCGATCCAGAACGACTTCCCCTCGAGACTCACCGACGGAAACACGAAGCGCACCGACACCGAGGCAATGACAAACGCGGCCAGCGCAAGGTTCCCAAAAGCCAGCCAGTTTTTGAAGTAGAAAGTCACCAACGGCGACGGCAAGACGCTGAAGTTGTACACATAGACGACCACCAGCGCGAGCAGCAAAAACAGCTGCGACCACTGACTGGTATCCCGGAAGAACGTCTTCACCTCCTTGATCACCAGGAGGCGCGTCTGCGGCGCAAACGGGAAGGTCGCCAGGCGCACGCCACGCTCCCACAACGCTTGCTGCGTGAACACTGCCTTGCGCCCTTCCTGCGCCTTGGTGAGACCGGAGAGGAAGAGGGACCCCGTCACGCGTTCACACAGCAGGGTCAGCGCTGCCGCCGTGCTGACCAGAAGCAACACGTAAAACACCGCCGAGCCGCTCTGACCGGTGAGCGTCGGGTAGAGGATCTCGGCAGCCCACGTGCTCGGCAAGAAGGCTGACGATGGGGTTTGCATGGCCGCCAGGAACTGCACGAAGCTGGAAAACTTCTCCGGGTTCACCAGCTGTTCGGGCTGGAGCATGCGGGCCCACAGATAGAGTACCGCCGCCGCAACCATCGACAGCAGCACTAGGATCTCGCGCGTGCGGCGTGCCGGAAAGACGTTCACCAGAATCGCCGTGAACGTGACGCCGATGGCGGCGGGGATCAGCAAGAACGGCGGCAACGTCAGCAGGGTCGCCAGGTAGAAGAGCGGCCCGGCATGATGGGCGATGCCGTACGCCAGAAACGCGGGAACCGCAAAAAACACGACCATCCACGACGACTCGATGAGCGTGTCCCCCAGGCGCGCATAGAAAAACATCCCGCGCCCGATCGGCGCCGCCACCAGGCGCTCCAGGTCACGCGACAGGAAGAAGGTCGACAGCGCGGTGATCAGGTTCGAGAAGAGCAGGAGCGAGAAAAACGTCAGGAACACCATGCTGAGCAACTTGTACGTCAAGATCGGCCCGAAGTCCGGAACGCTCAGGATGTAGCGCAGAGCGCGGTAGAAGAGGACAAAGATCGCCGTCCAGAAGCCGAGCCCCAGCAAGCCAAAGCCGCCGAGCAATAGCCGGCCGCGCCGATCGAGCCGCTCGAAGCGATTGCGCGCGGCGCGAAAACGCGGGGACAGCAGCAGCGCGAAGCGCGCCGCATCACTCCACACTCGATCGCTGGCTTGACGCGCGCGGCTGACGTCGCTGACCGAGGCAGAGGCTGACATGCTCACGCTCGCAGCGCCGTCAGCACCTCGGCGTCTTCACCGCCGGTGAGGGTCAGAAAGATCGCCTCCAGCTTGGCGTTGGCATGCGAGCCCGCTTGCTGCCGCAGCTCGTTGACCGAGCCGATGGCGATGAGCTGTCCGTGATTGATGATGCCGATGCGATCGCAGGTCTCCTCGGCCACCTCGAGACTGTGTGTCGACATGAACACCGTCACGCCGTTGCGCGCCAACTGCCGCAACGTGCGCTTCAGCAAGCGTGCCCCGCGCGGATCGAGCCCGACCATCGGCTCGTCGACGATCAGCAGCCGCGGCGCGTGGATCAGCGCTGCCGCCATCACCAAGCGCTGCTTCATGCCGTGCGAGTAGCTCTCCACCAACTCGGTGGCCCACTGCGTCAGATCGAACATCTCGAGCAACTGGTCGCGACGCTCGGACGCCACCGCCGCCGGCACGTGATACAGGCCGGCGACAAAGTCGAGAAACTCCGCGCCCGTCAGCTTCTCATAGACATGCGGCCGGTCGGGGACGAAACCACACAGCTGTTTCGCTTCCAGACCGTGGCTGGCCAGGTCGTAGCCACCCAGCATGACGCTGCCCGCGCTCGGCTGCAGCAAACCCATCATCATGCGGATGGTCGTCGTCTTCCCCGCGCCGTTTGGGCCAAGAAATCCGAAGATCTCCCCCGCCGGCACCTGCAGGTTGAGGTTATCAACGGCGAGCGTGCTGCCATAGCGCTTCGTAAGATTCCTCAGCTCGATCATCTCACCGGATCCTGCCGTGGGTGGCTGGAGTGTGCAAGATCAATGCCCCGTCGCACTGCAAGTGACCATTCCATCCGAAACCGCGTGGCGATAGTCGCCGGCGTCGAGACGGTGGCGACTGTAGCAGATTGGCGGATCGTGCCCAATGCCTGACCTGCGGTCGGCGCCTTTTCTATGGGCCGCTCCCCCCCTTCGGGGAGCCTCAGGACAGGATTGGTCGCTAGGAACTGCCAAGTCCGACAGGCTGCTAGTCTGATCCCGTCGAAGGAATCAGAGCGCCTCGAGCTGGTGCCGAGCCCACGGAACTTTTTTGCCCCGAGAGCGGTTAACAGTTCGGGACCTTCACCAAAGAGTCGCTATGAACATGACCGACACTCTGCCCAGCGCGTCTCACGCGAGTGACATCTTCGCCGCCGAGATCATGCTGCCGGTCCAATTTTTTTCGCCTCACTGCACCGAGCTGCCGGAGAAACGCCTCATGCTGGCGGTCCTGGAAGACGCCGTGCTCACCCTGCGCCGCCACGCCGGCGACCGAGGGATGAAAGCGCAACGCTCGGTGCGCGAAATCGAGCAGTGGGTGGAAGCATGCAATCGCGATTGGCCGTTCTCGTTTGAAAACATCTGTAGCGCACTCAACTTCGACCCGAGCGTCATGCGGCGCGGCTTGCGCGCATTGCTGGGAAACGACGGCGAGGCCGCACCGCCGCTACTGGCACTGAGCATCGCGCGCCGCGTCGCCGGCGAACGCCATCGGGTGTCGGCGCCGCGCCGACACCGCCGCACGATACCGCTCAGACCTTCGGAAACACCTGCAGAAACGGCTTGACCTCGACGCGATTGAAGACACCGTTGATGACGTACGGATCCCGCCCCACCAGGTCCCACACGTCGGCACGCGACGCTGCCTCGACAACGATCAGACTGCCGCTGCCGTCGGTGAACGGACCGGCAATGACGATCTTGCCCTGCTGCGCCAGCGGTTCCAGGTGCGCCAGGTGAGCCGGCCGGTGTTGCGGCCGCTTCTCCTTGGCGTCCGGAGCATCGTAGCCAATGATCACGAAGAGCGTAGGGCACCTCCTTGCATTCAACGCCAGCCGAGCATCACGAAGCATCAAACTTCGAAATCACGCAAGGGAGATGGAAAGCTCCCTGCTCTTTCTCGTGCTTTCGCTTCTTCGTGTTTTCGTGATTCTCCTTTGGTTACGACCAACAGTTTCGTGCGGCGCTTGCGGATTCGACGAATGCTTGTACCCTAGCGCTGCCATGGCGCACAAGGATGAAACGGACATCCCGGTTGCATTGGAGAGCGTCACCACGCGTCTCGACGAGCTGCAGTCGGTCCTCGGGCTACAGGTCGCGCCGGCGCTTGGGGCTATTCGCACGGCTCTGCTGAACGCCATGGCGGCCCGCGACCGCGGGGACCGGGCGGCCAGCCTGCAGCAGATCGGTATCGCCATGGATCAGCTCGCCGCCATGGCCGAGCAACTGGATCCCGACGAAGCCGCGCTCATGCGCGTCGTCGCGCACAACTTCCGCACCGCCTTACTGCGTGGCGACGCGGCGCACGCCAAGCACAACGCCGCAGTCATGTTCGAAAAGTCGGGCGCGGTGGAGCGGAAGAAGAAATGATGCTTGTGGCACGTGGCGCGTAGCTGGCACTTGCCGCTGCTGAACCACCAGACGGCGAGGTGCCACACGCCACGCGCGCTCTTGCACCGGTGACGCGGCTCCGGTAAGCGGCTGCGACCATGTGCCGCTGGACGCGAATCGGGATGTTGGCCCTGTGCATACTGCTGGCTCGGGCTGCGGGCGCCGACGAGTTCACCGGTTACGGCCCGCTGCCGGTGCGCAACTACCAGCCGATTCAGCTGATCTTTCTCGGCATGCCCTTCGAACGGGCGCAAACGCTGCGCCCCGGCGCATTTGCCATCCACCTCGATTCGGCGGAGAGCAACGAGATCGCCACCGAACAGAAGAATATCCAGGCCACGTTGAAATTCGAAACCAACCGCACGGTGCTGGGTGGCGCCTACGGGATCGCGCCGGGATGGGAAGCGGGTCTCGACGTGCCGATGATTTCGCGCTTCGGCGGATTTCTGGATCCGTTCATCGATAGCGTCGAAGACCTTTTCGGCACCAAGAACCCGGAACGCAGCCTCTTTCCCAACAACACCTTCGGCGGCTTCAATGTGCAGCGCGGCAACACCACCCTCTTCCACGGCTACGATCAGCAATTCGAGCTCGGCGACATCTGGGCCAGCACCAAATACGAAGTGTGGCACCCGCAGGGCTGGCCGTTGTTCTCGTTGCGCGGCGCGATCAAAGCGCCGACCGGACGTTCCGATGGTATCTTCGGCAGCAGCAAACCCGACTTCGGCATCGGCGCGGCCGCCGAACAGCAAGTGCTCGATTGGCTGATGCTCTATGCGAATTTCGACATCGTGTATCCGCTCGGCCCGATCACGCCCGGGCAGCTGACGCTCAATCCGATCGTCACCGAGCAAGTAGCGGCCGAGGCCTACATCGGCTGGCATGTATCCCTACTGCTGCAACAGCACACCTACACCAGCCCGATGCACGGAACCGGAACCCCAATCCTCGACCACTCCGCGGTCGAGCTCGCCGGCGGCGTCAACTGGATGTATGCACCGATCCTTTTCCAACTCGGTTTCGTCGATAACGTGAGCGGCGTGGCGACCGACGCCGACTTCACACTGCTCGCACGACTCACGTACTTCCATGGTGGCTGATGGCGGATGGCTGCATTCGGCTCTTTAGCGATCGGCGATCGGCCATCTGCCATCCGCCATTTCCACAGCCAACGGTCGGAATTGCCGACTGACCCGTCGCCACTCGGCTTGCGACCGGCCTCCGCGCCCGGCTAAAGTTGCGTATCGCGGAGGTGGCGATGCCCTACATTCAGGCGGCAGAATTGTCTTATACCAAGGTCCGTGCGCTCGACATGAGTCGCACGATTTGTTTTCAACCCGTCAGTGCGCTGGAGGTGCACGGCCCGCATCTGCCCCTCGGCATGGACTACTACATGGCCAGGTGGATGGCAGAAGAGAGCGGCCGCCGCTTTGCCGATGCGCACCCGGACTGGACAGTCGTACAGTTGCCGGCCCTGCCGTTGGGCACCGATGAGCTGCCGCTGGCCGGGTCGATGAATGCCACGCAACGCACGGTCTACGGCGCGATCATGGCGCACGGGCAATCCCTGGTACGCGCCGGCTACCGGTACATCGTGCTCACCAACGGGCATGGCGGGCCGCGGCACGCCTCCTCGCTCGAACATGCCTGCCACCGCATCAGCAAGCGCCACGGCGTGCAGATGATCGTGCCGTCCAACCTGGCGCTGTACCGCATTGTGAAGGGGCAGCGCATGGAGCTGGTCGAATCGCTGCTCGGGCGCATGTTGAGTGACGCCGAACGGCGTGGCTTGCTCGCTGGTGAGCACGCGGGGACGTGGGAAACATCGTTCATGCTCGCCGAGAACCCCGAGCTGGTCGAGGCCTGCTACCGCAACCTGCCGACCGACGGCCCGCCGCCGTTCAAGCCCATGGCGCGGCTCGCGGAACGCTTGACGCGCTGGCGCACGCGCAACGGAACTGTCGCCGACACCGACACCGGTCTGCACCGAGCGCTGCACGAGCTGGCCGGTGGCGTCGGATGGCTGCTCAATGTCAACTACGGCTACGGCGGAGCGACGGTGACGTATCAAGGCGATCCGTCGGTCGCGTCGGCGGAGATTGGACATGTCTTTCGCGAGGTGATGGTCCGCGAGTGTCTGGCCATTACCGAAAGCGTGGTCGCCGGAGAAACCCGGCCCGCTGAGGTCCGCACCATGGCGTCGGATCATGCCATCATCCAGCCGCGCTTCTGGCCGAAAGTCGGCTTGGCCGCCGCCGCGGTTTTGGCGTTGATGCTGCTCTGACGGAATTGAACCATTGACGATTGGGGCATTGACGATTGGAAGGGCGGTCGGACAATGGCCAAATGACTCAATGGCGCAATGACTCAATTCTTGGTGATTGCCGATGAGCAAGCTTCTCTTCGGCCTTCATACCGGCCCGCAGAACTGCGCGTTGGACGACCTGCGGCGCGTCTGGCATCTCGCCGATCGCAGCGGTTTCCACTGGGTGTCGATTTGGGATCACTTCTACCCGGCGATGCTCATCCCGGGCGACGCCGAAGGGACGTGCTTCGAAGCCGTGTCCATCATGACCGCTCTGGCGGCGGAGACCCGTAACGTACGTGTCGGCAGCCTGGTGTATTGCATGGCCTATCGCCATCCGGCGGTGCTGGCGAACGCCATGGTCACGATCGATCACCTCAGCGGCGGCCGCCTGGAGCTGGGTCTCGGCGCCGGCTGGAGCCAGCTCGAGTTTGATGCCTACGGCATCCCCTTCCTGCCGATCAAGGACCGTCTCGATCAGCTCGAAGAAGGCGTGCAGGTCATCCGCGGCCTGCTCACGCAGCCGACAACAACTTTCACAGGCAAACATTACACGCTCAGCGAGGCGCGTTGTGATCCCAAGCCGCTGCAATCGAAGCCGCGAATCTGGATCGGCGGCATGGGTGAGAAGCGACTGTTACGCATGGTGGCGCAGTACGCCGACGGCTGGAACGTCGCCTTCATTGGGCCGGAGATGTATGCCCAGAAGAATCGGGTCTTGACCGCGTGGTGCGACAAACAGGGACGCGCGCCGCAGGCGGTCATTCGGACGGTCAACCTGGGCCTGGCGCTCGGCCGCACCGGCATCGAGGCGCAGCGCAAGCGCGACAACCTCAAGCAGCAGTTCGGCGCCGCCGCCAGCTTCCTCGAGCCGGGCATGCTCATCGGCACCCCGCAGGAAGTCATCGACCGCATCGGCGCATACGTCCAAGCCGGCGCCGAGTGGATCATCCTCGCCCTGCGCGCTCCGTTCGACATGGAGGGGCTGCAGGTGTTCATCGACGAAGTGATGCCGGCGTTTGGGTAGTTGAGACGCCCCACATCCTATGAGACCCATTGCGCTTGCTTTCCTCGTCGCGTTCATGGGCCTCAGTGGCCTCTTCCGCAATCGAGGACAATTTCAAGCCGCTGACATTCTTCGGCGCCAGGCGGCGGCGTGTCGCCAGTGTACACCGTGTTTCCCCAGTAGAAGTAAGCGTCCTATCCTGCGGATGCGATCGTTCATCCCGCATCCTTGCCCACGCCCGCCGCGCATGGCAAGAACACCGTCCAGGTCCTGGCAACTTCTTCGTTCAGCATCTGACCTCGACACGGACTGAGAGAACGCATTGATGGCACCCTCGGTTCAAAATCCCGCGACGAGTGACGCGCTCGACCGCTGGCGACACCTCATGACACTGGCGGCGCTGGTAAAGGCGCTGGCGCCGTGGGAATTCATGGACGAGACGCAGAATTTCGCCGTGCAACTGCCGCCGCCGCATGAGGTGGGACTGGTGAGTGTCATGGGCGCATCCGGGGAGCACTTTGCCGTGGCCCTCTACCTCGGGCGGCGCGCGATCTTCGACTTCTGGGCCCTGTTGGCGGACGAGAACGGCACCGAGCCGGAGGTGGTTCTGGAAATCGACCAGCTGCAACTGTCCTGGGAGGACCGCGCCCTGCTGGATCACCGCGATCGGCAGCTGCTCGCCGCTCTGGGAGTGAAGCCGCGCGGCGCACACGCCTGGCCGATGCTGCGACGCTACCGCGCCGGCTACATCCCGTGGTTCGTACACGACGATGAGATCGATCTGATGATCACCGCCCTCGAACACCTGCTGATCATGGCACCGCGTTTCCAAACCGCCGGCGCGCCGTTGACGCCGCCGCCGGGTCAACGGTACCTGCTGCGCTATCCGGCTTCGCCAACGCTGCAGCCTGCCGACTGGAACGAACGTGTCGAGGGGCTGCGCTGCGACGACTGGAAAATTTCCTTGGTCGTCGATGCCGAGCGGATGCGCCGCGTCGCGGCGTTGCCAACCATGGAAATAGACGTAGAGTTGGACGTATTCGCGGCGCCGATGATGAAGATCGACGGCATCGAAGACGGCGTCGGGCAGCCGTACTATCCGTACATGCTGCTCGCGGCCGACAGAGTCCAGGGGCTCATCATGGGATTCCAGTTGGTGACGGCACTGGATGGGCTGGATCACATGTGGTCCCAGGTTCCCGCCGCGCTTGCCGATCTGCTCGTCCAGATTGCATGCCGGCCGGCGCGGATCTTCGTCCATCGCGCTCTGTTGTCCAAGGTTCTGGCGAGCTTTTGCGACAATGTTGAGATCGAGCTGCGGCTCGTGCGCAATTTGAAAGCCGTCGCCGCGGCGCGGCGAGCGCTCGCCGAGTTCGCGGCGCGCTAAGCCAGCGGTACCCTGCGCGCTCATTTGATGGCTTGCGGGTCGATCAGCGAGCCCAACGCTCCGGAGACCGGCAACGCGGCGCACGCGCAGAATCACGAAAGCACGAAAGGACGAAAACACGAAATAAAGAAGGGTTCCCGTCCTGTTGAAGGCTTTCGTCCTTTCGGAATTTCGTCCTTTCGTGATCCCCTGACGGCGGAGGCGCGTCAGTGATAGCCGCCTGTCGGACTTGGAAGTGTGCAGCGACCCAACGGGGAGCGGATCATAGAAGAGACGCCGACCGCAGGTCCTAGCGATTCAGAAACACCGCGCACGGGCTATTGCGCATCACATACTCGGTGGTGCTGCCGAGCACCATTTCAATGATGCGGCTGTGCCCGTATGCACCAATGAACAACAGGTCGTGGTTGTGTTCCTTCAGGAAGTTGGTGATGCGTTCCGGCGCATTGCCCGTCTGCTGCAGGACGAAATTGGACTTGAGCTGGTACGAGCCCATGTACTTCTCAGCCTCTTCGAGGGTCTTGCGGCCCGCGCCCTCGTCTTTGTTCACCGTCAACACGGTCAGCGGCAGCGACAACGTCGTACAGAACTCGGCGGCCGACTGCATGGCGGCGGCGGCGCGCTGGCTGCCGTCATAGGCGAGCAGCGGGTCGGTGGGCGGTCGGAAGTCCATGGTACACACGAACACCGGCTTGGGACATTTCCGAGTGACGCTTTCCGCCGTGCTGCCGAGCAGGCCGGTGGAGAACTTCTCGTTGACGCCGCGATGACCGATGACCACGAGGTCCGCGGTCTTGGCGTACTCGGCCACTTCGTTGGCGATCACGCCCATCCCGAGCACGGTGTCGGCGCGCGCGCCCGTCTTGGCTGCCTGATCGGTGAACTCCTGCAGCAGGGCCTTGCCACGCTCGTGCAGCACCTCGCGCATCTTCGAGGAAAAGTCGAGGTACGGCTCGAAGCCCATCGAGCCCGAGATATCATGGAAAAAAGAGCCCTCGATCGACACGATATCGACGACGTGCAAGCCGACGACCGTTGCCCCGAAGCGCTCCCCGAGCCACAGGGCGTAGCGTCCGGCCGTGCGCGCGTGGTCCGATCCATCCAGTCCGACGAGGATAGTCTTGATCATTCAACGCTCCGTAGCACTTTCATCGCCGCGGAGAAAGCGGCCGGCGGCCGGCGACTCTTTGTGGTCCACTCCCCGTTGGGTCGCTGCAAACTGCCAAGTTCAACGCAGCCGGTGGCCCGCGTCTCTTATGGCCCTCGCCCCATTGGATCGCTGCGGTACTGCTGTTTCATCTAACCTCCAAGCCCCAATAACCTCCAAGCCCTCAGGCCCCCACGCCCTGCCTCGCGGGCGCGCGGGGTTTACAACGCGCCGATCCTCCAGTAGAAACCTGCACGTGGGACGAGCAACGGAACAGCCGGCGCGGGGTGCGGCAGCACAGCTCGCACTGTTGGAGGAGTTGAAGGGTTTGGCGACGCGGCTCGGCTTCGAGGTGCGACACGAGCGGCTGTTGCGCGAAGTCGGCTACCGCGTGCGCAGCGGCAGCTGCCGCGTGCGCGGCGCGCGCGTCATCTTGCTCGACCGTATCCTGCCGGTCGGTGCCCAGATCGACTTCCTGGTCGAAGAGCTTGCCGGACATCCGGTCGAAGATGTCTACCTGTCTCCCGCGATTCGCCGGTTGCTCGAGCGCGCCACCGAGGCATCGCCACTGGCCGCACCCACGGAACGCGTCGAGCCCTGAGGGCTGCGCCCGGCGTCTTTTCGGGCGACCGCTCCCCTTTGGGTCGCTATGCGCTGCCACGTGCAAACCTTCGACTCATACGCAACCGAGCTCAAATCGGCGGCGCATGACGAGAGGCCCGCTTCGCACCGGAGGAACGCGTGATGCGTGCGGCACGCAAGACGCCGGAAGACCGCTTCACCATTTTCAAGGAGCATCTGCGCCAGCAAGGGTTGAAGTCCACGGCACAGCGCGACGACATCGCACACGTCTTCTTTGCCAGCCGCGGCCACATCAGCGTTGAGGAGCTGTATCACGAGGTGAAGCAGGTCAACCCGCACATCGGCTATGCCACCGTGTACCGCACGATGAAGCTGCTGACCGACTGCGGTCTCGCCGTCGAACGCCACTTCCGCGACGGCGAGGCGCGCTACGAGAGCGTCGCCGAAGGCCATCACCACGACCATCTGATCTGCGAGCGCTGCGGCGCCATCATCGAATTCGAGGAGGCGCGCATCGAAGCATTGCAGACCGAAGTCGCGCACCGCCTCGGCTTCCGCCTGACCGGGCACAAGATGGAGTTGTACGGTCTGTGCGGCGAGTGCCAGAGAAGCAGTGACGAGTGACGAGTGATAAGTGATGAGTGACCAGCGAGAATCCGACTCGTCACATGCCACTCGTCACTCGTCACTGCTCCCCCCTGAGGCACGCGGCGACGCGACTACACGAACACGTCTGGCAGGCCGCCGCATCCTTGTAGTCGGGGCGGGCACGCGCCCGTCGTCCGACCCGGAAGCGCCGCTCGGCAATGGGCGCGCCATGGCGCTGCTGGCGGCGCGTGAAGGTGCCGCGCTCGCCTGCGCCGATATCGACGCCGCGGCGGCACAAGACACCGTCGCACGCATCGCCGCAAACGGGGGCAACGCGGTCGCTCTCGTTGGCGACGTCGCCGATGCCGACACCTGTGCGTCGCTGGTCGCCACCAGCGTTGACCGGCTCGGCGGTCTCGACGGACTGGTGCTCAACGTGGGCATTGCCGCGGGGCGCGGGCTGGAGGGGACGACCGTAGAGGCCTGGGATTTCACCTTCGCGGTGAATCTGCGCGCCCATTTTCTGCTGTGCAAGGCGGCGCTGCCGCAGCTGTCCGACGGTGGCGCCATCGTCTTCATCTCGTCGGTCGCCGGCCTCAAGCCTGGAAGCTCCTTGCCAGCATATGACGCGTCGAAAGCAGGGCTGTTCGGGTTGTGCCGGCATGTGGCACTGGAGGGCGCACGCCGCGGCGTGCGCGCCAACGTCGTCGTGCCTGGTCTGATCGACACGCCGCTCGGCCGCCTTGCCTCCGCAGGCCGGCCGGGACGTGAGCGTACCCCGGTGCCGCTCGGCCGCCAGGGCACCGCCTGGGAGGTCGCGTACGCCACCGTCTTCCTGCTGTCCAACGAGGCAAGCTACATTACCGGCCAGACCCTGGTCGTCGATGGCGGCCTCGCAGCCTTACGCTGATGCCATCGCCCCTCCCCTGGCTTCCGGGCGTTTGTAGTCACCAATCACTCGTCACTCGCCACTGGTCACTCCTCACTGATCACCGGTCACGGCTCCTGGGTGTCTGGTGATCAGTCCCAGCGCGCCCGTCGCAGCGGTCGAGTCACTGTTCGTCGCGATCCTCGTTGGATTTCTCATTGGGCTTGACCGCGAGCGCGCCGAGGCGCGCAAAACGCACAAGCTGTTCGCCGGTGTCCGCACCTTCCCGCTGATCGCGTTGGCCGGTGCCGTGCCCATGCTCCTCATCACCACCGTCGGCCCGGCACTGGTGGTGGCCAGTTTCGTGGCCGTCGCGGCCGTCGCCGTGGTGTCGTACCTGCGCGGCTCCGAAGCCGGCGACATGGGCGCGACCACTGAGATCGCGGCGCTGGCGACGTTCCTCATCGGCGCGCTCGCGGGCGCCGGCGAGTTGCTGCTGGCCGGTGCGGCCGGCGTCGCCGTCGCCGTCTTACTCGTCGCCAAGCCACGGCTCGAAGGTTTTTCGCGCGCCCTGACGCAGCTGGAGCTGGCATCCGCGCTGGAGCTCGCAGTCATCACGGTTATCGTCCTGCCGCTGGTCCCGAACCACGGCTACGGCCCTTGGGATGTGCTGAACCCGTTCGAGATCTGGCTGGTGGTGGTCCTGGTCAGCGCGCTCTCGTTTGCCGGCTTCGTGGCGATGCGGCTGCTCGGCGAACAGCGCGGCATGATTGTGGCCGGCCTGGTCGGAGCATTGGTGTCGAGCACCGCGGTGACCGTTTCGATGGCGACACAAGCGCGCGCCTCGCAAGGGCTGGCGCGCATTGCGGCGGCGTCGGCGGTCCTGGCGTCGGCGGTGATGTGTGTGCGGGTCGCGGTGTTCGCCGGCACCGTCAACATCTCCATCCTGCCGCGGCTGCTCCCCGTGGTAATCGCCATGGGCCTCGAGGGCGCGGTGGCGGCATGGCTGCTCGGCCGCGGCGCAGTCGCGGCGGAAGGCGCCCCGAGCGCGGCCAAGGTCAACAATCCGTTCAGCTTGACCGCAGCGGTCACCTTCGGAGCGATATACGCCGTCGTGCTGATCGCGGTGCACGCGGCGCAGGAATTCTTCGGCACCGGCGGCATCTACTTTGCCGCGACCATCGGCTCCCTGGCTGACGTGGACGCCGTGGCCATTGCGCTGTCGCGCACCGCCGGGACTGCGTCCAGTGGGCAGGCCGCGACGGCCGTGGCGATCGCCATGGTAACCAACACGCTGGTCAAGCTCGGCATTGCCCTGGTGATGGGCTCGCGCACCTTCGGCCGCTACGTCGCCACAGCGCTGGGCATCATGGTGGTCGTCGGCGCTGCGGCCGGCGCCTTGATCGCGGGCCTGTAGGACCTGCGGTCGGCGTCTCTTCTATGGGCCGCTCCCCGTTGGGTCGCTGCACGCTTCCAAGTCCGACAAGCTGCTAGAACTAGGACCTGTCGTCCTTTCTCGGAAGGAGAAATGGAAAACCGGAAACACGAAACCGAAAATTAAAGACTGGTCAACTCACCATCGACGCCCATTTCCCCGTTTTCCGTTTCCTATTTCCGGTTTCCTGTTTCCTGTTTCCTGTTTTTCATTCTCTTAGTTAGTTTCTGTCTCGAAATCAGTGTCGGCCGCTGTTTTCAAGGATAACCGAGGGCGGTACCCGCACCGGAATCGCGCGCGCGAAGGCAGTTGCACGCCCGCCGCGACGAAAAGCGCGGGGAATATGGCGACGGTGTGTGGCTACGGACGAGCGCGATCGGTCGGCGGTTGCCCACCGACAAGCGAACGCGGAGCGCTGGCGATCAGGCCGCGATTCGTCGGGCGGCGGCCTTCGTCGGTCGCTTCTGCAGACGCGCGGCGATCACCAACAGATTGTTGGCGAGGACCGCCGCCGCCAGGAACAGTTCGAATCGCTCACTGCCCGACCACAAGCACCGCTTCATGCCCCGGCCGCGAAAGAGCACCGAGATCCGGCCCTCGACGCCCGAGCGAAACGCCTGCGCCTGCTTGAAGGCGCGACTCTTCTCGAACTGCTCCTGCTCGACACTGCGCTTGCCGCCCCGCTGGGGGATCGCCACGAGCGTGACGCCGCGGCGGCGCACCTTCTCGCAGCCGGCCGCGTCATGGAAGCCGCGGTCGCCGGCCAGGACGCGGGGGAGCGTGCCGAATCGCTTGTGGTGACGCTGCACGGACGGCACGAGCTGGTCGCTATCGATCGGGTTGCCGTCGAGTACCTGGTAGTCCGTGATGAGACCCATGCGGCTTTCGACGAGCAGCACCTTGTGGCCGAACTCGACCGGCTTGTAGACCTTGCCCCGCTTGATCATGTCGGTGTGAGGCTCGAAGAGCGAGTAGAGTTTCTCGTCGGCGGGTACGGTCTCACCGCGAAAGACCCGCCGCTCACTCTGGTCGATCACGCGCCGGCCGAGCGCCGCGCCCTGGGTGACCGCGTCGCACAGCGCCTGCAGCTTGAGCGTGTCCAGCAACTCGGTGCACCGCACGGTACGGGCCGTGCACGTCACCGCTTCGGCTTTCTCGATCACTTCCGTGGTCACGGTGATCAGATCGCGATACTGGCGCCGCAAGCTCCGCGCGCGTTGCGCACGCCCCCGCATCCGACCAATCTCCTGCATGCGGCGCTTGGCGCGTCGCGTCCGGCGGGGGAATCCCGCGCAGGCCGCCGGCGCGAGATCGCCGATATGCTCCACCAGACGGCTCAGCACCCGCACCGTATCCCACAACAGCCCGCTGTCGCGGGGATAGCGAATGTCGGTCTCAACCACGGTGGTGTCCAACCGCAGCTTCTCGACATCCTCCAGGCCCATCTGCACCGCCGCGGCCACAATGGCGTCATTGATCTGGCGCAGTGTGGCGGCCTGCAGGCGCACGAAGGCGCGGTGAAAGGCGTGGTGGCGCGGCACCGGTGCGCTATCAAAGCGCGTGAACTGGCGCAGCGTGAACCCGTCGGCGACGCGTTCGGCCAGCTCGCGGTAATCCCAGTTCTTGGTCCGCATCAACACAAAGGCACGCAACACCTGCTCGGCGGTCAGGCCGCGGCGCCCGCACCGGGCGTGCTTGAGTGAGCGGCTCACATCGCGATGCACCGCCGTCACCAGCTCGCCGTGCCGATCGAGGAAGTCGCTGATCTGTTGCAGCAACGGGTCGAGCCGGACGCGGCGCCCCACTTCCAGGTCGGCAAAGCTGATCTGTGTGCGCGTGATCTCCCGCATCCCACCACCACCTCCGCCGCTCTCCGGTAGCATATACTCGCTACCGGAGTAAGCCCCGCTCGCAAGATTTCGCTCTGTGGGCTACGACCTCGGGCGCCATGACGGAGCGTGAGATCGACACCCGCATCACCGCCATCAAGCACGAACTCGCTGCCCTCGGTCCCCTGCACCCCGGTTCAATCAGCCGCCAGTACAATGTCTGCGGCAATCCCACCTGCCGCTGCAAGGCCGACCCGGCGCACCGCCACGGTCCGTACTACCAGCTCAGCTACGGCCACCAGCGCAAGAGCTCGTCGACCTTCGTGCGCGAGCCGGACCTCGCCGCCGTCGAGCAGCAACTGCGCAACTACGAACGATTGCGCGCCCTGGTGGACGAGTGGGTCGGGCTCAGTATCGAGCGGGCGCGGCTCGCCCGCGCGCTCCGCAAGCAGCAATCCACAGGCAAACATCAACGCCAGCAGCCGCTTTCCGTGGACAATCGCCGTCGCCCAATGCGAAAACGAGCCGCCTCATGATGGCAGACACCCTTGCGGCACAAGGCCTAAAGGCATTTCGAGACAGAAACTAG
>Ga0265314_10000260_pt1 | contig 77559 bp, 61 predicted proteins | sample 4126metaG_FD_203106 | JGI IMG/M metagenome (GOLD analysis project Ga0265314, IMG submission 203106) | Rhizosphere microbial communities from Carex aquatilis grown in University of Washington, Seatle, WA, United States - 4-1-26 metaG | ecosystem: Host-associated > Plants > Roots > Rhizosphere >...
GCCTGTTGGGATAAAGAGGTACGGCCAGCCTATACTGACGTCACCCCCAACGTACTCGCAGGCGGCGCAGGCGACGGATTATCTTGGAATTGCCTACACGTGGAGGCGCAGACCCCCGTCTCTTGGATGCAGCACCAGCAGACCGAGGTCGATTCAGCCCAGCGGGTGGGCTCTCCCCGTCAGAGTCGTCAGGTCTCGGCTTTGCCAGTTGACCGCCTTCACGCTGGCGCGGTGTCTTCACTCGGTGGTGTTATGGGCTCATTCACGCCGTTCCCCGACTCGCAAAGAACGCGCGCGAACCGACGCATCCAGTAGGTTCCGTACGGAAAGACGGTATCGACGATGCCCGCCATCCATGCGACGATGGCTGCTCGGTATTGCTGGAGGAAGGCCTTACTGCGGCCAATGGCCTCGATTCTGGGCCACTTGCTCTTGGCGGCGATGCGTGGACTGATATCGAAGTGGGGTTCGGTACTTTTCGGAAAGTCGAAGGGTTTCTGCGCAAGGATGGCTTCGCGGCCGAGGACTCTCTTGCCAGCGGCACAGCGACGTTCGCGGTGTTCGGCTTCGGCGGTCCGGACGCGTTCCGTGACGAGAGCATTCCATTCGCCTTGATTCAGGCCGGCGAAGTTACGCGGTCTACGGATGGGAAGGGAAATCACATCGGGTTGCTGACCGTCAGCGCGAAAGAAATGCTTGGGCCTTTCAGCGAAGAGTCGTTGTGTGGTGCGCGCGGCCTTGAAGCTATTGACGCCGGGCCATTCTTCGACGGTGTCAACCAAGTCTGCGGCGGCGGGGTTGGCATAGGCATAGACCATCTTGTCGAGAACGTCGCTGGGCTCGACGAGGCGGACCACGGAAGTGGGATCGGAAGACCAGAATGCTTCGAACCTGCCGAGGTAGGCATTCTGGCAACGGGCAAGGAGGGCATGGAAATGCTCGGCGAAGATTGGGAAGTTGCCGTCGGGGTCGTGAATGCCCGCGTGGTAGTGGTTGGACATGGCCACGACGAAGAGGATCTCGACCTTGGCTCTCAGCGCTGCGAGGGCGAGGCAGTAGACAAAGGCGTTGTTGGTATCGTCGTCGGGGCGGAGGAAGAAGCGCCGCTCGGAACAGCGACGTGTGATCATGTAGTCGGAACCCGGTAGCACCTGGCGCGGGAGGCTCATGCCTATGTATCGGTCGGTGCGCAGGAGAAGTTTCTTGGAAACTACCCTCGGTTTGGGATCTCCGCGGTTTGGGATCTCGGGAAACTGGAGAAGTTTCTTGGAAACTACCCTCGGTTTGGGATCTCGGGAAACTACCCTCGGTTTGGGATCTCGGATCTCCAGGTTTGGGATCTCCGCGGCTGCGTCGGCCTTCACGGCATCGAACGCGCTGACGAGCCTGCTCATTGGCCTTGAGGCGGCTGCCATAGCTCGACCTTGTTTCCCTCTGGATCCATGACCCAGGCAAACTTCCCATACTCAGAGTCGTCAATTTTCTCCAGCACGTTGCAGCCTTCTTCCTTCAAGACCTTGACCAAGGCATGGAGGTCTTCCACTCGGTAGTTGACCATGAAGGGAGCAGAGCTCGGAGCAAAGTGATCACTCTCTTGCGGATCGATGCACCAGGCAGTTGTGCCTGCAAGCGGCCTGCCATCGGCGTCGGTCCAAGTGAAGGCAGCTCCGCCCCAGACTTGGACATCGATTCCCAAGTGCCGCTTGTACCAAGCCTGCAGAGACGGAGCGTCTTTAGCCTTGAAGAAGATGCCGCCGATACCAGTGACTCGTTTCATGTGACCTCCGATGGCGAGGGTGGTGAGAGGGATGTTTCTTGTGCGACCCAATTCTGTATTGAGAGACAGTTTGTCGCCCGGCAGACCCTTTCGCAAGCCGGGCAAGCGTAGGTCACAAGGCTCGCTTGGCCCTCGTAGACGGGATCGCGCTTCGCCGAAACGCTTCGATAGTCCCGCGAACAACGTCGAAAACGCAGCGCGCTCGACCTGCCCTTGCATGCTGCCAGTCCGCGTGTTACATACTGAACCTCATGGTTCAGTATTCGCGCGCCCACCTCGATGCCTCGTTCGCCGCCCTCTCGGATGCCACACGACGTGGCGTTCTGGAGCAGCTTGGATGTTCCGATGCTTCGATCACGGACCTTGCCGAGAGGTTCCACATGACCCTCACGGGCATGAAGAAGCACGTCGGCGTCTTGGAGCAGGCCGGGCTTGTCGCCACGGAAAAGGTCGGGCGCGTGCGGACCTGCAAGCTCGGCAAGCGCCGATTGGAGGAAGAAACCGCATGGCTCGAGAGGTATCGCCAACTCTGGGACTTACGCTTCGACGAGCTGGACAAGGTTGTCGAAGAACTGAAACGGAAGGAGAAAATCGATGGACGCAAGAAGAGAGAATGAGCCCGCTCCCACCAAGAACCGCACGACGGTGGAGCGGAAGTCCGAGCGTGAGCTAGTCATCACGCGAACCATCAACGGCCCGGCGCGCCTCGTGTTCGAGGCGTTTGCCAAGCCAGAGCTGCTCAAGCAGTGGTGGGCACCGAAGTCGACTGGCGTGTCCCTGCTTTCCTGCGAGGCGGATGTTCGTGTCGGGGGCAGGTACCGTTTGATGTTCGGCCACGCCGCCTCCCCGAAGCCTATGGAATTCTTCGGTAGGTACCTCGACGTGACACCGTATTCGCGCCTGGTGTGGACCAATGACGAAGGTGAGGACGGTGGGGCCGTGACCACGGTGACCTTCGAGGAGAAAGCTGGCAAAACGCTGCTGGTCATGCATGACCTCTATCCCTCGAAGGAAGCTCTCGACGGTTCCCTCGCCGGGATGGAGGGTGGGATGTCCGAGACGCTCGAGCAGCTGGACGAGTTCGTCGTCACCCTGGGCGCCAGCCGATCTCACTGACGAACATAGCGCAAGTGTGTGGCAGCTTGACCATCAAGAATCTTGTCGATGCGAAACTGCGGCCCGGGCTCGCGTAGGTTCTCGAAGAGACGCCGCCCACCGCTGAACAACACGGGCGCCAAGGCGATTTCCAACTCGTCAACGACACCCAGGTTCAGATACTGCTGGATCACATCGGCTCCGCCCGCGATACGAATATCACGACTGCCTGCGGATTTCCGAGCCAGCTCTAGGGCACGCTCTGGCCCGTCATTGATGAAGTAAAAGGTCGTCCCGCCGGGGCGCGCCCAGGGTTCGCGTTTCTCATGGGTAAGAACGTAGACCGGTGTGTGAAACGGGGCCTCCTCTGGCCAGGCGCGCTCGCCTTGCTCGAACATTCGCTTGCCCATCAGGTTGGCACCGATGCGCTCCGTGGTGCTGCGAATCAGGTCATTGACCGGGCCGGTCTCTCCCCCTGGTCCAAGCTTGAGGTTCTGGCGGAAGTACTGTTGGTTGAAGATCCAGGCCATCAGCGCACCCCACTTGGCTCCCCAGTTCTTGTACTCAGGCTTGTCCCAATTCTCCGTGGTCATTCCTTCCGGTGCCATGTAGCCATCGAGGCTAAGCCCAATGTTGACGAATACTTTACTCATGATTCTCCTCTCGCAGGTTGATCGCAGCACCCGCCCAATGTGACGTTGATGGAATACCGAAGGGGTCGCATGACCAGCAAAGCTAGCCCGCTTCAAGGCTAGGAGCCACTGCCGCCCTGCTGCTGGGCGCGGGCGTGGCGCTGCTGCTGCGGCAGCTCTTCCCGGTATTCGGCGGGGGCTTGCGAGAGACCGCTGAAGAATTTCACCGCCACCGCTTGCTTCCAGATGGTACGCGTCGGCGACGCGAAACGGCCCTCGGTTGGGGATCAGCGTCTCCCGGTGACTATTTCGCGAATTTGCTCCAGCAGTCACCGGGTAAATGTAGTTGACGTCCAGCACCTTCAAGGCCAGCCTCGCACCGGACCCCTCCGTCCAAAGATGAAGCGCCTCCTCCGAGGTGCTCTGTGACAACCGGTGAGGTTACTCGAACTGCAGGGATGTCCGCATTCCGGACGTCGGGCACCAAGGACTACCTTCGGTTAGGGCTCATCCTGACAAACCCGGACCAACTCTGTACATTCTATACGCGGTTCGCGTTCACGGGTTTGGTGGTGCACAATGGGAGTGAATTACCATGTGCCCATCAGACCAGTACTCCGACGACGAACTTCCGGAACCTGTTGGACCACCCTCGGACAGCGTTCTGACGGGCGGCTGGTATCGCTCGGTGATGCAGAGGTGCGCCGCCGGACTGGCGGTACTGGACATCGGCGGGGAATTCCTGGAAGCCAACCCTGCCTTCGGCGATCTGACGGGCTATTCGCACGATGCCCTGTCCGTACCCGGCTTCAGGTTGGAGAAGATGCTGCCCTCCGACGAGGTTGCCAGCTACCACAAGCACCTGGTCGCGCTCTCCCACGGGGAGGAAGAGTCCTATCGCCAACCGCAGCGGATTGTGCGTCAAGACGGCGCCGTGCTGTGGGTGGAGCTGACCATCAATCTGATGCGCAAGGCTGACGGTGTACCGCATGGACTGGTGGTTACCGCGGTCGACATCACGGAATTGCGACGCACAGAAGGTGCGTTCAGGGATCTTTCCCTCCTTGATCCGCTGACCAAGCTTCCCAACCGTCGGCTGCTCCGAGATCGCCTGAAAAGTGCCGTGGCCCGCGCAAGGCGCGAGGAGCGCAAGGTCGCGGTGCTCTTCATCGACCTCGACGGGTTCAAGCCCATCAACGATACCCAGGGGCACGAGACCGGTGATTGGTTGCTCAAGGCCGTCGCGCAGCGGCTGTCGGAGTGTCTGCGTGAATACGACACCGCCGCCCGCCTGGGAGGCGACGAGTTCGTGGTTCTCCTACCCAATCTGACCGAGAGCGAGAATGCTGCCCAGATCGCGGAGCGCATCCGAACAACCTTGGCGTCGCCCTTCTTCACCGACGGCAAAGGACGGTTGGAGATCTCGGCCAGCATCGGCGTGTCGTTGTTTCCCGACCACGCCGAAAGCGCCCGCGACCTCTTACAGGCGAGTGACGAGGCGATGTACTTGGCCAAGAAGTCGGGACGCAACCGAGTGGTCCACTCGCATCGACTGGCGACCCCGACCCCGACCCCGGTGGCTGTGGACGAGAGCACGTCGGGGCTGGTGAACCTGACCTGGGATGCGAGCTTCGACAGCGGCAATGCCTTCATCGATGCCGAACACCGCGAGCTCTTTCACCATTCCAACCGACTCCTCGACTTGACCACGCGGCCAGGCATGAAGACGCAAGATGTGCAGATGAGCCTGCTGCGGCTGGTACAAGCCGTCGAAGCCCACTTCCAGCACGAAGAGCGCATCTTGAAGCAAGCCGGTTATCCAGGACTCGACGGCCACGCGGCCAGGCATCGCGCGCTGATGGATCGCGCACGGGAACTGGGTGAACGCGCCAACGACAGGTCCATCTTGGTCGCCGACGTCTTGAATTTCGTCGTCGCGGAGATGATCCACGGTCACATGGTAAGTGAAGACCGCGACTACTTCCTGTTCCTGAAGGGAGCCACGACGTCCTAGCCACAGTGCCGTTCACAAAACGCCAGCCGAGGTGCGAGCGGTCGTCGACCATGGCGGAGTATCCCAGCGCCCTTCTGCTGGGGACCATCGACGTTCGGCCATTACATGGGTCTGAAGCTCTTCCTCGAAGACTTGCTCGGACGCCGCGTGGACTTGGTCACGAAGCGCGCCCTGAGGCACGAGCTGCGCGTGCTTGCCAAGTCAGGTCTCGTCGTAGGCAGCCGCTTCAATCGCGCGGAACGCCTGCGCGCACCACGATGTCGCCCGTGGCCTCCAGCGGGGCGCAACCGGGCCATATGGGAAGCGCATTGAGCAAGAAGAAGTTATTGAGCGCCGCACAACTCCCGGTCACAGCCAGCCGAAAGTTGATCACGGCTTCACCGCCTGCGGCTTGCACCTGGCGGTTGAGCTCTTCCGAGACGTCCCACGTGCTCGGCAGTGAGATGGTCGAGTACACCAATCCCACCGAGGTCCTGCTAGCGACGAAGCCGCCCACCTTGTGTAGTGTGGGGGTCGCGTGCAGAACCCCACCGCGATCGCGTATCACGCCCGAAAACGAAATGGGATACTTCGCCGTGTCGGCCGTGACGGAGACCCGGGCGCCGGCACATCCCAGGCTCGTAGCCAGCAAACAACCAAGCAGCGGAAACGGGCTCGCTGCAATCCTCATGGCGACTCCCGTCCCGACGGGGCCTCAACGCTCGGATACAGCCGAGGATCGCAGACACCGCTGGGAACCGTCACTGCGTGGCCGCTTGCACCGACGTAGTACGAAGCCCGCGAGTACACGAACGACTCGATGTGAAACACCGAGGCTTTGATGGAATCGAGGCGAATTTCGCCTGTGCAGAGGTCGCCCACCGAGGAGTCCGCCACCTCTCCGAAAGAGCCGCCCTGGATGCTGCTGATGAGCGCCGAGCTCGATTGGCCGGAGATGCCCGTGATAGTCGTTGCCACTTCGGCAGCGAAGGGGCGATCCTGCGCTGGGCCCGCAGCACCGGGCTTGCATCCGATGCACGCGACCGGCCCAAGCAGAACCGGAACATGCCCGGACGTGGCCTGCAGCTCGGCGCTGGCACATCCAAGTGCCCCGCTCATGAGGGGCAGCAAGCACAGGACGTGCGATAACACATGAAAGCCAGTCCTCTTGGTCATGGACAACCTTTGTTCGGTGTTTGCGCGGTTGCGCGCAGCATCGAGGATACAGTAGGCGCGAATTTCGACAGCGTGCAAGTTATCGCCAAGACCCATCCAAGGCACACGTGCCGTATCGCGATTTCGACGGCGGATCCCTTCCAATACCCCGGGCGACACTACCCAACGGCCTGCCGGCTGAAATGTCTCAATGCCGCCGGTCAGATTGGAGTCGTAGTAGCCCAGTTGGGTGATGTGCTGTCGCTCAACCAGAAGCGCAAGGCAATGCTCGTGTGCCTTGACGCCCTAAGTGGGCTGAAGCAAGCCGTCCTCGATGAACCAATCGCGGGAGTGGCCTACGGTCGACCGGCCAAGCCCCGATAGCCTGGGCAACGGTCTGTTCCAAATCAATGTTGAAGATAGATGGGGGTTGGACTGTTCGCGACCAGAGCCCGGGTGAGTGACCCCGAGAACAGCTCTTTGATGCGAGAGCGCGCGAAAGCCCCCATCACGACCAGGCCCGCACCAAGCTTGTTTCCGAGCTCGACCAATGCATCACTGTCGGGCAACGCGGACACGATGCTGTGGGCGGTCGCCTTGATTCCGGAAGCGTGCAATCTCTCCGCCGCTCGCATGGCGGTCTCCATGGCCTTTTCACCGTCGTCACCGACTGTGGCAACGTGAACATCCCGCGACTCTCCAAGACCGCTGGTTGCGAAGCTGGTCAGGGCTCGCTCGGCGGCCTGTCCTCCGTCATAGGCAACCAAGACTGTCGGGCCCATGGGAGGGGACACACCCTCCGCGCCGTCGGGGACCAGGAGAACCGGGCGACTGGCATGACGTAGGATCTTCTCGAGGGTTGCTCGAATATCGCGTTTGCTTTCGAATTGGAAATTCGCTTCGCTGCCGATCAGGGCAAGGTCGTGGTGCTCCATCTCGGCAAGGATGCTCTCGGCCGGCGGCCCCACGATCTCGATCACGCGCGCGGGCACACCCGCCGACCGGCACCGGCTTTCGAAGGTCGCCAGCCAACTCGCGGCATGGGCGCGCGCATTCGCAAGCAGCGCCCCGTCCCACTCATACTCGATAGTCGAGCCGGCGATGCTGGTGGACGTGCCAGCATGGAAGTCAGACTCGTGGACGATGGCCATCCCAACGAGGGTCGCTTTTCGTTCGCGCGCAATTCTGATTGCAGTTCGCGTCGCCGCTCTGCTGCTAGTTGAACCGTCGATACAGACCAGAATACTATTGATCATGGCACTTCTCCGAGTCGAAGCCGGCTGGTGTTCACGATGAGAGCCAGATAGCTTCACCTCTCACAAAAGCATTTGGCGTGCCATCGAATCTCCGACTGGCCCATCCGGATTCGCGGCTGAAATGAAGCGCGGTCTTGCAGTTTGCATCGTTCTTTGTCCTTGGCCGTTGCAGGTGTCCCGATCGACTCGTCGTCGGCATGTGAGGCAGACGAGATCTACGCCGCGTCGAGCCAAGTCACCTGGTCGGTGGGCACCTCGCCTGGGGTCGATCAAAGCGAGAGCTCCCAGTTCCTTTCCACGCCCGAGGCTTGCACCCAGAGGAGCGACGAAAGGTGGTCGTGGTCGTTTTCGTGGTGGTCCACGTGGCCTTGGCCTTGGCCTTGGCCCAGCATGATCTAGTCCGACCATGACCACGGCCATGACCACGGCCACGACCTTTGGGCTGGATTACCGCTACCGGTGCTGTCCTCGCTTGAACACGGTGACGCGCGAGAAGTCGGCCTTGCGGAACTGCTTCACGCAAAGACCGAAGAACATCGCTCCGATGGCCAGGGTGATCAGCACCCCGTGGTAGGGCTGCACCACGAAGCCGTGGATGTCGAAAGCTACGCCCGCCTTGACCAGCTCGGGCGTGGTCATGGATTCCAGGTGAAGCGCGGTGTAGCGGAACATGGAGGTGGCGTAGGTCAGCGGGTTCAAATAGATGATTGGTCGCAGGATGGCCGGGATCACCGTGGTGGGGATGTAGGCGCCCGACAGGAACGTGAGCGGCAGGGTCACCACCGAGATCATGATCTGGAAGGTGGTGGATTCCTTGGACAGCGCCGCCAGGAAAAGTCCCAGGGAACCGAAGGTGACCCCGACCAGCAGCATGAGGCACACCATCAGGACGAAGTGAACCGGATCCAGGTCGAGGCCCATGCAGACGCCCACCACCAGGACGATAATGCCTTGTAGGACCGCCAGGACCGCGGAAGACAGGACCTGTCCGACGGCGATCTGCCACCTGGCGATGGGCGCAACCAGGATCTCCTTCATGAAGCCGGTGGAGATGTCCTCCAGGATGCTCATGGAATTGTTCAGCGCCGTCTGGAACACGGTCATGATGATGATGCCCGAGACCAGGTAGCTCATGGGGCGCGCCACACCAGCGACGGCGGACTTCATCACGAACGAGAAGGTGAAGAGCAAAAACCCGCTCATGAACAGGGTGAAGAAGAACCGCATCTTGTCGCGGAAGAACTTGATCAGGTTCCTCGCCAGGATCGCTTGTATCGCGCGCATCAGTTCCCGATCTTCTTGGCGGTCAGGGAAATGAAGACGTCGTCGAGCTTCCCCTTGTTGATTTCGATGTCCTTTATGGAACCCTTGAAGAGGGCAACGAGCTCCATCACCGCGCCGATGTCGGAGGAGGTGATCGAGAGCCTCTCGCCGTCACCGACGACGGGAAGCGACCTCTCGGCGCAATAGCGCAGCAGGGGCTCCGGCTCGGAAGTCTTGATCCGGGTGGTGGTCTGGGTGTGCTGCTTCTTGAGGTTGTACGGCGTGTCGTGCGCCACGATCTTCCCATGGTCGATGATGGCCACCTGGTCGCAGATCTCCGCCTCTTCCAGATAGTGGGTGGTGAGGAAGATGGTGATGTTTTTCTGCTTCTGAAGCTTGTTGATGTAGTCCCAGACGTTGGCACGGGTCTGGGGATCGAGGCCCGTGGTGGGCTCGTCCAGGAACAGGACCTTGGGGAAGTGGACCAATCCCCGCGCGATTTCCGCGCGCCGCTTGAGGCCACCGGATAGGGCGCTGACTGGTGCGTTCCGCCACTCCTCAATGTCGACCAGCCCCAGCACGAACTGGATCCTCTCATTGATCTCCGTCTTGGGCACGGCGTAGAAGTCGCAGTGGAGCTTCAAGTTCTCGCGCACCGTGAGCTTGGCGTCCAGGGTGCATTCCTGGAACACGATGCCGATGTCCTTGCGGACCTTGGCCTGATCCGTGGTCACGTCGTTCCCGTTGATGCGTAAAGTTCCGCGCGTCTTTTCCTGGATCGTACAAAGGGTATTGATGGTCGTGCTCTTCCCCGCGCCGTTGGGCCCCAGGAAGGCGAAGATGGATCCCTCTTCCACGCTGAAGGAGATGTCGTCGACGGCCCGGAATTCGCCGTAGAGCTTGGTGAAATTCTCAACCTCGATACTGCTTCTCATTCCGGAATCATTCTCCTTGGGTGCCCTATCATACCCAGGTCCGAACGTACCGCTGTCAAACAGCAGCGGCCACATCAAGAAACCATCGCTGCGCGACATGTCACGAAGACCGAGCCCGTGGTCGTCCACTGCGGCCGAGCAGGGTCCGCGTGGACTTGGTCAGGTCGTCTAAGGAACAGCCATTTCGGACGATCTTTGCGGAAGATGCTGGATCCCAGAAATCTTCGCGCTATGCAATTCGGATGAGATTCATCTTCTTTGTCATCCTTGGTCTCCTAGTCAACTGTGGTGCCGTCGACATCAACAACATCTGCCCGCACAAGCCCATCACACAAGGCGTGTTTGGAGAGATTGTGGACTCGAGCGGCACCCTTGAGCAGAACGTCCAGGTCGACATCTACGGCATCCTCAACGGCGTTCAGGACGCCAAGATCGCCAGCGCCCAGACCACCCGTGGCGGCTATCAGTTCAACATGAACCCGTCGACCTATATCGTGTGCGCGAAGACCGTATGCACCCAGGTCGCGGTTCCGACGGGCATCGTCGAGCTCTCCGCGACCGACGCCAGCTCCAGCCTGACTTGGAACGCGGCCGTTGCGGTCCCACCCGCGCAAACGATCGGCCCGTGCACGTTCGGCAACTAAATCCGGCCAGGCGGGTAGCGAAACGCAGAACCCTTCGGCGGGATGCTGAATCAAACCAGCGGTCCGACTTTCCCAACAGCTTTGCGGCGCCAGCGCGCGTTGCGTAGGATCAAGCATGCCCACTGTCATCGGCTACCATCACGTGAAGGACATCAAGCATTGGCTCGCCTCACCCATGCGCGAGAAGTTCTTCGGCCCTCTCGGCGTCACCGGCATTCGCACCTTCGTCGACCCGCAAAATCCGACTCGCGTCGCGGTACTGATGCAGGTTCCCGATATGAATAAGCTCAAGGCCGCGATGAGCGCCCCAGGTGCCGCCGAGGCGATGGCGCATGATGGAGTGCTGGCCGAGACACTGGTGATGCTGGTAGAGGCGTAGCCGCCGGACCCGTCGGGCTGACGATCGGGCTGCTAGGCTTGTGAGCCAGGAGGCCCCATGAGACCCGACACAATCAAATTCCTGGCCCGATACAACGTCCACACCAACACAGAAATGGGACGCGTGCTCGCCCAGCTCACCGACGAGGAATGGAACCGGGTGATGGGCGGCTATTACCCGTCTGTGCGTTCGCTTTGTTCCCATTTGTTCATCATCGATTTCATCTGGCTGCAGCGCTTCGCCCACCTTCGTCCGTTCGCCTACGCCCAGCATCCCATTTTCCAAGGGAACCCGATTTGGGGTGGGATCCTGTTTCCCAGCTTCCTCGACTACCACGCCGAACGGAAGACCTTGGACGACTGCCTCACGAAATTTGCTGAGGAGGTCACGACCGAGGACCTGCCCAAGCGCCTGCGCTACAAGGATTTCAAAGGCATCGATCAGGAGCGGGAATTGGGCGGGCTGATGTTGCACGTGTTCAACCACCAGACCCATCACCGGGGCATGATCTCCCTTTATCTCGACATGCTCGGCAAGGAAAACGACTTCAGCAGCCTGTTGCCGCTGGTCGCTTAGAACCTCCCAATTTGCCTCCCGTATACGAGGCGGCGGCTAGCGTTCGGTGTCCTATCTGCGTCGCAAATAACCGCACAGCCTTGAGGGACGAACGTCTACTACAGCGTGGCTCACTGGATGCTGCACCGGGGACCAAGCCGGAGACCCTCGTGACTGCAACGGCCCATGGCGACCTTGGATACGCCGTCACGGACGGAAAGAGCGTCTACTATCTGGATAGTGGGATCCTCTGGAAGCTCCCACTCCCGGGAGGCCCCCCATCGAGCTATTCGACATCTGGTTGCGTTTGGCGCGCACGGCATCGTGAAGATCGCAAAGTGAGCGCTGACCGAGGGCAAAAAAAAGAGTCATCCCTTCGCGTCAGATCGACAAAGTCGAGTGAGCGACGCTGGGCTTTGCCCAACCTCACTCGCCTCGTAAACGGCAAGGCCTCTCTGAACGGAATGCCTCCATCGAATGGTCTGGGCGCACGGTTGCATCTGTCCTATCCTCCGTCGTAATAGTCATCCTGTGCGGGTTGCCATTGCAACGCGCCATACACTCACCGGGAGAAGACCCATGATGCATCGACCTCGAGTCTCTTTACTGCAGACAGGCGCAATCGGGTGTGCATTGCTTCTTCTTGCCGCCTGCAATAACAGCGGGGCCGGTGGTGGCAACACGGGCGGGGCCAAAGGAGGCCAAGGCGGCACCAGCGTGACGGGCTCGGGCAGCGGCGGCTCGGGCAGCGGCGGCTCGGGCAGCGGCGGCTTGAGCAGTGGCGGCTCGAGCAGTGGCGGCGTGGGCGGCGGCTCGGGCGGCGTCGCTGGCATCACCGGCGCTGGCGGTAAAGTGGCCGGGGCGACCGGCAGCGGCGGCCAGGCGGGCGGGAAGGCCACCGGTGGCCAAGCGGCCGGGACGACCGGCGGCGGCGGCCAAACCGGGGTAACGACGAGCGGCGGCCAGACTGCGACGACGACCACTGGCGGCCAAGTGGCCGGCTCGACCGGCAGCGGCGGCCGGGTTGCCGGGGCGGGCGGCGGACCGGCGGGAGCAGGGGCTGGTGGTCAATCGGGTGTTGGGGGCCAGGCGGGAGGGACTGCCGCGGACGGCGGCAGCCAGACCGGCGGAGCGACCGGCGTGGACGCTGGTTCGGTGAGTAGCTGCGTCGGCAAGGCGTGGCCCACAGCAGATCCCACGGTTGCGGGACCATTCACAGTTGCCGCCGACAAGAACGTCGGCCCACTGGCGGGCTACACCCCGGATCCGATCTACGGCGACACGCAACAGCGCTTCAACGTCTATCGGCCGAGCAATCTCGCGACGAGTGGATACTGCCACCCCATTCTGGTCTGGGCGAACGGTCACGGGGACAATCCCGAACAGAACCCCCCGTTGTGCGTGGTCAACTCGTCCACCAACCAATGGTGTGGAACCTATCCGGTGATCATCAATCAGCTCGCCTCGCAGGGCTTCGTAGTGATCGCCTCGCTCAGTACCACGACCTCGCGGGGCAACCCGCTGCCGACCATCGTCGGCTTGAACTGGCTGCTCGCTCAGGCGGAAGATTCCACGAGCCCCTACTATCACCACCTCGACACGGACCACATCGGAGCGCTCGGCCACTCGGAGGGCGGCATGTCGACTTGCATGGCCGCTGCGGATCCGCGCATCATCGCGATGGGGACGATCTCCGGCACGTCGACGATCACCAGCCTGCACGGCCCGGCCCTGTTCATTTGCGGCGGAAAGGACACGACCGTCCCGTGTGACGGAGTGATGGCCACCTACAACACCGTGACCGATCAGCCGGCGATGTTCATGGACAATCTGTCCGCGGACCACGGTGGCTGGGAATATCAGAACGGCGCCAAGGGCCCCGACATCTTCGCGATGACTGCCTGGTTCAGGGTTCACCTGATGGACGACACCGCGAATCGCAAGTACTTCTTCGGCACGGGCTGCACGCTGTGCACGGACAGCCGCGTAACGGTCACGCAGAACAGCCTCATGACCCAGTAGACGGCGTTGCCGCCGGCCCCTGCCCGAGACGGCTGGGATTTCGCAGACTATGGCGCCAGGAAGGCGAGCACCTCCCTCGCGAACAACGCCGGCGCCATGTCGATTGCGGTGTGCCGCTGTTCGGGGAGCACGACGAGTTGAGCGCTCGGGATGGCCGCCTGCACACGCTCCAGGCCGGCTCGAAAGAACGGCGGGCTACTGCCGCCGAGCAACAAGAGCACGGGCACCTTGATGTCGCGAAACTTTTGCGGTACGAACCTGTAATCATCGTTGGCGCGAAGCTCGCGGGGGATGGTGGCGGCAGCCGCCACGCGAGCCTGCCACGCCGGCACCGAGCGCATGCGGTCCAGTTGGTCGGGTGGCACCCGCGGGACATCGAGCATGAAGGTGGTCACCACTCCCTGACGATCTCCGGCATCGAGCAAGGCTTGCAGTCGGTTAATGACGCCTGCAGGGGTGATCGGCGTCTCGGCGGGGATGGGGGGCTCGTACAGCACGAGGCGACGCAAGTTGTTCGCGCGCGTCGCGGCCTCGAGCGAGCAGAGCGCTCCGTACGAGTGGCCGAGCAGGTCCACCGGTCCGCCGATACCGTCGACGACGGCGGCGACGTCCTCGACCTCGCAATCCATCGAATAGGATGGCCCGTCGCCGCTCGCGCCGCTGCCGCGCCGGTCGCAAGCGTAGACGGTGAAGCGGGCGCAGAGTGCAGGCAGCACCGGGGCCCAACGCGTGTGGTCCGCGGCCGTGCCATGCACGAGGACCAAGGAGGGCCCGTCGCCGCTCTTCTCGCAGGCGATAGGCGTGCCATCTCTTGATGTGAACATTGACATCATGTGCGGCTCGCAAAACGTACCGCGAGGGAAGCCGCTGATCACTACGCGCCATCCCGCTGGATGCCAGCAGCTATCCCGAAGCCCGCGTCGAGGGAACACAAGATTCTGGGTAACCGGACCTGGGCTAGCTGTGCCCGATCCGCCTGCCCGACGCATCGCTGTGGGTCGGCGCGCGCCGCCGCAGCCGCAACGCTAATGGCGGGCAAGTGACACGTGCAATTCGGCCGAGGCGTGCTAAGCGAAATCTTATCAAGGAGGTCACATCTCATGAGCACACTTGAATTGGCCAAGAAGTTCGTTTCGCTGTGCCAGCAACACAAGGATTCCGAAGCTCTGCTGACCATGTTCGACGCGGACGCAGTGAGTATCGAGGCGGCAGCCATGCCAGGCATGCCGCAAGAGATGCACGGCATCCCCGCGATTCAACAAAAGGGCAAGTGGTGGACCGAAAACCACGAGGTGCACTCCGCCACCGTGGATGGCCCGTACCCGCACGGGGATCGCTTCGCGGTGCGGTTCGGTTACGACATCACCCGCAAGGCGACCAAAGAGCGTATCAAAATGGACGAGGTCGCGCTCTACACGGTCCACAACGGCAAGATCGTTCGCGAGGAGTTCTTCTACGTTACCTAACGGCGTCTTCGCCATGGCTGGCGACGGCGGGCCGCCAAAATAGCCGCTGGTCACCCATGATCATCGGCGTTATCTCGGACACCCACGGGCTGTTGCGAGCCGGGGCGCTGGCAGCTTTACAGGGTTCGGACCACATCATCCACGCAGGGGACGTGGGCGGGCCAGAGCTACTTGCAAAGCTGGCCGCCTTGGCTCCGCTCAGCGTGGTGCGCGGGAACAACGACCGCGGTGATTTTGCCGCGGCCCTGCCGACGACTGCGACGGTCCAGGCGAACGGTGTCTCGATCTACGTGATCCACGACATCGCCGAGCTCGATCTCGATCCGGTGGCGGGCGGCTTTGGTGTTGTGGTCGCTGGGCATTCGCACCAGCCGCTGCAGCAGGAACGAGACGGGGTTCTCTATTTCAACCCGGGAAGCGCTGGGCCGCGGCGCTTCCGCCTTCCAGTAACGGTCGGAAAGCTGACTATCGTGGCCGGCGTCGTGCAGGGCGAGATCCTCGCGCTCGCCCCCACAGGCTAGCGGATCCTTCGCCTACTTGAGAACGATGTCGAGGCCGCGGGCGTCGCCGTCGAATTGGGTTGCAACCTCGTCGAAGCGCGGCTTGTGCCAGCCTTGGAAGGGGCGCCAGAAACCAGTTGGTTCCTTCGGGCCGAACATGCCCATGTCGAGAATGCCATTGCGGTTCAAGTCCTCGAAAGCGCTGAGGGCGTAGCGACCGGGTACAACATCGAAGTGGAAGATGGTGGTTTTGCCAGGATCGAAGTGCACCTCTGCTGTCGGGTGTTTGAGGAATCCTTCAGCCTGCCAAAGCGCGACGTGAACTGTGCCCTTTCCGGACGCCCCCAGCACCTTGCCGGAAAGGACGACCTGGCCACCAGGGGTTGCCACGGCCGTGGTGGCAAGCAGCATCGCTAGCAAGAAGCGAGTCATGACGAAACACTTAGCCTAGCATCGGCCACGATGCACGAGCGGTAGGTCGGGCGGCGCGGTCGATTGGGCCCGCCGAGGTCTCTTCAACCATGCTCGGCCTTTCGCCGCGACAAGCGTGCATCGACCGACCACGCGCCTCCACCCACGACGAGCAGGAAGAGAGCGCCGAGGAGCATGGACCAGTCGACGCGGGCCTCGTGCGCCATGCTCCAGAATCCGGCTTTGAGCAGCATGGGAATCTTGGTTGTGGCGATGGCGACGACCATGTCGATGATGAGCGGAATCGCGGCAAGCCTCGTCGCCAGCCCCGCCAGCACGAGAAGCCCGCAGCCAAGCTCGAAAACGCCGACGAAGGGCGCGCTGAGGCTGGGCCAGGGAATACCAATCTTGGCGAAACGGCCTGCGCCAAGTGCCACAGGGAAGAGGAATTTCTGCGCTCCTTCCGAGAAGAAAACGGCGCCGACGATCAACCGGACCAAGACCGTGGCCGGCGGCGCATGGGTTGCGAGGAGTCGCCTTGTCGAGCTTTGTTCGAAGATCGTTCGTGTCTGTCTAGAATCCATCGTCTAGTCCTCCCTCTTTCGCTATTTGAGCCACGCCCTCCGTCTACGCAAGTCGCCGACGTCAGACGGCGTCCAATACGTCCCGAATTGTCCGCGTCAATGTCTCGGCGCTGAACGGCTTGGCGATGAAGTGGATCACGGACCCGACAGCTCCCCGGGAGGCAATAGCATCATCGCTGTAGCCGGACATGTACATGACCTTGGTTTCCGGCCGCACCTTCGCGAGTCGGTCGGCCAGGGCGATTCCACCCATCTCCGGCATGACGACATCGGTGATGACGAGGTGGATCGGCTCCTGCGAGCCCTCGCACAGCGCGAGAGCCTCGCTTCCGTTTCGCGCGACCAGCACCCGGTAACCTGCGACGCCGAGGATCCGTTTGGTGATCTCTCGGATGGCATCCTCGTCCTCCACGATCAGAATGGTCTCCGAGCCTTTGGCATGGACCGGTGTCGCCCTCGCGGCAGTCGAGGATACGCTGACAACCGGCTGTACCCGGGGCAGGTAGATGGTGAAGGTGGTTCCTCGTCCGAGCTCGCTCTCAACCCAGATGCTGCCGCCGCTTTGCTTGACAATGCCGTACACGGTGGAAAGTCCCAGGCCGGTTCCCTTGCCAGTTGCCTTGGTGGTAAAGAACGGTTCAAAGATGCGCGCTTGGGTTTCCGGGTCCATGCCGCCGCCAATGTCCGCAACCGACAGTTGCACGTACGGACCGGGCTTCACGGCTACGTGTTTCGCAGCGAACCCTTCGTCGAGATCGACGTTGGCGGTTTCCAGCGTCAGCCTGCCTCCCTCGGGCATGGCGTCGCGGGCGTTCACCACCAGGTTCATGACCACCTGTTCGATCTGGCCTTGATCCGCCCAGACCACACCCAGATCAGGCGCCAGCACTTGAACATACTCGATGTCTTCGCCGAGGATGCGACGGAGCATCTTCTCGATGTCGGTGGCGACCTGATTTAGGCTAAGCACCACGGGGCTCAAGACCTGCTTGCGGCCAAAGGCCAGCAACTGGCGGGTAAGCCCCGCCGCACGTTCGCCGGCGGTCCTTACCTGGCGCAGCTCGTCCCTAAGATCTGGGTCGTGTTGCGCGCGGCTCATCGCGAAGTCGGCGCCGCACAGGATTACAGAGAGGAGGTTATTGAAGTCGTGGGCGATGCCTCCCGCCAGCCGGCCGATGGCCTCCATCCGTTGCGCCTGCCGGAGCTGCTCCGCCAGATACGCGCGTTCCTGTTCAGACCGCTTGCGCTCCGAGATGTCGACGATACTGGTGATGAGGTACGCCGGCTCGGTTTGGGAATCGCCCAACCGGGTCGCGCCGACTTCCGCGAACACCACGTGTCCGTCGCGGTGAAGGTAGCGCTTCTCGACTTGCCGGGTGGTTGGCTCACCCGCGAAGACGGCGCGGATGAGCTCTCGGCTTTGGGCCCTGTCGTCGGGGTGGGTGATCGCGCCCAGGTCGAGCTGCTGCAGCTCCTCGACCGAATAGCCCAGCATGTTCGCAAACGCTTGATTGACTCTGATCAGTCTTCCGTCGCGCGCAGTGATCGACTTGCCCACGGTCGACCGGTCAAAGCTGTCGCGAAAGCGCAGCTCGCTCTCTCGCAAAGCGGCCTCGACCCGCCGACGCTCGGCGAGCTCGGCCCGTAGCTGTTCGCTGACCCGGGCGAGCCGATCGTGCGCGACGGCGCGTTCGATCAAATATTGAAGTTGGTCGAGGTAGCCCTCCCGTTTGGTCACGTAGTCAGCGGCCCCGAGCTTTAGGCTCGCGATGGCCGCTGCTTCGTCGCCGCGGCCCGAGAGCACGATGAAGGGCGGCAGAGGTATCCGCCGGCACTGCGCCTCGCGGGCGAAGTCGAGACCACTCTGGTCGGGCATGCGAAGGTCGATCAGAGCGGCATCATAGGCGGGCGTGCGTGTGAGGCGCGCCAAAGCCTCGCCGCAGGTCGCGACCACGTCGATTTCGTAAAGGGGCGCCGTCTCGGCGAAGTGCCGCAAGGTCAACTCGACGTCCATCGGGTTGTGCTCGACGTAGAGGATCCGGCGGCGCTCATCGGCCAGTAGGCCCTGGCTCTTCTTGTGGCGATGATCTTCGACCACCCGGCGCACCAGCGCCGGCAGGCCTGCGAGGTAGTTGCCTTGCTTGGGCACATAGCTGGCTGCTCCCAACCGCAGCGCCTTCACCACCAGATCCTCGTCGCCGACGCCAGTGACCAGCACCACCGGAAGCAGTCTTCCAGCGCGCAAGAGCGACGTAAGTAAATCGAGTCCGTCCATGTCCGGCAGGTGGTGGTCGAGCAGCAGGAGATCCCAGGAGTCGTCGCCCAGGCGCTGCAGACATGCCTTGCCGGTCTCGACCAGCTCGACCTCGATGTCAGGCGCGTATTCCGAAAAGTGGGTACGGGTCAGATCGCCATCCTGCGCGTTGTCTTCGGCGTACAAGACACGCAGCGCCGGGCTCACGGGGCTCTCCTGCCGGTGTCAGGGAATGGCGGCTCGTTGGTCAAAAGCCAATAGAACTTGATCTGCTTCACCACCTCGGCGAAGGCAGGAAAGTCCACCGGCTTGACGATGTATGAATTGACCCCCAGCTCGTAAGCCCGGGAGATGTCCGTGTTCTCGCGCGAGGTCGTCACCACGACGAACGGAACCTGCTTCCACACCGGAAGCTGGCGCGCATGGCGTAGGACCTCGATCCCGTCCACCTTGGGCAGGCGCAGATCCAGCAGCACCAACATGGGCAAGTCGGGATCATCTGCGCGCGCATGGGCGGCGATGAAATCGAGCGCCTCTTCTCCGTCGCGACAGACTTGCAAGGGGTTGAGAACGCCGTGCTCGGCAAAGGCCTGCAGCAGGAAGTCCAGGTCCATTGGGTTGTCTTCCACGACCAGAATGGTGCGCGCCCCGGAGCGCGCGTGCGTCGCTGCTGTTGCTTCCCGAATGGTCCGATCAATGTCCATGTCGTCTCCCTAGGCTTCGCCCGACGGCTTCGGGATCTCCACGAAGAACGTCGCACCGGCGCCTGGCTGCGATTCGGCCCAAATCTTGCCGCCAATCTTGTCCACCACTTTCTTGACGATCGCCAACCCGGCCCCGGTTCCCTCGAAATCCTCCATGCGCACCAAACGATTGAACAACCCGAAAACCCGGTCGTGGTACTTCATGTCGAAGCCGATACCGTTGTCACGAACCGCCAGGTGCCAAGCATGGTCGAGCTCGATGGCGCTGATACATACACGTGGCGGATTCGACTTGCTGCTGTACTTGATGGCGTTGTCAATCAGGTTGGTCAAGATCTGAATCAGTCCCCGTTCCCAGGTGTACAGTCTGAGCGAGGGCACATCCAGGGTCATCTCGACGTGGCGTTCCGCGATGGCGCGCTGATAGCCGCGCAGCACGGTTTCGACCAAGGATCGCAAGTCCACCTCTGTGGATGACGGCGTCTCGGCGTCCAAGCGCGAATAGTGAAGCAAGTCTTCGATCAGCTGGTCGAGCTGGGAGGTTGCGGTGAGAATCTGGGCCAGGCAGAACTGGGCGCGCTCGCCCAGGCCGGCGCGATGCTTTCGGTCGAGCTCGTTGGCATAGCCGGCGATGCCCCGCAACGGCGCTTTGAGATCGTGCGACACCGTATAGGCGAAGCTCTTGAGCTCACTGTTCTTGGCGCGCAGTTGCTCGTTGCTGGCAGCGACCTCTGCGGTGCGCAGCCGCACGCGATCCTCAAGCTCGGCATTGAGCATCTCTAGGCGCTCCTCTGCCTGCTTTCGCGCAGTGATGTCGGCACCAATGCTCAGGATCTCAGTCACCTGCCCGTGCTGGTCTAGCACCACCTTGTTGGTCCAGGCGACCCAGACGCGCTCGCCGTTGCGTCGCATGTTCTCGTTGATGTTCTGTTCGAAGGCCGCCGGGTTTTTGCAGATCTCGTCCATCAACGGACGCAAGTCACGGCCGCCGCTCTCGGTATCGGGAACGATGGTGCCCGTCACGTGCTGTCCGCGGATCTCGGCCTCGGCATAGCCGAAAAAGCGCTGGCCGAATTCGTTGAGGAAGATGATCCGGCCGTCGCGCGACCAGTGCAAGATGATGCTGTTGGCGTGCTCCACCAGCTCTCGGTACTTGCGCTCGTTCTCGCGCAGCGCCTGCTCCACACATTTTTGCTGGGTGATGTCCACGATGGTGCCGAGCAGCCGTGCCGGAGCACCGGTCTGGTCCTGCGACACCTCCGCTTGCGCGTGCACCCACACGGCCTCGCCGTCCGGTCGCACGTGACGGTGAACGATGTCGTACGGCTTGATTCCTTGAATTGCCAGATTCAAGCTCTCGCCGACGTAGGCGACGTCGTCGGGATGAACCGTGCGCACGATCAGATCGGGCGTGGCGATCTGCCCCTCTGGTCGTAATCCGATTAGCTCGCAGGCTTCGTCAGACATGAATATTGTGTTGCTCTTCAAATCCCAGTCGAGGAACCCGACCCGTGCCACGCGCTGAACCCTGAGCAGGCGCTCGCGGCTATCTTCGAGCGACTTCTCCAAACCTCTCTGCTCGGTGATGTCGCGCAGGACTTCGATCGCTCCGCGTCGTCGGCCCTGGCGGTCGAACAGCGGCGCCGCCTCCAACCACACAAGAGCCCCTTGTCCATCTCTCAGCCGTGGCAGGAAGACCTCGGCGTGAATGGTCAAACCCTTGCGCCGTACGTGCTGGTAGTGTGCCTCGATTTCCGCACAAGGCGCGTCGAGCAGATCAATCAAGATCGGTCTCGGCTCGCCGACGAAGGGCTCGGCGTAGGCGTGCTGCCCCCTGCCCAAAAGCGACTCCTTCCTGATGCCCGTCATCTCCTCGCAGGCCCGATTCCAGGCCGCCACACGCTTGTCCTGATCGATCACGAATGCGGCATCGGGAAGATGCTCGATGACCTCGGCGATCCACTCCGTGGGGCCCGATGCGGCCGAGCTCGCGTCCGGTGGCACGCCGTGTGCTTCGGGCACGTGTTGTGCGTCGGGCACGCCGTGTGCATCGATCGGTATGTCGCTCATCACTGCTCCCCCCTGCTGGCGCCTAGCCAGCAGTATCGCACGTTCGCTGCGCCATGGCACTTGGCTTCGCGAACCACCGTCCATGCAAGCAGGGTGCAGGCTCGCGCATGGCCTGCGGCCACGAACAACCGTTCACCATCACGCGCAGGCCGCGCATCACACCCGCGTGCGCGACCAGCAGGTGTCGCTCCTGGGACAGCTCGCTCCACCACGAGCCCACGCGCGACCGGAAGCCCGCCAAAGACTCGCCGCCAGGCGGTGCAGTGTCGGCCCAATTCGCCATCCAGTGCTGAAAGCGCGTCGGGTCGTTTGCCTCAATGGCAGCCCATGGCTGACCCTGCCAGATACCGAGGCAGATCTCGCGCAGTCGCTCGTCGACCTGCAACGGCACGCCCAGCTCTCCGGCCAGCACGCGCGCCGGAGAAATGCAGCGAGCGAGGGGCGATGTCCAGACGCGGACGAAGTCGCATTCCGGCAGCAAGGCGCGCATTCGAGCGCCCACCTGGTTGGCGGGCATCGGGCTAGCAATGTCGGCATCGCCCACGCACATCCCGTCGCCTGCCGTCGGGGCGTGCCGGATTGCGAGCACGCCGGCCAACGGAGGATTCTCGGCAGGCCCGTCGCCGCTCATGGCAGCTCCCCCGCACGGAAGGCTCGCAGCGGTTCCGGGGCCAGTCGAATGATCATGCCCATGGCCGCCAAGTAGACCTCGTCCGCCTGGCCAGCAAGCTGCTGGTGAGCGCGGCCGGCCAGGTCGCGAAACGTGCGGCCGAGCGCCGACTCAGGCACCACCCCAAGACCCACCTCGTTGCTCACCAGAAGGACGTGGCTGCGCCGCCGCGCGAGCACAGCGAGCAAGGCATCGATCTCCGCCTCTATCTCGGCCATCGATCGATTCTGCATCAGCAGGTTGCACAGCCACAGGGTCAGGCAATCTACCACGACCACGTCCGCGCCCAGATCCGCGCCCAGCAAGTGGGGAAGCTCTAGCGGTTCTTCCTTGGTCACAAAGTCGTCACCGCGCTCGTCGCGGTGGCGCGCGATGCGCTCGCCCATCTCCGTATCGGCAGCCTGGGCGGTGGCGACGAACCAGCGCCGCGTGCCGAGCTTGCGCGCATACGCCAACGCAAAGCGACTCTTGCCCGAGCGAGCCCCACCGCCGACGAGGATCATCTTGTGCATGGCTTGACCTTTCCTGATGGCGCGCTTGTGCGCACGCCTTTTGGAGGTGATAAAGATGACCGAATCAAATCGCCATGGAACCTGTGGACCACGACAAGGCGCCGCCATCGCCGCTAGCCTTCTTCTCCGGACCGCGCGCGGCGCTCGGCTTTCTGACCCGGGTTCCTTGCGGAAAGACGCCGGTGGCCGCTGCTGCTCTGGCCTGGGCGGCGGCCTGGTTTCCCGCGGTGGGATGCCTTCTCGGCCTCGCCGCGAGCGGTGTGTTCGCCACTCTCCATCGCGCGGGCAGCTTGGTCGCCTCGGTGATCACGGTCGCGTTCTTGGCGCTCGTGACCGGCGCACTCCACGAAGATGGTCTTGCCGATTCCGCCGATGCGCTCGGCGGCTCCTTCGATCGAACGAAGCTGTTCGCCATTCTGAAAGACAGTCGCATCGGCAGCTTCGGCGCCACGGCGCTGATCCTGGTGCTGCTTCTGCGCGTGGTTGCGCTGGCCGAGCTGGGGCCGATGACCACAGGCGCCCTGCTGCTCGGGCAGACAGTTTCGCGCGCCACCCCAGTGTGGCTCATGGCCCTTATGCCCTACGTGACCCCCGCCGAGACTGCGCGATCGTCGAACCTGGTCAACGCACGTCTTTCGCACGCTTTGATCGCCAGCGGCTTTGCCCTGGCGACCGCTTCTGCCCTGGTGCTGGGCCGCCACCTGTCCTTGCAAGCCGTGCTGGTCGCCGTGCTCGCGGCGGCGGCGGTGACGGCGGTGTGTGGCTGGCGATTTCACGCGCGGGCCGGCGGCATCACGGGCGACTTTCTCGGCGCCACTCAGCAGCTCACCGACGCGGCGATCCTGGTGGCGATCGCCGCGGGGTATTGATTCAGGCCAGCGCGCACCTCGATTCATCGACCGGTGTCCGTGACCTGGGCCTCGGCGAACGTCGCCATCTCGTGTACGATGCGCAGGGCGGCCTCCACCATGGGCATCGCGAGCGCGGCGCCGGTGCCTTCACCGAGGCGCATGCCAAGCTCGAAGAGTGGCTCGCACCCGAGCAGCTGCAAGACCAGCCGGTGGCCGACCTCCAACGAGCAGTGCGAGGCGATGAGGTACTTGCCGGCGTGCGGGGCGATGCGCGCGGCACACAGGGCCGCAGTGGAGGCAATGAAGCCATCGAGGACAACCGGAGCTCTGCGCGCCGCCGCCCCGAGCACCACACCGGCAAGGCCCGCGATCTCGAATCCCCCTAGCGCGGCCAGAATGTCGAGCGGGCTCTTGCCGGCCGGACGATTCACCGCAAGCGCTTGCTCAATCACCGCAACCTTGCGCGTCCAGGTCGCATCGTCGATGCCGGTGCCGCGCCCGGTGATGTTCTTCGCAGGCTCGTCGGAAAATGCCGCCAAGAGCGCGGTGGCCGCGGTGGTGTTGCCGATCCCCATCTCGCCGATGCCGATAAGGCTCGTGCCCGCGTTTGCCAGCTCGTGGGCGATTGCGATGCCGTGCTCGATGGCCAGCACGGCTTCCTCGCGTCGCATGGCCGGACCGCGGACGAAATTGTCGGTGCCGGTTCTTACCCTGCAGGACCGCACGCCGGCAATCGCTGGCTCAGGGCCACGCACGCCCATGTCGGCAACAACAAGGCGCGCGCCAACCTGTCTGGCCAGCACATTGATGGCCGCGCCGCCGCCCGCGAAGTTGAGCAACATCTGCCAGGTCACTTCTGGCGGATAGGCGCTGACCCCTTCCTCGGCCACGCCGTGATCGCCCGCCATCACCACGATGGCCTTGCTCGGCATGGGCGGCGGCGAGCGACCGGTGATCGCGGCGACCTTGCACGCAAGGTCCTCCAGGCGCCCAAGGCTGCGCCTTGGTTTGGTCTTTCCGTCGAGCAGACGCTGGGTGCTGGCGGCCGCTTCACTGTCCACATCCGCAATCGCGGCGCAAGTATCGTCGAGGAGTGACACTAGAACCACGCCAATCCGCGCGGGGGCAGCTTCTGGGTGGGGTTGGTCTTGACCTCGGCTACCTGCTGAAGCGTTCCTGCCGCGCTGGCAAACACGCGCACCGAGGCCGGCGTTTGCGTAGTTCCATCGGTGACGAAGACGCGGCCCCGCTCGGTGTCGACCAACACAGCGCCCAACGAAAAGGCCTCGGACGATTGAAAGGCCTTGCTCGACGGAACGCCGCCCGGGCCGAGCAGCCACAGAGCGTCCGGTGGAACATTCGAGAAGTCGCCCGTGGCAACTGCCAAGCTGGTGACCCCGTCGAGCGCGGCCACCGTGCTGTTGGAGAAAGGCTGGGCGCCCAGCGAGGCGGCCGTTAACGTGGCAGTCACCACCGGTGGCGAAACGCTCATGTCCAAGGTGACGATGGCCGAACTGGCCGCCTGTGCCGCCCCGGCGCCGTAGTCGCCCCCGCAAGCAACCAGCAGCTTCTTCTCGCCCGCCAGGTAGGTCATCGCGCCGCAGTTCTTCGCGCCCGGGATGTCGATCGAAGCGACCACTTGGTCGGTGCTTGGATCGACCATCACAATGCGCCCGATGGAATACTTGCTGAACTTCGCGTCGGCGGCGTTGAGCGAGACATACACCTTTCCGTCGATGAGAAGCGCGCGGTCTGCGCGGGGCAGGACGCCGGCCGGGGCAAACGGCACAAGGTCGATGCGGCCGACGATCGTACCCTTGCCAGGGTCGATGATGAGCAGGTCGTTGCCGTCGTCGAAGTCGTTGGCGGCCGGAGTGGCGGAGCCATTGGGCTGGTAGCGGGGGACGTAGGCCTTGTCGGGCGCAAGCTCGACGTAGTCGTGAGGATTCGCTGCGAAGCCCGTGCCCACGGACATCTGTCGCAGCGGCGCGCAGGTCGCAGCGTCGAGCCAGGTGAGCGTGGCGTTGCCTCGATCGACGATCGGAACGGTGGAGCCCGACGCGATTTGACTTGGCAGGGCCACGTCCCCGGTAAGCGTCATCGACAGCCCGGGCCCGCCGGTTCCCGAATTGAAGCAGCCGTCCTTGACCAGATTGCCGTCGCGGTCGAGCAACGAGACCGAGCTCGACTGGTAGTCGCTGTGGACCACCGCGATGCCGCGCGGAACTGCGGCCCCGCCGTCGAGTACAGCGCCGTCGAGCAGCGACTGGGTGCCCGCACCACCGTCCCTCGCAAGAGCATCGATCGGTGATTGGCCGGGGGCCGCAGCATCCGCGGGCTCGCTTGCACCGCCGTCGCTGCAGGCCGAAACGCAAACCAGCCACGAACAACACAGACAAACGTCGCGAAACTTCCTCATGGGTCTATTCCTTCTTGGGTTGGTTGTTGCTCGCTGCCCAGGCCAGGGTCAGATATACCTCCCGGCCTGGCAGCGGATAGTTGCTAACGTCGTACACAGGTGAATCGGCGAGATTCTGCGCGCTCGCGCGCAATGAGAAACCGCCCGGGAGATCCGCGTAAGCACCCGCGCCAAAGACAAGGCGTGCGGCTACGCGCACGCTGTTGGCTGGGTCCAGGTAGTTGCCCGCGGTGGCGTCGCAATCCACGTAGAGACCAAGCGTGGTGCGGGCCGAAGGCTGCACCGCTCGCCACTCAGGCCGGAGGTAGAGGTGATAGCGCGGGCGAAAGGGCAACTGTCGATCGTGCGCCGATTCGATGGACGAGGTATTGCGTGCGTCGGTGAAGGTCGCCGCCGCCACGGCACGCAGGTGGTGGCCGAACTCAACCGTGGCGTCGCTTTCGACGCCCAGAATGCGCGCACTCGACACGTTTTCCGGCCGCGCGTGGCCGTTGCCGTATTCGTACTGAATGAGGTCGTCGAGCACGCTGGCGAAGGCCGCGGTGGTCCACAGCACGCGGGAAGAGCCGTTCTTCCACGACAGCAGCGGACCGACGTCGGCATTGACCCCGCTTTCGGGACGAAGGCGCGCATTGCCAAGCAGGTACCCGGTATTGCCGTAAAGTTCGATGAGCGATGGCAGACGGGCGTAACGTCCCCCGTTCGCACGCAGGCTGAGCCATCCGGTGATCTCCTTGACCAGCGAGAGACGCGCGATCGGCAGGACGTGATCCACGGCCCCGGACGTGGGCAGCAACTGACCAAAATCATTGCGACCCGAGGTCTGCTCATGCGCGACTTCGATGCGGACGGAAGGAAGGACATCCAACCGCAAGGCCCGGATCCAAAAATCACTCTCGATCCCGGCGGCCCCGAACAGGCGCGTGCCCGGCGCTCCGCTGCTCTCGGCGTCCGAGGGAGAGAATCGGTCGTAGCGAAAGTCGAGAACGCCGGACAGCGCGAGCCACGGGCGGGTTGCCCACCGCCACGTGGTGGTCCCGCCCACGGTGTAAGTACGATCGCGTGCGTCGGTTTGAATCATGCCGTCGCCATTGGGATCGTCGAGGTGGGACAGCTCGTAGTTGCCATAGGCGGTGATGCGCAGCTTTCCGCCGGGTCCGAAGGCGTCTTTCGATTCGTAGCCCAGCATCGCCGTCGACCGCAAGGTGCCGAGGCGCGCGCTGGGACGGGCGAGGCTGGCCGGCCCAGGCAGACCCTGCGCACGATCGAAAAGCAGCACCGCTGCGCTCAACCGGCGACCGTCCGACAGATCCAACACCGTGCGAAGCATGCCATCGAGCTGGTGTAGGTCGTTGTTGCGGCGGCGAGCGACCCGGTTGTCGGGGTTGAGGTTGGTGTTATCTGGGTCGACATACGGAAAGTCGCCATCCGTGGTGAGCGCGTGGATGCCGCTGTAGACGTGCCACCGCCCGTGCGCCCATGAGCCGCGCGCGCTGCCGTAGTAGGTGCCAAACGATCCGCCGCCAAGCTCCGCCTCGGCGCGGTTGACGGTGGGCACAGCCGTCGAAATCGACACCACACCTCCGATGGCGGAAGCGCCAAACGCGATCGGGCTCATCCCGCGGTAGATCTCGATGCGCTCCACATCGCCAAGCGGCAGGGCGCCGAGATCAACGCCGCCGCCGGTCGCGCTGTTGAGAGGAACGCCGTCGAGGTAGACCGAGACCTGGTTGGCCGCCGACCCGCGCAAGGACAGGGTTGCCGTGGCGCCCATCCCGCCGAGGCGCGTGACCGTAGCGCCCGATTGCTCGGACAGAAGCAGCGTCACCGACTCGCCCGCGCGCGGCGTGCGGTCGGCGGTGATCACCGATGACGAGGCGGCGCTGTCCTCGCGCGCGGTCTCGGGCGCGGGGGGCGGCGCCGTCACCACGGTTTCGTAGACCGGCGTCTCGCCTGCGGCCATGGCCCGCGCACACAACCCGCCCCACGCGACGAACGCGACGAGAAAATTCGATCGATGGTGGGGCCGACGCCGAGCGTACCGCGCGCACGCCGTCGGTTGATGTCTCAACACGAAAAAACCCTTCTGCCTGCGGCGAAGAAGGGTCTCGGTTTCACCGAAACGACCGTCTCCGCGGAAAGTCATTGTGAGCTCGATAATCGCGACTGGATATCCTGGCTTGGGAGCAACGCGAACAAGTCGCAGAAGCGTCGGCTTTCGCCTTCCCAGGGCTACTGCCCCAGTGGCAAACGAGAGCCTTCTTCTCCCTTACAGTGGCGGGACCGCGCCGGTCTTTCACCGGCTTCCCCATGCCGCGATCGCTATTCGATTTTCAGAACGCTGGCACCCTAGTGATTCGTAACCCGGCTGTCAAGTCAGCCGCCTACCGACTCGGGCCGGTTCGCCGCACCTTTCCGTCGAGGGTCTTCCGCCCCTGGAAAAAGCCGGGGACGAGGCCCTGGCCGAGGCGCATCGCCCCGAAGAGCGGGAGTGCGGGCGCCGGATAGAAGAGCTTCTTCTTTCGGGTCAGCGCAAAGCGTGAGATGGCCCGCGCGGCAGCCGAAGGCGATGCGGAAAAGAGGTCCTTGATCCGGCCCATCCAGGCTGGAAGATGCTCGGCCATGGTGTAGATGGCGGTGTGGACCGGGCCCAACATTACCTGCTGGAAGACGATGTCCGTTCCCGCGTACATTTTCGACCAGACTTCAAAGCTGGCGGTCAAAGCCTTCTTGCTGGTGTAATAGCCGAGACCGTACGGGTTCCCCGCGTAGTTGACCATGGAGCTGATCGCGATCACGTGACGCTCAACCGGGCTGGCGGGAAGCCGGGTTAGCGGCCCAACGAAATTCAGGACCCCGAAAAGGTTGGTATCGACAACCTCACTGTAGTCGGACAGCTCGAACCATTCATCGTTGTCGACGCGATTGATCCCGGCGTTCAAGATGAAGACTTCCGGCAATTGGCCGGACGCAGCCAGATCGCGCACCAGCCGCCCCACAGCCTCGGCGGATCGAACGTCCACCATCTCGAATCGAGCCGACGGGTACTGCGCTTCAAGCTCTGCCAGGTGGCGCCGGTTCACGGAGATGACCTTCACCCCGCTCCCCGCGTAGTGATCAAGAAGCGCACGGCCGAGGCCCGAGGTCGTCCCGGTGATGAGCGCGCTCGTGACCTTCACATCGGACATCGTGACCCTTTCCCTCTGGCGGCGCAAGGGACCCTTTCCGCGATCCTTTTCGGATAGTCCGGTGGCCCTCGCGTCTAGTAAGATAACCCGCATTTGCGACGGGCAACTGGCGTACAGAACATCCTCGGCTTCCTTGCGCATCGGCCGAATCTCGCACCCAGCTACAGCGTGGCGGACCTCGGCGCCGTGTCGCTGGCTGCGGCCGTGGTCGCGGTTTGGGCCGAAGCCGCTGGCGGTTCGTTTTCCCTTCTTGCGCTCTTCGCCTGCGAGGCGGCCTTTCTCGCCTTCTACCTGGTGGGCTGCCTCTTCGCGGGCTGGCGCCCTTTGGCTGAGGGCGTCCTCTTCGATCTTCCGCTGCGCTTGCTGGCGGGCTACGCCGTTATCAACACCGCACTGTTCGCTTTGGCCTGGCTTTCCCCACTTGGCATCGTGGCCAACTTCGCCATCTTGTTCGTGGTCGCAGCCTTGATGTTTGCAGCAACAAAACCAGGACTCACGCAGAGCCGAGATGATTCAGTTGGTCTCCTGGTCCTCGGCGTGTCGCTGGCTGCCGCCACGCTCTGGTGCCAGGACACGCTTCACCCCATCTCGGTGCAAGACAAGGTTGCCGTGGTCAAGCCGTGGGTCGACGGCTTCTATCACGCGGTTCACATCCGCATCTTCGGTGCCAGCCACGGATGGCATTCCATCGAGGACTTCCGCATGGCCGGCGTACCGGCCCGCCTCTACCACTACGGGGATTACTTGACCCCGGCCCTAATCAAGCAGGCATCCGGAATCCATTCCTATGCCGCCTTCGCCGGGATTCTGGCGCCCATGGGGGTCTTCTTCACCGGGCTCGGGGCCTACGCCTTCGTCGGGTCCTTGTGGGGAAGATGGCCCGGGCTCTCCGCATCTGCGGCGTTGCTCTTGCTTCCGGACGGTGCCGAGCAAGGCATGCGCAATACGCTGATGTCCTATCATTGGCTGACCCAAATCTCGCCCAGTGCGAGCCACGGCCTCGGCATCCTGGCTGTTGCATGGCTTTTCGTCCTGATTGGATGCAAGCAAGGCAACCGGTTGCAGGTGCTCGCAGGCTGGTTGGTGGGAGGAATTCTCCTCGTCTACAAGGCGCACTTCTTCATCGCGAGCGCCCTTTTGCTTCTGCTCGTACCTCCGCTGTTCTTCCGTGGGCGCCAAGAGCCAGTGGGGCTTCGCAAACGAGCCGTGTGGGCCGGCGCAGCCGTGGTTTCCTTCGTGTTGGCCATCATGTCGGTGCAGAAGGTCCCCGGCGTGCCTCCCATCCGTTTCGACGGATCCTGCGTCGGCAAGGTCCTTGACTTGGTGAAAGCGTTTACCAAGCCGGGCCCCGTGCGCAATTTGCTGAACGATCGCATCGGGTCGGCACACGCGTGGTTTGCCAACCTTGTCGTCGGCATTCCATTTGTTCTGCTGGCAACGCTCGGGCTCCTCGCGCCGCTCCTGCTGATTCTGGTCATCCGCATGCGCAAGCGCACGCCTGCCCTTCTCTGGCTATTCCCGCTGCTGCTCATAGCTAATTTCCTGGCTATGTTCTTCGGGCTGGCGCTCGACTTCCGTAGCAGCACCCCCGACGAGCTGTCGCAGCGGCCAGTCATGCTGGTCTACTTCTTTGTGGTGGCCTGGATCGGCGGCGCCTTGGGGCTCGCCGTCCTTGAGTCGCGGCGCCTCGGCCGCATTGCTCGGCCAGCCATTGTCAGCCTTGCGATCCTGCTCTTGGCCGTCCCGGCATTTCTCGGATCCGGGGTTCAGCGCATGTGGGCAATGCCCAGGGTCTCTCCGCCTCTGCGCGTCCCGATTGGACTCTACCGAGCCGCCGAGTACATGCGCGACCACGGCGACGCGGGGGACATCTTCCAAGATTCGCAGTTCGACCGGACCTACACCGTCGCGGCCCTGTCGGAGCGAAGGACCTACGTGGCACGCACCATGACCCGCACGGGATACAACGCCGAAAAGGTGGAGGAGCGAGAGGCCGACATCGAGCGCTTCGTCCGCCTTCGCAACGCCGCGGCGGTCGGCGCCTTCGCGCAAAAGCTCGGCATCCGCTGGTTTCTTCTCGATCCCAGCGACCAGGTGAGATGGCCGGAAGAAGGTGTCAACCGGCCCGTATTCGAGCTCGGTGGATATAGACTCTATCGATTCTGAGGCGTCGGGAAGACCCAACCATGAACAAGCCAATGTGGACACCCGGGAAGATCGCGCTCGGCCTGCTGCCGACCGCGCTTCTGACCTTGCTCACGATCAGCCTCGCCAATACCAACTACACCCAGCAGCTCTTCGTTCAGACCACGTACTACTTCCTGTTGGCCACCGTGCTGTGCTGGGCCGGCACCTACCTCCATGCCGCGCGCGGCGTGCGCGGCGAAACGATCGTTGCGTGGGTGAAGGAAAACTGGCCGGGGCTTGTCATCGCGTTCGCCCTGACGGTGGTCGCGTGGCACGCTATACATCCCGCCTTGCGGATCCTTTCCGACGAAGCGAACCTGGTGGGGACCTCGAAGAATCTCTTTGCCTCGCAGACCGCCACCTTCACTGTTTCTGGCAAGTACTATTACGACAGCTACTGGGACATCGACGTAGCCATCGACCAGCGGCCGACCCTGTTCCCGTTTCTGGTCAGCCTAATCCACTCGGCGTGGGGCTATTCGTATAAGAACGTCTTCGTCCTCAATTTGATGGTGCTGCCTGCCTTCGTCCTGGTGGCGTACCGGCTGGCCAAAGCTTTGGGCGGTGAGAGGTTCGCCATCGTTGCCTCGCTGCTCGTGGTGGCCCATCCAACCACGCTGCTCTCGGTCCGTTCGGGCGGGTTCGACTTTCTTGCCGTCTTCTTCGCAATGCTCGTGCTCAAGAGCCTGTTCGACTACAGTCGCGAACTGTCGCCCGCGAGGTTGGCGATCCTTTGGATGAATCTGTGCATGCTCGCCGAGATCCGCTACGAAAGCGCGCTCTTCATCCCGCCCGTGCTAGCCCTGCTCTTCCTCTTCAGGATGGTCAGCTGGGGCACCTTGCGACCCTACGCCTTCATCTACGCTCTCACGCCAGCGTATCTCTTGCCTCGCCTATGGCAGGCGGTGTTGCGCGGCAGCGTGCCCAGACAGGATCCGGGGACGGTGGCCTTCAGTCTCCAGAGCTTCTTCGACAACGCGTACGAGTATTGGAAGCCCATTCTGTCCCCCTTCCACTCCTATCCCGCGCACTCGGCCGTCATCATCGGCCTTGGCGTCGTGGGCTGCCTGCTGTGGCTGCGGGCGCACCTTCGCGAGCTGCTTGCGCTCGATTGGAATCGCCTGAAATTCCCCGCGTTCGTCATCACCTGGATGCTGGTGCAAGCAATGGTCGTCACCACCTACGCGTGGGGACGCGCCCAATCCGCCCCGGCGGCACGACTTTTCATCGCGGTCGACACCTTCTTCTCATTTGCCGCCGCGTGGGCCCTGACCGTTTCGCTCAGGCGCTGGCGGCCCTTCGTCGCCATCATGCTGGCCGCCGCGATCCTGCCGATCCAGGTGACGATCGCCGCCCAACATCGGACGCTCAACCGATTGACCCAGACCAGGGAAAACGCCACCACCTGGCGCTTCTTCGAGAGCCTGCACGAAAAACGCATTCTTATCGTCACCGACCGTCCCAACCTCTTCACCATCATGGACTACGGTGCGATGAGCTTCGAGGCCGCCAGGAACGACCCCGTGCTCTTCGATGCCCTCGCCCGCCGTCTTTTCTACGACGTCTACGTGATTCAGCAGATCAGCCTGTCCACGAACCACCCGCTGCCCGGCTACGACATCTGGCCCACGCACAGACTAGAGACGATGCTCGAATTCCAGAACGATGCGAATGTATTGATCCGCATCGCGCGAGTGGCGCGCTGACTAGTGAGCGCCTTGGGACTTCCTATCCAGAACGCCGGTAAATCCTCTTGAGGCCTGGACAAAAGAGGTGTCCAAATCCGTGGGCGATCATGAGGTGCCATGCCTGGTCAATGGACGCGACCAGCGGATCGCCGTGAATGTTCATGCTGGTGTTCAGCACGCAGCCGAGGCCGATCTGGTTCTTCACGGCCTTGATCAGCAACGAATAGGGAGTGTCGTCGTCCGCAACGAGCTGCGGTCGACACGAGCCGTCCGCCCCTAGAACCGCCTGCAGCTTCTGGCGGCTGTCGAGTTTCGCGCGGTAGCCGACCGTCATGTAGCGGTTGGGTCTACCGGTTGCCTTTTCGAGAAGCTCTGCTGCGTCCGCCTCAAGGATGGATGGACAGAACGGTTGGTACCAGACTCGCCTCTTCATTTGGAGATTGAGGCGCTCGCGGATCTCTGGAAGGTCAGGACGGGCGAGAATGCTGCGATGGCCCAGCGCCCTGGGACCGAATTCCATGCGTCCGTCGAACCACAGAATGATCTCCCCGTTGCCGATCAGCTCCGCGGCACGTGTTGCCATTTCCGCCACGTTCGCGAGATCGTCCATTTCGATGCCTAGGGGAGGCGCCGGCGGCACGTCGATCTCTGGCCCCAGGTACACGTCCCGCAAAGGAAGGCAGCACTGGCCGGCCAAGGCAGCGGCATGCAGCGCGCTTCCGGCCGCGAGCCCGCCGTCTCCCATATGTGGAAAAATGAACAGCTCCTGGACCTCGGGCAGCTCGCGGATGATCATGTTGACCTTGATATTGGCGGCCACGCCGCCAGCCATAGCCACGCACGGCAGCCCGGTCTGGCGGATAGCATTTCGAACCCACTCGGTCACGTGGAGCTCGAGGGTCCGTTGGGCCATGTAAGCGAACTGCTCCGATGCCACACGCCACAGCACCCCCTTCAGCTTCTCGTACTGCCTGACCCGGTGGTATCTCGATGAAATGCGCATGCCATCCACGCGGAAGAATTCCAACAGCGGGTTTTCTTTGTCCGGAACCGGATAGGCATGCGTAGCCAACGCCATGACCTTGCCTTCGTCCTCAAGCATGCGCAGGTTGAGCAGGTCCGTCACATGCTCGAAGAAGACACCCAAAGAATCCGCAGCCGGAATGGACTCCAGTCGTTCTAGCTTCCCGTCCTGGTACCGATTGACCGTGGCCGAGAGCCCATCGCCCAGTCCGTCAATCGTCAGGACCGTGGCCGCATCGAAACCGCTCATGTGGGCAGCCGAGGCGGCATGCGCCGCATGGTGATCGACCTCGACAAGGGCGGGATTGGAAAAACCAAGCTTGGCCAATTCGCTGTGGATACACTGTCGGCTGAGCCACGAGGTCAGACGGTTCCCAGATTTCTCCTGGACCCAATACTTGAGACTTCGTTCGATAGCTCGGGAACCACGGTACGGTGCCTTTCGACGTCTGACCGCATAGTAGTTCTCCTGTATCCTCGGGAAGAGGCGCCGGATGGTCTTGGACACATCGACGGTGCAATAGGCGACCGTGTCGATGTCCTTGGGTTGAAGACCGGCGTGTTTCAGGCATGCCTGGACGGCGAGGAAGGGAAACCTGGTTTCCAGTTTCCGACGCGAGAAGCGTTCCTCGTTGACTGCGACGATCAATTCCCCGTCCTCGACTAGTACCGCCCCGCAATCGTGGCCGTCCCACACTCCGAGAATACGCGCAACCTTTGGCGTGCCGGGGCTCAAGCGTCACTCCAGAATAACGGGCCCGTGGATCGCGCGCCCGAGTGACGAACCCAGGGCCGCTGATTGCTAACCATAAAGCGAGCTACTACTTGCCGTAGCCCGCGCTGACGATGTTTGCCTGGATGGCGTCCTCGGTTGCGTCGGACGGATAGCCAGCGACGATCGCCCCTTCGTAGAAGGTCCCGGCGCTCCCGTTATTGTTGCTGTAGCAGCAGTCGCCGCCGGCGCCAAGAACGACAGCCCCTTGCTTTTTCATCGGGTTCTTTCCCCCGGGGAGCGCACCCTTATAGATCGTGGTCAAGTTGCCGGTCGTCGCGTCGCCGCCCCTGAGCGCCCACTCCGTCGTGCCATTGTTCTTCTCGATGGCAGTGACGAACTTGTACGTGATGCTGGGTTCGCTGGTGTTGCCTATGACCATTCCGTCTTCCATGTCGGCCATGATCCAGGGACCGGAACCAGCCCCATGTGCCCATTGCGTCGAGCTGCCGAAGTAGATGGAATCCATCGAGGGGCCCGCAACATAGGTTCGGCTTGTCTCGCCATTGCCGTAGTCGTAGCAGCAACCGGTGTTGACGTGCGTGCTGTTGGTCACCATGTAGATCCCTTGCGGGTTAGCGCCGGTTTGCATCCCTGACTTGGAACCATCATGCCAATAGGCCTGGCTGGCGTTCGTGTAGAGCGAGTAGACGCTGTGACCACCGACGGTCAGGGGATCCTTGGTCGCGCTCGCGGCTGTCATGCCCGAGTGGCCTGCCGGGCTCATATCGGTCGTGTCTGGGGTCTGGGCTGCGACCAAGTTTCCATTCCCGGACTGGTCGTAGACCCTCGTGATTGTGCACGTCGTGCTCTTGCAAAACGTATCTTGCGCGGCCGAATCAGCAAAGCCGCCGGAGCTTCCGATGTCCTGGGTCGTCCCGTCCGACGCGCGCTTGACCTGGTAGAGCGGTCCGCTATACGAGCCAACGATTACCCGCACAGTGCTGTGGGCCGCAACGCACTTGACCCCAGAGGCCGCATAGATATCACACGGGGCGGTGCCCGAGGATGTGGAGGTGGAGCCTCCGGTGGCAGCCGTCCCTCCCGTGCCGGTCTTGCCGCCCGAGCCGACCGTAGCGCCGCCCGAGCCAACTCTACCGCCCGAACCTGTTCCACCCCCGCCGCCCGACACAACCGTGGCTCCGCCCGAGCCCGTCCTGCCGCCTGCGCCGCCCGCACCGGCGGCCCCACCCGCACCGCTCGTGCCGCCCGTGGCCGTAGTGCCGTTCTTCTGGAGCACGACCGTGCCAGTGATGGGCAGAACGGTTGGTTTCGGGGTCAGGGTCAGCGTATTGCCCGCGACGCAGTACGAGTAATCCACGGTGCCGTCGGTATTGAGCCCGCTGGCCGAGGTCGTGTAGTCGCCGCTATTCGCGGCCCAAGGGGATACCACCCCGATCCCGCCTTTTTGGTTGGCGGTGGCTGTGCAGTTGCACTGGCCGCTCGCATCGGTCGAGCAAGTGGCCGACCAGCCAACGACACCGCTCGCCATCTTGGAGCACTCGGACTTGACCGACGAGACTGACAGGCACGAGTCCGATAGCGGGAAGGTGACGGTCCCCGTGGTGGTCGTGTTGTCCGTATACGTCCCGTCGCCGTTGGCGGTCCATGACCCGGTCACGTGCAGAGATCCGTTGATCGGCACGGTCGGACAACCAAACGAAAACAAAGAGACGTCCCAATCCCCTGTCACATTCAAACACGACGACGTCACGTTCCAGGTTCCAACCAAGTCGCCGCCGCAGGTCGCCCCGTTGGTACAGTTGGTGGGTGGGGTGGTACCACCACCGCTTCCACCGCTGGCCGGCGCGCCGCCACTGCCGGTCTTGCCACCGGAGCTCCCGCCACTGCCAGCGCCGCCGCCGGAGCTTCCGCCTTTGCTCGTGGTGCCTCCGCTCATGCTCCCGCCACTGCCGACTGATCCGCCGCTAGCGTTGCCGCCGCTGCTGACGACTCCGCCGCTGGCGTTGCTGCCGCCGTTCGACGCGCCACCGCTGCCCTTGCCGCCGCTTCCCGAGCCCCCGCTGCCGGCGTCGTTGCTGGAATTGTTACAACCGCTGATCGCCATCATCGAGGCGAGAGCCACCGTGCTAACACTTGCGATGAGTCCGGTTCGCATGAGACCTCGTGAGTTTCTTGGGTTCGAGAGCATCTTTATCATAAGTGCCGTGCCGCCCCGAGAATTGGTCCAAGAGAGTAGCACGAAAGTTCTGGGTCCTGTCGAGCCGCGTAGTTTCGCTGGCGACATGCTAGAGTTCTTCCTCTCCGATTATGGAAACGAGCAGCGCGTGATCGACAGGCCCCCCAGCGGACGAACGATACCGGAGCTGCGTGCGACCGAATGCGTGGAGCTTGAAGGCCACGGTTTCTCCGTAAAGAAGCGCTTCCTGGCCATGTACAAAAAGGCCCACGCTGGCCACATTGGCAGCTCGCTATCGTGCGCCGAGATGCTCGTTTTCTTGAAGTTTGCCTGGATGCGTGACAACGACGGATTCATCCTGTCCAAGGGACACGCAGCGGCTGCGCTCTACTCCCTGCTTGCCGAGACGAACGTCCTCACATTGAGTCAAATCGATTCCTTCTGCGAGGAGGGGACGCGATTGCCTGCCCATCCGCCAGTAGGCTGTATTGAGGAGATTCCCTTCGCCACGGGAAGTCTTGGGCACGGCCTCTCGCTGTGTGCGGGCATGGCCCTCGGTGCGAACATTAGCCGGCGCGATCGGCGTTTCTTCTGCCTCACGTCCGATGGCGAGCTCGACGAAGGCAGCGTCTGGGAAGCTGCCCTGTTCGTGGCCCATCACAAACTGACCAACGTGGTGTGGCTGGTCGACCGCAACTACATTCAGGGCATCGGTCGCACCGAGGAGGTGCTGGCGCTCGAACCTCTCGACGCGAAGCTGCGCGCATTCGGCTTCCACGTGGTCGCTGCTGACGGGCACGACTTCGTTTCGCTGTTGGCCGCGCGTGACGAGTGTACACGCGCTCTGGCGGAAAGAGACGTTCCCGTCGCCATCATCGCTAGGACGATCAAGGGACACGGCATTCGCTACATGAATGATACAGTGGACTCTCACTACCTCCCGATGGACGATACGCAATACGCGCAGTCCCTCGACGAGCTGACGCTGTCGCATGAGGCTGCGGTCAGGAGATACCGCAATGCGGGTTAAGTTCGCGCAGGCGATGATCGCGCTGTTCCAAAAGCGAACGGATCTCGTGTTCATCGCCGGCGATGTCGGATACATGGCCTTAGAGGAAGTGGCCAAGACGTTTGGCGAACGCTTCGTCAACGCGGGTGTCGCAGAGCAAAGCGCCGTTTCCCTTGCTGCGGGCCTAGCGAAAGAAGGTCATCTTCCGTGGGTCTACAGCTCGGCTCCGTTCCTGGCGCTGCGTCCCTACGAGCAGATCCGCAACGACCTCTGCCTGCACAAGCTTCCCGTCAAGCTGGTCGGGAACGGCGGTGGCTACGGTTATGGCATCATGGGCGCGACCCATCACGCCCTTGAGGACGTGGGCGCCATGCGAGCGCTGCCCAACCTGAGGATCTACCTGCCGCTCACGACGGCGGATGTGGACCAAGTGGTGGGCGCGATGGCAGACGATCCCTTGCCCAACTATTTGCGACTGAATAGTGCCGCCGAAATCCCGGGAGGGATACCTGCCTTCGCGCCCTGGCGCAGGATCAAGCGCGGGCGAAAGTGTGTCGTGGTAGGCATGGGACCCGTGGTGGGCAACCTGTACGAAATCGGCGATCAGGGATTGCTGGACGATCTGGAGGTGTGGAGCGTGGGGACTTTTCCGCTCGACGACTTGCCTGCCGACCTCGTCGCGAGCATCGGGGAGATGCGGCGGGTGGTTACCATCGAGGAACACTACCGCGCCTGCGGTCTGGCGGAAGCTTTCAGCCACCTACTTCTGTCCCATGGCGTGTTCCCGCAGTCCTTCACCAGCCTTGATGCCGCCGGATATCCCAGCGGACGTTACGGCAGCCAGCGCTGGCACCAGGAAGAGAGCGGCCTCGCCGGTCGGGCGTTGCAGTCCCGCCTGGCGGAGATCCTACGTGGCTAGGCCGAGGCTCTCCGCCGTGGTTGCTTGCTACAAGGATGCGCAGGCGATTCCGCTCATGCACAAGCGGCTCACCGACGTGTTCCTTTCCCTGGCCGTGGATTACGAGATCATCTTCGTCAACGACGGCAGCCCGGACGATGCCGATTCCGTGCTGCAGGAATTGACGGTGAACGATAGCCACGTTGTTGCCGTCGAGCATTCGAGAAACTTTGGCTCGCAGAGCGCCTTGCTAAGCGGAATGCAGCTCGCCACCGGCGACGCGGTGGTCATGCTCGACGGCGATCTTCAGGATCCACCCGAGGTCATCCCCAAGCTCTACGAAAAGTGGCGGGAAGGGAATGACGTGGTCTACGGCCGGCGAGCCAAGCGTGAGGCCTCGCCGCTGTTGTCGTTCTGCTACCGGGCCTTCTACAAGATCTTCCGCGCGGTTTCCTACGTGCCCATGCCGCTTGACGCAGGCGACTTTTCCCTGATGGACAGGAAGGTCGTCGCCGAGTTGCTCGCACTTCCGGAGACCGACCAATTTCTGCGCGGGCTGCGGGCCTGGGTGGGTTTCAAGCAGACCGGCGTCGACTATGTCAGGCCCGCACGCGCCTTTGGGCGCTCGAACAACAGTTGGATAAGGAACATCTGGTGGGCCAAGAAGGGCATCTTCTCGTTCAGCTTCGCGCCGATCACGTTGCTCGGCTACGCGGGCGCCACGCTCACTGCGTTTTCGTTTGTCGCCTTCATCTACCAAATTGTCGATTGGCTGCGCCGCCCGCAAGCACCGCACGGGATTTCCACCATCATCGTTCTCATCTTATTTTTCGGCGGCGTGAACTTGCTCGCCATTGCCATCCTCGGGGAATACCTGATCAAGGTCTTCGAGGAGGCCAAGCGGAGGCCGAAGTTCATCAGAAAATCCGTGAGGCACGGCGGAAGGCATTTCGAAACCGGCGCCGAAATAGAAGCGTTCCTGCGCAGCAGACGGCCGTGAGCGTGAACACTCAGTAGATGATCTGCTGTCCGGGTGGGGCGCTGGGCGGGACGATGATGGTGAAGCACTGGTTGTCGGGCACCAGCCAACGGAAGGCGTTGTACCAGAACTGGGGCAAACTGTAGAGCGTCTTTGCCGTGTGTCCGCCACAGTCCTGCTGGTGCTGGGTGTCCCATTGTGTGTCGGTCAGTCCCCACTGACTGGTGTAGGTCACCCATTCATCGCCCCAAGCATAGACGCGTCCGTTGCCGATCTTCTTCGCCACGCCCACGATCCCTGCGGTAGGATCCTTGGCAAAGACCTGACAGTCCGACCCGCTGCAGGTGAGCGACCGGCCGTGGAAGACGCCGACCTCCTTCAAGTCGTGCGTCAGCGCCGGAGAGTCCGCATAGTCGGTCTGCCAGCCGCCAAACCCGACCGAGCTGTCGGTACAGTAACACAGATTGTTCGGACAATTCGCGAACGTGTCGTCCCCGTTGTACGTGATCCCGCTCCAATGATCGCTGCCAGTCAGCAGCTCATTGAGAGGTTGGATCTCCACAGCGGTGTCGCTGAAATAGCCCGACATCGACACAATCGCGCCGCCCTTGTTCTTCACCCAGTCGCGAAGTACCGCCGCGTCGGTGTCGTTGTAGGCCCACAGGTCGCTGGAGGGGTTGTACGGCTTCTGTGTGTAGAGGGCCTGCAAGATCACGAGGTCATAATTGCTGAGGAGGTCGGCGGTGATGTGCTGGAAGGTCTTCAGCATGTCCATGGTCGCGGTGCCATTGGTGTTGCCGTTCATGAATGCCTGGAAGGCGTCGGTGCTGTCGCCGGTGCCGCTGCCGTAGCTTGCCGGCTGACCGAGGGACAGAATTCGCAAGGGCGTGGGACAACAGAAGTAGTTGCCGGCGTCGTCCTGGCGATAGGCGACCGAACAGGGCGGAAGGTCGGGCTTCGAGGCTTGCACATCGGGCAAGCCAATCCCCGCGTCGGACAGCGGGCTGGTCAACGAGATGTTCGTCCCGCCGCTACCCCCGCCGGGCGGTTGGCCCGAACCACCCGCGCCATTGTCGCCCCCCACCTGCGCCCCCGCGCAGGCGTGCAGGGCGAAGCCTGCCGAAATCGCCAGAACTGCCGTCCTAAGAAATCGTCGTGATGTCACGATAGATAAACAACCTTGCTCGGGTGAAAGGGAAAAAAGTGGCAGAGACATAGCACGACCGCCGTGAGCAATCCCACACCGGACCTCGACGGCGAAAACCGCAGCCTCATCCATCACAGATTTCGGCCGTGATCTCGTACCTTTGTCGCCAGTTCCCTACCCCGCCGTGCGCGATGCTTTGCCGGGGGCGGAACCTGGACTATTCTCCGGTGTCCGCCATGCCTACCAGCAGCGTCAAACCCAGCAACCAGCTCGCCAACGTCCGCTACGAAATTCGCGGACCGCTGGCCCGTCGGGCTGCGGAGCTGGAAAAGGCGGGCCACGAAATCATCAAGCTGAACATCGGCAACCCGGGCGCCTTCGGGTTCCGCGCGCCTGAAACCATGCGCCAGGCGATGATCGAAAACCTGCGTGAGTCCGACGCCTACTGTCACCAGAAAGGCATCTTCCCGGCCCGCGAAGCGGTGGTCATGCAGCAGCAGAGCCGCGGCGTGATGGACACCACTGCCGAGGACGTCTTCATGGGCAACGGGGTAAGCGAGCTGATCCTCTTCTCGCTGCGCGCGCTGCTCAACGAAGGCGACGAGGTCCTGGTGCCCAGCCCCGACTATCCGCTGTGGACTGCGGCCACTCACCTAAACGACGGCAAGGCAGTGCATTACCCCTGCCGGCGCGAGTTGGACTGGCTGCCCGACCTCGAGGCGCTTCGCAAGCTGGTCACGCCGCGTACCCGCGCGATCGTCATCATCTCGCCCAACAACCCCACTGGGGCCGTGTATCCGCGCGAGGTCTTGCAAGAGATGGTGGCCATCGCGGAAGAGCACGACCTGGTGGTCTTCAGCGACGAGATCTACGACCAAATCACTTACGAAAGCGCCCAGTACACGCCGCTTGCGACCCTGGTGAAGCACTCCCTGTGCGGCACCTTCTCGGGCCTGTCCAAGGTGTACCGGTCGTGCGGCTTCCGCGTGGGCTGGCTCAGCTTCTCGGGCGAGAAGGATCGCGCGGCCGAGTACCTGCTTGGCCTCGACACCCTGATGTCGCTACGTCTGTGCTCGAACGTGGTCGGCCAGTGGGCAGTGCAGACCGCGCTCGGCGGCTACCAGTCCATCCACGACCTGACCAAGCCGGGCGGGCGCCTCTACCAAACCCGCGCCGCGGTCTTGGACGGCGTGAAGCGTAGCAAGTACCTAACCGTGTTGCCGCCCCGAGGCGCGATCTACGCCTTCCCCGGCGTCGACCTGGACAAGCTGCCCGGCTTCGACGACCAGAAATTCGGCATCGACCTGCTTGAACGCAAGCACGTGCTGGTCGCGCCCGGCACCAGCTTCAATGTCCCGTACCGCAACCACTTCCGCATCACCCTTCTGCCCGACGAGAAGACCATGGCCGACGTGCTCGGCCGCATGGAAGAGCTGTTCGACGAGTACGCCGCGGAAGCCTAACTGTCGGCCGGGGCGCTGCCGGCCAAACCCGATCATGATGCAAAAGCCCTCGCCACCGACGGTCACCATGCCTGCGAAATCCATCCTCGATCTCATCGGCGGAACGCCGATGGTCCGCATTGGGCGCCTGTGTCCTAACCCGAAGGTCACGCTGCTGGCCAAGCTGGAGGGCATGAACCCAACCGGAAGCATCAAGGATCGCATCGCGCTCAAGATGATCGAGCAGGCCGAAGAGGAAGGCTCGCTGACCCACGACAAAATCATTCTGGAGCCGACCAGCGGGAACACCGGCATCGCGCTGGCCATGATCGGCGCGGTCAAGGGCTACGCGGTCGAGATTGTGATGAGCCACGCGGTGTCCGTCGAGCGACGTAAGATGATTGCCGCCTTCGGCGCGCAGGTCACCCTGACCGACGCGCAGCTCGGCACCGACGGCGCCATCATGAAGGCGCGCGAGCTGGTTCGCGACAACCCGAGCAAGTACTTCATGCCCGACCAGTTCTCCAACCGCTACAACCAGCTCGCCCATTATCTGGGTACCGCGCAGGAGATCCTGCGCCAGACGGGCGGCGCGCTGGACTACTTCGTGTCGTCGCTGGGCACCAGCGGCACCTTGATGGGCGTCGGCCTCGCCCTTAAGGAAAAGCTTCCCGAGGTGAAAATCGTCAGCGCGCATCCCGTGCGCGGGCACTACATCCAAGGCCTCAAGAACCTTGAAGAAGCCATCGTCCCCGCCATCTACGACGCCGCCAAGATCGACCGGCACATTATGGTCGAAAGCGAAGACGCCTTCGAGCTGGCGAGGCAGATCGCGCGGGAAGAAGGCATCTTCGCCGGCATGAGCAGCGGCGCCGCGCTCTATGCCGCGCGCAAGCTCGCGTCGGAGATCGACTCCGGCACCATCGTGACCATCTTCCCGGATCGCGGGGAGAAGTACCTTTCCACCGAGCTGTTTCGCGTGTAGCTGCGCCGATCTGCCAGCGTCTTCGCAAGCGTCAAAATGTTGACGTCCGAGGCGCGGCTGCGCTTTAGAAATCGCCCCAATCTGCCGCTTCACACTGGGTACGACTTGGATGTTGGTCGCGCCTTGCGTGAGTCACTCAGAACCCAGCGCTCGTCTTGCCGCAACCGATGCGGCAAGGGGGATAAGCCATGATCTCTTCAGCCGAGCGTGCGCCTGACCTGGCCGGCACGGTGCTGGAAGGGGCGTACCGGCTGGTGCGCCTGATCGGGCAAGGTGGGATGGGCGCGGTTTACGAGGCGATTCAGCTTCGCCTCAACAAGCGGGTGGCCATCAAGCTGATGTCGAAGAATGAAGTCGCCGACATGGTGTCGCTGATGCGCTTCCACCAAGAGGCCGAGATCACGTCCAAGCTGGGCCATCCCCACCTGGTCAACGTGGTCGACTTCGGGACCGCAGAATCCGGCCAGCCCTACCTGGTCATGGAGTTCCTGGACGGCGAGGATCTGGACCAGCGCCTACAGCGAGTCACGCAGCTTCCCCAGGAAGTCGCCGCTCGGATTGTGATGCAAGCCGCCTCGGCGCTGGGCGCTGCCCACGCGCAAGCCATCGTTCACCGCGATCTGAAACCGGCCAATATCTTCTTGCTGCAGGTACCGGGCGAGCCCGAGTTCGTCAAGGTGCTCGATTTCGGAATCTCCAAGATCAAGGCCGCCAGCACCCGGCGGCTGACCGGCGTCCGGTCGGTGGTGGGAACGCCGTCGTACATGAGCCCCGAGCAGGCGACCGGCCGGGCCGACGACACCGACCACAGGGCCGATCAGTGGTCGATGGCGTGCATCGCTTGGGAAATGCTATGCGGGCACCCGCCGTTTGTCGCCGACGACGTCACGGCGCTCTTCTACCAAATCACGCGCATCGATCCGCCGTCGCTGCTCAGGGAGGTTCCCGAGCTTAGCCCAGAGGCCGAAGAGGTTCTTCGACGCGCCCTTTCCCGGCGCCATGTCGACCGCTACCCGTCGATTCGGGATTTTGCCCGCGCATTCGAATCTGCCGTGCTCGGCTACACGCCCGAAACGACTCCGACGCCGGTCAGGATCACCGTCGCATCGGATCCGCCTCTGCCCGCCATGCCACCCGGGCGGTCGACGCCCGGCCACGACTCCCCTGCTGTGGCGGCGACCTTCCCGGCGCCGGCCGCCGATGTCTCGCTTACGCCCATCACCGATCACATTGTTCGCAGGCCCGGGACGCGATACTGGGCGCTCGTGGCGACCGCAGTGGTCGCGGTGGCGTTGGCCGCGATCGGGATTTCGCGATGGCAGTCGCCCGCGGCACCCAACCAACGACGTCCCGAGCTCGCCCCTGTGGCATCCCATCCGAACGTGGTCGAGTTGCCGTCCGAATCCCGCCCGTCCGTCACCCCTACCCCGGTAGCCACGGCCAGTCCGACCCCCGCCGGCGAGCCCAACCAACTTCACCCATCGTCCGAAAAAACCGCGAAGCCCAAGGCAGGCAAAGACCTCGGCCCTCGAGGTCATACCACCGGCAAGCCCAAGAGCCGAGCGATGCGTGCGCAACCGAAACACCGTCTGTTTGAGGAACTATAGCCATGACCACATCGTCCTTCGTCTTGCTCGCAATCCTGGCGCAAAACACTGCTCCCGCGGCGACCCCCGAAGCCAAGTCCGTGGCACAGAATCTCCTCAGCGAAGGAACCAGGCTCTTCAACCAAGGCGAATTCGCACCGGCACTGGAGAAGTTCACCCAGGCCTATGCCGCCTACGCCAGCCCCAAGCTCCTGTACAACATCGCGCAGACCAACCAGGCCTTGGGCAGGTTGGCCGAGGCTATGGAAAGCTTCGAGCGCTACTTGATGCAGGCGCCGGACGCCTTGGCCGAGATGACCACCGAGGTGCACACCTTGATGGCCGACCTGCAGGCCAGGCTGGGTCGAATGCACATCGAGTGCTCCACCGCGCGGGCAGAGATCAGCGTCGACGGCAAAGTCGTCGGACTGTCACCGCTCGCCGATCTGGTTTGGGCGGAGCCGGGCAAGCATCAGGTCACCGCACGCCACGCCGACACGATCCCGGTGGTTCAGGATGTGGAGGTCGGGGCCGGCTCAATCATCAACGTGGTGCTTGAGCTTCGACCGCTGAGCTCGATTCCCATCACCCAGGCACCCAGGCCCAAGTCCCAGGCACGGGCCGGAACCGTCGCGAACCCGATCGCCACGGATTCAGCAACCGTTGCCGAATCCTCCGAATCCCGCCCAGCCAGCCAGGGTTGGTTGCTGGGCCGCACCTGGACCTGGGTCGCCGCGGGCTCGACCGTGGCACTGGTCGCCGCCGCCGCTATCGTGGGTGCCTCGATGCAATCCAAGTACGATTCGCTCAACCGATCGTGCGGCAGCGCCAGCACGGGCTACCCAGGTTGCAGCGAGAGCGACATCTCCAGCGTCACCGACCGCAAGACCACGGCGAACATCCTGTGGGCGCTCTCGGGCGCCGCCGCGGTCACCACGGGAATTCTCTTCGTCGTCGAAGGCAAGAGCGTCACCGTCGCGCCGATCGCGGCAGCATCGCCCGGAATCACGGCGCGGGTAACCTACTAAGCAAAGCGGGAGGGTCCCTTAGATCCGCCGCGAGGAGCGCAGGCGGTTGCTTCGCAGACTGCGCAGTCGCGACCGCCGGTCGAGAGTGCTACGCTTCGTACACCCAATCCGGCCCGACTCTTGCTATTCGGTGCACCATGGCTGCCATCGATTCGCTCCTGGCATTGATAGACGCACAACAGGCGAGCGGCGTCGTCCTGCGCGCACGCGAGGCGCCCACGATGATTGGCGGCAAGGGGCGAGGGCTTACCATGCCGCCGATGAGCCTGCTCACGCTTGAAACCTTCGCCGGCGAAGTGCTGAGCCAGGAGGAGCTTGCCACCCTGAACGCCTCGGGCGCTTGCGACACGATTTACCGCGCAGGTTCGGCAGGAAGCTTCGCGGTTGAGGTGCGCAAGAGCGGAGACAATCTGTCACTCAAGCTGCGGCGTGGAGCTGCCGGAGTGGCAAAGCCAGCCGCAGCACCCGTGCCCTCGCCGGCCCCACCCCCACCGGCTTCCGCGCCAGTTTCCGCGTCCGAGGTTGCAAGCGCCACGCCGGCACCGCCGGTTGCCGCGCCGGCTCTCGATCCCGCGCAGGCGGCGCTGGCCTCGCGCCTGGCCATGACCATCGCCCGCGCCGCAAGCAGCGGCGTCTCGGACATCGTCGCATCCTCCGGGCAGCCGCTGTGGCTGCGCACGGCGGATGGGTTCTCCGCTTCATCGGTCAACACGATTGGCGAATCCGAAATTCGCGCCTTCGTCGATTCGATTCTCGATGGCCGGCGCCGGCAAATTCTGGAGAGCTCCGGCAGCGTGGACGCGCCGTGGGTCGGCCCCGAGGTCGACGACGAGGGCGCACAACGATTTCGCGTCAACGTCTTCACACAGACCCACGGGCTGGCGGTGGCCTTGCGGCCGGTGAGCCGCCGCGCGCCTTCGCTTGCCGAGCTGAATCTGCCGGAAAGCATCGGTAACCTGGCCAATGCCTCGGGCGGCATGGTGTTGGTGGTGGGATCGACGGGCGCGGGCAAATCGACCACCCTGGCGGCGTTGCTCGAACGGGTCAACCGCACCCGCCCAAGCCACGTCATTACTCTGGAGGATCCCATCGAGTTCGTGTACCAGCCGCGCCGCTGTCTGATTCACCAGCGCGAGGTGGGCACCCACGTCGAAAGCTTTGCCTCCGGCCTGCGCGCGGCCCTGCGTGAGTGCCCCGACATCATCCTGGTCGGAGAAATGCGCGATCGCGAGACCGCGGCGCTGGCGCTGACCGCCGCGGAAACCGGACACCTGGTGCTGTCCACCCTTCACAGCGGCAGCGCGGCGATGGCCATCGACCGCATCATCGACATCTTTCCCGAGCACCAGCAGGCGCAGATTCGGCAGCAGGTCGCCGGATCGCTGCGCGCGGTGCTGACCCAGCAGCTTCTGTCCGGCACCAGCCCTTCGTCGCGCTACCCCGCCATCGAGCTTCTGACCGTGAACTACGCCGTGGCGGCGCTGATTCGCGAGGGCAAGACCCACCAATTGACCACCCAGATCCAAACCGGTCGTGACGATGGGATGATCACCTTCGAATCGTCGCTGTTCGATCTGCTGCGGGCCGGGCGAGTTTCGCGAGACACTGCGCTGGCTGCGGCCCGTGACTCGGTCGAGCTGCAGAGGCGGATACGAGAGATCCGGAATTAGAGGGCGCAGAGGGCGGACGAAGGGCGTGGAGACGGAGGCGCGGAGGATAGTTGTCGCACAGGTGAGATAATGTAGAGCTTCTCAGTCGGGGAAAGAATGTCGTACGCTATCCCCATGCTTGGAGTACGCAGTGCCCGTCCGCTCACTTCGATCACATTTCCCACCCGTCGCGCCGCACACAGCACGATCCATTCTGTTCTTGCCGTCGCGGCGCTGGTGGGCGCCTGCGCCGGACCTTCTGGCGACAGTCGATCGCAGGGCGGCGGCAGCGGCGGTTCGGGCGGGCAAAATGCGAGCGGCGGCAGCAAGAGCGGCGGCAATGGTGGCGGTGGAACCAGCAGCGGAGGGAACAACGCGGGCGGAAGCGACGACAGCGGCGGGGCCGGTGGCAGCGGTGGCACCGGCGGTGGCGGGAGCCATGCCAGCGGCGGGAACTTTGGCAGCGGAGGCGACGGAAGTGGAGGCAACTTCGTTTCGGGCGGCGCCGGCAGCTCGGGCAAGGGCGGAAGCGCCGGCGGGAATGCCGGAGGCCACACCGGCGGCGTTTCGGGGGCTGGCGGCGCGATCAACCAGAATGGCGGCGCCGGCGGCTCGGGCGGTGGCGCTTCGGGCGGATCCTCCGGTGGCGGAGGTTCGTCGCTGACGGATGCGGCCGTCGATGTGCCCGTGGATACCGCCCCGTCGATCACCTATGCCCTGCCGCCGCCCAACCAGGGAATGAATCAATTCAATATTCCGGGCTGCCAGCAAGGCGTTGCCACCTCACCCGGCGGTGGCAACTGTACGCCAGGCCAAAACGCGTGCGAGGGCACGAAACAAGGCGCCCAAGTGAATTTCCTCTGTACGCGCTTCATGCTCTTCTCCGACGAGATGACCCAGGCGGCGAGCGACGATGGTCTGTCAGGATTCAATTACGGTGTGGTGGGGCACGACATGGACACGGGCGGCATCGACGGCAATTACAACAATGCCTGCTGTCAGTGCTATCAGTTGGTCTACAGTCTGCCCGAGACCATCGCGCAGCAGAATTCCAATGGCCCGTCGGCGATCCCAATACCTCCGCCGCTGGTCGTCCAGGCTTTCAACACCGCCGCAGGTGGCCCCAAGAACTTCGACGTGTTCATGGGCGCCGGCGGTTTCGGCGCATTCAATGCCTGTGACCCGAGCGCTTCCATGAAGAGCCAATCGGGAAAATACCTTTACACACAGTTTCCCAGCGAGGGCGAACCGGGCTCGGGTGGGGTCAACGCCGCCACACAAATTCCCGTCTGCCAGGTCAAGAATGCGGTCACCACCGCCAGTCTTTCAGCGCAGGCCTGCCAGGACGCCGTTGCCACCTCGTGCAGCAAATTCGCGTCCAGCTCGACCCACATGACCGAGCAATCGATTGCGTCGTGCAAACAGTCGAACGACCCCAACAGCTACTATCACATGAATTGGAAGGTCTACGCGAAGCGGGTTCAGTGTCCGACCCACCTTATGGAAGTGACTGGGTGCAAGCTGCAGACACAGTCAGGCGTCGATGCGGTAAACGCGGCGGTCAAGACCCCCGATCAAGCTGCCGCCGACGCCTCCTTCAAGTCCGGATACACAGTCACCACCATGCAGGACTGCTGCATGCCCACCTGCGCCTGGCAAAACAATGTGTCAGGGCAGAACATCCCGGTGACCGGCAAATACAATTCCTTCTACGCCTGCAACCAGGACGCCGTACCGATGACCGAGAGCCAGTAGGCCCAGCCTCACGCGTAGCGCCCGAGCCAGCGCCGGCTGTGGGGGTCGAGATTCTCCGGTGCAGGCACCAAGAACCGCATGCCGAAGGAGTCGGTGATCACGTGACGACCGTCGTCCAGGCGGCGGATGTGGTCCTCCTGATCGACGATAAAGCTGCGCGGACCGCGGTCGGTCTCCACCTGCCATTCGGACCAAGTTGCTTCGTGCCTGACCCGGGCGATGTGTGTGACCAAGGGAAGGAACTCGCTCTCGGCCAGGGCGGCTAACAGCGCCTGCCGTGAATCGGCGCCGAGCGCCGCGAGGCCCTCGATGCAGGCCCGGTCGCGGTGGCGCTCGTCCACCAGACAAACGAATCCGTCGGGCCGACTGAGCGGAAAACATCGCCGCGGAACGACGCGCATGCGCTCGCCGTCGGCGCCGCGTCCGGCCCACAGTCGGCCGTCGGCATCGCTCGCAAGCAGCAGCTCGGGCGTGGGAATGCGGGTGGTGCTGGCGATCTCTTCCTCGGGCGCTGGCTGGTCGATCTCGACGCTTGCTTGTGCCGTCGCCGACGCCTGTGCGCGATGCAGGCGCGCGTACTCGCCATCCTTGGCCAAAAGTTCGGCGTGGGTGCCGCGTTCGACCAGATGACCATCCTTGATCACGATGAGGAGGTCGGCCTTGCGCAAGGTGCTTAGACGGTGCGCAATGGCGATGGTGGTTCGGCCGGCCACCACGTTGTCGAGGGCGCGCTGGATCTCGCGCTCGGTCTGCGTGTCGACCGCCGACGTCGCCTCGTCGAGCACCAGGATGCGCGGATCGACCAGGATGGCGCGCGCGATGGCGATGCGCTGCCGTTCGCCGCCGGACAGGGATTGCCCGCGCTCGCCGACCAGCGAATCGTAGCCCTCGGACAACCTGAGGATGAACTCGTGCGCGCGCGCCGCCCGTGCCGCCTCGATGATCTGGGCACCGGTGGCGTTGGGCTGACCATAACCCACGTTGTCGGCGATGGTGCCAAAGAACAAGAACGGCTCTTGCAGCACGATGCCGATGTGCTTGCGGTAGGCCTCGATGGACAGGCACCGAATGTCTTTGCCGTCGACCCGAACCGCGCCCGCCGAGACGTCGTAGAATCGGCACAGGAGGTTGGCCACCGTGCTCTTGCCCGACCCGGTGTGACCCACGATGCCGACCATCTGCCCGGGCGCGACGGTGAAGCTGACATCGTCGAGCACCAGCCGGCTGCCGTAGCGAAAGGAAATCCGATCGAATTCGATCTCTCCCTGCATCTCGCCGATCGGCAGCGGCTCCTTCGGGTCGAGCACACTCGGAACCCGATCCAAGATTTCGAACAGGCGTTGCGCCCCGGCCGATGCTCGCTGGGTGGCGGTCAGCATGCGGCTCATGCTTTCGACCCGGGTATAAAAGCGGCTGATGTACGCGATGAAGGCGGTCAGCACGCCCACGGTGATCTGGTGATGAAGTACCTGCCGCGCGCCCACCGCCCACACCACCAGAAGTCCGACCTGATTAAGCAGCGCAACCAGCGGCCAAAAGAAAGTCCACAGTGCGTTGTTGCGGTTGTTGACCTCGACGATGCGCTGGTTGGCGTGGGCGAAGCGGTCGATCTCGCGCCGCTCTTGCGAGAAGGCCTTCACCACGCGGATGCCAGGAATGGTATCGGCCAGGATGTTGGTCATCGCGGACCACACCCGCCCGCCGCGCAAAAAGCCGTGGGTCAGCTTGCCGCGGATGCGGATGATGAGCCACGCGATGGGCGGGAAGGAAACAATGGCCGCCACGGCCAGCAGCGGATCCAGGGTCACCAGCACCGCGCACGTGCCGACGATCATCAGCACGTCGGTGATGAAATCGATCAGCGTGTCCGACAGGAACGAGCAAAGATGGTCGGTGTCCGAGCTGATGCGCGCGATGAGGTCGCCGGTGCGCTTGCCGCCAAAGTATTCGAGGCTCAGCTTCTGCAAGTGCGCAAAAGTGCGGTTGCGCAGATCAGCCGCGACCTTTTCCGTCACGAATGCCAGCAGCGCGCCTTGCGCCCACGCCAAGAGCCAGGCAACCAGCGCTGCCCCCCCGAGCCCGCCCAGGTAGACCAGAACCTTCGGCAGCGCGGCCTCGAAGGAGAGCTGCCCCGCCTGCCCCGGCACCAGCACCCGATCCACGAGCGGCATGGTCAGGTAGGGCGGAATCAGGCCGGCCGCCGTGCTGGCCAAGGTCAGGAACAGACCGACCAGCACCGCGCCTAGGTGCGGGCGTGCGAAACGCATCAGGCGAAAAAGCGGAAACTTGCCCGACACCGCGTGCTCGCCGCTGTCCTCGTCCGCCGGCCCGCGGGGCCGCGGCTGGGTCGCCGCATCCCCCCGCTGCGCCTCGAACGCGTCGATGAGCCGCATGGCGCCCTCGGTAACCGCCAGGGTGTGAAACCAACGCGCCCTGGTCTGGCCGCCCTCGCGCAGAACCAGCTCACCCAAGCCCGCATGCTCGCTCCGCTCGAGGGCGAGCCCACGGTCAAGCCGCGCTTCCGTCCAAGCCTCGCCTTGCCGCTGCCAACAAACCCGCGCGCTGGTCAGCGCGACCGTGCCGTTGGCGTAGCGCAAGTTGGTGTCCAAGTCGGGTTGGAAGACCGCGCGCACGCTCTCATTCGGGGCCAGCGCGAGCCCCGGCAGCGTCGCTGGCGTCAGCATTGCAGCCTTCATGGAAATCCGATCGGGCGCACTTTATCAGGCCGGCGGCACTGTGTCGCGCAGTGGATGACCGCCGCCGCGCTCACATCGCCGGCGCCGATCCGATCATCGCGACCGGCCTACCTTTCGCTCGGGTTGCTTGACCCCCCGGTGCGGAAAAACGCCCTGGCCAAACCAGAATGCGAAGCGCAGGATGGGCGACGCTGCCCGGCGAGGGCGGCCTAGTCAAGCTATGCAGATCCGAAAAGTGCTGTCCCTGGTCGGACCGAATGTTTGGGCCAACTACCCTGTCCTGGAAGCTTGGGTCGACCTCGGCGACTTCGACAGCAAGCCTTCCAACACCTTGCCCGGCTTCAATGATCGCCTGATGGCGTGGCTGCCCTCGATGATTGAGCACCGCTGCAGCGAGGGCGTGCGCGGCGGCTTCTTTTCGCGCCTGCGCGACGGAACTTGGCTGGGCCACGTGCTTGAGCACGTCACGCTTGAGCTAGAGACCCTGGCGCATCTGCCGGTCGGCTACGGCCGGACTCGCGAAACCAGCGAGCGCGGCGTGTATCGTGTGGTGGTCGAGTGTCTCGAGCATACCTTCGGCGAGGCCTGCTTGCGCACGGCGCGCGAGCTCGTCCTCGCTGCGGTGGACGACCGCGCCTTCGACGTGCCCGCGCAGGTCCGCCGCCTGCGCGAAGTGGCCGACAAGCTTTGCCTCGGCCCCAGCACGCAAGCCATCGTCAGCGCCGCCAAGGCGCGCGGCATTCCGTTCCTGCGGCTAAGCCAAGGCAACCTGGTTCAGCTCGGCTACGGCAAGGCCCAGCGCCGCATCTGGGCCGCCGAGACCACGAAGACTTGCGCATTGGCGGAATCCATCGCGCAAGACAAGGAGCTGACCCGCCAGTTGCTCTATTCCGTCGGTGTGCCCATGCCGGCCGGGCGCGCGGTGGAGAACCGGGAAGATGCATGGTCCGAGGCGGACGCGCTGGGACTTCCGGTGGTGGTGAAGCCACAGGACGCCAACCATGGCCGCGGCGTCTCGATACGCCTGGAGGACCGCGACGCGGTTGAGCGTGCCTTTGACATTGCCGCGCGCGAAGGCAGCGGCGTCCTGGTGGAGAAGTTCATCGCGGGCAATCAACATCGCGTGCTGGTGGTGGGCGACAAGGCGATTGCCGCCAGCGGCGGCGAGGCCGAGCAGGTCATCGCCGACGGCGTACGCACGGTCGAGGAGCTGGTCGAGGTGGCCAACCAAGATCCGGATCGTGGCGAGGATTCCGCGCAACCCTTGACCACCCTGGTCCTTGACGAGATCTCGCTTGAGCTTCTGCGGCGACAGGGGCTGGACAAGACCTCGGTTCCGCCGGCGGGCCGCAAGGTGACCATCCATTACAACGGCGATTTGACCGTCGACGAGACCGATCTCATGCACCCGGACATCGCATCGAGTTGCGTGATCGCGGCGCAAACCGTGGGGCTCGACGTCGCGGGTATCGACCTCATCGCCGAGGACATCGGACGGCCGCTGGAAGATCAGAATGGCGCCGTCATCGAGGTCAACGCAAGCCCCGGCCTGGTGATGCACCTCAAACCCCTGTTGGGCAAGCCGCGGCCGGTGGGCGATGCCATTTTGAGCCACCTGTTCGCGCACGGGGAATCGGGACGGGTGCCGCTGGTCGCGGTGTCGGGAAGCAACGGCAAAACCCTGGTCGCGACCATGCTCGCCGCGATGATGACCTCGACCGGCAGAAACGTCGGATGCGCAGCTTCCGTCGGGCTAGCGGTCGGAAGCCGGGTTCTGTCGAGCCAAGACGCTGCCAACGCGACCCACGCCAGGCGGCTGCTGCAGAATCCATTCGTCGACGCCATCGTGCTCGAGACCGACGAAATCAAGGTGATTCGCGAGGGCTTGGCCTTCGATCGCTGCGAAGTCGCGGTGGTCATCAACCTCGGCTCGGGCGATCACATGGGCGAAGAGTACGTCGACGATCGCACCCTGATCGCGAAGGCGATTCGCGCGCCCATGGACGTGCTTCTGCCCGAGGGATGCGCAGCCCTGAACGCCTGCGATCCGGAGGTGGCGGCGATGGCGGAAAAGTGCCGCGGGCGGATTCTCTACTTTGCGTCTCGGGGCATGCCCGACCTCGTCCGCCGACACCTGGACAAGGGCGAGGCTGCGATCCTCGTCGAGGACGGCCACATCGTGGCCACGCACCAGGGACAAACCACGCGCATTGTTCCGCTCGACTTGCTCGACGCCCAGCCGTTTGGAAGCGCGCCTTTCTTCTTGGAGGACGCGGTCGCCGCCGCGGCCGGAGGCGTTGCGCTTGGCTTGCCGACCCACGCTATCCGCGCCGGCGTCGAAGCGGGCCTGGTGCAAAACGGCGCAGCAGCGTATCGGGATGAAGGTAGGCTGCTGCTCGTAACGCCGGTCAGCAATCGGTCTGCCTTGGCCGGCTGGATCGACTTTGCGGCCCAGCACTTCCCAGACCGTAAGCGTCACGCGGTCCTGGAAGTACCCTCGGACTGGCGGCCCGAGGACGCGGCTGAGATGGGACGCTTGCTTGGCCAAGGATTTGCCAGCGTCTGGCTGGTTGCCCCGACGGGCAACTCAACCATCGAGAATCTATGCAAAATCATCGAACACCCGGGGTTTTGCCGAGAAAATTCCCTTTCGGAGGCCATCGATAGAATAAGCGCGGTGGCAGGCACGTCTGACTTCATATTCGTCGGGCCGTCCATGCGCTCTGGATTCGACCAGGCGAATTCGCACCTCCGAAAAAGGAACATGGTTCTCCTGGACCAACCGGGACTGGGGGCCATGGCAAACAGACGATGAAGCTAGACACCCTGCGAACCCTCCGTGGACCAAACCTCTGGTCGAACGACACCCTGCTGGAGGCCATCTTGCTGGTCGACGGCGACCTGGCGACGCCTGCTATGCTCGGCCGCCTGCGCGGCACCCTCACCAAGGAACTGGCCAAGCTGACCCAGGCAGCCTGGGATCGCAGCGAGGCCTGCGAGTCCCATCACGGCGAGGCGAGCCTGATCGCCGAATTGACTGCCGCCCTGCAGCGCGCGGCCGACTGTGAAATCGCCAAGCCGATGGTTCACGAGCTGGTCGCGGGTGTGCGGTACCGCATCGTGGTCCAGTACCAAGAAGAAGAGGTCGGCTGTCGCGCGCTGACGTTGGCCCTCGACCTCCTCAGCGCGGCGCGCACGGACCGCCTGGTCGACGTCGCCAAGGCGAGCCAAGAGCTTCGTAGCTTGAACCAGTCCATCCGCCTGGGCCCCAGCACCGGCGCCATGGTGCGCGCGGCCGAAGCCCGCGGCATTGCGACCCGTCGCCTTACCGACGGCAGCCTGGTCATGCTCGGCTACGGTTCTCGCCAGCGCCGCATCTGGGCCGCGGAAACCGACCGAACCAGCGCCATCGCCGAGTCCATCGCGCAGGACAAGGAATTGACCAAGTCTCTACTCCGCGCGGTGGGCGTGCCGGTGCCCGAGGGGCGACCGGTGGAAAACGCAGAGGAGGCGTGGACCGCAGCGCAAGAGATCGGTGTGCCCGTAGTGGTGAAACCGCGCAAGGGCAACCAAGGCCGGGGCGTATCGGTCCGGCTCACCACGCGCGAGGCGGTGATGGCCGCGTTCGAGATTGCGGTCGCCCAGGACGGCGAGGTGATGGTCGAACGTCAGGTGGAGGGTTCGGACTATCGGTTGCTGGTCATTGGCGGACGATTGATCGCGGCGGCCCGCCGCCAGCCCCCCAGCGTTGTCGGTGACGGCAAGCACACCATCACCGAGCTGGTCGAAATCGAGAACCAGAATCCGCTGCGCGGTGAGGACCACTCGACCTCGCTCAGCAAGCTGCGCTTGGATGCCATCGGCCGCGAGATGCTGGCCGAGCAAGGCTTCACCGTCGACACCGTCCCGTCGGACGGCCAAGTGGTCGTGTTACGCCGCAACGCCAACCTCAGCACCGGCGGCAGCGCGGTGGACGTCACCGACGAGGTTCATCCCCTGGTCGCGGAGCGCGCCATCGACGCCGCCGCGATGGTTGGCCTCGATGTGGCCGGCATCGACGTGATCACCTCGCGTATCGACCAGCCGCTCGACGTCACCCGCGGCGCCATCGTCGAGGTGAACGCGGCCCCGGGCCTTCGCATGCACATCGAGCCCTCGCACGGCACCCCGCGCCCGGTGGGCGAGGCGATGATCAACTCCATCTTCCCCCATGGGGAAAATGGCCGCATTCCCATCGTCGCGGTCACCGGCACCAACGGTAAGACGACCACGGTCAGGTGCGTGGCGCATCTGCTCGGCCAGTCGGGACGGCGCGTGGGCATGACCTGCACCGACGGGATCTACATCGAAAACCGCCGCATCGACACGGGCGATTGCAGCGGCCCCAAGAGCGCCCGCGCGATCCTCGGCAATCCACGGGTGGATGCCGCCGTGCTCGAAACCGCGCGTGGTGGAATGCTGCGCGAGGGGCTCGGGTTCGACTTTTGCGACGTCGCCATCGTCACCAACGTCGGAGAGGGAGATCACCTGGGGCTGGGCGGCATTGCCACCGTGGAAGAGCTGGCCCGCGTGAAGGCAATTCCGGTCCGGCGCGTTTCCGCGCAGGGTGCGGCGGTTCTGAACGCCGACGATCCTCTGGTGGTCGACATGGCGAAGCTCTGCCGCGGCAGCGTGATCTACTTCGGCCGCAACCCGGAATCACCGGTGCTGCGCAACCACCGCAGCAATGGCGGCAAGGCCGTCACCGTGCGCGACGGCGCCATCGTCATCGCCATCGGCCGTGAGGAACGTCAGGTGGCCCGCATCGCCGACCTGCCCTTGACCCACGGTGGCCGCGTGGGATTTCAGGTGGACAATCTGCTGGCGTCGGTGGCAGCCGGCTACGCACTCGGCATCTCGCTGGAGACCATCCGCACCGGTATCGAGACCTTCCAAAGCGACGTCAAATCGGTTCCCGGTCGCTTCAACGTTCTAAGCCACAGGGGCGCGACCATCATCCTCGACTACGGCCACAATTCGTCGGCGCTGATTGCTCTCGCCGAGGCCATCGAAAAGATGCCCCACCGCCGGCGCAAGATCGTGTACACCGCGGCCGGCGACCGACGCGACGAGGATATCCTCCGCCAGTCGCAGCTTATCGCCGACTTCTTCGACGAGATCTACATCTACGAGGACCAGTGCACGCGTGGCCGGCCAAGCGGGGAGATCATGCGCATGATGCGCGAAGGATTTGACCAGGGTCGGGGCGCCCCTGTCGTGCTGCAGGAATCGGGTGAGCTTGCCGCCATCGATGCGGCGATCGCCGGCCTGAAGTCTGGCGACCTTCTGCTGTGTCAGGTCGACCAGGTTGAGCTGGCGCTTGAGCACGTCACAGCGCTGCTGCGCCAGCCGGAAAGCCACGCGCCCGGCGGTCACGCCATCAAGCACAAGACGGCGTCGGCCTCACTGCGGGTCAGCGCGAACTAAATCTGCGGTCCCTCTGGGAGATGAGCTCGGGGTGAGGGTGACATTTTCCCTCACCCGTTCCCTCTGCCACCGGAAAATGAGCCCGCTCCGGAATCACGAACGGTGACTTAATTCGACGCGCGTTCGTTGGCGTGCTTGCGGATGTTCTCGAAGATGACCTGTCCGGCCCAGCGCATGGGCTGCCCCATCGCCTTCACGCAGTCAGAAAGGTTGCGACAAGCTTTGAAGTCGGTGTCGTAGGGCTGGTTCAGGTTCGGGAAGGCTTCGTTGACGGCCGGGTACGAGCACGAGCCCATGTTGAGCGTTCCGCCGTTGTTCTGGGGCCACAGCGCCCAAGCGGTGTACGAAACGCCATAAGCGTCCGAGAAATTCATGAACTCAGTCACGAAAGGCGAGCTGCAGTCGAACGACCCGAACTCGGTGGCAATGACGGGACCGTACTTGGCCATGGGCAGGACGTAGCGTGACCAGCCGCCTGCTGCGGGCGACGATCGATCCAGGGCGTCACATTGTTCCTTGGTCAGCGGCTCGCACACATCGGGCTGCCCCACGCACATGCCCGGGGTACCGTTGGGATTGTACGCGGTCGCGACCCACCGGCACGGCGGCATGCCCATGGGGCGCGTGCGCTCGTAGCCGACGTTGCCACAGATCATCGGCTGGCTAGGCAGGCTCGACGGCAAGTAGCTGAACCAGGGCGCAGGCGATGCCTGGGTTCCGTTCTTGAAATAGCGGCAGTAGCCCAGGTGATACGGGTCGTCCTTGCTGAGATCCTTGTCCACGCCCACGTCGCCGCAACAGGTACCGTGTTGGTAGGGATGGAAGCCGTACGCGATGTTCTTGTAGCCCTTCTTCACCCACGGCAGGTACTTGTCCGGGTTGGCGCTGGGGCCGTGGAAGGCGTAGCCCCACATGAGGCCGTTGATGAGAACCACGTTGTCCGCGCCGCCCTCGTCGCGAACCGCGGTGAGGAACCGATTCATCACCGTGGTCCACATGTCCCAATCGTACTGGTCCTCGGCCGGGAAGGTCTTGTTCACCGCAATGGCGTCACTGCCGAATGCGGCGCCGGTATCCACCTGCTCGTAAGGTTCATTGAAGAGCTCGAAGAACACGCCGCTGTCGTCCTTGTAGCGGGCCGCGATCTGCGCCCACATCTTGGCAATCTTCTCGCGATTGTAGTGTGCGTTCTGCAGCGTGATACCCTCGGCATTGGCTACCGTGCACGTCCAGTTGTGTGTGTCGGTTTGATCCCAGTCGACGGTAGCGCAGGTGTCCTTATTGTTGAGCTTCTGGTAACCGATGCAGCCGTCCACGCGTCCGGTGTAGGGCTGACTGGTCTGATCGTTGATGCGCTTCTGGCCGTTCGGGGCGCTGGACAGCGGCGCGATTTGCCACAAGTGCAGGTCGATAATGACGACGCGACCAAGCGTGCGTTCCTTCTTGACCACCAGATCCACCCAATCCCGGTAGTTCATGATGTCTTGATTGCTCCAGTCGTGGACCATGTACGGCGTAGCCCAGGCCGAGCCGCAGATGGGCACACGAATGACGCCCGGGTTCCACGTCTGATCCAGGGCGGTCACCACGTTGTCGACGATTTGCGGCGCAGTCCCGTTGCCCTTCGGATCGTACATCCAGTAGCCGCCGCCCGAGGCATCGCCGGGCGTACCGGACTCCATGCCGGTCATCGAGACGCCACGAAGCACCCGCTCGTAGCCCTTGGGATCCACGAAGGCAAATCGGCCGGTCGCGGGATCCACCGAGGTGTGCCACTTGCCGGTGGTGTCGATCTGAACCGGCGGCGTGCCGGCCGGAACCGGACCCGGGGTGTAGGTCGGCGGCGTGTAGTTGGGTGCCGGCCCGAGGGTTGCCGTCGATGTCCCGGAGGTGGTGCTGGTTTGGGTTCCGGTATTGGTCGGAAGTGAAGTCGCCGTCTGCGTCGCCGTGTTGGTGAGGGTCGCCGTGTTGGTAAGGGTGGCGGTGTTGGTAAGGGTGGCGGTGTTGGTCACTGTCGATGTATTGGTCACCGTCGCCGTGTTGGTCTGCGTGAGCGTGTTGGTCTGGGTGAGCGTGTTGGTCACCGTCGCCGTGTTGGTCACCGTCGCCGTGTTGGTCTGCGTGAGCGTGTCGGTGAGGGTGAGCGTGGCAGTGACGGTGATCGTGTTCGTCACCGTGTCGGTTCCCGAAACGCCGGTGGTGGTCGCCGTGCCCGTGCCGGTGACGGTCGACGTGCTCGTGAACGTCGAGGTGGACGTGCTGGTCCCAGTGTTGGTCTGGGTCGCGGTCATCGTCGTGGTAGCGGTGCTGGTCGAGGTGGCCGTGTTGGTCTGGGTCGCGGTATTGGTCGCGGTGGCGGTGCTGGTCATGGTGGTCGTGTTCGTCATCGTCCCGGTCGAGGTTTGGGACGTGGTGGACGTCAAGGTAAGCGTAAAGGTTGTGGCGCCCCCGGCTCCGAGAGCTCCGCCGTGACCTTGTACGACACCGCCCGCGCCGCCTGCGCCGCCACCCCCGGAGGATCCGGCCTGCGCGTGCATACCGGCATCCTTGCCGGAACAGGCCGAGAGCAAGGCGAGCGCGAGGAAGAGAGGTTTCCAGATGGTCGGGTACGTCATGGTGGTCTCCGAAGGGCTGTGGGGCGAGAGCGAGCAAACACCCTGCCGATTCGCACGCGAACAGCAGGGTGTGGCTTGAGGGCGAAGGCTTGACCTCCGCCGCGGATGAACGGTCTTTCGTGGCTATTAGAAGAATCGGCTAGTGACCCCGAAATCCGCTTCCCTAACTACAGCCTGGGTCCCGTAATACTGCAACGGGCTTCCGGGTAAATCTATGCCTTGTGGAAAAACTCGAACACGGGCATGTGGGAAATGCGGGGTTGGAGAATTGAGAAAAAAAACCAGGCTGGGCTCTCCGAGACGCACAGCGTCCTAAGACTTAAGACTAATGAAATAGCCAATGCCTGCCGAACCCTTCAAGGGGGGACAGCATGCAGCTGGTGAACGTCAACGAGCTCCAGATCGGCCAGACGATCGCTGCAGATGTGAGCAACGCAAACGGACAGGTGATTCTCGCGGCAGGCACGGTGATCTGCCGACTGCATGCAACCCTGCTCAAGGCCTGGGCCATCACACGGGTCCCCGTTCAAGACGGTCCAACCCCAGGTCCAGGCGCGACGATCCTCGCTGGGGCGCCGAGCGAGCCCGAAGGGTTCGAATCCATCGCCAATCGGCAAGACCATCCCGCCCTCGTGGCCCTCGCCACTGTTGCGACGCAAGTCGCCGAAAAGACCGGCGCCTCCCCGGTGATGCTGCTCAACGGAAACCTCAGCGTGGCCTCCTTCCGGGAAACCGCGAAGCCTTCGGGACCACCTATCTCGCCCGAGACCATCGCCGCCAAGGCGGGCAACCTGGCGTCGCTGCCAAGCGTCTATTCGCGCCTGGAAAAGACCATCAACAATCCGTCCTCGTCGGCGGCGGACATCACCAAGATACTCCGCAACGATCCGGGATTGATTGCACGGCTTCTGCGCATTGCCAACAGCGCGTTCTACGGCTTTCCGCGCAAGGTGGAAGGGCTCGAAGAGGCGGTGCGAATCATCGGAACCCGGCAACTGCAAGATCTGGTGTTGGCGACCGTGGTCCTGACCCAATTCAAGGGCGTCAATGCACGTTTGGTCGACATGCGATCCTTCTGGCGCCACAGCCTGGCGTGCGGAATCGCGGCACGCTCCTTCGCGAAGCTGCGACGAGAAACCAATACCGAGCGCTTCTTCGTCGCCGGGCTGCTGCATGACATCGGCAGTCTGGTGCTCTACCAGCAGGTTCCCGAGCGTGCGCAGACGGCATTGGAGCGGCATCGGAGCACTGCGATCGCGCTGGAAGATGCCGAACGATCGAGCATCGGCTGCGATCACGGCGCCGTGGGTGCGGCCATCATGTCGCTGTGGAAGCTCCCGGAGTTCTTCCGGGACACCGCCGCCGGCCACCACAACTCGGGGTACCGGGCCCGAACCGCCGGTACCGCCGTGATTCACTTGGCCGACCTGTTGGCTCTGGCACTGGGCCTCGGCAACAATGGTGAGATTCGGCTGCCTCGCTTCAGCGCGGATGCTTGGAGACTGGTCGGCCTCGAGCCTGATTGCATCGAGCTGGTGGCAAGCGAGGTTGTGTCTCATCTGGCAGAGGCCGAACGCATGTTCGTGAGCGACGAGCTCGCAGCGTAGGCATCGGGCGCGATGGATCGCGGTCGGTGGTGAAATATCGACACCTCCGTCATCGCCTGACCCTGACGGCCCCGGGGAATTCAAGCTCCGGCCGACTTCCAGGACGCGCCCGTGACTGGCCGCTCTCTTGCATTCCCAGCCAGCCATGAAGATTGGCATCGTCACCGAGTACTACTATCCAACCGTCGGTGGCATTCAAGAGCACGTGCACCACTTTGCCCGTGCCGCACGCAAGGCGGGTCACGACGTTCGTATCATCGCGCCGGCCGTACCGGACAGCCTGGCTTCCATCAAGCGCGCGACGCCCATCGACGACGACGAGGGCGTGATTCGGGTCGGAAGCTCGATTCCGATTCTGTCCGGCGGCTCCATCGCGCGGGCGTCGGTGGGAAGGGGACTCACCCGCAGGATCGCTGATGTTCTCCGCGCCGAGCGGCTCGACATCCTGCACGCGCACTCGCCGCTTATGCCCACCCTGCCGTTGCTCGCCCTGCGCGCCTCCGACTGCGCGAACGTGGGAACCTTCCACAGCGACTTTACCCGCAACATCCTCTACTTCGCGCTCTCCCGGTTTCTTCAACCCTACCTTGACCGCCTCGACGCCGCGCTTGGTGTATCCGAGACTGCCCTGCGCGGCCTGCGCCGCTACTTCAAAGCCCGCTGGCAGGTGGTACCCAACGGCGTCGACGTCTCCCTGTTCGCCTCGGGGAAGAGGCGTCCCGAGCTCGACGACGGCCGGCTGAACGTGCTCCACGTCGGCCGCTTCGATCCGCGCAACGGTGTCGATCGGGTCATCAAGGCCTGGGTCGGCGTGCGTCGCGCTGGCACCGACGCGCGCCTGATCCTGGTCGGTGACGGCCCCTTGCGGCCCAGGTACGAGTCCATGGTGCCTTCGGATTTACGCGGCGACGCGCACTTCGTGGGCTTCGTGGAAAGCGCCGAGCGGCCGTCGTACTACGCCTCCGGCGACGTCTTGCTTTGTCCCGCCGTCGGCGGAACCTTCGGCATCATCGCGGTAGAGGCGATGGCGGCCGGTACAGCCGTCGTGGTCGCCGACACGCCAGGGTTTCGCAACGTCATGAAGGACGGCGTGCAGGGATTCATGGTCGACGTGGACGCCGACCCGACCTGTTCCCTGCTGGCGGATCGCACCCGGCAATTGCTGGAGGACGGGAGTCTGCGAAAGCGCTGCGCCGAGGCCGGACGCGCGGCCGCGGCGCGCTTCGATTGGCCGCTGGTGGCCGGGGAGGTGCTGCGCATCTACCGAGAAATCCTTTGCGGCAGGCAAGTCTCTGCCTGCGCCATCGCTTGAACATGAATGCCCACGCGACGACCAGCTTGCGCCTCGAACCGTGGCTTATCGGCATGCTCACTTTCGTTCTGCGTGCGGTATCGCTGTTTCGGCCATGCCTCTCCGATGACGAGGCCATCTACGCGGTGGTTGCGCGAGAAATGCTGGCCGGACGGACGCTGTACCTCGGCGTAGTCGACCACAAGCCGCCGCTCATCTACGTCGTGTACGCCATCACCCAGGCGGTGGGCGGACCCCGCGGCGGCATGCTGCTGCTTCATCTGCTTACCATCGCGGTGGTTTGGGCAACCGCGCTGCTGCTTGCACGCGTAGTTCGTCAGTTCGCGGATCTGCCGGCCGATTCGCGTGCGCCGCTCTTCGCCGGCCTGCTCTACGCCGTGTTCACCACGACCCTGCTTCCCTTCGACGCACTGGCGGCCAACTGCGAGCTCTTCATGATGCTGCCGCTGGTAGCGTCGGTGCTCTTCTTCTTGCAAGGGGCTCGCGACTTGCGGGTACGCCCGCTGATCGCGGCAGGGCTGCTGGTTGGCGTTGCGATGCTGTTCAAGTACCAAGCCGGCGTGCACTTGCTGCTTTACTTCGGCGCTCTGGCCATCACCCAGCCGCGCAAGCTGACGCGCCTGCTGTTCGGGGGCCTTGCGATCGCCGTCGGAGTCGCCGCTGTGCTGGGGACCGCGGTTGAGATCATGGACCATCTCGGTTGTCTCGATGCCGCGTGGTTCTGGTTTCGTTTCAATTTCGCCTACATCAAGACCGGATTCGGTCCCATGGATACGCTCAAGCGAGCATCGATTCGCGTTTCCTTCGTTGTCCTTTCTGCCGGGTTTCTTTGGCTGCTGGGATTGGCGACGGCAATCAGATCGATCAAGCCGCGGGGGCAGCGTGCTGGTTTTCTGCGTTTCGCTTCGGCCTGGCTGCTCGTCAGTGCCCTTGCCGTCGGCACGGGCGGCCGATTCTTTGGGCACTACTTTCATCAGCTGACCGGGCCGCTTGCGGTGCTGGCCGCGCCTGCGGCCGCGCGACTTTGGCGCGTCCGACGACGATGGGTCGTGGCCGCAGTCACCGGGCCCGCGCTGGCCTTCTTGTCGGTGGCCATCTTTCAGCGTCCCGTCCTTGCTGCCGCGGGGACGGCCGACCCGAGCTTTGGGCGCTTGGCAAGCGTTGTGGGCTCGTACGCGCGTCCCGGCGACGGTTTGCTGGTGTGGGGCAACCTGCCGGTTCTCTATTTCGCTGCCGAACTTCCGCTTGGCACGCGATTTGTTTTCTCGAACTACATGACCGGACTTTCACCAGCCACGCCTTCCCAAGCCGATCCGGCCGTCGATGCTTCACCCAACATCGTGCCGGAGAGTTGGGACATGTTCGCAACCGACCTCGCGATCCGAAAGCCGCGCGTCCTGGTGGACACGGCACCGGGCAACTTGGCAGCCTACGGCAAGTTTCCCATCCGCCACTTTCCCCGCCTGCAGTCCATCGTGGACCGCGACTATCACCTCGCGGCCGAGACTGATGGAATGCGCGTCTATCTCCGTAAGGGAGCCGACTGATGGCCGCGGCAGCTCGCGCGATGGATCCGGGCGAGTCGGGCTGCGAGACAGCGCCGCGCCCCAACGTGTGGCGCAGGTACGCGGGTTTTCTGGCCCGCCACGCTCTCGCAATCTCGGTCGGCGCTCTGGCCCTGTTTGTGATCGCCGCGCTGACGGCTTCGCGGCTGCAACTGCGATCCGACTTTACCGAGTTGCTTCCCGGCGACGATCCGGAAGTTGCGCAGCTCGAAAGCTTGGGTCGCAAGGTCGGAACGCCGTCAACCTTGATTGTTGCCGTGGAAGGTTCCGATGCGGCGGCCAACGAGCGCTTTGCCGAGGCGTTGGTCAAGAATCTCGCACCGCTGCTGGGAAAGGATCTGCGGGCCATCGACTACCGCGCGGACGCGGCTCGCCCATTCTTTGAGCATAACAAGGCGCTTTACGCCGACCTGCGCGACCTCGGGAGAATTGACGACGACGTCAGGAAGCTTGTTGCGTCCAAGAAGAATCCAATGTTCCTGCCCTTCGCGGATCCCGACCGGGGCGAAGAGGATGACGACCCCAGCAGCGATCTACAGAAGCTCAAGCTGCGGTTGGAGGAGCAGAGGCCCAAGAATCCCTTCCCCTCGGGCTACTACGAAAGCCAAGACCGCAGCCTGCTCGCCATCATCACCTGGACGGCGTCGTCGGGAACCGGCGATTCGTCCGGTTTCCGGATCCGCGACGACGTCCAACGCATCATCGACGAGACCCGCTCTGCATCCTTTGGCCCGGTCAAGGCCAGCATCACCGGCAGCGTCGCCACCGCCATCGAAGAGCACGATGCCCTGAAGTCCGACATCGAGTGGGTTTCCCTGGTTTGCACGGTTCTCGTCCTGCTGGTCATTGCGCTCTACTTCCGCAGCGTGTTCGCCCTTGGCTACGTGTTCTTTCCGACCCTGCTCGGCGTCGCGCTAGCGTTTGCCGTGACCGCGCTGGCGATCGGCTATCTCAACACCAACACGGCCTTTCTCGGGTCCATCATCGTCGGCAACGGCATCAACTTCGGCATCATCCTCCTCGCGCGCTATCGGGAAGAACGCCTCGCCGCTGCGACCAAGCCGGTAGACGCAATGGCGAAGGCACTCGGCGCTACTTTTCGCCCGACCCTGGCCGCTGCGCTGGCCGCTTCCATCGCCTACGCCAGCCTGACCCTGACCGGATTTCGCGGATTCCGTCAATTCGGTTTCGTCGGCGGCACTGGCATGCTGCTGTGCTGGCTTCTGACCTACAGCTACTGTCCGGCTCTGGTGCTGTTCTGGGAGCGGCTGCGCAAAGCGGGCCCGGTCCGGCCAGCCCGCCCACATCGCCTGTTGCTCGCCCTGGCCAGCGCACTGTTGCGACGCCGCCGTCTCCTGATTGGGGCTGTCACGGTAACCACGGTGGCCGCTGCGTGCTTGGTCGCACCGCTGGTCCCCAGTCCTTTTGAGTATGACTTCTCGAAGTTGCGCAATCAGCAAAGCCGCGCGCACGGCGCCGGTGAGCTTTTCGCGCGGGTCGGAAAGATCTTTTCCCAGGACATTTCCCCGGTCGGCGTCGCCCTGCTGGATTCGCCCGAGGATGCGGCTCTGTTCGATCAGGCGGTCCTGGAGAAAGACTGCAGAGACGGGCTCACCCGGGCCCATGCAAGCTTCGCGACGGATGCCTTTAGACTTACCGCCGAGTGTGCGCGCCGTGTGGCCGCGGGCGAGCCCACCGGCGGACTGCTGTCGAGCGTATCGACAGCCTTCGACTATCTGCCCAAGGACCAGGACGCCAAGCTCTCGCTGATTGCCGATATACGCAGGCGTCTCGGCGACGAGGCTGTCAAAGGCCTATCCAGCGCCAGCAGCAAGCTGCAAGACGAGTGGATGCCGCCGGCGGATCTTCACCGATTGAGCCCGCAGGATCTGCCGGAGCCCATTGCACGAAGGTTCCGCGAGGTCGACGGCACGGTCGGCCGGGTGGCCCTGCTCTTCCCGGTACGGGTGTGGGCCAATTGGGACGGCCACAACTTGACCAGGCTTGCGGACGTCACCAAGAACGTGGTCCTGCCGAATGGCCACGTTGCTTCCGCCGCAGGTCACACGTCGCTGTTCGCGGCCATGCTGCGTTCGATCGCCCACGATGGCCCCATCGCAACCGTCGCCGCCATGGTTGGTGTGGCGCTGATGGTGCTGCTCTTGTTCCGGAATCTGAGAAGCACAGCCGTAGTGCTTCTGTCTCTCGGTATCGGCGTGCTGTGGATGGGGGGCGCGGGCGCGCTCTTGCACCTCAAGCTCAATTTCCTCAACTTCGTCGCGCTGCCCATTACCTTTGGTATTGGGGTGGACTACGCCGTGAACATCTTCGCCCGACTGAATAGCGAGCCTCCTGCCCGCCGCGCCCACGCCCTGGCGGAGACCGGGAGCGCGGTCGCGCTCTGCTCGTGCACCACCATCATCGGGTACAGCTCGCTTCTCATCGCTTCCAACGGAGCGTTGGTCTCCTTCGGGAAGCTGGCCAACCTTGGCGAGCTGGGATGTCTGCTGGCAGCATTGCTGCTGGTACCCGCCATGTCCGGCCCTGGCCTGCGGGCAGCACGACAGCGCTAGAGCACGCGGGACGGTTGTCGGAAAGCTAACAGTGCATTCCCACCCACCGACAGGTTCCACCAGTCCTTTCGTTGTTCGGCAATGCGAAGAGAGTGGCAGCGCGATTGCATTGAGCGATTGTTCATGATTCGCAAACTCCACTCTCGAATTCGGACCGTTGCTGTAATCGTCGCTCCAACGTTGCTTGCCTACGTGAAGCTCGTGGGCGTTGTCTTGTCTGAGCGATTGTGGCGGATTCCGCCGCGGCGGCTTCGCACTGCCGACATGCCGGAAAGTAGGAGGTCGTCATGACCTTCACGCAGCCGACTGGCACCTCCATGGACTTACTCTTTCTCATCTGCTTCGCGGCGGGGGCCCTCGTTCCGTTCGCCACCTACGTCTGTCTGTGGCTTATGGGCCTGGTCTCGCTGCCGGCGGCCAAAGACGAAGGCAGTGGGCGCCGGCTGTTTGGACCGCTGTTCGTCGGCTTCTACTATTGGTTGCTCAGTCCCTTCCTCCGCCTCGCCAAACGAACCGGACTGGCACCCAATCACTTCACGCTCGCTTCCCTGGCTGCATGCCTTCCCACCAGCTTGAGCATCGCCACCGGTCACTTCGCGCTCGCCTCGGTTCTGCTGGTGCTCGGCAATACGCTCGACGTGGTGGATGGCTACATTGCCCGCAACAAGGGCATGGTCAGCAAGGCCGGAGCGTTTCTCGATTCGACCGTCGACCGGGTCTGTGATGGCATGATCCTGGGTGGATTCGCCGTGTATTACGCCGGAACCCCGACCATGCTCGCGGCCCTGCTTGCGTTGATCATGTCATTTGCCACCAGCTATGCCCGGGCACGCGGCGAGGCGCTCGGCGCGTCGGGCTCCGAAGGACTCATGCAGCGGGCAGACCGTCTGGCACTGCTCGGCCTGGCGCTGGCCCTTTCGCCCTATCTTGCCCACAGCACCGAGGGTTTTGTTCCACATCCTTCCTACACGGTTACAAAGGCCGCCCTTTGGCTGCTCGCTGTCTTGAGCACGCTTACCGCGGTCAGCCGCGTGGTGTGGATCATGACCCGCCTCGGCACCCAGTCGCCGCCGTCATCGCCAGTCCGAACCCGCGCCCTAGGTGAGTTGTTGCCTCGCCTCCCCCAATCTCCACGTCCCCTCGCCAGGACCGAGGGTCCCAATGCCGGAGCCAACACCATCGATGCTCAATACCGGCGCTAGAAAAGGTTGGCTCAGCGCCGTCGCGCGCGGATTGACCTTGGTGGCGGCGCTGGCATTCCTGATTCGCGGGGTTCGCTGGCACGAAATCACGGGCGCCACGAAAGGAGCTGGCGCAGCGTGGCCGGTGCTGATGGTTGGGCTCAATGCCGTGATGATGAGTCTTCGTGCCCTGAGGTTGCGCGCTCTTCTCGGACGAAGGATCTCGTTTGCGGCCTGTTTCGCCGCCCGACTGACGTCGTCAGCGCTCAACAACATCACGCCGCTCCGCGGAGGCGACGTCGCACGACTGTGGATGATTGCGCGCGCTGGCGCCGTCACGAAGTCGACCGCTGCCGCGATCAGCGTGGTCGAGAACCTGGTCGAGCTTGCCGTGTTGGCGATCGTTGGCTTTTCCGCATCCTTGCTCGTGGCCGGTCAGCGCTGGGCCAGCGTCGCCACGCCGGTTGTGTTTTGTGCGGCGGCCGGCGTGCTTGTCGTATTGCGGACGACCACCAGCCGTGCCGCCGGGCCTGCCGGCCCAGTCAGCGGCAACGGTGGCCTGGCCCGGGTTGGGGCCAAACTGAAGGGGTTCGCCGCGCGTCTCGAAACCGGGTTCCGCGCCATCTCCCAGCCGGGCGTGCTTGTCTCTGCATCGCTCTTGTCCCTTCTGGCCTGGCTCTGCGAGATCGCGATGATCGTTCTTGGCGCACGTTCGATGAATCTGGCGGTCTCGCCCGCACTGGCCGCGATCGTCTTGGTTGGCGTCAACCTCGCACTCGCCTTGCCTTCAACCCCTGCGGGCGCAGGACCCTTTGAGGGCGCAGTGGTTGCGGTGCTGATATTCGCCGGCGTCGGAAAGTCGCCCGCCGTCGCTTTCGCCCTCTACTACCACGCGATTCAGGTCATTCCCGTTACCGTGGTTGGGATCGCCGTCTTACTCCTCTTGAAACGATCTGCCGCCAGAGAGGCGGATCCCGCATCGGGCTCGTGAGACACCGTGCTGGCGCGCGAGCGTCTCGTCTCCTAGAGTTGCTCGCTAGGGAATCGCAATGAACACACCTCGTCCGGTTCAAATCGGCGGCTGCCTCGTGCTGGCAGCGCTCATCGCGTCGGGTTGCTACGACGGCGGAGCGTCCCCCAAGGTTGATGGGGCGCCCGCGCTTGCTGACGGTGGAGCTGGTGCGACCCCGGACGGTGGCGTCCCCGCAGCGTCCCTGCCATCGGCCAGGTTGCTCGTGCTTTCGGATCCGCACTACTTCGATCCATCGCTCGGCACCGCCGGCACAGCGTTCGAGACCTACATTGCACACGATCGAAAGCTGATCGCGGAAAGCGACGCCATCATGCGCGCGATGGTGGCAGCGGTCGCCGCCGAGAATCCTGATGCGGTTCTCATCTCCGGCGATCTGACCAAAGACGGCGAGCTGTCGTCGCACAATTTAGTTGCCGGCTTTCTTCGGCAGATGCAGACAGGCGGGCGCAAAGTCTTCGTGGTGCCGGGCAATCACGACGTGGAAAACGGCGACGCCTCCAGCTATTCGGGCGATGTGGCGACGCCGGTGCCGCCCATCTCGGCCGCGGATTTTGCCGTCATCTATGCCGACATGGGCTACCGGGCGGCGCTCGCGCGCGATCCGGGCTCGCTCAGCTACGTGGCGGAAATCGTCCCGGGCTTGCGACTGCTCGCGCTCGACTCGTGCATCTACGGCGACGCGCCGGGGGCATCGCTCACTGCGGGACGCTTCACCGACCAGACCAAGGCGTGGATCGAGACCCAGCTCGATCTGGCCCGGGTAGAGGGCGCGCGCGTGCTCGCGATGCTGCACCACGGGGTTGTGGAGCACTTCGCGAGCCAAGCTTTGATCTTCCCCGAGTACCTGGTCGCGGAGCGCGACGCCGTCGCGGCCATGCTGTCGAACGGCGGCGTGGGCGCGGTCTTCACCGGTCACTTCCACGCCAACGACATCACCAAGGGCCTGCCCAGCGGATCCGCGAAGTCGATCTACGACGTCGAAACCGGATCGACGGTCACTTATCCGTGTCCATACCGCATCGTGGACGTCTCTGGAGATACTTTGACCATCACCACCAAGCACGTGCTCGCCATAGATTACGACTTGAAGGGCGCACCCGATTTCCAGACCTACGCGCACGACAGTCTGCGTCTGGGCCTTGAAACCCTGATCACGAATCTGGTGCAGCAGCCTCCTTATTCGATGAGCGCGGACAATGCAGGTCAGGTTTCACCCTGGTTGGGCGACGGCCTGGTGGCGCACTACGCGGGCGACGAGGTCATGCCCGCCAACGTCCCTGCCGAAGTCCAAACCCTGCTTTCGTCGGGCGTGGGCGTCGAAGCGCTCACGGGCGCGATGCTGCAAAGCATCTGGACCGACCTACCGCCCGCCGACAATGCGGTCGTTCTGGATCTCGCGAGCCGGTAGCACCCGCTCCGAAACCCTTCCCTTCTCATCCGTCTCCGTGTTCTCTGTGTCCTCTGTGGTTAGAATCCGAAAATTGTTCGGCTCCCTAGCACGGATCCGCCGCGCCCTTGCGCGCGTAGAACCGCCAGGTGACGAACACGCAGGTCGCGTAGAACGCCAGGAAGGTAAAGAGAGCGGCCAGTGGACTGCCGGTGAGCGAGATCGAGGTGCCGTAGCTCTTGGGCACGAAAAAGGCCCCGTAGGCCGCCATCGCCGAAACCCATCCGATGATGGTGGAAGACTCCTTGTTGGCCGTCGCAATCGCGGCACTGTGCGTGGGCGAGCCCGGCGCCACGCTGCGAAGTGAGCTGAGCTTCCGGTTTCGGAAAATGATGGGGATCATCCGGAACGTGGAACCGTTGCCGACCCCGGAACAGAAGAACAGAATCATGAACATCGCGAAGAACCCGGTAAACGCGCCCGGATCCGCCTTGTGCGACACGAAGTAGATGACGCCGATCAGCGCCAAGGACATGGCCAGGAAGTTCCACAAGGTCACCTTCGCCCCGCCGAGCTTGTCCGCCAGCCAGCCGCCCACCGGCCGAATCACCGAGCCCACCAGCGGCCCGAGAAAGGCGTATTGAAGCGGATTTACAGTCGGGAACTGGGACTTGATGAGCAGCGGAAACCCCGCCGAGTAGCCGATGAACGATCCGAACGTGCCCAGGTACAGCCAGCTCATGATCCAGTTATGCTTGTTCTTGAGGATGGGTAGCTGCTGTGACAAGCGCGCCCTCGCCACGTGCAGATTGTTCATGAAGAACCACGAGGTAACGATCGACACCAGGATGAAGGGGATCCAGAGCAGGGCCGCGTTCTGCAGCCACAAGGATTTGGCCGCGCCATTGACCATCGCCGTATGGGGTGCTCCCCCAAAGGACCCGAACAAGGCGGTGCCAGTCACGATAGGCACCAAGAACTGAACCACGCTGACGCCGATGTTGCCTCCGGCGGCGTTGAGCCCCAAAGCGAGTCCTTTGCGCTTCTGGGGATAGAAAAACTGAATGTTGGCCATGCTGGACGCGAAGTTGCCCCCGCCGAACCCTGTCACCAGCGCCAGCAGAAGGAACAGCCAGTAGGGAGTGGCGGGATTCTGGACTGCCAGCGCCAGCCCGGTAGACGGGATCAGCAAGAGCGCGGCGCTGACCAGGGTCCAGTTACGACCTCCGAACATGGAGACCGCGAAGCCGTACGGAATGCGCAGGGTCGCGCCCGAGAGGCCCGGCAAGGCCGCCAGCCAGAAAAGTTGGTTGACGTCGAACGAGAAACCGATCGCCGGAAGCTTGGCGGCTACCGCGCTCCAGACCTGCCATACGGAAAAGCCCAGAAACTCGACGAAGATGGAGAAGACGAGGTTCCTGGTTGCAATCCGCTTACCTGTTTTGGCCCAAAACCCCTCGTCCTCGGGATTCCAGTGCAGGATGGTGTATCTCGACTCTCGCTCGCCCTCGGCAGGCAAGACCGTCGCTTCAGCTTCAGCTGCGGTGGACATGCGTAACTCCTTTTCTGAACAGCCCTGGTTGTACGCGAAGCCAGCGCCGTCGTCTTAGCCCGCGGAAAGCAATAGGGACGCGCGCTGCTCGCACTGATTCAGGGCTACGAAAGACGTTCATCGATATACCGACCATCCTGGTCCGTTTTAGGTTTCGGAGGCTTTTCGTGGCCGTTAACTTGTGACGAAATTCGCCCGGTCAAGAAACCATTCACCGACGGGAAGACGATACTTTACAAGTCTTGCTACAGCCGGGAAAATGCGCCCGAAACCCGATTCGGAACGCAGGCTCCGGCGCCGCTCGAGACCGATGACCCGGTCGCGTTCTAGAGGGCTTCGCGTTTTGAGGTTGCAAATGACACCTGGATCGGTCTTATTTTGGGGGAACCCGTTTGGGCGAGCCCGGGGCTCCGGGCTGAGATCGGGGCATGCTCCGTCCCGGAAGCCTTCGAACCTGATGCGTTTCGCACCGCCGTAGGGAAAACAGGTCTTCCGCGAACGCGCCGAAGGCTTCCGACAGCAGTGGGGACGCGGAAAGGCAGTCCACGTGCACGACCGTCCCGCCATCTCTTCTGCCGACCGCTCGCGGCCGCCGGTGCTCCGATGACGTTGGCCGGCAACAGCTTGAGCATTTTCGTCAACGACGAGCAGCGACCGATTGCGCAAGGGACCTGCATTCCCGATCTGCTCGCGACTTTGGGTGTGGCCGGTCGCGCTGGGGTGGCCGTGGCCATCAACGCGGCCGTGGTGCCGCGGCAAGGGTGGGCCGAGCGCCGGCTACAGGAAGGCGACCGCGTTCTCATCATTCAGGCGAGCCAGGGCGGATGACCATCGTGGTGATTTCACCGCCCGAGGATCGGCCCGGCGAGGCGGCCACAGCGCAGGCCTTGCTTGCCGCAGGCATCGACCGGTACCACCTGCGCAAGCCAGGCTGGAGCCTGCGCCAAGTGGAAGCCTGGCTGGCGGAGGTGCCGCCGCGTTGGCACGAGCGCGTGGTTCTACATTCGCACCATGCGCTTGCGGACGACTTTCGCGTCTGGGGCGTCCATTTTCGCGATGGCGAAGAGGGAGACGTAGCGCCCAACTGTCGGTTGAGCCGTTCCTGTCATGGCGTGGCGGCGGTCAGGACGGCGCTGGGCGGTTGCGATTCCCTCTTCTTCGGCCCGATCTTCCCGTCGCTGAGCAAGCCCGGCTACCGGCCCGTGCCAGCGCGCGTGCTCGACGAGCTGCAGGTCGTGCTGGCCGCCCGGCCCACGGGCAAGCGAACCACCGAGGTCCTCGCCTTGGGAGGCCTGACCCCGCACGGCCTCGAACGCTCGATGGCCTTGGGTTTCGACGGCGTCGCCGTGCTTGGGGCTATCTGGAACGCCGCCGATCCCGTCGCGGCCTTTCTGGAATTCCAAAGCGCAAGCCGCCAGCAGTCCGCCGGCCGGGCAGCCGCACGCACATCCACCACGGAGCAATTGCAATGACCGCACCTCTTTCCATCGCGGGCGTCGAGCTGCGCTCGCGGCTGTTTCTCGGCACCGGCAAGTTCGGTTCGGGAGCGTTGATGCGCGACAGCCTGGCGGCGTCGGACGCCGAGCTGGTCACGGTGGCGTTGCGGCGCGTGCGCACCGACGGCGCCGACGACGATCTGCTTGCCCACGTGGATCGAAGCCGCTATCGCCTGCTGCCCAATACCTCGGGCGTGCGCGATCGCCGAGAGGCCATCCTGGCCGCCGAGCTGGCGCGCGAGGCCTTGCAGACCCACTGGCTGAAGCTGGAGATCCATCCCGATCCCAAGTACCTGATGCCGGATCCGATCGAGACCCTGGCCGCCACCCAGGAGCTGGTTCGCCGCGGTTTCGTGGTCCTGCCCTACGTGCACGCCGACCCAGTCCTGTGCCGGCAGCTCGCCGACGCCGGTGCCGCCGCGGTCATGCCGTTGGGCGCGCCCATCGGGAGCAACCAGGGCCTGGCCTCGCGCGCGTTTCTGGAGATCATCATCGCGCAGAAGCAGGTTCCCGTGGTCATCGATGCCGGTTTGGGCGCGCCCTCGCACGCCGCTGCCGCCCTAGAGATGGGCGCGGACGCGGTGTTGGTGAACACCGCCATCGCCGCCGCCGACGACCCGGTGACCATGGCGCGCGCCTTCGCCAAGGCCGTCGAGGCTGGGCGGCTGGGTTACGAGGCCGGGCTTGCGACCGAGGGGCACACGGCCGAGGCGTCTTCACCACTGACCGAGTTTCTTGCGGCGGAGGCCGGATGAGCTTCGAGTCGGTCTGGCGCAAGCACGACTTCGCCACCGTCGGGCGCACCATCGCAAGCAAAAGCGCGGCGGACGTCCAGCGCGCGCTTGCCCGGGCCGGTAAAGACAGCTCGCTCGACGACCTTGCAGCCCTGCTGTCGCCGGCGGCAGCGCCCTTTCTAGAAGATATGGCGCTGGCCAGCCAACGCCGCACAGTCGAGCGCTTCGGCCGAACCATCCAGCTTTACGCCCCGCTTTACCTGTCCAATCTTTGCGCCAACGTCTGCACCTATTGCGGGTTCAGCGCGCACAATCGTACGGAGCGCGTGGTGCTCGATGACCAGTCCGTGGACGCCGAGGCGGTCGCGTTGCGCAGGCTCGGCATCCAGCACGTGCTTTTGCTCACCGGCGAAAGCCCGCGTGCGGGAACCGACTACCTCGCGAATGCTCTGCACAGGTTGCGGTCGAGCTTCGCCAGCCTGTCGCTGGAGGTTCAGCCTTTGTCGTCCGACGACTACGCACGACTTGCCGACGCGGGCACAAGCGCGGTCATGGTGTACCAAGAAACCTACGACCCAGCGGCCTACGCCCGGTACCACCTGCGCGGCGCCAAGGCCGACATGGCGTTTCGCCTGGCCACGCCCGACCGTCTTGGGCAGGCAGGGATCAAGAAGATCGGCCTCGGCGCGCTCTTTGGCCTGTCCGACTGGCGCACCGACGCGTGGTTCGTGGGCTTGCATCTGCGCTACCTGGAAAGCCGGCATTGGCGCTCGCGCACCAGCATCTCGTTTCCGCGCATGCGCCCGCACGAGGGCGGCAATCCCCTCGGCCTCACCAATTTCGGGGAACGCGATCTGGTGCAGGCGATCTGCGCCTTTCGTCTGTTCAGCCAAGAAGTCGAGCTGTCGCTGTCGACCAGGGAAAGCGCCCGATTTCGCAATCACGCTTTTCGCCTGGGCGTCACCTCGATGAGTGCGGGCTCGCGCACCAACCCGGGCGGCTACGCGAACCAGCAAAGCTCTTTGGAACAGTTCACGGTCGACGATACGCGGAGCCCGACCGAAGTCGCGGCCTTCCTGCGCGGTCGCGGCTATCAGCCGGTGTGGAAAGACTGGGACGTCACCTACGACGGCGCAAAGCCGCCGGCGCGCGCGGAGCTGCCATGCTGACCGCCCTGGAGCTGCAGCGCTATCAGCGCCACCTTTCGCTGGCGGGCTTCGGGGCGGCCGCGCAAGAGCGGTTGAAGGCCGGCCACGTGCTGGTGATCGGCGCTGGCGGCCTCGGCTGTCCCGCCTTGATCTACCTGGCGGCGGCGGGCGTGGGGCGCATCACTGTGGTGGATGCCGATCGCGTGGACCCGAGCAATCTGCAACGCCAGACCCTGTACAGCGAGGCCGACGTGGGCGACCTGAAGGTGGAGGCGGCGTGCCGGCATCTGCGTGCGCAGAATTCATTACTGACCGTGGTGGGCGTGACGGACCGCTTTCGTCGAGACAATGCGCTGGATCTAGTGCGCGCCTCGGACGTGGTCATCGACGGCTCTGACAATTTTGCCACCCGTTACCTGGTCAACGACGCGTGCGTGATGTCCGACCGTCCATTTGTCTACGGTGCAATTCAGGGATTTGACGGACAATTGAGCGTCTTCAATTGGCGTGGCGGACCGACCTACCGCTGTCTGTTTCCTACCCCGCCGCCGTCCGAGCTTGCGCCCAACTGTGCCAACGCCGGCGTGCTGGGCATCCTGCCCGGCATTGTCGGCACCTGGCAGGCCGGCGAGGCCATCAAGCTGCTGACCGGGGTCGGCCAGCCCCTGTCAGGCCGCCTGCTACTGTGGAACGCGCTGACCATGAGCACCCAGCTTGTGGCGTTGGCGCAGGATCCCCGCAGCCGCCCCATCGTCGAGCTTCCCGCCGACGAGGAAGCCGACATCTGCGCCAGCAGCCAGTGGGAAGTGGACGCCGCCGAGCTGCGACGAATCTTGGACCGCGGAAGGGTCCAATTGATCGACGTACGCGAGGACTGGGAGCGAGCCGCCGAAGCCATCGACCCATCTACACACATCCCACTTCCGCTCTTGGAACAGTCCGATGACGAGCAAATCCTCGCCGGCCTGCGCCCCGAGGCGCCGACCGTAGTCTATTGCGCCGCCGGCGTCCGCAGCCTGCGCGCAGTCGCAATCCTACGCGCCCGCTACGGGTTTCTCTCGGTGACGAGCCTGCGCGGTGGAATGCACGGATGGACGCATCTATGCCGATAGCTCGCCTCGCAGGACGGTGATTGCATAGCCGCCGAGGTGTACACGGTCTTTTCGCACCTCGACTCGGACGATGCCGCCCCTCGCAGAAACCTGACGGCCGATCAAGTCCACCTTGCCCAGCCGACCGCTCCAATAAGGGCCCAGGCAGCAGTGAGCCGACCCGGTCACGGGATCCTCTCGGATTCCGTAAGCCGGCGCGAAAAACCGCGACACAAAGTCGAACGCCGGATCGGCCGATCGACTGGTCACCATCACACCTCGCGCGGGCAGGGCCGCCAGCCGTTCGAAATCGGGTTTGAGAGACTGCACTGTCGCCTCGCTCTCCACGTCGACTAGGGCCTGTCCCCAAATTCGGCGACCAAAAATTTGCGCGATAGCTCATCCGGTGGCTTCGTCGTGGAATGCACCGGCACGAACTGAGTGATGCTGAATGGGCCCGGATCGGCCCCTTGTTGCCAG
>Ga0265314_10000261_pt1 | contig 77506 bp, 63 predicted proteins | sample 4126metaG_FD_203106 | JGI IMG/M metagenome (GOLD analysis project Ga0265314, IMG submission 203106) | Rhizosphere microbial communities from Carex aquatilis grown in University of Washington, Seatle, WA, United States - 4-1-26 metaG | ecosystem: Host-associated > Plants > Roots > Rhizosphere >...
TTACGCCAACGCTGGCGCTTCATGTGCTGTGGGATCTGCCCAGGGGCGAGGCGGACCTGCCTGCGCTCAAGGATCTTGAGGGCCGGTACGGCATCAAGTCAGGCTCCATCAATCCAAACCTTTTTCAGGATCAGGAATATAAATACGGTTCGCTTTGCAATCCGTCTGCGGTGGTTCGCGGCCAGGCGCTTGCGCACATGCTGAATTCGGTCGAGATCGCCAAGGCCGTCGATTCGCGCGACATTTCACTGTGGGTGGCAGACGGCTCAAACTATCCAGGGACGCAGAGCATGCGCAAGCGCATCGGCTGGCTTGAGGAAGCGCTGCACATCGTGCATGAGCACCTCGGCCCGAATCAAAGGCTGCTGGTGGAGTACAAGCCGTTTGAGCCGGCTTTCTACCATACCGATATCGCGGACTGGGGCATGTCAACTCATTTCGCAAAGAAGGCCGGTCCCAAGGCGCGCGTTCTGGTTGATACGGGACATCATTACCAGGGGCAGAACATTGAGCAGATTGTGGCGTGGCTTTTGCATACGAATATGCTGGGCGGATTCCACTTTAACGACCGTCGGTATGCCGATGACGATTTGACGCTGGGCTCGATTGACCCTTACCAGATTTTCAGGATCTTCCATGAGATTCACGCGGCGGCGACCGACGGATTAAAGCTCGATATTGCCTACATGGTGGACCAGAGCCACAACCTGAAGGGCAAGATCGAAGCCGTGGTGCAGACGGTGATGACGGCACAGGAACTCTACCTAAAGGCGGCTCTGGTCGATCGGGAGCGGTTGGCACAGCTGCAGCAGTCTTGCGAACTGGTAGCCGCTGAAGAGCTGTTCCGCGGGACGTTCTGGATGGATGTTCGACCAATGATTGCGGCCTGGCGTGAGACGCACGGATTGCCTGCCAATCCACTGGAGGCGTTGCGCGCGAGCGGGTATGTTGAGAGCATCAGCAAAGAGCGCGGAAATCGGGCCTCGGCGCTGAGTAATTACGCCTGATGATATGTACGACTTTTCAGATATGATGAGTGCACGTTTTTTGACGATTGCCGTGTAATCGCGGGAGATAGACGGTTGGCCAAGACGAAGATCAAGCGACTGTATTTGATTCCGATTCTTTCCAAGGCGCTCGATGTAATCGAGCTGCTTGAGCAGCATCACGTGCCTCTCACGCTTGAAGATGTTTACCAGCAGACGCACATCTCAAAGACCAGCGTCTATCGAATTTTGAAGACGCTGGTGCATCGCGGCTATATTGCCCAATCGCAAAGTGGGCAATATCGCCTCGTGTCGCGGCCGCGAAGGTTGCGCTTTGGGTTTGCCGTGCAGAGCGCCGATATGCCGTTTTCAATTGCGGTGGCGCAGAGCGTAACGGCGGCGGCGGCGGCTTCTGGCGTTGAACTGATCATTTTGGACAACAAGTACGATCCTTGCGTGGCAATTCAAAACGCAGAGGAGTTCGTAGCCAAGCGTGTTGACCTGGTGCTGGAGTTCCAGGTGGAAGAAGAAGTGGCGCCGCGCATTGCGCACCTTTTTCGGAAGGCCGAGATTCCGCTGATCGCAATCGATGTGCCGCATCCGAACTCGACCTATTTTGGTGTGGATAATTTTGACGCAGGGCGCGAGATGGGCACCATTCTGGCCCGCTATGCGCAGCACCGCTGGAACGGCGTAGTGGACCGCGTGATTGGCGTGGGATTTAGAGAAGCCGGCAGCTTTGTGCAGAGCCGCATTACCGGCGCATTCGAGGGCATCCGCGAATTGCTGCCCAATATTGGCGCATCCCAGTTCACCCATGTAGAAGGCCGCGGCATGAGAGAAGCGAGCTACAAGGCTTTGCGTGAAATTCTGAAGGACCACCGCGGCAGTGAGCGCATTCTGGTGGCTGCGGCAACGGATTCGAGCGCCCTGGGTGTTCTTGACGCAGCGCGCGAACTTGGATGCGAGTCGGATTTGGCAATTGCCGGACAGGATTGCATCCCTGAAGCGCTGGAAGAGATGCGGTCCGGCATGAGCGCTTTGGTGGGATCGGTTTCGCATGAGGTGGAAACCTACGGACCTCGCCTGATTCAACTCGGAATCGCGCTCCTGCGCGGTAACATTGTTCCGCCGTATAACTACGTACAACACCGCGGAATTACGCCGGAATTGCTGGCAGCGGAAGCAAGTTTTGCGGCGACCGGGCGGCCGGTGCTGCCCGAACGTGATGTTGAAGCAGAAACAGCCTGAAAAGGCCATTTTCAATGGGAGCGGACAGGAGACTTGGTCGGAGCCGTTCAGTTCCCATAAACTGGATACTATGAACAAGACGGCCCTATCTTCCCCGGCGCTGGCTTTTCTTGAGGACCTCTGGGATTCAAGCATCGCCGACACACTCGACGAACCGGAATTGCTGCGCTATCGCTCCAATCTTCTTGGCTCGGATTTGCGGATCACCAACTTTGCCGGCGGCAATACCAGCTCAAAAGTTACTGAAATTGACCCACTCACCGGAAAACCGGTGGAGGTGCTTTGGGTAAAAGGTTCCGGCGGCGATCTGGGCAGCATCAAGCGCGGCGGCTTTGCAACCCTGTACCAGGAGAAGTTGCTGGCGCTCGAAAAGGTTTACAAAGGCGCGGATACTGAAGACGCCATGGCGGACCTTTATCCTGTTTGCTCGTTCCGCGCCAACCCAGTAGCGGCATCAATTGACACGCCGCTGCATGGCTTTCTTCCTTTCAAGCATGTGGACCATCTGCATCCCGACTGGGGAATTGCATTGGCGGCCTCGGCAAACGGCAAAGCCAAGATGGAAGAATTCAATCGCGAGTTCGATCACTCGCTGGTGTGGGTGCCGTGGCAAAGGCCGGGCTTTGAACTGGCCTTGATGATGAAGCGCTCCGTCGAGGCGAATCCCGGATGCGACGGCATTGTGCTGGGCGGCCACGGACTGTTTACCTGGGGCGATACGCAGCACGAGTGCTATCTGAACACCATCACGCTTATTGATCAGATTGGGCAATTTATTCTCCGTCACGGACAGGCCAAAGGGAAGACACGCTTCGGTGGCGAGCGAGTGCCGGCACGGGCTGACCGCAAAGAACTGGCGGTTGCGATTGCGCCTTATCTGCGCGGTCGCCTTAGCGCGCAGCGGCGCTGGATTGCGAGCTTTACCGATGCGCCGGATGTGCTGCAGTTTGTCAATTCGGCTTACGCAAAGGATCTGGCTTTTCTAGGTACCAGCTGCCCAGATCACTTTATCCGCACTAAGATCAGGCCGCTGTTTGTGCAGTGGGAAGCGGGCGACGATATCGATGAACTGCGGAAGCAGATTGCCGTGGCGCTTGCGCAGTACCGCAAGGAATACCGCGCTTACTACAAAACATTTGCCAAGCCCGAATCGCCGGCGATCCGCGACTCAAGCCCGACAGTAGTTCTGATTCCCGGGCTGGGCATGTTCAGCTTTGGCAAGAACAAGACGGAAGCACGCATTGTGGGCGAGTTCTATACGAACGCTATTCACGTGATGGATGGCGCAAGTCTGCTTTCTGAGGGAGTGGTAAGCGGGCCAGTGCCGCAGTGCGGAGAAGGCATGGATCCGGCAAGCTTCAAGGTATTTACCAACTACGTAGCGCTGCCGGCGATTGAAGCCTTCAAAATTGAATACTGGGCATTGGAAGAGGCCAAGCTTCGTCGTCAGCCTCCTGAGAAGGAGTTCAGCCGACGCGTTGCCCTGGTAATGGGTGGCGCAAACGGCATTGGCCGCGAAGTGGCGCATCTGTTGGCGCAGCGCGGCGCGCACGTGGTCGTAGCTGATCGCGATATAGCAGGCGCCGCCAAGGTCGCCGCCGATTTAAAATCTGTGGCTTCAGCGGAAGCGCTGGCCAGTGCCGCAGTGGATATCACCAGCCGCGAATCGATCTCCAATGCAATGAAGATAGCGGTGAGCGCATTTGGCGGCGTAGACATATTGGTGAATACTGCCGCCCTATTTCCGTCGTCGCCTGACGCCGTGCTTCCTGACCGTTTCTGGGCCAGTACGCTGGATGTGAATGTGACCGCGAATTACCTGCTGGCAACAGAAGCTGCAAAGATCTTCAACGAGCAGGGTCTGCACGGGACGATTGTGTTTACCAGTTCGGCCAATGCTGTGGTTGCGAAGAAGGGAAGCGAAGCCTACGACATAAGCAAGGCGGCGCTGTCGCACCTTATTCGCGAGTTGGCCGTTTCACTTGCGCCTGACGTGCGCGTAAACGGTATCAGCCCGGCCACGGTAGTGAAAGGCTCCACGATGTTTCCGCGTGATCGCATTATCGCTTCGCTTACCAAGTACAAGATTCCGTTTCAGGATTCGTTCAGCGACGATGAGTTGCGCGGGCGTTTGGCGTCGTTCTATGCCGAGCGTACGCTTACCCACAAGACGATTGATCCGATTGACTGCGCGGAAGCGATTTTGTTTTTGGCCAGCCCCAGGTCGCGTTGCACCACGGGCCATTTGATTCCCGTGGACGGAGGTCTTGCTGACGCGTTTCTGCGATGAAACGCAATAACAGGGATCGGGAGAATTCACTGCGGTCATGCAAGAACCTGCGCGTGTTGCCATCGATCTTGGAGCGGAAAGCTGTCGTGTCTCCCTGCTGCGCTGGGAAGGCAATCAACCCAAAATAGAAGTCATCCACCGCATTCCGAACGGACCCGTTCATCGCAGTGATTCACTGCATTGGGCGCTCGATACGATTCTCGCAGGGCTCGATGAAGGTCTGCGCAAGGCCGCACGGGCCGCTCCGGAAGGCATCGCTACAATCGGCGTCGACAGCTGGGGAGTAGATTACGTTCGTGTAGGCCCGGATGGCCGCGCACTCCACGAGCCATTTTGTTATCGCGATGAGCGCACAGTGGCCAGCAAAGAGGCTGCGGACAAAATCATTCCACCCTTCGAGTTGTATCGGCGCACCGGTGCCTTCCCCACACGGATCAACACTATGTATCAATTGTTGGCCGATCCCGCAGCCGGCATCGATCCCGGTGTGCACTGGGTAATGATGCCGGAGTTTGTGCTGACCTGGCTTGGCGCGCAGCGCGTTTCAGAGTATACGCACGCCACACACACGGGCTTGGTGGATTTGAAGACCGGCGACTGGTCACGTGAGCTGTTCAGCGAACTGGGACTCTCTATCGATGCCGCGCCGCCGATTGTTCGCACCGGCACGTTTGTTGGAAAAATGCAAGGGCCGCTCGCTGCATTGGGTGCGTTCAGGAAGACACAACTTGTTGTTCCTGCCTGCCATGACACTGCGTCGGCAATCGCGGGCATTCCGAAGGATATAAGCTCATCCGCTTATATCAGTTCGGGAACGTGGTCTCTCGTTGGTGCGTTGACGGCGGTGCCGGTAACCACGCAAGCCGCGTTCGATGCGGGGTACACAAATCTTGGCGCGGCTACCGGCGACTTGATGTTTCACAATCTTGTGAACAGCATGTGGGTTTTCAAGCAGTGCATGGATGGCTGGGCTGCGCAGGGGAGGGCGTGGAAGATAGAAGACATTGTGAAGGCGGCGGGCGAATGCGGTGCGCCCGCCGGTTTGTTGAACATGGATGCCGAAGCGCTGTTGCTCGACACCGAGATGCCTCGACGCATCAACAATGAGTTGTCGCGGCAGGGGCAGAATGAGATTGCCGATGTGCCGGGCAATGAGCCGATATTTGCAAGGCTGATTTTTGAGAGTCTTGCCGCGCGCTATGCGCAGGCCCTGGCAAGCCTGGAGACAATGCTCGGCCGCAAGCTCACATCGATCCACATGTTGGGCGGAGCAAACCGGAACAAGCTGCTGGTGCAGTTGACGGAGCAGCGAACTGGTCTGCCTGTCGAGATCGGCGAAACGGAAAGTACGACAATTGGCAATTTCGCCGTTCAACTGGCCGCGAGCGACGCCGATGGACAACCGATTCGGCCCGAAAGCATCCACGAATGGGCGCGGCGACTTTGTCCGTGCATTTGATTGTCTAAAGGAACGCGAGAATCGCGGGACTTCCTATAGACGTGTACTTTCCAGTGAACTTCAACATTCCTGTGGCGCGATTCACGGCATAAGACGTGATGCAGTCACTGCGCTGATCACATACGTAGATGAAATTGCCGCTGGGATCAAAACAGAAATAGCGCGGATAATCGCCCATGGTGGAGACTTCGCCGATACGAGTAAGGCGGCCATCGCTTGCAATCGAGCAGACCGCGATCGTGTCGTGCAGGCGATTCGCACTATAAAGAAATTTTCCATCGGGCGAGATTGCGATTTCCGAAGCAAAGTTACTGCCTGCAAACTCGGGCGGAAGCGCGGAGATGGTCTGCTGTGATGCGAGAGCTCCAGTCTTCGGGTCATAGTGAAAGAAGACGATTGCGGATGCTTCCTCTTCAAGCTGATAAAACCAGCGTCCATTTGGGTGGAAAACGAAATGACGCGGACCGTCGCCCGTAGGAACAGAAACGAACGGTGTCACTGCGGGAGAGAGCTTGCCGCTGAGCGCGTCGAATTTGTAAACGTAAATGCGGTCCTGCGCCAGATCGGTGGCGAGAACGAACTTGTCGCTTGGGTCGGGCAGGATCATATGTGCGTGCGGCGCTTCGTGGCCGCTGATTGAAAAGTTGCCGCGCGGCCCGTTCGTAGGGCGCCTGGAGCCGATCTCATCGGTATCGCGATGTACGTCGACAGCTTTGCCAAGCGAGCCGTTTTCGTGGATGGGAAGCACGGCGATGGTTCCGCCCGCATAGTTAGCAACAAAAACGAACTTCCCTTGAGCATCGATGCTCATGTGGGCCGGGCCGGCACCCTCGGAGCTTACTGAATTTAGTTCCGTCAGATCGCCGCTGGCACGGTCGATTGCGAACGCAGTAACCGAGCTGCGGGCCGAGTCTGGTCCGGTCATCTCGTTGGCGGCGTAGAGATATTTCCTGGAAGGATGAAGCGAGATCCATGCCGGGTTTGGAGTCTTTGCCACCACGCGCCCGTGCGATAGCTCGCCTGTGGTTGGATTCGCTTCGAAGAGATAGATGCCTTCGCCGTGTGCACTGCCATCGGCGGCAGTAGTGTAGGTTCCTGCGTAGACCAGCGACTTGTCGCTCTTAGCGTTTTGCGCTGCGCAGGTGGTTATGCCAATTGCGGAAGTCGCGAATGCAAATGCCGATGCTGAACTGAGAAAGCTGCGGCGGGAAAGCGTTGCGGAGAAGCATTGATCGGACATGAGATTCATCCTCGTTGTATCAGGCAAAATGCCAGGCCAGTGACGCAAGAGCCAGAGCAGTGACAGAAATGATGGTCTCGCAAACCGACCAGGTTTTCATAGTCTGCACGACGGTCATGTTGAAGTATTCCTTGATCAGCCAAAAGCCGGCATCGTTGACATTCGAAAAGATAAGCGAGCCTGCTCCCGTCGCGATAGCGAGCAGTTCCGGATGGACGCCACTTGAATGCAGAGCGATGGGCGCAACAATACCTGCCGCAGTGGCCATGGCAACAGTCGCCGATCCGGTAGCCAGGCGGAGAGCAGCAGCAAGCGACCAGGCCAGGAGTAGAAGCGGAACATGGCTTTTGAGTGCGACTGCAATGATAGCGGTGGAAACGCCGCTGTCCTGCAGGATGCGTCCGAAGCCACCGCCCGCGCCAACCAAAAGCACAATGGCTGCGGTGGGGCCAAGGCACTCAGTGCTGAAGCGCAGAACCGTGTCTCGCGAAAATCCTTGCATGACGCCCAGCGTAATAAAGCTGAGCAAAACGCCGATGAGCAGGGCCAGGTCGTCGTTGCCGACCAGGCGCAGAATGCTGTTGGCAGAAGTGCCGGGTGCGGTGAACACATCCGCCCAACTACCGGCCAGCATCAGCAGTACAGGAAAAAGAATGGTGAACACGCTGATCCAGAATCCTGGCAGGCCGTGGCTCGGATCGCGCGTAGTCAACTGGTCGGCGATTGGATTCTCAGTACTGAGGACCACGTGGGGTGCAATGAGCTTCGCATATAACGGGCCTGCGATAACGGCAGTAGGCAGCCCAATCATTAGCCCATAAAAGATTGTGCGACCTACGTCCGCGTGATAAGTAGTAACGGCGAGCATGGCAGCAGGATGCGGCGGAATCAGGCCATGCACCACAGAAAGGCCGGCGACCATCGGGAGTCCGGCCATGATGAGCGACGTATTTGTACGGCGGGCAACTGTGAACAGGACGGGTACTAGCAGGACAAAGGCGACTTCAAAAAATGCTGGCAATCCGACGATGAGGGCAATGAATACCATCGCCCAGGGCACATTTTTCTCCCCGAACACTCGGACGAGTGTATGCGCGATTTGATCCGCTGCACCCGATTCGGCCATCATCTTGCCGAGCATGGTGCCTAGCGCGAGGATGATGGCGATGTGCCCGAGTGTTCCGCCTACTCCTGTTTCAAACGAATGAACGATAGCGGGCAGCGGCATGCCGGCAACGATGGCGAGTCCCAGCGCGGTTACGAGCAGAGTGATGACCGGGTTGAGCTTGACGAAGGCGATGAGAACGATGAGGCCGACGACCGACACAAGCGCCGCGACGAGTAGGAACATGCTGTGCGAGTCGATCATGCAGGACTACTCCGGCGCGGAATGCGTTACTGAATCCATTCGATCAGGCATGTGGCAGAAGACATCCCGCACGGACCTGTCGGCTTCTTGAGAAGTATATGAGAGCGCGCCTTTAACCTGCACGACGGCTACGCGTAGAGAGCGACATTACCCACCGCATCGTCCACAAGTTCAACCACGTCGTCCGAAAGTCTGACTCCTATTGCTTGAACGTTGTCGGCGATCTGTTCCGGCCGTGAGGCTCCAATGATTGCGGATGAAACCTCAGGGCGGCGCAGGACCCATGCCAATGCGAGTTGCGGCATCGTCAGGCCAAGGTCGGCTGCAATGGGCTTCAACTTTGCTACGGCTTCGAGCAAATAGTCGGAGCGGTAATGGCGGCCTGCGGTCTCCATGAATTTGTTCATGTCATCACTTGCGGCGCGGCTTCCCGGCGGGGGCGGCTGTCCCGGTGCGTATTTACCGGTCAGCACGCCGTGAGCCAGCGGAGAAAATGCAAGGTTGCCAATGCCATTGCGCGCGCATGCGGCAAAAACGCCTGATTCCGGTCTACGCCAGAGCATGGAATACTGCGGCTGACTTGAACAAAAAGCATTCAGGCCGTTCGCCAGGCAGATCGCCGCAGCCAAGTCGATTTGCTCGGCGGTCCACTCACTGAATCCGATGGCACGCACCTTGCCCGATTTAACTGCGAGATCGAGGGCAGCAAGCGTCTCATCGAGCGGCGTGTCCTTGTCGAAACGGTGGCATTGGTAGAGGTCGATGTAATCGACACCCAGGCGCTGAAGCGAACGGTCGAGCTGCTTCTGAATTTGTCTGGCTGAAAGTCCGTGATCAGGTTCGTCGCCGACAGGGAAGTAGAGCTTGGTGGCGATGAGATAGCGATCGCGCGGATATGCATGCAAGGCTTGGCCGAGAATCTGCTCAGCACTGCCCGCACCATATTGATTGGCTGTGTCGAAAAGAGTGATGCCGTGATCGAGTGCGGCATGGACGCAGCGGATTGCCTGGTCCTGAGCAATTCCGCCGGCCACGGTGAGCCATGTGCCGAAGCTCAACTCGGAGACTTCAAGCGGTCCATTGCCAAGACGGCGAAACTGCATGGATTCCTTTCAGCGTTTTGCGATCCGAGCAAGGCAACTTGCCTACCCAACCACCTGCACAGTGCCCTTGCCGACAATATCTTCGATGCGCGCGACCCACGTGCGATCGGCGGCCACGTTCATCCCGTCCGGCTCAAGGACGACGGAGTACTCGCCCTTTTTATCGAGACAGAGCATAACCTTGCTGGGGCCGGGCGCTGCGTCGGCGGCCGATTTAAGTACAGCCAGCATTTCCTCGGTTGCGCGGTCGAGATTGATGCGGATGCGCACGCCGGCAGGCATTTTTATTTGCACGTCATCGAGTGCCTGCACCATGTTGATTGAAATTTTTGGCGCGGCGTCTTCGTCGCCCATCAGCACGCCGCGAATGAGAACCGGCGCTTGAATCTTGAGTTGCTCCTTCAACTTCTCATACTCTCGCGAGAAACAGATGACTTCCATTTTGCCGCTTGCGTCTTCAATCGTCCCTTGCGCATAGGTTTTCTGGTCACGCCGGCTTTGGCGTGGCGTCATACCGGCGAGGTTTCCGGCGACAAGGAGCTCGTCGGCTGGGTCGGCTTGCTGGCCCCAGCGGCGCTCGGGGGGCTTTCGTTCGAGCGCTTCAGCAACAGAGATGACGCCGGTAAGATTGCGCAGTTTGTCGGCGTACTTGTCGAGCGGATGGCCTGAAACATAGTAGCCGAGCACTTCTTTTTCATTCGCCAGGCGAACGCTCTCTTCCCAGTCTGGAATGTTGGGTAAGTCGTCGCCGTCGCGGCCCGCAGCAGGGGCCTCATTGAACAGTCCGAACAGGCCCACCTGCCCATGCGCTGCATCTTTCTGCGTTTTCTGTGCGCGCTCAATGGCCTTGTCAACGGCGGCCATCATTGGGCCGCGCTTGCCGAGCGAGTCCAGCGCGCCGGCTTTGATGAGCGATTCGATGACGCGCTTGTTCATCAAGCGCAGGTCAACTTTTTCGCAAAATTCCCAAAGGCTCTTGAAGCGGCCGCCCACTTCTGACCGCGCCTTGATGATGGAATCGATGGCGTTGCCACCGACGTTCTTTACGGCAGCCAGGCCGAAGCGGATGTTCTCCCCGTGCGGCGTAAATTGTGCGCCGGATATCTGCACGTCGGGCGGTTCCACCTTGATGCCCAGCTCGCGGCACTCGCCAATGTACTTAACCACGCTTTCAGGTTTTGAAGTTTCAGAGGTGAGCAGCGCAGCCATGAACTCGACCGGATAATGCGTTTTGAGATATGCGCTCTGGTAGGCAAGCAGGGCGTACGCGGCCGAGTGCGACTTGTTAAATCCGTATCCGGCAAACTTCTCCATCTGGTCAAACAGTTCGCCGGCAACATTTTTTGGATGGCCCAGAGCCGCGGCTCCGCTCATGAAGCGATCGCGCTGCTTTGCCATTTCTTCAGGCTTCTTTTTGCCCATGGCGCGGCGCAGCAGATCGGCTTCGCCCAGCGAGTAGCTGGCGACGACATTGGAGATCTGCATGACCTGTTCCTGATAGACGATGACGCCGAGCGTTTCTTTGAGAATGCCTTCAATCTCTGGGAGCATGTACTCGACTTTTCTGCGGCCGAGTTTGCGCTCGATGAAGTCGTCGATCATGCCGCCCTGGATGGGGCCGGGACGATAAAGCGCGTTCAACGCTGTCAGGTCTTCTACCGTGTCTGGCTTGTAACGCCGCAGCACGTCGCGCATGCCGCCCGATTCAAACTGGAACACGCCTGAGGTGAGAGCCGCATGGAAGACTCTGCGGAAGGTCTCTTCGTCGGCGGGCGGAATGGTTTCAAGATCCAGCTTTTCGCTGCGAGTCTGTGCAATGAGCTTGAGGCAATCATCGATCACCGTGAGCGTCGTCAGACCGAGAAAGTCCATTTTGAGAAGGCCCATTTTGTCGATGGCCTTCATGTCGTAAGCGGTGACGATTTCGTCGTTCTTGGTTTTGGCAATCGGGACGAGATCGATAAGCGGTGTTGGCGCAATCACCACCGCCGAAGCGTGCACGCCGGAGCCGCGTACCAGGCCCTCGAGTTTTTTTGCCGTGTCAATGAGCTCGCGGATCGTCGCGTCGGTGTCGTAGGCCTTGCGCAGGTCGGGAACTTCTTCAAGAGCCTTGTCGATCGTCATGCCAACTGTTGCCGGCACCAGCTTGGCAATGCGGTCCACATCGCCGTAAGGCATGTCGAGAGCGCGGCCGCAGTCCTTAATGGACGCCTTCGCCGCCATGGTATTGAACGTGATGATCTGCGCTACCTGGTCGCGCCCATACTTGCGGGTGACGTACTCGATTACTTCGCCGCGCCGATTCATGCAGAAGTCCACGTCGATATCGGGCATGGACACGCGCTCTGGATTGAGAAAACGCTCGAACAGCAGCGCATTTTGCAGCGGATCGACGTTGGTGATCTCCATGCAGTATGCCACCAGCGATCCGGCGCCCGAACCACGCCCGGGGCCAACAGGGATGCCGTGATCGCGCGCGTACTTGATGAAGTCCCAGACAATAAGGAAGTAGCCGGAGTAGTTCATCTGCTTGATGATGCCGATTTCGAAGCTGAGCCGGGCCTCGTATTTGTCGAGTGAGTTGCGCAGAACGCCGCGCAGTTCAAGCTGGCGGACTTGTGTTTCCAGGCGCTTCCTCAATCCCTCGCGGCACACCTCTTCGAAATAGCTGTCGATGGTGTGGCCATCGGGGACGGCAAACTCGGGGAATGGATTTTCGACCTTGCTGAGCTTCAGGTTGCAGCGCTCGGCAATCTCCATAGTCCGTTGCACCACGGCGGGACTATCCGGGAAGATGCGGCCCATCTCTTCTGCGCTTTTTACGAAGAACTGGTCGCTATCGAAACGAAAGCGCTCCGTGTCATGCACTTTTGCTCCGGTTTGCACACAGAGCATCACGTCGTGCGCATGCGAGTCTTCACCGCAAAGGTAGTGCGAGTCATTGGTGAGCACCATGGGGATATCGAGTTCACGCTCCAGCCGGAACAGCGCTTCCTGAATCTTCTTTTCCTGCTCCAGTCCCTGGTCTTGAATTTCGAGGAAGAAATTGCCGCGGCCGAAGATGTCCCGATACTGCGCGGCCGTTGCCTTGGCCTTTTCGTATTCGTTGGCCACTAGGTGCTCGCAGAGTTCGCCGCTCAGGCAGCCTGAAAAACCAATGAGCCCTTTGGAGTGTTCGGCCAGAAACTTTTTGCTGACGCGCGGCTTGCGATAGAAACCGTAGAGCGAAGCCTCGGAGGTAATGCGGATGAGATTGCGGTAGCCTTCTTCGTTCTGTGCCAACACCAGCAGGTGGTTGTTGTCATCGCCCTCGCCGGGCGCGCGGTGGTCTTCGTTTTTTGAGATGTACAGCTCGCAGCCAAGGATCGGCTTGACGCCTTTTTCTTTGGCGGCGTCAAAAAAGTGCACTGCTCCGTAGATGTTGCCATGATCGGTCATTGCCACGGACTTCTGGCCGAGCGCCGAGACGCGATCAATGAGCTTCTGAATGTCACATGCTCCGTCGAGCAGGGAGTACTCGGTGTGCAGATGCAGGTGGGTAAATTCGGACATGGCTGAGATGATTTTATGCGCTCGGCAGTTACCGAAGTTGGTAATGAAGACGCGCGAATTTCGGTCAGCTGAGGAAAAGGAGGACTAGACTGGCTGCAAGCTTCGCATCGTGGAGGAGAACGGCCATGTTTGATATTGGTCAATCAGTACTTGTGATCACCGATAAGGGAGTTTCCTATAACGGCTTTGTGCTAGCCAGGGCTACGGGCGATAACGGCGGACCGCCAGCCTACCAGATCACTCCCCACGGCGCCAGCCAACAGAGCAGCCAGTGGCACCGCTCAGCCGACGTATTTCTGCCGGAAGAAGCCCCACTTGAAGATCCAAGCTCCATTGCGAACTTCCTGAAGAAGTAGGCGCCTCCGCTGCGCGCCGCAGCGGGCTGTTGCCGAGGTCTGTTCCGGGGTGGAAGCGGGGCGGTTACTATTCTGCCGCTGGAACCGACTGATTGGTATACTTGAGGATGTGACCACATCTGTCGTTGAATCCATCCCAAACGGTAACGCCGCCGGGACTTCCCCCAGCCAGAAGAGGGTGTTGTTGCTGAAGCCGAGAGGCTTTTGTGCCGGAGTGGTGCGCGCGATCGACATCGTGAAGATCGCACTTGATACCTTCGGCGCACCCATCTACGTGCGCCGCGAGATTGTGCATAACCGCTATGTTGTGAACGAATTAGCAGAAAAGGGCGCGATCTTTGTCCATGAAATTGACGACGTTCCCGACGGGCAGCGTGTTATTTACTCGGCACATGGCGTTTCGCCTGCTGTTCGCGAGATGAGCAAAGGCCGGGGACTTAAGGTGATCGACGCTACCTGCCCGCTGGTGACCAAGGTCCACATTGAGGCCGTGAAGTTCGCCAAGCAAGGCTATTCGCTGGTGCTGATCGGGCACCGCGACCACGACGAGATTGAAGGCACACTGGGCGAGGCGCCTGAAGTGACCCAGGTGGTTTCAAACGTGGCTGAAGTGGCGGAACTCCAGGTTCCTGACCCGGATCGCGTGGCTTATCTTACGCAGACCACGCTTTCGCTGGATGAGGCGCGCGACATTATTCACGCGCTCAAAGAGAAATTTCCTAACATTGTGGGGCCGCACTCACAGGACATCTGCTACGCCACCGAAAACCGGCAGGTTGCGGTGCGCAATGTGGCTCATGATGCGGGTCTTGTGCTGGTAGTGGGGTCGACCAACAGTTCCAACTCCAATCGCCTGGTTGAAGTTTCGCGCAATCTTGGGACCAACGGCCACCTGATTGACAACTCGCAGGCCATAAACCCTGAGTGGCTTGAGGGAGTCAAAACAGTAGCGGTTACAGCGGGCGCTTCGGCTCCCGAGGTGCTGGTGGAGGACGTCGTTAATTATTTGCGTCGCAATGGATTTACGAGCGTCGAAGAAGTAGAAGTAATGCCGGAAAATGTGCGCTTTGGATTGCCACCTGAGATTGTGCAGGCAATTGGGAGTGCCGGCGGCGAAAGCATTCCTGTTTAGCCGATGATGTTCTGGGAAATCAGAAGTAAAGTGCGGCACTCACGGCGCTGATGGCGCATTAGATAATATTTTATTTTTTGGTGGAGAACTGAGGCGTTTTGAAGCGTATGAGTCTAGAGGAAGTTAAGACGCAAACCGCGGCGCCCAGATTTGGCCGTATCGACGCGGACCTGGCGGATGTTGATTCTGCTACCGTCCGCGCGCGGGACTTTCTCTTCTCATTGCAGCATCCTGACGGCTACTGGTCAGGTGAACTCGAAGCAGATTCGATGCTCGAGGCGGATTATATTTTTCTGCACACACTGCTTGAAAGCGGCGATCCGGGCAGGCTGAAGCGCGCATTCACAGAGATGATGCGCTATCAGAATGAGGATGGCAGCTGGAGTCTTTATCCCGGCGGTCCCGGTAACGTTTCTCTTTCGGTCAAGTGCTATTCTGCCGGAAAGATCATGGGGCTTTCAGCGGGCGATCCGCGCCTGGTGAAGTGCCGCGAATGGGTTCTAGCAAACGGCGGTGTGGTAGCGTGCAATACCTTCACCAAGATGTATCTGTGCGCGCTGGGCCAGTATGACTACGATGCAGTTCCGGCCATTCCTCCGGAGATTGTTTTATTTCCGAACTGGTTCTACTTCAACATCTACGAAATCTCTTCGTGGTCGCGCTCGATTCTTGTGCCGCTGGCAATTATTTACGCCAAGAAGCCGTACAAGAAGCTTCTACCGGAGCAGGGAATTGACGAGCTGTTTGTAGGTGGCCGCGCGAACGCAGTTTTGCGCCTGCGCCGCGATCGTAAGCGGCTCATCTCGTGGCGAAACTTTTTCATCGTGCTTGACAGGCTGGCGCACTGGGCTGAGGCTGTACATCTGCGGCCAGTGCGGAAAATTGCGCTCCGCAAAGCAGAGAAGTGGCTGCTGGAGCGGCTCGAACTTACAGATGGTTTGGGCGCAATTTATCCGGCCATGCTGAACGCGATCATTGCGCTGCGGTGTCTTGGCTACTCCGAGGACGATCCGCAGGTGATTCGCGCGCGCGACGAGTTTGAAAAGCTCGGCATTGAAGAGCCAGCGAGCGAAGTGATGCCGGAGCCGACCTTCCGAATGCAGCCTTGCATGTCTCCGGTGTGGGATACGGCGCAGGCTATCTACGCGCTGGGCGAGGCTGGTGCTTCGCGCACCGATCCGCGCATGATCAAGGCCGCAGATTGGCTGCTGTCGAAGGAAGTGCGTCACAAAGGCGACTGGGCGGTGAAGGTTCCCAACACTGAACCGGGTGGCTGGTACTTCGAATTTAACAACGAGTTTTATCCTGACACCGACGACACCGCGCAGGTTCTGATGGCGCTGAACAAAGTGGACAATCCCCGCGAACGCTATCAGCACCAGGTGTGTCAGCGCGCAATCGACTGGGAGTTCGCCATGCAGTGCCGCAACGGTGGCTGGGGCAGCTTCGACAAAGACAACACGAAGATGATCTTCCAGTACATTCCGTTTGCGGATCACAACGCCATGCTTGATCCACCGACAGTGGATATAACCGGACGCATGCTTGAGATGCTGGCCGCGTACGGATATACGCGCGGCGACAAGCGGGTTGAAAAGGCAATTAAATTTATTTTTCAGGAACAGGAACCGGACGGAAGCTGGTTTGGCCGCTGGGGTGTGAATTATCTCTACGGCACGTTCCTGGTATTGCGCGGGCTTGAGGCGATTGGCATCGATCATCTTGAGCCGCAGATTCAGCAAGCGGCCGAGTGGATCCGCATGGTGCAGAATTCCGATGGTGGCTGGGGCGAGTCATGCGGAACCTACGACGACCCGAACACACGTGGGATCGGCGTAAGTACGCCTTCGCAAACTGCGTGGGCCATGCTTGGATTGCTGGCCGCCGGCGACGACCGTTCGGACTCAATCGCCAAAGGTGTGCGCTGGCTGCTTGAACGCCAACGGCCCGATGGCAGCTGGGATGAGTCGATGGGTGAAGGCGCGACGCGCCAAAGCATTATCACCGGCACGGGCTTCCCCAAGGTGTTTTATCTGGCCTACACAATGTATCGACAGTACTTCCCACTGATGGCGCTTACCGGCTATCGGCGGGCAATGGAGCGCGCCGCTAACGGCGTTGGAGGTTAACCCCAGGATGGCAATTCCTATTTCCCAGATGTGGACGGTTTCGACTTACGTGCTGAAGAAGCAACTCACAGGCGTCAAGCGCTACCCACTTGTGCTGATGCTTGAGCCGCTCTTTCGCTGCAACCTTGCGTGCGCAGGCTGCGGCAAAGTACAGTACCCTCCGCATATTCTGAAGAAGCAGTTAACTCCCGAAGAGTGCTTCAAGGCCGTTGACGAGTGCGGCGCGCCGATGGTGTCCATCCCCGGCGGTGAGCCTCTGTTGCATCCGCAGATTGTCGAGATTGTTAACGGGCTCATTGCGCGCAAAAAATACATTTATCTTTGCACCAATGCACTTGAACTCAAGCGCAGGTTGCCGGAGTTTACGCCGTCGAAGTACCTCACCTTCTCAGTGCACCTTGATGGCGAGCGCGATCACCACGACTACTCCGTATGCCGCGAAGGTGGATGGGACATCGCCGTCGAAGGCATCAAGGAAGCGGTGAAGCGCGGTTTCCGCGTGACGACAAACGCTACTTTCTTTGACGGCACCGATCCGAACAGCGTCCGCCGCTTCTTTGACGAGGTGATGGGCATGGGCGTTGAGGGCATCGTACTTTCGCCGGGCTACAGCTACGAGAAGGCTCCCGACCAGACCCACTTTATGGGCCGCGCCCGCGTGCGCAAGTTGTTCCGCGCAATTCTTTCGAACCGGAAGCCTACCTGGAAGTTCAATATGTCGCCGCTGTTTCTTGAGTTCCTGATGGGCGACCGCAATTATGATTGCATTCCGTGGGGAATGCCAGCTTACAACATCTTTGGCTGGCAAAAACCGTGCTACCTGCTTCAGGACGGCTATACGGAAACCTACAAGGAACTGCTCGAAACTACGAACTGGGACGACTACGGTGTTCCCAGCGGAAATCCCAAATGTGCTAACTGCATGGTGAGCTGCGGATACGAAGCGCCGGCCGTGATGGATGGCTTTGGCACATTCAAGGGCTTCCTGGCCATGGTTAAAGGCACGTTCTCGAGCTATCCTGACCAGCACGCGTTGAATCTGCTCAATGAGCCTGCACCGCATGGTCCGGCTTCACTTGTGCAGATTGAGAAGTCTGATCGCGCACTTGAGGAGACACGCGCATGACGGCTGAAGTTTTGAAGTACACACGCGAGCAGGTTGAAGCGCTTGAACTGGCTCCCGGCACCGAGCACCAAAAGCTTGAAGGCTGGATTCCGGCCATGGCCAGCGATGAAGAGATCCGCAGCGCGCTCGAGAAGGCGTTCGACTATCGCGGCGATGTGAGCATTACGCTCAAGAGCGGCGAGAAAGTTGACGCGTACATCTTCAATCGGCACACGGGTGCTACGCTCGCGGACTCGTGGGTGCAGTATTTCGCAGCCAATGCGCCAGACAAGCGCAAGGTGAGCTACGCCGACATTGCGCGGCTCGAGTTCAGCGGCAAGGATCGCGCGGCCGGCAAGCATTGGGAAGACTGGGTAAAGGCCTACAACGAGAAGAAGGCCGCCGGCGAAAAGAACATTGCGCTGCATCCGGAAGCGCTGGAATAAGCCCCATCTCTTTCTCAGCTTTCGAACGCGCGGTATGGAGCCGCGCGTTTTGTTTTTTGGTGCCAAATCATCACGAACCTGAGCGCTGTTCCGGCGCTATAGAATAGGGATTCGCCCAGAAACTTTATGAAAGTCTTTCTTACAGGCGCAACTGGTTTTGTCGGTCATCATGTGGCCAAGGCACTTGCTGCCGAGGGTGCCGAGCTTCGCTTGCTTACGCGCAAGAGCAGCAATCTGTCGAACCTTGAAGGCATCAAGGGAGACACGCATGTGGGCGACTTGGGCCAGCCGGAATCGCTCAAGCCCGCGCTTGAAGATTGCGATGCGGTGGTTCATGTGGCGGCCGATTACCGGCTTTGGATTCCCGATCCCGCGGCCATGTATCGCGCTAATGTTGAAGGTACGCGTGAGCTGCTGCGCATGGCTCGGGAGGCCGGAGTACAGCGCTTTGTCTATACATCGAGCGTGGCGACCATGCACTTCCGCACCGACGGAATTGTGATCAACGAGGACACGCCGGTTTCGCTTGCCGACATGGTGGGGCACTACAAGCGCTCGAAGTTCATGGCGGAGCAGGTGGCAATTGAAGCGGCGCAGGCTGGCCAGCAGGTGATCATTCTGAATCCGACCACGCCCATTGGGCCGAACGACCGCAAACCGACGCCGACGGGCCGCATTTTCGTAGATTTTTTAAATGGCAAATTTCCGGCCTATGTCGATACCGGCCTGAACCTGGTTGACGTTTCTGAGGTAGCGCGCACGCATGTGCAGGCACTCGTAAAGGGCACGCCGGGCCGACGCTACATTCTTGGTGGAGAGAACCTGACGCTGAAGCAGATTCTCGACAAGATGTCGGCCATCACGGGAATTCCATCGCCGACGGTCAAGATTCCGTTTGCCGTGGCAGCGACCTATGCGTTCTTTGAAGAGTGGATTACCGGCCGCATTCGCGGCAGAGAACCGCGCGCCACGCTTGAAGAAGTGCGCATGGGACGGAAGAAAATGTTTGCTTCAAGCGCGCGCGCCGAACAGGAGCTTGGCTTCCGCATTGTGCCCGTTTATCCTGCCATGCGCACTGCAATAGAGTGGTTCCGCGCCAATGGTTACGCGCCCGCAGAGCCGCGCGATAAAGCATGACCCGCGTCGCCATCATTGCCGCATTGCCGGGTGAACTTAAGCCTCTGGTGCGCGGTTGGCAGTATGAGCGCCATCTTAGCGTTGACGTCTGGCAGACACGGCGCAACGATGTAGAGTGCTCTGCGGCCTGCGGCGGAATGGGGAAGGCGGCCGCTTCACAGGCATTTTCCGTACTGGAGAAGAAGGGCAAGCTCGACCTGGTCATCTCAGCCGGCTGGGCGGGCGCGTTGCATGCTGACTTTGAAGCAGGGAAGGCTTATCGGGCGGCTGGCGTCACGGACGTTCAAACCGGAGAGCGCTATGTTGCTGCGGACGCAACGGACAACGATCCCTGGCTGGTAACAAGCCCCCGCGTCGCCGACTCGGAAGAGAAAAAGCGCCTTTCCGCCGAGTACGGCGCTGGCCTGGTTGACATGGAGGCCGCAGCCATTGCGCGGCTGGCGGCCATGCGCGGCATTCCCTTTAAGTGCGTCAAGGGAGTGAGCGATGGTTTTGGCGAAAATCTCCCTGATTTCAATCGCTTTATCTCAAGGCAGGGGCAGCTTAGGCTGTCCCGGTTGCTGCTTTTTGTACTTCCACGTCCCTGGTGCTGGCCTGCGCTCATCCGGATGGGCGAGAATAGTAAGAAGGCTTCCCAAAACCTCGCGGGACTCCTGCTCGAAAATCTGGAAATCCCAGGAGATCAATCGAATCAGAATGGCGACTCAAACCTCTCGCGCTGAAAGCCGCATCGAGCCTAAAGTTCCTTCAACCATGCGCGCCGTTGTTTATCGCGGCATTAACGACATGCGCGTGGAAACTGTTCCCGTGCCCGAGATCGGCCCCGGGGAACTGCTGATTAAGATTGCGACGTGCGGCATCTGCGGTACGGACTTGAAGAAGATTCACATGGGGTCGCACTCCGCGCCTCGTATCTTTGGCCATGAGATGGCTGGAACTATCGTAAAGGTAGGCGACGGCGCTAAAGGCTACGAGCTGGGCGACCGCGTGATGACTTTTCACCATGTTCCGTGCGGCGACTGCTATTACTGCCGCAAGCAGATTCCCACCCAGTGCCCTCTCTATTTGCAGACCGGTGTGACCGCCGGGTTTGCGCCGTCGGGCGGCGGTTTTGCAGAGTACATCCGCGTCATGGATTTTGTGGTGAAGAATCGTGGCGTAGTGCGCATCCCTGACGATGTTCCGTTTGAGCAGGCCGCGTTTATTGAGCCGCTGAATACCGTTTTGAAGGGCGTGAAGCTGCTGAACCTTGCACCGGACGACACGGTCCTGGTTATCGGCCAGGGGCCCATCGGACTGATGCATGCCGCGCTTGCAAAGCGTACCGGGGCGCGCGTGCTTACTTCCGATCTGTTCCCGGAGCGTCACGCGATTGCGGCGCGATTTGGGCTGACGGACCCGATCTTTGCAGCTACCGAAAATGTGGTGGAGCGGGTGAAGGCGGAAACCGAGGGCCGGGGCGCCGATGCGGTGATTCTGGCAGTTGGCGGCAATACGCTCATCAAGACAGCTATTGATGCGACGCGGTACGGAGGAAAAGTAATGTTGTTTGCGCAGACGCAGCACGGCGAGGCCACCTTCGATCCGGCGGCGGTTTGTGTAGACGAAAAGACGTTGCTAGGGTCATACTCATCTTCGTTCGAGATTCTGGATGAAGTAACTGATATTGTTTTGAACGGATACCGAAAAGGTTTTGATCTAACTCAACTGATTTCGCACCGCTTTCCGATTGAGCAAGCGGTCGAGGCCATCGACATAGCATCCCACCCTCAACCAGGTTCGATGAAGATTATGATTGAGCCTGAATCAGGAGCGGGGGCAGAGTAGGAGGGTCTTGATGGCGGGTACCGTGAAAGACGCGCTCCTCCGGGGCCGCAAGACGATGGAGGTTGTCGTCGAAGGAGGCTTGAACACAGTTGAGACTGTGGTTGAAGCCGGCCTGAATACCGTCGATATTGTGGTCGATAAAGGCCGCCAAACGGTGGAATCCGCCGTGAGCCTGGGCCGCAGGACAGTTGAGCAAACGCTTCTGCAGGGAGGACACAGCACCATGCGTGCCGCAGTCCTCCACGGTCGTGAAGATATACGAATCGAGCAGGTTCCTGTACCTGAGGCAGGGCCGGGAGAGATCATCGTCCAGGTGGGCGCGGCGCTCACTTGTGGGACCGATTTGAAAGTCTTTCGCCGCGGTTATCACGCACGCATGATTGTGCCTCCAGCGCTGTTTGGACACGAACTTGCCGGAACAGTGGTTCAGGCGGGCGAGGGCGTCACTGATTTCGCATCGGGCGATCGCGTTGTGGCGCTTAATTCCGCTCCCTGCGGGGAATGCTACTTCTGCAGCCGCGGGCAGGAAAACCTGTGCGACGATTTGCTCTTCAACAATGGCGCGTACGCGGAATTCATTCGCATCCCAGCCCGCATTGTCGCAAAGAATACTCTGAAGATTCCAGATCATGTGGCGATGGAACATGCGGCACTGACTGAGCCGCTTGCTTGTGCTGTCCATGGCTTTGAAGATTCGCGCCCTCGCAAAGGCGATACTGTCGCAGTGATCGGCGGGGGGCCGCTGGGTTTGATGATTCTACATGTGGCCGCGCTTGCGGGTTACGAAGTGATCGCGATTGTGAAGCACGACGGCCAGATGGAAGCGGCGCGGCAACTGGGCGCTGCTCACGTTGTGCAAACGGCCAGCATTCGCAAAGCGATTCGCGATACGCGCGCGCTGACACCGAAGGATCGTGGGGTCGATATCGCGATTGAAGCGGTCGGCGTGCCCGAGGCTTGGCAAGAAGCGGTGGAACTGGTGCGTAAGGGCGGCACCGTTAACTTCTTCGGAGGCTGCGCCGCGAACACGCACGTAACGCTCGACACCAATCGCATTCACTACAGCGACATTACGCTGCGGGCTACGTTTCATCACACGCCTGAGATCTGTCGCAAGGCGCTTGACCTGATTGCCGGCGGCCGCTTCCAGGCTGGAGCATTCATTACCGGCCGCGCTCACCTCTACGAACTCAACCGCGTCTTTGAGAAGCTGATGAACCGCGGCAGCGAGATCAAGACCGCCATTGTGCCCTGAGGTGAATGAGTGACTGCGGCCACTGAGAAAAATGCGCTGGAAAGGGAAGCCGTGCCTGCGTCCGACGCTGACGAGTTAATTGCTCGCGGCTGGGCTGCGCTGCCGGTTTCGTATCGGTTTCCCGACAAGGCTCCGACGCTGGATGAAGCGCGGGCATGGTGCAGGCACCTGGCAGAAACGCATTACGAAAATTTTCACGTCGCCACCTGGTTTCTGCCAGAAAAGTTGCGACCGCACTTCCACTCGATTTATGCGTACTGCCGCGTTTCCGACGATCTAGGCGATGAGGTTGGTTCGAGAGGATCCGCGCTGGCGCTGCTCGATCTGTGGGGCCGAGAGTTGGACGCGTGCTATGAAGGGCAAGCTCGGCATCCGGTATTTGTGGCTCTGGCAGAAACCATTCGAATCTGCGGGATTCCAAAGGAACCGTTTGCGGATCTGTTGACGGCGTTCCGTCAAGATCAAACTGTGACGCGCTACTCAAGCATGAATGAGGTGCTTGGATATTGCCGCTACTCGGCTAACCCGGTGGGGCGACTGGTACTTTACGCATGCGGAGAAGCAAGCGAAGAGAAGTTCAAGCTGTCAGACGCAACCTGTTCGGCGCTGCAACTGGCGAATTTCTGGCAGGATATTCGCGTGGACTGGAACAAGGATCGAGTGTATCTGCCGCAGGACGAGATGCGGCGGTTCGGCGTGAGCGATGCAACGATTGCGGCGGGCGTTGCGACGGTAGAATTTCGAGCTTTGATGCGCCACGAAGTTGATTATGCGCGTTCGCTGTTTACGCAGGGTTTGCCGCTTATTGGCATGGTCAGCCGCGACCTGGCGATTGATCTCGATTTATTCAGCCGTGGCGGGCTCGAGATTTTGCGCGCTATTGAGCGGTGTAACTACGACGTGCTTGGCGCGCGCCCGGCGATTTCAAAGAGCAGCAAACTCGCCCTTGGTTTTCGCGCACTTTGCGCAAAAATGTTTCCATTTCTCCGCCTCGGCACGGGCTTTTGAGAGAAGGCGGCTTGACGCAGGAACTCCCAACGAACGGACCCACGCTCAGCCACTCCTACGCAGTGTGCCGCGAGATCGCCAGGCGCGAAGCCAAGAACTTTTACTACGCCTTTATTGCGCTGCCACCAGCGCGCCGCAATGCCATCTGCGCCATCTATGCCTTTATGCGCAAGGCTGACGATCTTTCCGACGACGAAAGCATTTCGCGCCCGGAGCGGCGCAACCGGTTGAATGTCTGGATCAGCGACTGGCGCACTGCAATTCAGGGAGCGCCGACCAGCGATCCCGTATTTATTGCCGTGCGTGATGCAACTGCACGGTTCGCCATTCCGCTAAGCCTTCTCGATGAACTGGTCGCAGGCGTAACCATGGATCTGGATCGTACGGACAGCGGCGAGCCCGATACCTACGCCACTTTTGCCGATCTTTATCGTTACTGCTACCTGGTGGCTTCGGTTGTGGGCCTGGTTTGCATACGGATCTTCGGATATACGGATGTGCGCGCTGAAAAATTAGCGGAAGAGACGGGAATTGCTTTCCAGTTGACCAACATTCTGCGCGATGTGGCTGAGGATGCAGAGCGCAATCGAGTCTACCTGCCGCTTGAGGACCTGAAGAAGCACGACGTGGCTCTGCAGTCGTTGTTGCAGCGCGCGCCGGGAAAGCCGCCAGCAGAGAATGAACGTGCACTCCTGAAGGAGATTGCCGAGCGCGCCCAGAGGTTTTACCGCTCGGCTGAACAATTGATGCCGTATATCGATGCGGAAAGCAGGCCGGCATTGCGCGTACTGGTAGCCATTTATCACGCGCTGCTCAAGCGAATTGAGGCTGCGGACTACGACGTATTTTCGCATCGCGCGTCTGTGCCGCTGCGGCAAAAGCTTGGAATTCTGATGGTGGGTCTGACGCGCATGACGCTGGCGCGGCTGTTTGCGTAATGCAGGCATGGGAGAGCGCTTGAGCGAATCGCTCGACAACTCGAGGTCTGTTACCGTGGTTGGCGGCGGCGTGGCCGGCATGAGCGCTGCCTGCGCGCTTGCCGAGGCGGGCCTGCTTGTGGAGCTTGTCGAGCGGCGCGGCTATCTCGGCGGACGCGCGAGCTCGTATCTGCATCCCGGCGTGAACGAAGTCATCGACAACTGCCAGCATGTTCTCTTCGGCTGCTGCACCAATCTGGTCGGGTTCTATCGACGGGTCGGCGTTGCTGATCGCATTCACTGGACAAGCGAAATGACGATGATTGAGCCGGGCGGACGGCGTTCGCATCTGGGCCCGTCAAAGTTCGCCGGAATCGAATTGCCCGCGCCTTTGCACGGCTTGCCCAAGCTTCTTTCAGCGCATGCTTTTTCGCTTGCCGACAAAATTGCACTGGCGCGGGCGTTTTCTGCGCTGATGCGGCCAGTGCCAGCGTATTCGCGCGAGTCGCTCGATGGATGGCTGCGCCGGCATGGGCAGACGCGCGGTGCGATGGAACGCTTCTGGCGACTGGTGATTGCCAGCGCACTGAACGCAGATCTCGAAGCGATCTCGTTGCCCTATGCCGCAAAGGTGATTCGCGAGCTGTTCATGAATTCGGCCTACGCGGGAAGCATGGGCATGAGTACGGTTCCGCTCAGCGAATTGTATGCGGGCGTTGCGCCGTTCATTAAAGAGCGCGGCGGCTGCATTCACTTAAATACATTTATTGAGGGTGCAGAGTGGGACGAAGCGGCCGGGCAATGGCGGATCCGCACACGCGCCGGAGAGCTTGTATCAGATTTTCTGGTTTTCGCGTTGCCATTTGAAGCTACGGAGCAACTGCTCCCGCAGATGCCCGCGGTAGAAGGGAAGCCCGAACTCGAGCGCAAGATCGAGCATCACGAACACTGGCCCATCTGCAGCGTGCATCTCTGGTTCGATCGCGAAATTACCGAACTGGAACATGCCGTGCTGCTGGATCGCGAAATTCACTGGATGTATAACCAGTCGCGCCTGCAGCATCGCGGCGGGCACTATGTCGAACTGGTCGTGTCGGCTACGCGGGCTTTTGCGGCGCTTTCAAGAGAAGACGCCATCCGCCAGGCACTCGCTGAGCTTGCAGAGTTTTTTCCGGCGGTGGCATCGGCAAAGCTGGAGAAGGTGGCGCTGGTAAAGGAGGTGCGTGCGACGTTCGGCGTCCCACCCGGAATCGACGAGTGGCGGCCCCACGCAGTTTCGCCTTGGCCCAACTGCTTTCTTGCCGGCGATTGGGTTGCAACTGGTTGGCCCTCGACAATGGAAAGCGCGGCGCGATCGGGACATCTGGCAGCGGAAGCGCTGAGCCAAAGCCTCGGAAAGCAGCATGCATTTTTGGAGCCTGACCTGAAACCGGAAGGGCTGATGAAGATGGTGTAGACAGCTTCTTGAAGCTAGAGGTTAATAGCTGGCAGCTGCTTTCAATGAGCCAGAAAATACACGCCAATGCACACCAGCACCGCCGCGATCCAGCGGCGGCGATCCACATTTTCTTTGAGGAAGAGTTTGGCTCCGGCCGCGTTGGTGACCAGTGTCAGCGAGGCCGAGGCGGGGGCCACCAGTCCAAGCGGCAAATGATTCAGCGCGTACAGTAACGAGAAGAATGCCAGCGCGAGAAATGTGACGCCGCCAAAGAACAGCGGACAGGTAAGCACTGCGCGAATCGCTCCTGGAAGGCCGGAGTGCGCGCGGATTTCATCGAGGTCGCCGATGGATTTCATGGCTGCCGCAGTTAAAATTTCTCCCACGCTCGAGGCCAGAATAATGGCGGCGATCATGCCCGCAGCAGGCCAAAAGCCAACAGTTGAAGCGGGAACGTTCATCGCGCTTGCTCCTCTTCTGCCGGGACGGTGACTTGAGTAGCGGGGGCGGGGTGCACAGTAAGCGATGGGCCCTGCGCGACAAATCCTACGCCAATGGTGATAAGCAGGCAGCCAAGCCAACGCTGAATTGAGACGGCCTCATGCAAGGCAAAGCGAGAAAGCATTTCGACGATCATGTTGCCGAATGCCGTTGCCGGAAGTACGTAGGTGAGATCGGCCCAGGAAAGAGCCGTAAGGTAGCTGGCAAAAAATCCGATAAGCAATGCAATGCCAAGCGCGATCCACGGTGTGAAGACCGCTGCAACTAGCGATGCAGGATGCGCGAGCGATACGTTGGGAACCTGCTTCATACCCATTGACAGGCAGGTATCGCCAAGTGGAGCACAGACCGAAACCAGTCCCAGGATGGCATATTGGCGCGGCGAGAGTTTTTGGTGGGCCATGTTTTAACGAACTTGAATTGATGCTGAAAGAAATTGAGGGCGGACGCCATAGCGCCGCCCTCGATTTGACGAAGCGGCCGTGGTTACGCGCCCGCGCTGACCGGCTTATTCGGATCGACCTTCTGACTACGCGAAACTTTAACCGCCTTGTTGCGCTGAGCGCGCAGCTTCATGAACGCTTTGGCTTCAACGTAGAGCCGCGGAATATCGCGATTCACAATTGCCTTCCACACCACGCGGAATGCAGCCTTGGGGCGGAAGTAGTACTCGTCGTAGAAGCGGTGCACCATTTCCATGACGTAGTCGGTGGGCAGGCCGGGATACTCGATGTGTGCCATCTGGTGGCCGCCGCCGTCTTCCATCTTTTCATTGGTGATGAATCCGTTCTTGGCGGCGTACTCGTAGAACTCCGTGCCGGGATAAGCGTGGGCAACGGAGACCTGGATGGTCTCGCAATCAAGCGACTTGGCAAAGTTGATCGTGTTGCGGATCGATTCTTTCGTTTCGCCAGGCAAGCCGAGAATAAAGTCGGCGTGAATCGTCAAGCCGAGCGCGTGGCAGTCGCGCGCAAAGTCGCGTGCACGTTCAACAGTGGCGCCCTTCTTGATGTTCTTGAGGATTTGCGGATCGCCTGACTCGAAGCCGACGATGAGCAAACGGCAACCGGCTTCGCGCATGGCCTTCAAGGTGTCGTAATCCGTGGTTACGCGCGACGTGCAGCTCCAGGTAATGCCGAGCGGCTTCAACTTTTCGCAGAGCTCAATGGTGCGGGCCTTCTGGATGTTGAAGGTGTCGTCGTCAAAGAAAAACTCCTTCACCTCAGGGAAGTTCTCTTTGGCCCATTTCATTTCAGCAGCCACGTCGTCGGTAGAGCGCTTGCGCCATGCATGTCCGCTGAGTGTTTGCGGCCACAGGCAGAAGGTGCACTGTGCAGGGCAGCCGCGCGTGGAGTAGAGAGCGATGTACGGATGCAGCAGGAAGGGCACGTTGTAGCGTGTCACGTCCATGTCGCGCTTGTAGATCTTGGTTGCCCACGGCATCGCGTCCAGGTCTTCAACCTGTGGGCGGTCGGGGTTGTGGACGATCTTGCCGTCCTTTTTGTAGCTGATGCCGAGAATTTCGTTCAGCGGCTTGCCCTGGGCAAACTCAACTACAGAGAAATCGAATTCGCGGCGACAGATGAAGTCCAGCACCGAGCACTCGTTCAGAGCGCGATCCGGATCGGTGGTTACCGGTGGGCCGACGAAAGCAATGCGGATAGAAGGATTGGCGTCCTTGATCGCCTCAGCCAGCCTCTGATCGCCTTCCCAGCCTACCGTCGAGGTAAACAGCACCAGGAACTCGTAGTCCTTGCAGATGTTAATGGTTTCTGCTGCGGAGACGTGGTGAGGAGGCGCATCGAGCACGCGCGAACCCTCCAGCAGACCGGCGGGGTACGTCAGCCAAACCGGGTACCAGTAGGATTCAATTTCGCGCGTTGCGGGCCAGCGCGAACTCGCGCCACCGTCGAAATTCTCAAACGAAGGCGGGTTCAGGAAGAGTGTTTTCAGGGGCATAGACATCCCTTCTATTCTAGCATTCAGGCAGTTTTTCTCACCGAATTCTGCGTGTTGTTTCCAAGCCCTGTTCCGGGAAAGATACGTCCCCCCGGAGCCCTGGCAAGTTGTTGAAAAAAAGACGGATACAGCCGACCGGAACGGCGGAGTGATTCAACCGGGCAGGCGAAGCTCGTCTCTTGCTTTTAGACGCGACTGAGCGCTGGGTGGGTTCAATATGAATGCAGCTTGGCATTGGCGCGGATTTGCTTCAATGCAATTCGACTTTAGTGGAGCTCGTCGAGCCAGTCCTGCATGTGACCCAGCGCTCGCAGCAGATTCAGGCGCGCTTTACTCAGGTTCAAGTCGGCATCTAGCGAGTCCTGATAATTCTGGCGCTCGTCGATGCGGGCTTGTTGCTCGGCTTTGGGTGCGAGCTGAGCTGGCGCGCCGGGACCAGAGCCACCGCCATTCCCAAGCTCGAGCTGTGCTTCGATTGTCTTCAACTGCTCATCGGAAATCTGTTTCTTCAAGCTGGCAACTTCGGCCTGGGCGTCGAGCTCGCGCAGAGTGCCGTTGAGGGTTGCAATCTGGACGTTGTTTTGCTGTTCAGCCTGCTCGGCCTCAACTTTGGCGCGCAATGCTTCAGCGCCAGACTGCAGGGCCTTGTCGCGGGCGCCCCAGTCAAACAGCGGTACGCGGATGGAAAAACCGGAGCTGAAGTTATTGGCGGGAAGCGGCTGCGCGTAGTACTTGTTGATGTTGTTCAACAGTGTAGTGTTGCGGTTATATTGCACGCCAAAGCCGACTTCTGGATACATCCGCTTGTGTTGCCGATCGCCTTTGGCAACGAACTCTTTTGAAAGCGCCAGGAAGTTTGCCGATTGAATTCCGGCGAGTTGTTTAGCTTCCGTCGCTTTCACGGCTGGAATGGCGGGAATACTGGCATGATCGGTGACAATGGCGGCGACGGGCATTCCCGTCAGGGCAGACAATTGTTGCGCAACGGTGCTGGCGCGCGTCTCAAGATGCAGGCGCTTGAGTTTTAATTGGGCGGCTGTGAGCTTTGCCTGCAAAAGTTCGCTGAGCGGATCAACGCCTGCCTCCGCACGCTGCTGCTCAATGTCTGTCAGCCGGTTGGCGAACGATTCCTGCTGCTTTACCGTGGCCAACTCCTGGTTCAGGGTGTCGAGTTCTATGTAGGCCGTTGAAGTATCGAGAGCAACCTGCTCGTGGGCATCCTTAAGATTAGCGAGCGCGGCATTTACCCCGGCTCGCGCAGCATGGATGAATTGAACCTGGGGCAGGCTGAAGACCAGTGAAGTTACATTTGCTTCCCAGATGGTCGGCAGATTTCCTGTGAAGCCAATGCTCGGGAACGCGGGGAGACCTGAACCGAAAGCGATGGTCGGAATGAACGCGTCCCGGCTTTGTGCCAGCGCTGCGCGCGCTTTGTCGAGATCCGCCTGCGCAGTCTTCACTTGTCCGCTGTTTTTCGACGCCATGTCGACCAGAGTGGCAAGCGAAACCTGGGCTGGCAACAGAGCAGACGCGGCAGTCATAGCAAGTCCAGCGAGTATGAGCGTCAAGACTCTGCGCTGCGCGGTCCGCCGATATTTATTCCAGGTCTTCAATGCATTTATTCCGATCAACGATTGAATTCGAGCGCTGGTTTGTAATCGTGCGCCAGCGCCAGCGCCGCGGCAATTTCCTGTTGAGCCCCGCTTGAGTCGCCGAGTTGCTTTTTTATTTTCGCTAGCCGCACATGCGCCTCAAAGGCCGGCCCTTCCTCGGTCATTGTAGGGCTGGCCAGGTATTCCTCCAGCAGTCGTGCGGCCGTTCCGGGGTCAAGCTTGCCATCAATCAGCACGCCCGCGCCGTCGTACAGGGCAATGGTTGCGTGCGGGTCTTTGCGAGCCAAACCTTCAGCGTTACGAATTGCCGCCTGCATGTCGGCGTAGCGTTTGCGCGTGCGATAAAAGCTGGCAAGCACGGTCCAGCGAAGAGCGGGATGAGTAGCTGTTGCGATGGCTTCTTTGTATTCGCGTTCTGCGGTGTCGTAGTCGCTGCGCGATTCTGCAATGCGCGCGCGCAACTGGTGTGCCCGGGACACTTCAACGCTATCTAGCTGCTGCGCGACTTTTTCAGCCTTGTCTAGACCGCCGCCGATCATGCCGGGGGCCGATTTGTAAAACTCGCCAAGATCCATCAGCGCTTCTCCGCTGTGTGGATTGAGCCTTGCAGCCGCTTCAAATTCGACCAACACGCGTTTGCCCAGGCCGTAGGCACTGGTGAAAATCACGTGTTCCGCCTTCAGCCCCAGCGCTCGGCCGAGCCACATGTGATACGCGGAGTTTTGACTGTCGAGCCGCGTTGCCTGCTCGCACTCCGCCACGGCTTTGTCCCATTGCTGCAATGCGTAATGGATGCGGCAGGCAAGGTTTTGCGCGTCGGCTGTCGCGGCGCCGTTTGCGGGCAGGGAACTAATCTGCTGCAGCGCCTTGTCGGCTTCGCCAGCTTGAAAAACCTGGTCGGCTTGCGCAAGCGACTGGCTGACGGTGGCTCCGTATGCGTGGCACGGTGCCACAATCGCTGCCGCCAGCAATCCCAACGCGAGACTCCCGAATTGCGCTAACCGTTTTCTCACCGCACGACCTTGATGGGAATGCCTTCCTGCAAAGGCTGCGCGCTAAGTGAAGCGGTCGCCACTTGATCGCCGTCTTTCAGGCCGCTCAGAATAGCCACTCGCGTCAGGTTCACAATTCCAGTTACAACCTGCGCCCGCTCCAGGGTGTTGCCTGAAACTTTGAAAACGTATGGCTGACCGTTCTGTGAAAACAGCGCCTCACGTGGAATGCTCATCACACCCGGTTCGCTGGAAGTGGTTACCGTTACATTCACGTTCGTGTCGGGCAGCAGCGTTCCATCGGCGTCGTCGATGGATATGAGCACCTGGCCCACGTGACGTGTGCCGTAAGTGACGACCGTGATGGGCGGACGATCAACGTGTCCGTGCCATTCCTTGCCGGGCTTGGCATCCCACTTGATCACGATCTTTTGACCGGCGGCAAGGCGACCGATATCGGGTTCGTCAAAGTAAGCGCGAACGCGTTCCTTGGTCAAGTCAGCCATTTTGAGGATCAGTTTGCCCTGCTCGGCAAATTCAGTCGGAGACACCTCAACATCGTAGACGGTGCCGGCAGCCGGTGCGCGAGGAGCCATCTTTTCCACCACGCTGCGAGCGGCTGCAAGATTGGCTTCAGCGTCGGCAAGGGACGCGCGAGCCCTTTCCACGTCGGCCGGCGAGTAGCGATTGGTAGAGGCAATCTGAGATGCGTGCAGGCTGGCTTCGGACGTTTGCAGTCGCGAGCGCGCTGCAGCCACTTCGCCGGCGGAGGCTGCGCCGGTAGAGTTGAGGCGCGTTAGAGCGTCGAGATCGCGCTGGGCCTGGTCGCGGTCAAGTTTGGCGCGAGTCAGGTCGGCGGCCGCCATCTGCTGCTGTTCCTGGGTGCCATTGTGCAGAGCGGCATCGAGCGCAGCCTGGGCCGTTTTTACACCCGAAAGTGCGGTTGCTTCGCGCGCGCGAGCGTCAACATCGTCGAGGGCCAGCAGCAACTGGCCGGGCCTTACTTTGTCGCCGGCCATAACGTTTACGGACTTTACAGTGCTTGAGAGGGGGCTGTAGAAGTCGTATTCGGCGTTCGGTTCTACGCGCCCATTAGTGCTGATGGTCATGCGCAGCTCTTCGTGCCCTACCTCAGCAACACGAACCGTGAGCTGTTCCCGGAGAAGGTAGCGCGTTACGAAGAAAACGATGATGAGAATGAGGCCGAGACTTCTCCACAACCAAAGCCGGAGCCGGTTCGAGCGATTTTTGTCTTCTGCCATTTAGCTAACCAAGGACAGTATATAAGACTCGCAAACATGGGTTTAAGAGTCAAAAAAATACCGCGTCGGCATTACTTTGCGTATTCCCGCCGTCGTGGCTGTGGGACGGAACTGGCCCTGAGTACAATACAGACATGGCCGCAGGAACTACCAACGATCCCCGCTACACTGACGAACATGCCAAGGCCGGTCTCGACTTTAAATTTCCAGCAATCGAGACCTGGCAAAACCAATTTCCGGGGTACGAAATACTAATTGACGACCCGGAATTGACCTCTGTGTGTCCCAAGACCGGCTTGCCCGACTTCGGGGTTCTTACCATCCGCTATATGCCGCGTGAACGCTGCCTGGAACTGAAATCGCTTAAGGAATATCTGTTCTGCTACCGCAACCTTGGAATTTTTCAGGAGAACATCGTTAACCAGGTGCTGGAAGATGTGGTGAGAGCGTGCGATCCGGTTTGGGCTGTGGTCCGCGGAGAGTTCAGGCCGCGCGGCGGCATCGGCACTACGGTTGAGGCTCGCTGGCCGCGGCCGACCGCTTGAGAGCGGACGCAACTCGGTCTGCCATCGGTTCGAAGTTTTAACTCGATGTGATATTCGTTGTAGCGCCAGCGGCTTTTAGCGGGAAAGATCTGATTGCCCACTACCACCTCATTGACTCGAGACCGCTTCAGCCCTGCGATGGGCACGTTTTTGCTGCTCATCGGGCTCAATCTGCTCAACTACATTGACCGCTACATTCTGCCCGGCGCGCAACCTCTCATCCAGCGCGAATTCCACTCTACAGACGAGCAGATGGGCGCGCTGACCACGGCAATGTTTTTCGTCTACATGCTTGCCGCACCGGCTACCGGTTGGCTGGGCGATCGCATGAGCCGCAAGCCGCTCATCGTCGCGGGCGCTGTTTTGTGGAGTCTGGCCACGCTGGCCACCATCTGGGTGCATAGCTATTGGATGTTCTATCTGCGACAGGCGTTCGTCGGCATTGGAGAAGCGACGTTTGTGGTTTACGCGCCGGCAGTGCTTTCCGACTTTTACCCCGAGAACGAACGCAATCGCATCTTGTCGATCTTTTATGTCGCGATTCCGGTGGGAGCGGCGCTCGGCTATGTTGCCGGCGGAGCCATGGGGTCAGCGTGGGGATGGCGAGCGCCGTTTCTCATCTGCGCGATTCCAGGATTGGTGATCGCTGCGCTTTACATGGCGTTTGGGCGCGAGCCGGTGCGTGGTTCTTCAGACCATTTGCACGCCACGCCGAATCGATCGACAGTATTAGGCCTGTTCAGGAACCCCGCGTTCCTTACCGGCACCATGGGGCTTGCCATGTTGACCTTCGCCATGGGCGGGATTTCCGCATGGATGCCCACGTTTCTGCATCGCAACGCCGGCTTGTCGGTAGCTAACGCCAGCCTGACCGTCGGGGGCGTTACCGTGATCGATGGCATCGCCGGAACGCTTATCGGCGGCTGGCTGGCGCAGCGATGGCTGCGCACCAACCATCGTGCGCTGTATCTCCTCTCATTTTGGAGTGTGGTACTGACGCTACCATGCGGAGCAATGGTATTTTTTGGGCCGAAGGCATTCGCGATCCCAGCGTTGTTCGCGGCGGAATTTTTTCTTTTCCTGAACACGGGCCCGCTGAACACGGCGATTGTAAATTCCGTGTCGGCTCCAGTGCGCGCCACCGCGATTTCAATCAATTTGCTGTGTATTCATTTCTTCGGCGACACATTTTCGCCGCAGATCATCGGCGCCATTTCAGACCGGACCAATCTCGCCATCGGGCTCGGCGCAACGCTCATCTTCCTGGTCTTCTCGGCGATAATCCTGATAGCCGGAGCCCGCTTTGCGCCTCCATTGGAAGAAACTTCCGCAGCCTAATTTTGATTCGATGAAGACAGCGATCCCCATGGCAGTCAAATCTGCGCGTGCTTCAGCGATACTGGCAACATGACCACAGTACATGCGGCCACAGAGATCATTACCGTTTTATGTTGGCTGCTTGCCTTGGTGTGGCTTGTACACGCCATCACGGTGGTGCAGGGGATGGCCGCGCTGCCCGATGTGTCCTCAAGCGAGAAACCAAAATCGTTCGCAACGGACGAGGATCAAATTACGGTTATCGTTCCAGCGCGAGACGAAGAAGCAGCAATTGAGGCGACGTTGCGTTCACTGCTCGCATCGACTGGAGTACGTCTGCAGATCATTGCGGTGAACGATCGCTCGACGGACGGAACCGGCGTGCGCATGGAAGATGTGGCAGCGGAGACAGCGGCCTCTGGGGAACGCCACACATTGCAGGTTCTGCATGTGGACGTGTTGCCAAACGGCTGGCTGGGAAAACCCCATGCCATGGCAATGGCTGCGAAACTTGCAAGATCACCATGGCTGCTGTTCACCGATGGCGATGTGTTGTTCCAACCGCAGGCTCTTGAGATTGCACTTCGCGCTGCCGAAGTGCGCGACGCAGATCACCTGGTGCTAACGCCGACTGTCATTCTTACTAACGCGGCGGAGAGGGCCATGCTCGCGACCATGAATGCACTGTCGCAATGGATAATCCGTTTATGGAAAGTTTCTGATCCGCGCGCGAAGGACTACATCGGCGTGGGCGCGTTCAACCTGATTCGGCGCGATGTTTATGAGAAGCTTGGCGGGTTTGAAGCGCTCAGGATGGAAGTGCTCGATGACCTGAGGATGGGCTGGATGATCAAACGGGCCGGGTACAGGCAATGCGTCGTCCTCGGCCCGGACCTGGTGCGCCTGCGCTGGCTGCACAGCGCTCTGGGTGTAGTGCATCTTGCCGAGAAGAACGGCTTCGCGGCCTACCGCTACAACGTGGCAGTTACACTGCTCGCCGGTCTGGGGCTGGCGGCGATTGCGTTGTTGCCATTGATCGCAATCGTTACAGGTGGATTGGCGCTGGTTGCGGGCCTGCTCAGCTATGTTGCGGTCGCGCTTACGTTCTGGGGCAATCGCAAGGTGACGGCTGCGCCGGCGTGGTTGGCAATATTGTATGCACCCGCGACGTTGGTTGTGCTCTACGCGCTGTTGCGCTCAATGACGCTGGCGCTGGTTCGCAAGGGAATTGACTGGCGCGGGACGCGCTATTCGCTTAGCGAAATCCGGCGCTATGCTGGCCGCGGCCGGTAGGCTGGGCTACTATTTTGCGGGCCGCGTGGTCTGGTCGCGCGTGTCCATGAACGCTCGTCGGCCGCCCTGCGAGCGGAGGTTGGGGTCGTTCACTGGACGGCGGTCCCGTTCCGCATCGAAGCCGCGCATGAGTCTGGGGTTGGGTTTGAATTTCGGCGGTCCGCCATAAAACTGTCGCGCGTGGCTCAGCAACATTCCGGAACGCCCATGCATTGGTTGCACCATGCCGCGAAGACGCACGTCAGTGTTGCGATACGTGACTAACTCGCCCACGTCATTGCGATCCTCACGCAGGCTCATGATAGTGAAATGGCAAGCATCATCGGGCGTTTGCGGTGGACACACATCGAGGAATCGCGTGCCGTCTGGCAACTCAACCACTTCGTAGATATGTGCGGTAATGCAGACATCCTTGTTGGGCGTCCTGGCAGCTTCTTCAGCAGTCATGCAGATTTTTGGACCGCCCGCAAACGCGAATGCTGGCAGGCACAAAAAGGCCATCGTTAGCCATAACGGGCAGCGCATCTCCGCACTCCTTTGAGGATTGCAGCAAGCCTACCGCGAATGCGAAGGAGAAGAAAGTGCGCGCCGATACAACGTAACAGGTCTTTAGGATCCCTGACCCTTGATCCCCGATCCCTGTCTCTAGTGCGTTCCTACTAGTTCACTGCTCTTTGCGCCTTGCCCGTAATGGCTTTCGACGTAGCGGTCCAGAATGTCTTTGAACTCGGCCACAATCGTTTCGCCGCGCAGAGTCGTCGCCAGCTTCCCGTCCACATAGACCGGGGCGACGGGATCTTCAAACGTGCCAGGCAGGCTGATGCCGAGGTTGGCGTGCTTCGATTCGCCGGGGCCATTGACAACGCAGCCCATGACGGCCAGCTTCAACTCTTCAACACCGGGATACTTTTTGCGCCACTCCGGCATGGAAGTGCGCAGGTAATTCTGAATCTGTTCTGCGAGCTCCTGGAAATAAGTACTTGTAGTGCGGCCGCAACCGGGGCAGCTTGAGACTTGTGGCATAAAACTGCGAATCGAGAGCGACTGCAGAATCTGCTGCGCGGCCTGCACTTCTTCCGTACGGTCGCCGTTTGGCTTCGGTGTCAGGCTGACGCGAATGGTGTCGCCGATGCCGGCAAGCAGGAGCGGCGCAAGTCCGGCAGTCGAAGCGATGAGGCCCTTGGAACCCATGCCCGCTTCGGTCAAACCCAGGTGCAGAGGATAATCGCAGCGTGCGGCAAGTGTGGTGTATACATCCACCAGGTCGCGCACGCCGCTCACTTTTGCCGACAGAATAATCATGTCGTGGCCAAGGCCGTAGCGTTCGGCGGCGGCAGCGGAGTCGAGCGCGCTGACCACCATTGCTTCCATCATTACGTCGCGTGCTGGCTCCGGCTCGGCCTTCTTGCTGTTCTCGTCCATCATGCGCGTCAGCAGGGCCTGGTCAAGCGAACCCCAGTTGACGCCGATGCGCACCGGCTTGTTGTTCTCAATCGCGCACTCAATCATGGTGCGGAAGTTGTCGTCGTTCTTGCGGCCCACGGAAACGTTGCCGGGATTGATGCGGTATTTTGCGAGCGCGCGCGCGGTGGCGGGATACTTCTTCAGCAGCAGATGGCCGTTGTAGTGAAAATCGCCGATGATCGGTACACGTATGCCGCGCTTGTCGAGTCCCTCGACGATCTCGGGAACTGCCGCAGCGGCTTCATCGTTGTTGACCGTGACGCGCACCAACTCGGAACCGGCGAGCGCGAGCGCCGCAACTTGCTCAATAGTGGACTTTGCGTCGGCCGTATCGGTGTTGGTCATCGACTGCACGACGACGGGAACTTCCCAGCCCACGCGAACCTGGCCGATTTTGACTGTAGGGGTCTTCCTGCGACGAATCTCTGCCATGTAAATAGTTTACCCGTAGTGCGGCCTTCGGAGGTACTTCGCTGATGGGCCGTTTGAGGCGCTGCGTTACTCAGCGCACATCTGCAGGATCGCCAAAGCGTAAGTGCCAAATGAGTTTACTGTTTGACTGAAATGGGGTTAGCCGAAGATGGCAACGGTGCCGGTCAAAATGGCATCTAGCCCTTTATGGACGCATTACTAAGTATGCACACCTAGAAATCACGACATCTCTGCCTCTTTCATTGCCCGGGCGCAAGCAAATCCAAACAGGAGGAATTCTCATGAAAGGAAAACCGGCGATAGAACTGTTAACTGCAGCATTTACGTTAGGCATGCTTTGCGCAATCCCCGCTTTGGCGCGGGCCGAGTCTCAATCGGCCGCCCAAGAAGCAAGCAAGATGGTGCCTGCGGAGGCTTCAATATCGAAAACACTGGATATCACGAAAGATCGTGTTGGCGATGCGATCACCGCAAGACTCAGTGATACCGTTCACCTGAAAAACGGGCCGAAGTTGCCGAGCGGCACCGAACTGATTGGCAAGATTGCCAACGACGACATGAACGTGTCCGGTAAATCGAAATTTGCGCTCAACTTTACTTCGGCAAAGTTGAAGGACGGTCAGATTGTTCCAATTAAGGCAACAATAGTAGGTATTTTCAGGCCGCAATCCACGTCCTACATGGGAGAGCCGGTCCCGGCCGGAACACAGGTCCCAAATAACTGGACTGACAGTACGTTGCAAGTGGATCAAATAGGCGCGTTGAACGGTGTGGACCTTCACAGCAAGGTCAGCAGCGAAAATTCCGGTGTGCTGGTCTCAACCAAAAACAATGACATGAAACTGCGCCCAGGGACAGAATTGGCACTAGCTATCGCCGAACGAACCAACGATTGACGATCTGCCGTCCTCATTAAGATGGGCCGAACAGCAAAGCGCCCGAGGCCGAAACCTCGGGCACTTAAGTTGAATGGTTAATTACTGCGAAGCGAGCGCCTCTGCGGCGTTGCCGGCCACGACCCAGCTTGCCGACCCGGCAACTACGGCTTCATCTTCAAACCAGAGGAATCCGAAGTCGTCGATGCACTCCGGAAAGTCCGGCTTGATGATGACGTATCCCGGAATTACGGCGCCAGGAATGTAAGCGTTGTCGGCGCGGTTGTTGCTGTACGTCTTCATCTTGGAAACGGTACCGACGCCTGCGACATACGAAGTGCTGGATACAGGGTGCGTGCCGAGAATGTAATTCACAGCGCGAAGTGTGTATTCAGAACTCACAAGATCAGGAAACGCCTGATGCAGAAAGTACATCCGGATGGCCATGTCTACGACTGCACCCGACCCGCCCCAGGTGCCCAAACTGGGAGGTACGCCAAACGGTGTGGCGTCCAACTGCTTGTCCAGACCTTCCATGTATGTCTTCACCGCTTCCCGCATTTGATCTTTTGCGTTCGCGTCAAGATAGGGTAATGCTCGGACTGCCGTCCAACCGCGGACACCCATCAGCTGCGGGGTAATCATCTGAGGGAATAGCTCTTTCAGGCGCGACTTGTAAGGCTCGGCGCCATTGGTGGCAATGGTCAATTCCAAAGCCGCAGCCCAGTCCTGCCCGACGCCAAAACCACCACGGCCAAAGCCCGCCGGTGGAGCAGTTGGTGCGTTGGCCGTGCCAGGACTTACCGGAGCGCCAGAACCGCGAGCGGCGTTAGAAGCACTTTGAGCGCCGGAGGTTGCGCCCTGAGACGCCGCCAGAACGCCGCCCGATGCCCCTGCCGGAGCGCCACCACCAAAGCCACCGCGCACCGGCATCGGCGTTGGGTGAGCTTTCTCGTCGCTCCATTCTTTGATCGCGGTTTCCAGGCAGTCTTTCGCTAATGGATCGTCGTAGCCCTTCAGCGTATCGGCCGCTGCAGCCAGTGCTGCAATCGCGTTCCACTGGAACATTGGGTTTGTAGTGGAGAAAATCCAGCGATCATCCGGCTTGCCGGAGTAGTCGCCCTTCACTTCGTTGGGACCGAGCTTCGGGTCATAGATGCGTCCATCGGTTTTCGAGGCACCGTCGCCCAACTGCGTGTATTGGCGCAGATCTGGTTCGTGAGTGCCGCGGATTGCGTGGCCGATATTGTGGAACTGCGCCAGGATGAGCAGTGCGCCGTGCTTGACTTGCTCAACCGCATCGGGCACGCCATCGGGACGGTGCATCTCAACCTGGCGCGTGGTCTCATCCACCGTAAGCTCGTCGTAGTTGAGATGAAACTCGCGATATGCCAGAGCCAGACTCTGAATCACGTTTAATTGTGCCGGCTCTTCCAGGTCGAAATCGCCGGCATCATACCAGCCGCCCACGTTCATCCCTGGAATGTGATCGCCGCCTTTGTACTTCCCGTCCGTTGCCGTCGCCTGATTCCAACCGTCGAATTGTTCCCCGACCACCGGTGCCAGACGGCCATCATCCAGGTGCGATGCGCCATGCCACATGCGATAGCCTTCGCGAACCGAAACGTGATCCATCTGCTCGGCAATGTGATGATCCAGGCTGTCTTGCCAGATGTTTGCGTAAGCATCTTTGGAGATGGTGAAGGGCGCCGTTCGCTGGTCTGCATATTCGATTACATAAAGGCCGGGATCCTTAACCGGCGTGAAGTCGAATTTTGAATAGACGTACCGCAGCCAGGGTGTTGAAGGCGTGATCGGGCCCTCGAAGGCCTGCTTGTAGGTTCCGTCCTCCATCAGGCGCAGCACTTTGGCCGTTTTAGGGCCGTTGTACTTGGGGTCGAGTTCAATCACCGCCACCTTTGAGAAACCCGGCGCATAGCCGACCTGGCTGTGCGCGATCATCGGCGGCCGCGTCCAGTTGGGAATCACATCCGGCCTTATGTGCCACACGATGGCGCCAGAGGTCTTGCCCGTAGGGATCAGCGAACGCAAAACGAACCAGCCATTCTGCGCGCGATTGCGTCCGTCGAACAACATGAGGTCGGCCGTATCCGACTTGACATTGATCCGGGCCAACGCATCGTCTACCCCCAGGGTGATGCTCTTTCCCTCAGCGAACGGCAGCGGCTGAGTATATCCCTTGGCTTTATCCCAGTCTTCAAGGTAGTAAGCCTTTTTCGGTTCATCGGCCAGCGGCAATACCTTGACCATCGGATCGTTTGGAGTTCTCGGGAAAATGCCGGCTTTGGTCCCGTCCACCAGGTAGCTTTTTCCCATATAGATTGAGGGCAGAAACTCCAGGTTGAAACCCGCTCGTCCTGCCAGCTTCTCCGGTAACGACTTGTCGAGATTGATGCTGACCTTGATGCCGCCTGGTTCCGCTGCGACTTCAAGCGTGTAGCTCAAATCGAATGTCGGAAAAGCGAGGTTCGCGGTGAGGCGGTTTTTGGCCTTATCGGCGTCGCGCCCCTTGAGGGTTGCCACCAGGTCCCACTGCTCCGGCGTCGGCACCAGTCGCACGTCGCCATTGGTGGCGATGCGCTGGCCGTGCAGAATCATCTCCATGGCAGTGTTTTTCTGGTCCACGAAAACGGGATGATAAGTGCTGTCGTAGAGAAAGACACTGAAACCCTGCGCGTCAAGGTAGCCCTTATCGTTCACCTTCACCTGCATATCAGCGCTCAGCGCCGGCAGTGAAACAAAAATGCAAGCCAGTAAAACGGAATACGACCGGGACCACATTGAACGAATCTGCATAAGTATGATTTCCAATCCTCTTCTTCAAGCCTTTTAGCTCGCCAATCAGAATAGCAGAGATCTGCATTTGAAGGAGTGACGCATGACCCTTAGTAATGCGATTTTCTAACTCATGGATTCAGTTGCGATCTCCATGCCTGCTCACGGTTTAACGTGCTGTCGCGTATGGTACGCTACGCTATTTGTGGGGGCTTTCTCATGAGCAGCGCTGCGCAGCCAACGGTCACGCACGAGACGCATACGCCAACCCTCCTGATCCGCGGGTTGCGCAAGGCATTTGCCGATGTGCAGGCGGTGGACGGCATCGACCTTGAAGTGCGGCGCGGTGAATGCTTCGGCCTTCTCGGTCCCAACGGAGCAGGGAAGACCACCACGATTGAAATCTGCGAAGGGCTTACGGAGCCAGATGCAGGCACCGTCGAACTGCTTGGCCTCAACTGGAAGACCGGTGCAAAGGAGCTTCGCCAGCGCATCGGCATTCAACTGCAGGAGACGCAGTTTCCTGACAAGCTCACGGTTGAGGAAACGCTGAAGTTGTTTCGCAGTTTTTTCCGTCACGGCATCTCCATTGACGAGTCCATCAAGACAGCGCAGCTCGAAGAGAAGCGCCGCTCGCGCGTGGGCGGGCTTTCCGGCGGGCAAAAACAACGCCTGGCTATGGCGACCGCGCTCGTCGGCGATCCTGAACTGCTCTTTCTCGATGAGCCGACAACTGGCCTCGATCCGCAAGCGCGCCGCCACCTCTGGGACCTGGTGGAAGGGCTTAAGCTGGCCGGCCGCACCATTATTCTCACAACGCACTACATGGACGAGGCCGAGCGGCTTTGCGATCGCGTGGCGATTATGGATCACGGCCATGTGATCGCGCTCGGTACTCCACAGCAACTCATTGCCACGGTTGGCGGAGAAGACATTGTCGAACTCGCAGTAAGTGGAAAGGACCCTTCACGAGTGCAAGCTTCCCTGCAGCCGGAACGCCTCACTACAATTCCGGGCGTGCAGTCGCATCGTGTGGACGAGGGGCTGCACCAGCTTTCAGTGAGCGAGCTGCATACAGCCGTGCCGCGCATCTTTGCCGAGCTTGAAAAGCAGGGCCTGCATCTGAGCGAGTTCCGCACCCATTCAGCCACGCTCGAAGACGTGTTCGTGCGCCTGACCGGAAGGAATCTGCGCGATGAATAGACTCCAGTTCAGTAGCCTTTATCAGTTAACGCGAATTCGTTTCCTGCTGGTGTGGCGCGAGCCGGAAGCCGTCTTCTGGATATTTATTTTTCCCATCCTGCTGGCCGTCGGACTCGGCATTGCCTTTCGCAATCGCCCGCCAGACGTATTGCCCGTGGCTGCAACCTCAGCGCATCTCACGCAGTCCTTGACCGCCGATAGTGGACTGCGCGCAACGCAAATGGACCAGGCCGCTGGAAAACATGCGTTGGCTACTGGCGCAATCTTGCTGTTGGCGGTGGAGCAGCCCGGCGGCGTGGCGTATCAGTACGACGAAACCAATCCCGATGCCCGCACGGCGCGCTTGCTTGTTGACCGCGACCTGCAGGCTGCGGCTGGGCAGCGGGAAACTTTACATGCGACCAACGAGCTGGTCCATGAGACAGGTTCGCGCTACATCGACTTTGTGGTTCCGGGCCTGCTTGGAATGAACCTTATGGGCTCGGCGATTTGGGGGCTTGGTTTCGCCATCGTTGAAGCGCGGCAAAAAAAATTGCTCAAACGCATGGTGGCTTCACCCATGCCGCGCTGGCAATACTTGACTGCATTCTTATTGTCGCGGCTTGTCTTACTGGTGATCGAGGTTCTTGCTTTTCTCGGCTTTGCCGGTCTTGTTTTCGGAGTTCCATTTCGCGGCTCGTTACTGCAGTTGGCGTTTTTGTGCGTGCTCACGTCGATGGCCTTCTCAGCCTTGGGTCTGCTCATCTCTTCGCGGGCGCGAACCATGGAAGCTGCATCCGGGCTGATGAATCTGGTGATGTTGCCCATGTGGATTTTGTCGGGCGTATTCTTCTCGGCATCGCGATTCCCAGCCGTGATTCAGCCCTTCGTACGCGCGCTGCCTCTCACCGCAGCCAACGAGGCGTTCCGTGCCAACATGCTTCAAGGAGTGGGGATCAACCATCTCATGCCGCAGGTTGGAATACTTCTGGTATGGCTTGTCGTTCCGTTTGCTGTGTCTCTACGCATCTTTCGTTGGCGATGAACCTACCTAAATTTGCTGGTCAGGCTGGCTTCGACTACGTGCACTGAACGCGGAGACTCTGTATAAATTGGGTTCATCTGGCCGTGGTGGCGGTGGGCAAGTACTTTCATTGAGCGGGTGCTGCAATCGAGTCTGGGTTTTTCGCTATACTGCAGCCAATAAACTCTAGCGAGATTGAGTACGCACCGACAATGTCATAGGTAACATGCTGCGGAATATTCACCCCGTCAACCGATTGATAATTCAGCTTTATCTGCACGTTCATCGTATTGGCCCCGGTGTTAGTCACAACGTGCAAATCCGATAGTCGTCGAAGATCGCCGGCAACCGGCGTCGGAGAATCCTTGAATTCTAAATCGAACGCTCCCTTAAAGGCTGGACTGTCGAAACTCCAATGAGCGGGTGCGAAATTCTTATCCAGTGCGATCTCGACCTTATTATTTTCGTCCGATTCGAAGATCTTCGATGTTCCATCTGACTGCGGCTCAATTCGCCTTATCTCTGAAGCTTTTGCTATTGGACTTGAAGCCATCAAGGGCCAATACGACTGATAGAACCCTGAAATGATCTGCTGAATCCCATCTTCCAACTGGTCTGCCGTGTCGGCTCGGCCATCCACCCAATTGAATTTCACGTCCGTACGTTTGCCCCGCGTTGCAGTGTAATGAATTTGGAGAGCATTGAGCGAACGCATTCGTGCATCGGATACCTTGGCATTCAGAGAGCTAAAGAACGACGACCAATCGAACGCGACTGCGCACTTGACTTCAGAAAGTTGATCAGGGTGATAATAGCTCCCGTTGATTTCCCCTACGAGTTTTTGCGGATCGACCGGCAACGATTTGACCGGGATCCCATCTCCCGCTGCGGCTTGGCCCTTAGTTGAGTCCGCTTCAGCAGCCAGAAAGCTCGCAGCCAGAAGGATATTCACGGTCAGGAATGTGCGAATCTTCAAAGCCAGGGCACCTCGCATCAAGAACTGTTTTGCGTGGCTTTGATGCTATCAGCGCCTGCGCGTTCACCTATAGCCAATTTGTGGTAGCGAGCCGGTAAAATCAATTCATATGGACCCGAAGAACCTGAAACCGGCCGGTGCCGGAGATCCTACTGACACAATTCTCGACGGCAGCCGATTTGTCCGCGCATGTTTGCGCAAGCCCGTCGATCGCACTCCTGTATGGTTTTTGCGCCAGGCTGGCCGCTACATGCAGGAGTATCGCGACGTCCGCAAACACCACACGTTGGTTGAAATCTGCAAACAGCCGGATATTGCGGCCGAAGTCACCATCACGGCGGCAGAAAAACTTGGCGTCGACGCCGCAATTATCTTTGCCGATCTGCTCTTGCCACTTGAGCCGATGGGCTTGCCCTTCGAATTTCAGGCCGGCGAAGGGCCGGTGGTGCATCATCCCGTCCGCACGGCCGACGACGTGAAAGCACTTCGCACCGATCGCACCGATGAGCTTGCCTACGTAGCCCGCGCCATTCAGAAGGTCGCATCGCATTTCCGCAACCGGCTCGGCATTATCGGCTTTTGTGGCGCGCCGTACACGCTGGCCAGTTACATGATTGAGGGCGGCGGCTCGCGAAACTACATCCATACCAAGCAGATGATGTACGGCGAATCCCTAGCCTGGAACAGTCTTTTGGACAAGTTGGTGACGGTGCTGACCGAATATTGTCGCCTGCAGGTACTGGCGGGCGCAGACGTCATTCAAATCTTCGACAGCTGGGTTGGTTCACTCGGGCTGACCGATTATCGCGACTACGCCTTTGAGGCATCCAAGCGCCTGGTCCGCGCCGTGCAGGCAATGGGCGTTCCAGTCATCTACTTCGGCGTTGAAACCGCGGGTTTGCTCGGCTCCATGGCTGAGACGGGTGCCGACGTGATCGGCCTTGATTGGCGGCAGCCGCTCGACGAAGGCTGGCGTGCCGTAGGATACGGCCATGCGGTGCAGGGAAACCTCGATCCCATTACATTGTTCGCTCCCCTTGAAGTACTGGAGCAGCGTGTAAGAGAAGTATTGCGTTCGGCAGGTGGGCGTCCGGGGCACATCTTCAATCTTGGCCACGGCATCGTACCTAACACGCCAGTTGAAAATGTACAGGCGGTTGTGCGGATGGTACGCAAGTTCCACCAGGAGAAAGCGCGTCTGGAACTTGCCAATGGGTAAGCAGGCAGTATTGTTACTGGCCCACGGAACGCCAGAGACCGTGGAGCAGATTCCAGAATATCTGCGCAACGTAGTCAGCGGTCGCCCGCTACCGCAGTCCGTTGTTGAAGAGATTCAACACCGCTATTCGCTCATTGGCAAAAGTCCGCTAACGGAAATCACAATGGAGCAGGCGCGGCTTGTGCAGCAAGAACTGAGTGCCGCGGGAGATGGAGTGCCGGTATACGTTGGCATGCGCAACTGGCGGCCGTACATTCCTGAAGTCGTCAAGCAGATGCGCGCTGACGGCATTGATGAGGCCGCAGTCATCTGCATGGCTCCGCAAAACTCTCGCACCAGCATCGGCCTGTATCGCAGAGCAGTTGAGGCCGAAGCAGCGGGAATGCGTATCGATTTCACATCCGGCTGGGCCGATCATCCGTTGCTCGCGCAGGCATTCGCTGAGCGGCTGCGGCCTGCGCTCAATCGTCTTACCGCCGAAGTTGGCGCGCCGGTCCCGATCTTATTTACTGCGCACAGCGTTCCCTGCCGCACTGTGCAAACTCCTGCAGCGAGTGAAGGTCAGCCGCGTTTGTGGCCTGGTGAGGGAGTCGATCCCTACGCGAAAGACGCAAAGCACACGGCAGACCTGGTTGCCGCGCGTGTGCCTGAAATTGCTCGCTGGTGGTTTGCCTTTCAGAGCCAGGGAGCGAGCGGCGGCCCGTGGATAGGACCAACTGTGGAAAGCACGCTGGACTCGATCGCGGCTGAGGGTGTGAAGGCGCTCATTCTGCAGCCCGTAGGCTTCCTCTGCGATCACGTCGAAATCCTCTTCGACGTTGATCATTTGTTCCGCGATTACGCCGCCAACCTCGGTGTAAGGCTGGAGCGCCCAGAGTCGTTGAATGACTCGCCCACTTTGGCTCTTGCAGTCTCCGACCTGGCTCGGCAGGGATTGTCTCGCTTGCGCGGTTGAGCCAAAACGGGAAGAGTTGCCACGCGACTTCTAGCCGAATACTATTTTTCTGCTGTCGACTAATCCTTAAACTCGCGTAAGATACACGCACCTAAAAAAAACTGTGCCTTCCAGGCGAGTCTTCTATGGAAAGTGACGGCTCGATAGATAAGCTACGTAGAGCCCATGGCGGAGGAACGGATCGTGCCGGAAGTAGAGACCAAACAAGTGAGTGAAACTGAGATCGAGCAAGAAGAACACCATAACCCGGTTCTATGTCCACGATGCGGCTCCGATCGCATCAAGCGGATTGCGCGGGCTGGCCTGCTGCATCGGTACATTTTCCCAATGTTTGGCAAATATCCATGGCGGTGTGGGCGCTGCGGGGCATTGTCGATGCTGAAGAGGCGTGCCTTGTCGGCGAAACGCCGCCGTCATTCTCATCGGGCGGAAGAAGCGGGTCAATCGATGCCGCCGGCGGCGACACCGGACTTGCGCTGAGTCGCTTTAAGTATGGAACCAATTTACTTGTTCAGGACCGGAAGTAATTCCGAGCCAGAAACAGCACATTAGCGGGTCGCTCCGCTAACCGCCGCATAAAGTATGGGTACCAGTCAGTGCCGAATGGAACGTAAACGCGTACGTTGTATCCCTCACGTACCAGGTCTCGCTGCAAGTCGCGCTTGATTCCGTAGAGCATTTGAAATTCGAAATGCGATGGGGCGATCTTGTTTTCCCGTGCAAACGATTTTGCTGCGTCAATCATGGCCTCATCATGGGTGGCGAGCGCATGGTAGTACGGGCTTTGTATAAGCAACTGGCTCAGCTTTACGTAGTTCGCGTCGACATCTGCCTTGCGCGGAAAGGCCACTTCCGCAGGTTCCTTGTACGCTCCCTTGCAAAGCCTTACGCGAATTCCGTCGGCAAGCAATTGCTCGATGTCGGCCTGTGAGCGGTAAAGATACGCCTGAATGACCACGCCAATTGAATCGCGAAGATCAGAACGCGCATGTACGCGACGCACTATGTCCAGCGTCACTTGGGTGAGCGAAGAGTCCTCCATGTCGATGCGGATAAAACTGCCTGCGGAGGCGGCATGCTGCGTCAGGCTCAACGCAATAGACTCGGAAAGCTCAGGCGAAATCTGCAGACCCATCTGCGTAAGCTTCACGCTGATGTTCGCCTTCAACTTCTGCGCCGCAATCAGATCCAGCAATTGATGGTAGATTTCCGCAGCTTGATGCGCCTCAGTCTTAGAGGTCACGCTCTCGCCAAGCGAGTCAAGTGTAACGGTGATCCCTTGCTTGTTTACTGCGTCAGCGACTCGTATGGCATCGGGAATATCCATGCCCGCGATGAAGCGCGAGCTCAGCTTGCCGCCAAGGCTGGAGTTCTCGCAGAAGTGACGAAGAAATCGATTATGGGATAGTGCTATAAATGTCGAGCGAAATATTTGCATAATGCGCCTCTGCCGGGGAGAGCGCTGGGGAATTGCGTAGCTTCCGACAAGTTAGTTTCGCACAACCGCTCGCCTGACGCGTGTCACGGTCGAGCGGTTGCGCAGTACCTTTGTTATCGCACCTCAAACACAGTGCTGCCGTGAGCAGGCAAAGCGATCTCCACTTGCTTCAAGCTTTTGAATTCCTTGTCGGCCCAGAGGTCCTGCGCTTTGTGCTTTCCGCCCGCAAGTCCCAGCTGGTTCCATGTTGCCTGAAGCGTTACCGGTTGATCGCCGAGGTTGAAGAACGCTATATATTCCGCATGATCGTGTGGCGCAGTCGTGCCGCGCCATACACGTGCGTTCTCAAATCCCGGCAGTTTGGAAACATCCACTGGATGGCTGCTGACAAGGGTCTGGTTCATCTTAAGCACGGCTTCATTGGTAATCAGCGAACGCGTGAAGTTGTCGAGCTTGGTCAGGTTTGCTCCCAGGATCAGCGGCGAACGGGAGATGGCCCACAAGTTCAGTTCCGTACGTTCCTCGTCGTGCGTCTCACGTGAGTCGCGTGGCTTGCCCAGCCCGGGATGCGGGCCAAGGTAGCCCCATGGCAGCATATCCGCGTCGGGCCAGTTGCCCGGCTTCACGTATGCATTCCACTGCGCGATGCGGTCAAACTCGTCTTTCACGCTGAACGGGAACTCGCCCCGGCCCGGCTCGTGATGGATGCTCCACACGTCCCAGTGATCGTCGGTGATGCGCCACATCTGCGCATATTTTGCCACTTCGTCGGCGACCTTCAGCGATGTTGGCCCCGGCGAAAGGCTGAGCACGATAGGCCGCCCGGTGCGCTGAATCGCAGTTGCCAATTGGCGGATCTCTGTCGGCCGGTACGGATGATCGCTGATGCAGTCTACCTTGATGTAGTCGAGACCCCACTTTGCATATAGCGCCAACATGGAGTCGTAATATGCCTGGCCTGCCGCATTGTCCTGCAAGCCCCAGTTGCCTTGGTCCCACGGGCAGGGACTTGTCTTGTCGGCTGCATCCTGCGCATGAAAACCCGATCCTGCAATAGGTAGATTGGCCTCGACCACCTGCTTAGGAATCCCGCGAACAATGTGGATGCCGAATTGAAGCCCCTGGGCGTGTACCCAATCTGCCAGCGGCTTGAATCCTTCTCCGTTTGCCGAAGAAGGAAATCGGCTCGGAACCGGAATCAGCAAACCATTCTGATCCCAGAGATATTTTTTTTCTTCCAGCGTCTTGCCTTCCGTATCGGCCATGTACCAGCCTTCATCGATGACCGCATATTTCCAGCCATACTTTGCCACCCCGGCCAGTACGGTCGTATTGGCTTTGAAATCCGCTTCATCAATGGTCAGCCCGTATGCGTCCCAACTGTTCCAGCCCATCGGAGGCGTCGGCGCCACTGCCTGCGAGTGGGCGGCGATTACGTTTGCGGACAGGAGGGTGAGGGAAGCGAAAATGGCGGGGTAAAAAAAACTGTTGCGAGACATGGGTAAACGTATAGCACATCGGGTTGGGGATGCGAGACTGCAGGCGGTCTGATTTGAAAGGGTGGAGCGGTTATTTGGGCTGCGGTTTGGCTTGCGGGGCCTATTAGACGACACGAATCAAAAAATAGTTTACAAACCACTCTCGATTTTTATAGAAATGCACGGTAGAGTTGTCATACAAGCGAGCGATGGCTCGGCCGGCCAAGACCGTTCCCCGAATTGCAGCACTACCGGGTAAGTCTTTATTTTGTTCGATTAAGAGGCAATTGCTGCCATGTGCGGGATCCTTGGTTACACGCATCATACGCGACGACTGGCCCCCGGAGTTTTGAAGGCCGGCGTTGCTGCGCTCGTACACCGCGGTCCCGACCAGCAGGGTAGTTTCACTTCTCCGTGCATCTCGCTCGGTGCCACCCGGCTGCGCATTGTCGACATTGATGGCGGCGATCAGCCAATGCGGAGCCCCGATGATGACGCCGTGATTGCGTTCAACGGCGAAATCTTTAACCACCACGAACTTCGCACAGAGCTCAAGGCATTGGGCGCCACCTTCCGATCCCATTGCGATACCGAAGTCGTGCTGAATGCCTTTCTCATTTGGGGAACTGCTGCTTTTGCGCGGCTGCGCGGAATGTTCGCCGTAGCCATCTGGGTCGAATCGCAACGCCGCCTGGTGCTTGCGCGCGATCGCATGGGCATCAAGCCGCTTTACTACTCCGCACAGAACGGCGAAGTCTCATTTGGCTCTGAACTTAAATGCATTTTTGCAAACCCGGATATACCGCGGCGGATTGATCTGGCCGGGCTCAATTGTTATCTGAGTCTCAACTACGTTCCTGGGCCTTACACGCTGGTTGAAGGCATTCACAAGTTGATGCCGGGCTGCGTGCTTAATTGGCAAAACGGCCGGCACACTATTGCTTCCTATGTGCCGCACACCGCGGCCGGGCCCGCTCCCAAATCTTTGAACGAAGCTTGTGAGGAGCTCGACGAACTGCTGAAGAAGTCCGTCAGCGAGCAGCTTGTATCTGAAGTGCCGCTTGGCATTTGGCTCAGCGGGGGCCTTGATTCTTCGACCGTGTTGCATTACGCCGCCAATCTCTCACCTCGCCAGCTGAAGACTTTTTCCGTCACGTTTCGCGGCAAATCGTTTGACGAGAGCCGCTACATCAAGCAGGTTTCAGAAAGCTACGGCACCGAGCACACGGAATTCGATCTGAATGAGAGTGCGGACCTGGCCGATGTGATTGGCGAACTGGCTTACTATTCAGACGAGCCGAGTGCAGACGCCGGCGCAGTGCCCGTGTGGTATCTGTCTAAGATCACTCGAAAGGACGTAACGGTGGTACTGAGTGGTGAGGGCGCCGACGAGCTTTTCGGCGGCTATCTCACTTATCAGGCCGATCGCTATAATCGCTACTTTTCGCACTTGCCGAGGCCGCTGCGGAGGGCCGCGCTTGGCCTCGCGCGCCGCATGCCGGCATCCGATGAGAAGATCGGCTTTGATTACAAGCTCAAGCGTTTTCTTGAGGGCTCGCTGCTGCCGCCTGAAGCGGCGCACGTTTTCTGGAATGGCACTTTTACCGAGGATGAAAAGCGCCAGTTCTTCCGGTTTGCGAACCCCGGAGCGATGATTGGCATTCTGGCCGAAATGCATCCTGGGCATCTGCGCAATTCGTTCCTGGAGCGCTTCCTCGATTTCGATCAGCGCTACTCGCTCCCGGATGCAATTTTGTACAAGGTCGACCGGATGAGCATGGCCCACGCAGTCGAAGTACGGCCGCCTTTTCTCGACGATCGTATAGTTGCGCTGGCCGCACGGCTGCCGGAGAAGTACAAGATCGCCGGATTCGAAACCAAGTTCGCGCTGCGCCGCCTGATGCGCGATGCTCTGCCGCCCGACGTTCTGCGCCGACCAAAGGTTGGCTTTGATATTCCGATTCACCAGTGGTTCCGGGGTGTGCTTAGAAATTTGCTAATGGAAACGCTGAACGAGCGGACAGTGACAGAGAGCGGCCTGTTCAGATGGCCTGAGGTGCGTAGGCTCATCGACGAGCATCTCGACCGCAAAGCCAACTGGGGCTACCACCTTTGGGGTTTGGTCACGCTGATGCTTTGGATGAAGCGCTGGAAGATTGAAGCGCCGACGCTGCAGCCGCTGATCTTTGCAGCGCAACCAGAGGCGACCTATCAGGAAGACGAAACTGCGTGGCAACCCGCGCCTTACCACGCGCGCACCTCTGAGTTTCCGCTGCAGTAATTCCAGCAATCAGCTTGGTAGCTTGCGGGTGCGGTCGATGATCACGCTGATTCCTGCGCCGAGGAAGGCCGGCGTGGTTGCCGCCGCAATCATGACGATCTCGAATGGCCACAGATTATGGTTTGTTGGATCGGCGGAGCAATCTGCCACGATCAGGCATGCATGCGCAGTGCACAACCCGGCAAACATCGCAACCGGAATCCAGCGCTTCTTTCCCTCAATCGCGATAGTCAATAGAAGACCCGCCAGAAAAGTGATGATGGGCAGAAAATACCAGGGCAACAAGTCAGGTCCGCGCTCGCGCGTGGCGTAGGGTTGGAACTTCCAAAAGAAGACAGCATCCAGAATCACGCCAATGAAGACGGCGGCTGCATATCGCCATTCCCGCGATGACATCACTTCTCTCCAGTGCACGGATGGAGTTAATTGCGGATATATTACACGACGGCGGCTGAGTCGCTCGTTAGCGAAAGTGCAGTTGGAGTCGCGCCTTCGATCCAGTCCGATACTATGGTGGTCGTAGTGAAGTATTAACGTGACTGGATGTGTGCTATGCCCAAAGAACTAAATTTCAAGCAGGAACTCACTGGCTGCTTCGGTTTTCCGGTAGCAGAAAATCCGACCCAGGCAATGATTGAACCAGCGTATCGTTCGATGGGCTTGGATTGGCGCTACCTCACACTCGAAGTCCGGCCTGAGAATCTTGCCGCGGCGGTTGCGGGTGCCAGGGCCTTCGGCTTTCGCGGATTCAACTGCACAATACCGCACAAAGTGGCGGTTATTGAGCACCTCGATGGACTGGGTGAATCAGCCGCGTTGATGGGCGCTGTGAACTGCGTCGTCAATCGCGAGGGGCGCTTCATCGGCGAGAACACTGACGGCAAAGGCTTCGCTGCGACCTTTCGTGAACTCGCTGATCCGAAAGGGAAGTCGCTGGTGCTGCTCGGCGCGGGCGGTGCAGCGCGGGCCATTGGAGTGGAAATGGCTCTTGCGGGCTGCACGAAGATCACTCTCGTCAATCGCGATGAAAAACGCGGTCGCGATCTTGAAGCATTGTTCCGCGGCAAACTGCGCGAAACGGTAAAGGCGCAGGGCAGTGATCTCGCAGTGAATTATGTGCCCTGGCAAGGCGATTTCCGCGTGCCCGATGGCACCAACATTCTGGTCAACGCCACTTCAATTGGGCTGTACCCGGATGTGAACGCGCGTATACCGCTGGCCATGGAAACCATATCCGTCGAAACGATTGTTGCCGATGTGATTCCCAATCCGCCGACAACACGACTCGTTCACGAAGCGCGCGCCAAAGGCTGCCGCGTCATCGATGGACTTGCAATGCTCGTTGGCCAGGGCGTGATTGGCGTCGAATACTGGACGGGGAAACGGCCGGATGCGGCAGTGATGCGACTAGCGCTGGAAGAAGTGTTTGCGTAGGTCGAAAATCGATTCCCGCGCTAGACGATCTCCGGTTCAGCCTGCGTGACATCAAACTCCACCTGCTGCACGCCGAGCGTTGGATGGACGGCTGTGAGCCTGGCTTTTCCCGACATTTCAAGCGTGCGAATCCACACCGCGCCTTGCCCGCCAACCAATGAAAATGGATTATCACCGATGATTTCCGCCGGCCCGGTGATCTCAAGGCGAACGGCGTCCGCCGCAAACGGCCGAATCGCGCCGAACTCGTCGGTGACGCGCAAGACTACGCGCGTTGTATCGGCGCCGTTGCCGATCAGCATTGTGTCGTCGGGAGCGAGAACAAACTTCTGGTCGGCCCCGCGGCCTGAAAAGCTGCGCGAGATAACCTGCTTGCCGCCAATGTAGCCTTCAATGCGCAGATCGCCCCACTCCTTGAAATCATTGGACAAGTCTGCCGAGAACGGTGCGTACTTCAGATGCGGAAACTGCTTGCGATCGGGATCGGCCTCTGCCACCAGCTTGTCCTTGATATAGAACTTCAGGTGTTCGCAGTTGGAGCTGACAAGCGCATTCGTGAAGCCCACATTCTCGTCGCCGCGCGCCCAGTGGAACGCGGGAACCAGCACGATCTCCTCTTCGGGATCGCATTGCGAGCGGTAAAAGCCGGCTGCAGGCTTTGGCTCGCGCCAGATGTCGGTAACGCCGTGGTAGCAGATGCGATCGCCTGATCCGAAGTTGCTGTGCGTGTTGTAGTCGAATGCGCACCAGCCAATGCCGCCCGCATATTGCGGGTTGCTGGCGAGCTGATCGTGCACGCGCGCATGGCGAATGGTGTGCTCGCGAAGCCTCTCAATGTTGTCGATGGTCTTGGTTGGATAGGTATGGCCCACGAATTCCGTATTGAGATAAAGCGGATGATTCGGCGCACGCAGCGGGAAACCGAAATCGTTCATCGTGAACACGTCTTCAAGTAACTCGGAGTCGTACAAATAACGGATGCCGCCGGTCTGCCGCGTCGGGTCAAGCTTGTGCGCGAGAGCATTGGTGCGCACATAGAAGTTGTGATTGTCCTGCGACTCGTTGATGCGGACGCCCCACAAAATGATCGAAGGATGGTTCCAGTCGCGCCTGATCATGCGGTCAACGTTGTCAACGGAAATGTCCTGCCAGCTCTGATCGCCGATGTGCTGCCAGCCTGGAATCTCCTCAAGCACCAGCAGGCCGATTTCGTCGCAGGCATCGAGGAAGTGCCGCGATTGCGGATAGTGCGACGTGCGGACGATGTTGCACTTCAAATTCTTTCGCAGAATGATGGCGTCTTGCCGCTGCACGCGGCCCGGCATTGCCTGGCCTACCCACGGAAACGTCTGGTGGCGATCAAGCCCGCGCAGCTTGATGATTTTGCCATTGAGTGAAAAACCTTGCGGCGTAAACTTTGCTTCGCGAAAACCAATGCGGCGTGAATCGCCGTCGACAACACGGTCGTCTTTTCGCAGTTTGACTTCAACCCGATACAGCTTTGGGGATTTCAGATCCCATAGTTCAATCGCGCCCAGATCCTCGAGGTACACAACATCCCCAGTTTTACTGAAGTCTGTTCCAGCAGCAAGAGGTTGCACAACGTTCGCGAGTCGCCTGTCGCCATCAAAGAGTGCCACTTCGATGGACCATCCGGCGTCAAGGGGTTTCTCACTGACTAGATCGCATCGCACCTGGAGTTTTGGCTTGCCCGATAAAACATCTACCGTCTGCGCGAAGAAATTTTCGATATAGGTTGGCGAAACCAGCCGCAACTGCACCTCGCGATAGATGCCGCCGAAGGTCAGGTAGTCAATCTCGTAGCCGAAGGGAGGAATGTCTGCGCGTTCGGTCGAATCCACTTCAACGGCGAGCACGTTTTCGCCGTCCCAGTCGATGTGCTGCGTCAGCTCGAATGAAAACGGAGTGAATCCGCCTTTGTATTCGCCCAGTCGAACACCGTTGAGCCACACAGTCGATGCTGTCATCACGCCTTCAAAGTCGACAAAGACGCGGCGGTCGCGCGCACCGACGAGCAAACGAAAATGGCGGCGATAAATCGAAATAAATTCGTAGTCCTTGTCGTCGAAACTGTGCCAGGGGAGCCGCACGTTGGTATGCGGAATCGTAACGCGTGCAAATCCGCTGTCGTCGAATACGCGTTCGTGCGCCGCCGCACTGGTCTTGGGGCTGTAGCGCCAGCGGCGATTGATCGGAAGCACCACGCGCCCATTGGCGGCGGGTGCGGCTTCGGCAGCGTAGGTTTTGGAAGCCGCCTGGGCCACGGCGGTGCTGGCGATGATTGCTCCTGAAGTTTTAAGAAAATTACGGCGATCCATGATGCTCCTGTCTTGCCTGGTTGGTGCACTCACTGGCATTGAACGACGAGTCCTTTATATCGCTGTTGGCGGCGTGTAGGTCAACCTGGCGCTCAATGAATTACCATGCCCAGTGGCGTTAAGTTGTGCTGAAAGGGATGTTATGAATCGTCGCGATATGCTCAAGCTCTCGTCGTTGGCTGCTGCAGCAGCTTCCGCGCCAGCCGTGGCTGAAGTCGCTTCCCCAGCGGACATCAGTAGCCAGGTACCGCGCTGGGATTACCTGGAAATCAATATGCCGGGGCCGACGAGCGGCAATCCGTTCCTCGATGTAACGCTTGCGGCAACATTCCGTCACCAGAATCGCTCGATTACGGTGGCGGGATTCTACGATGGCGACGGCTCCTACAAAATTCGCTTCATGCCCGATGAACCCGGTGTCTGGGCCTGGACAACGAAAAGCAACCAGGCCGCGCTGGACGGCAAGTCCGGTTCATTTGAGTGCGTTGGGGCAGGCGCGGGCAATCATGGTCCCGTCTCGGTGCGCGATCAATTTCATTTTGGCTACGCGGACGGCACGCCCTATGTCGAGTGCGGCACCACATGCTATGCGTGGGCGTTTCAAGCAGAAGAGACGCAGAAACAGACCATCCAGACTCTGAGCAGCTCGCCGTTTAACAAGATTCGGATGTGCCTGTTTCCCAAGTGGTATCAGCACAATCGCAAAGAGCCGCCCATGTATCCGTTTCCTCGCGACGGCGAAAAGAACGACTACTCGACTTTCAATCCGGCTTACTTTCAGCATCTGGACAAGCTGATTCTGGAACTGCGGCGCATTGGCGTACAGGCTGACCTGATTTTGTTTCACCCTTACGACAAGTGGGGCTACCAGTCCATGCCTGCTGACGTGGACGATCGTTACTTGCGTTACGTGATTGCGCGCTTCAGCGCGTTCCGCAATGTGTGGTGGTCGCTGGCCAACGAATTTGACTTTATGAAGGACAAGACCGCGAAGGACTGGGACCGTTACGCACGCATTGTTGCCGACAACGATGCGTTTGATCATTTGCGTTCGATCCATTACGGCTATCACCAGTATGAATACTGGCGCGGCTGGTGCAGTCACGCAGGCGTGCAGGACTCGCGCATGGAGCGCGCTGCAGGCTGGCGTGCCGACTGGCAAAAGCCGGTGGTTTTTGATGAGTGCAAATACGAAGGCAACATTGCGTCGCGGTGGGGCAACATCTCCGGTGACGCTATGACGCGACGCTTCTGGATGGCCGCCGCGCAGGGTACATATTGCGGCCATGGAGAAACCTACATCCACCCTGAAGACATATTGTGGTGGTCGCATGGCGGCGTTCTGCACGGCACCAGCCCGGCGCAGATTGCGTTTCTCTGTAAGCTGCTTGAAGAGACCATCGCGATTGGGCCGGGGCAAATAGGATTTACGGCCATCAACGACGATCCGGTCGGCGCGCGGAGGCTGAATGATTCCGTCATTTTTTATTATTTTGACGATCACCAGCCCGCCGAAAGCACGTTCAATCTGCCCGAAGGTAAAACGTACACCGCCGAGTATGTTGATACGCTTGCTCTCATGCGCACGCCGCTGCCGGGTGAGTACGCAGGTAAGGCCGAAGTCAAGCTGCCGGGGAAGCCATGGGGCTCACTATGGTTCCGCCAGAAAGTCTGATGATAAGGCGGTCTTCACGCCTATACCTTCGGAGGTGAGTTTGGCGCGTCTCAAGAGTGTCGCCCGCATTGCATTGGCTGTGGCTTTGCTCGTGCCGGGGTTGGCTGTGGCTCGGGTTGCCGCTGGGCAGTCGAAAGGGCTAAATCCGACGCTGCCCTTGGTGCAGATCGATAACGGCCCCAACTCAGCGGTTGCTCAAAGCCGACACTACGTGGTGCTCGTTTCACTTGATGGCTTCCGCTGGGACTACGCGAAGCGGGACAATGCCTCGCAGTTGCTGGCCCTGGCTAAAGGTGGAGTGTGGGTGCCGGACGGCATGCTGCCTGCTTTTCCCGCTCTCACTTATCCCAATCACTTCACCATTGCCACGGGGCTCTATCCCGAGCATCACGGAATTGTTGCGAACAGCTTTATCGATCCGGCTCGACAAAAGACATTCAATGCCTTCGATCCTGAGTCCACACAAGACGGGTCGTGGGTGAGTGGTGTTCCGCTGTGGAGTCTTGCTGAAAGCCAGGGAATGCGCACGGCGTGCATCTTCTGGCCGGGGTCTGATGCTGAGATCGCCGGGCATCGGCCAACCTGGTACGCAGAGAACAATTCAAAAACCGAGGCGTCGTCTGCAACGCAGCAGGCGCGCATTGATGATGTGGTTACGCTACTAGGCATGCCTGCGGAGCAGCGGCCCCATCTGATCCTTCTGCACTTCTCTGAGGCGGATGACGCGGGCCATGAATTTGGTCCTGACGCTCCACAAACTCGCGCAGCAGTTTTAAAGATTGACGCGCTGATGGGGAAATTGAAGAAGGCTCTTGATGCCACCGGTCTTCCTGTTGATCTTGTGATTGTGAGCGATCACGGCATGGTGCGCGTGTCGGGTGACTGGATCACTCTCGATCAATATGCCAATCTGCAAGGTTTCGATGTTGCGGGTACTCTGCTTTACGGGAAATCGGAGCAGGACCGTGCGCGTGTCTATGACCAGCTGAAAAAGGCGTCATCGCAATTTATGGTGTATCGACGCAAGAATGTTCCGCCGGAGCTGAACGACAACCAAAACGAACGTGGAGGCGACCCGGTGATTGTGGCAACTGGCCCTTTCGCCATTCGCGCCCATGCGACCGCCGATGGTACACCCGATCGAGCGCCGGAACTGGGCATACATGGATTTGATCCGCGCAAAGTGCCAGAGATGAAATCCATATTCATCGCGGCAGGCCCCGATATAGTGAAGGGGAAGACGGTCGCGCCATTTGAAAACGTGAACCTGTATCCGTGGCTGGCGCATATGCTCGGACTTGCGCCGGCAAAGAACGATGGCAGCCTGAACATATTGGCCGGCACGCTGCGTGATGGCGGTAACGAGCCGGGCGACGATAGCGACAAATAGAGTGAATCTGGAAGGCGGGAACGAATGAGTGTGGTGCTTGGAATCGATGGCGGCGGTACACATACGCGAGCCTCCATTGTTGATGGCGACAAGCTTCTGGGCCACGGCATGAGCGGCTCCATCAAGCGGCTGCGGGTTGGCGCCGAGGCTGCAGAGGCCAATCTGCGAGAGGTACTGAAGGATGTGTATGCGCAGGCCGAGGTCAAGAGCGTGAAGGCCGCGTGCTGCGGAATCGCCAGTGTTTCCATGCCGGGCATTACCGAATGGGTGACCGCGGTGTTCGACGATTTTGGCGTGGAGAAATCCGAAGTCGTCGGCGATCAGGTGATCGCGCTCGATGCCGCATTCAAGGGCGGCCCCGGAATTCTGCAGATTGCCGGAACGGGATCGAATACGATTGGCCGCGCGCCCGATGGAAGTATTGAAAGCGCGGGTGGGTGGAGTTCGCACCTGGGTGATGAGGGCTCAGGCTACTGGATCGGATTGCATAGCGTTCGTCGTGCGTTGCGCGCCTATGATCGCGGCGAGCCGACGCAGGTACTCAAAAAAGTGGGAGAAATTTGGGGAACGCCCGATCTTGATAAGCTGGTCAATCTCGGCGACGGTACGCCCGGTCCCGACTTTGCCGCGCTGGCTCCGGCCATTTACGAGCTTGCCCAGGCCGGCGACCCGGTTGCGGCTGGCGTGCTTGATCAGGCAGCAGCCGATCTGGTGGATTTTGTTCTGCTGGTGCGCGAGAAGCTGCGCAAGAAGCACAACATCGCGGGCGAAGTTCCAGTGGCGTGGACCGGCGGCGTAGTTGAAAAGATGACGACGGTGCGCGAAGCCTTCTTCAAGGGGCTGCGCGACGCTGCTCCGAACCTGCCCATCCAGGACAAGCCCGCAGTTTCACTCGAAGGAGCAATCTGGCGCGCGCAACGCTTGGCCGATGCTGCCAATTAAGAAACTGAAGTCATTCTGCCATTGATGATCGCCGCCAGTAGGTGGCCTTCATCGTCGAGTATGACGAGATTTGCGGGCTGATCTTCGGCGAGCGAACCAACGCTGCTTTCAAGGCCGATCATCGCGGCTGGATTCGTCGTTAGCAGCGGTAATGCCTCTTCGAGTGGCGCGGCAGTGTACTTCATAAAATTCATTAAGGCGCGATCGAGCGTCAATACGCTGCCGGCCAGAACGCCGCGCGCCGTGGCTCTGCCATCTGCCACCTGCACTGCGAATCCGCCGAGTTGATATTCACCGTCCGGCATGCCAGCAGCACTCATGGCGTCGGTTACCAGGATGCCGCGACGTGGACCCTTGGCGCGGAACCAGAGCCGCACTGTCTCCGGCGCAACGTGAATGCCATCACAGATCAGTTCTGCGTAGAGCGAGTCGGTAGTCAGCACCGTTCCTAGAATTCCCGGCTCGCGATGATCGAGTGCGCGCATCGCATTGAAGGTGTGGGTTGCGTTGACAGCGCCAGCATCAATGGCTTCGCGTGTCTCGGCGGCCGTGGCGTTGGAGTGGCCGAGTGAGATGCGCACGCCGCGCTTTGTCGCATGGTGGATGAGTTCGACGGCTCCCGGCAACTCAGGCGCAATCGTCATCAGGCGCACGGAGCCCTCGGCGGCGTCGAAGATGCGATCGAAGGTGGCGATGTCCGCGGGCAGCATGTGCTCAACCGGCTGCACTCCGCATTTCGCATGTGAGAGAAACGGCCCTTCAAGATGAATACCCACGGGGCGCGCCATTGGACGGACACCGATGTCAAAAAAAGATGGATTGGCAATGAGCTTTGCCAGAGCTGAAACCGCGCGCAGTGTCGCATCGAGCGGAGCGCTAACTGTGGTGGCGAGGTATGCGCCGGTTCCGTGTGTGGCCAGAAAGCCGCCAATGGCGCGCAAAGCCTCCGGCGTTGCCTCCATTACGTCTTGCCCGGCTGCGCCGTGGATGTGCACATCGAAGAATGCGGGAGCGAGGGTTGCGGAAGGGAAGTCGAGGATAACGGCGCGGTCAGCAGATTCCCCGCCGGAGAGCGAGACGATGCGGTCTTCTTCGATCCAGACTGAGGGCCGATCGAGGAACCGTTGGCCGTCCCAGAGTTTCGCCGCGGTCACCAACATAGACATACCCCATTATTGCGGAGAGGTGAGTGGGGGCGTCGAAATCATCGCCAGCTATTGGGAAAGGGCTGAGCATCAATCCGACTATCTGTATTTGCGCAGCACGCCCAAGACGCGGCCTTGAATGGCGACTTGAGAGGCCGGAACGTAGATTGGGTCCATTTCGGCGTTCGAGGGCTGCAGGCGAACCAAGTTGCCTTCGCTGAAAAAGCGCTTCAGGGTGGTTTCTGTTCCATGCACGAGTGCGACTACGATTTCGCCCTGGCGCGCGGTGCGCGTACGTTCAACAAGCACGTAGTCGCCGTTGATGATGTGTTCGTCGCGCATTGACTCGCCGCGCACTTCTAGAGCAAAAACGTCGCGGTTGCCGACTACATCGTGCAGCGAAATGGTCTCAGTGGTTTCCATTGCCTCCACTGGCATGCCAGCGGCAATGCGCCCGGCCAGCGGCAGCTTTACGCTGGAGCGCGTACGCGTCCCCGGCGGCAGCACATCGATGGAGCGGCTGCGATTGTGAACCCGGTCAAGCATCCCCTTTTTTTCGAGGTTGGTGATGTGCTTGTGCACGGTGGCAAGGCTCTTCAGCCCCATCCCGCGCGCAATCTCCTCGAAAGACGGAGAGTAGCCATTGCGCGACACGAATGACTCCAGAAAGTCGATCACTTCTTTTTGCCTGCGGGTGACGGCCATGGGCGCAATTATAGCGAAGAATGGGCGAAGATTGCGCTATTTATTTTTGCCCCGGTGCAAGCAGCCGGCATCAAGTTAGACAACATCAGAGCTGGCGAGCACTGATGTTGAGCCTTTGCGGCGACAACTGTGGCCCTGCCTTGTCCGCTTTACCGGATAAGTCACACGACAAAAATCCTTTGCGATTACGTCTAATTGACAGTCCGTGCCGTGCCAATCCATTGTCTGAAATCAGCAGGAGATGCCATGAAGGTTCGCGGAAGAACTGTTCTCCCGTTGATCTTCGCCGGAGCCCTCATTACCGCGGTCTGCGCACAGCGGGCCTTCCGGCAATATCCGTCGGTGGAATATGGCGTATCGGTTCCGTTGCCGCCCGATTGGAATCAGCCTGCGGAGTGGACGTTCGCGCGGCTGATGTTTCCACCCGGCCCCCTGGACGGTTACGCCGGCCGATTTGACGGGCCGTGGCAGGAAGGGCTTTCGCTGTGGACGCAGGATTATCCGCGGGCGGACCGCGCGCTTGCCAATGCGGTGCGGCGCCTTACCCGTGTAGAGGCTCGCTCAGTAGAGCAACCTGTAAGCCTGGATGACGGCGACGAAATTTACAACTGGCCGTGGCTCTATGCCGTGCAGGTGGGTGAATGGGGACTCACCCAGCAAGAAGCAAAAAAGCTGCGCGACTACCTGTTGCGCGGCGGCTTTTTTATGGCTGATGACTGCCACGGAAGCGCGGAGCAGGCCTACTTTGAAAAGACTATGAAGATGGTATTTCCTGATCGCGAGCTGGTGGATATTCCGAACAACGACCCGATCTTTCACACCTTCTTCGATCTTGATGACCGTTTTCAAATTCCCGGCGCAGAACACCTGAGCACCGGACATAAGAAGGATGGGTATGTAGCCCGCTGGAAGGGAATTTATGACGACAAAGGCCGCATCATGGTGGCGTTCTCACTGAACTCCGACATTGGCGATTCCTGGGAATTTCTTGACGACCCGCGTTACCCGGCCAAGTTTTCAGTGCTTGGCACCAGGATCGGCGTCAACTATGTACTTTATGCAATGACGCATTGACCGCGCGAGAAGTTTCCTGATTCAAAGGGCAGGTCCGGCCTGCTTGAAAGTGCGAGGTACTGACGGAATTTTTTCTTAGTCAATCGCTTTACGAGCGAGAGCGCCTTGGCTTATCTTGGCTGCTATGAAATCAGGACATGAGCAATTGTTCTCTAATCGGGATGAGTCAACGAATGATTTAACCAGCCAACCCATCGACCGCCGGCGCTTTATACAGTATGCGGCAGGTGCAGGAGCCATGATGGGTCTCAGCGGAAGCGTGCTGGGACACGCGCAGGAAGCGGCGGCGAACAGTACCGCATCGAACGATACGCTTCTGCCTGATGGCACCAGCTATGTCCCGTGGGAACAGCCGCTCAAGTTCACGAAGACTTATTACGTCGACATCAACGACGCCAAGGCGGACGACAAAGGACCGGGGACGAGCGCGCGGCCCTTCCGCACCATTAACAAGGCTGCGCAGGTTTTGCAGCCTGGCGAGCGCGTGGTCATCGCATCCGGCACCTACCGCGAGTGTGTTCGCCCGGTGCGCGGCGGCACAGGGCCATCGCAGATGATCAGCTATGAGGCCGCTCCCGGCGCAAAGGTGTTTATCAAAGGTTCTGAAGTCCTCAAGGACGGCTGGCAGCAGGAATCCATTCCAGTTGGTTTTCGTATGCCGGGCGGAGCAGCGGGTCAACCTCCCCTGCCGCAGGTGACCACATGGCGTTACGACTTCAAAGGCGAGATGTTCCCCGATGCCTACAATCCCTTCGCTCTGCCCAGCATCATGGGTCAATGGGAATGGCTCGACACGAAAGTGGTTGACCTGGGGCCTTATTTCCGCCGTCGCGGACTGGCGTTTGTTGATGGCAAACCCCTCGAGCCCGTGGAGCAGCTTCGCGAACTGGCTACGCCGAAACTTCAACCCTTTCCCGATTTCACCGTTCCAGCTACGCCCCAAAACGGCCTGCCGGCCCGCCGTCGTGGCGGACCCATCATGCAGGAAGTCGGCGGCTCCCCCGAGGCCCGCTTCTGGGTGGCAGACTCGGGAACCGCGATTCACGTCCGCCTTGCTTCGGGAACTCCCGCAGACCACCTTATTGAAGTCACCACCCGTCAACACGCCTTCATTCCCGCGCAACCGGGGACAGGTTTCATCCGGCTCAAGGGAATCACCTTCTCGCACGCCGGCAACGCTTACCCCTTTCCCCAGTATGGAATGGTTTCATTTGCTGGCGGCGATCACTGGATCCTTGAAGACAACACCTTCGAGTGGGCCAACGGCGTCGGCGTCGACATCGGCTCTGACGGCGATAGCGGTTTCATCCGCACGGCCGGCACGTCCCAGGTCCTCCGCCGCAATACCTTCCGCTACTGCGGCGTCGAAGGCATTGGCGGCATGGGTACAACCAACACGCTCATTGAAGACAACCTGATCGAATGGTGCGGCTGGGCCGACGCCGAGCGCGGCTGGGAAGCTGCCGGCGCCAAGTTCCACCGGGCCCACAACATGCTCTTCCGCCGCAATGTCATCCGCCATATCCGCCACGGCAACGCCGTCTGGTTCGACAGCGGCGATGTCAATTGCAGGCTCACCTCCAACATCTTCGCCGACATCGTTACCGTGGGCGCTGCCGTGCACATGGAAATGAATCCTGAACTGAACCAGATTGACAACAACATCATCTGGGATGTGCGCAACGCCGAGCCCGGCACTCCTGGCCAGCGCGGATGCGCGGGATCGGGTATTTTCATCAACGCCAGTGATCGAATGATCATTGTGCAAAACCTGATTGGACGCTGCGACAACTCGGGGATTTGGGCAATCACGCGTCCTGATCGCGCCCGCAGCGGAACCGCGTCTGAGAACAAACTCTACAACAACATCTTTGCCAAATGCGGAAAGTCGGCCATCGTGTTTCTCAACCCGAAGAATGAGGCCGACGGCAATCTCTATGTCTCCTTGCCGAATGATTTTCAGGGCTTGTTTAATGGCGACTCGAAGCAATACATGGACATGGCTGCGTGGCGCGAACATGGCTGGGACAAGAATTCAGCGACGTGCGATGCGCAGATCGATTTCAATCCCGACACTCTGGAGTTGACGATCAGCAGCAGCCAGCCAATTCCGAAGGTGAACGCTTACAAGCAAATCGGCAACGACATGTTAGGCAAGGCCGCAGGAGCGACCAGGGCTCCCGGCCCGCTAGCCGATCCAGACGCGAAACGCACCTGGAAAGTTGACCCGCGCTCGGCCTAACAAAAGAATTCAAGGTCAGGCAGAGCGTGAAGATCAGAAGGCCCACCATGGCGCGGTCGGCGCGCCGGTGGGCACGCTCTGGCCGTCGTTGGCTGTGTCTCAATGCGTTGGTTGAGGCGTCGTTTAATGCCCGTGAGGAAATCTGCCAAAGAATCGAGTTCTTCGCTGGGAAGGGAAGACGGGCAACAACTATGCCGTCGGTGGGGAGCCGAAAGCGTCATGGCGGGTTAGATGTGACTTTTAAGGTATTAGTGCACAGCAGTGAACTTTGTGAGTTGCGACGACCGACTCGTGCATCCAAGCTCAGACAGGGAATTTTCGTTGCCCAGAGAACTATTCTCGGCGAGACTGTAGAAAGACGGAGGGTGCTCAGTGGCGATCTCCCGTTTCAGCCAACCTGCCGGTGTAAGACAGCCGCGCGGCATTCTTGCCGGTCGCGCTGCGCTCAAGAAGCGAATTGACAACACGTTCCTGATCGGCTTTCCCCTCGTAGGTTCCGTGGCCGGAATTTTCTGGTTTAGCGTCCACCCCATTCATGTAGTGGAGGTGGTCACATTCATCGTCGGCTACTTTGTCGTAGGGATGGGAACCGGAGTAGGATTCCACCGCTATTTCTCACACAAGAGTTTTGAGACCGCCCCCTGGGTTGCTTATCTGCTGGGCGCTGCCGGCTCCATGTCTTTTCAGAGTTCACTTCTCACCTGGGTAACGGATCATCGTCGCCACCATGCCCACACCGACAACTGCGGCGACAACCACAGTCCCTTTGTCGACGGCCACTGCGACCACGAGTCATCGCTCAGAGGTCTCTTCCACGCCCACATTGGATGGATGTTTGACGACACAATCACCGACTTCAACATCTACGGCCGCGATCTGGCACGCGATCCGGTTATCCAGTTCTATGCCCGCACGCACTATGTCTGGCCTGTTATTTCGGTCGCAGTTCCATGGCTTGCCGGCTATATCTTTGGCGGGCTAACCGATGCTTGGGGCTGCTTTTTTGCGGCCTGCCTGCGAACCGTGCTCTTCCAGAATTCTGTGTGGGCGGTCAACTCTCTTGGCCATACTTTTGGCTATGAGAACTACAACATGAGGAACAACAGCAAGAACAACCGGATTCTGGCGACGCTGACGTTCGGCGACGGATACCACAACAATCATCATCGGTTTCCACGCTCCGCATTTCACGGATTGTTCAAGTATGAGATTGACCTGAACGGCATCATTATTCTGGGTCTCAGGAAAGTCGGCCTCGCCCGCAACATCATCTTTGCCGACGGCTACCTTGGCGACAGGGCCCCGGTTCTTTCCGCAGACACGCTCACTGAACAAAACTCCGAGCCGGCTACTGACTCCATCGCCAGAAGCGCGTAGGCCATGCGACGATGGGCCGTTGATGTGGCGATCTGAGAAGGCGTTCTCTGAAGGATGTTCTGTGGCCGGAGTGGTGACAGAATACTCATCGATGCGGACAACCCGGCCAGCAGCACGGCCGCCGCATCCCCTCTCTGAGTTCCGAGCACACCCTTTCGACATGCTGACGTCTTGTCTCTTCCTTCTTTACGGAAATAGTCCAGCAGATCCACTCGTTGCGCGCGAGGGGCGTGATGTCTTCCCAGGCCGCCAGCGCCTTTGCATCTGAGGCGAGCGCCTTTCTGAGATCAGCCGGCAGGTCATGCACAGCTCCCGAGGAAATTCGGACGCCTGGCATAGGATTCTCCCGCAGGTAAAGGATCAGGCATCCGGTGCGAGAGCACAACTGAATTCCTCAGTGCACATCAAACCACGTACATCAATCCACGATCATCAATCCACACCAACCCAAGGCAAGCAGCGCATTCCGCAACCGCTCTACAATGGTCTAGCTATGATTCTTGAGACTTTTCCAGTCGGTCCTTTGCAGTGCAACTGCACCATTCTGGGCGATGAGCAGGCCCGCGAAGCGATCGTTATCGACCCCGGCGACGACGTCAGCCGCATTCACAAGCGGCTTATGGAACAAGGTCTGACCCTCAAGCAGATCCTTGTTACCCATGCTCATATCGACCACATTGGCGGAGCGCTAAAGCTTAAGCGGCTAACCGGCGCGCCCATTTACCTGAACGAGAATGACCTGCCGCAACTGGAAATGATGGCAGCTCAGGCGGCCTGGATCGGCGTTGGCACACCGGAAACCGCTCCACCTGACGGTTCGCTGGTGGATGGGCAAACAGTTGGGCTGGAGCATTACTCCGCCAAAGTACTGCACACGCCGGGACACACCCAGGGATCCATCTGCCTGCATTTCGTTCTGCTGAACCTGCTGATTGCCGGGGACACGCTCTTTGCCGGCAGCATCGGGCGCACCGATCTGCCTGGCGGCGACTACGGCCAGATTATGGATTCAATTCAGTCCCGGCTGCTGATTTTGCCGGACGAGACCACGGTCATTCCGGGACACGGACCGCAAACGTCAATTGGACGGGAGCGGCAGAGCAATCCATTCCTTACCGAAATGTGACGGCTGTCTTTCGACATTCATTTGATCAAATTGAGCAACATGCGGGCAAGACTTAATGTGAAACTTGATGCCACTAGCGCGTCATGTTACTACCCTGATCCGTTCGAAAATAATCAACAAGCGCGGTTACTCCCGTGGAAAACTCTGTCGCCGGAGCCAGCAGACTTACCACCAGCCAACCTGAGTTGGGCATGCCGAAAAAGTAGCCAGGGTGGACCCAGACGTTGCGGTCGAGCAGAGCGAGCACCGTCTTTTCATCTGGCGCGAGCGCCGGGATGCGCAGTACTGCGTACCAGCCGCCCTCTACTGGCAGCCGTTGGATAGCGGGTACCTGGGCCAGTTGACGGTCGAGCTCGGCGAGGTTCACAGTGACTCGTTCGACTACTTGCTGCTGAATCTCACCGCGTTTGGCCAACCACTCCGGAAGGGCGCACTGGACCGGTGCGTTCATCGAAAGGAAGGTATCGGCGATAACCTCAAGCCGGTCGAGCGCCTGTTCCCGGTCCGGGCCGGTGGCGGCAATCCAGGCAGCCTTCATCTGCGGCAGACCGGCGATCTTGCTGAGGCCGCTGACCACGAAGACCGGTACCCCCTCAAGCCCAGCGGCAAAGCTGCGCCCTGACCTCGAAACTTCATAGTCCAGAAAGACTTCGTCGACGATCAGCGACAAGTCGAATTCGCGGCAGATCTGGCCGAGCTGTTCCGCCTCCCAAGGCTTGGTAAAGTGCCCGGTGGGATTATTGGGATGGACCAGTACGATGGCGCGGGTGGCAGGCGTGATTGATTGGCGCAATCCTTCGGGCTCAATCTGCCAGCCCTGATCGTAGACAAGCGACACCGGCCTGATGCGGACATCGTCGAGCACGGCCAGAAAATCGAACAGCGGATAGCTTGGCTGCGGAACAAGAATTTCGGCGCCGGGATCGCATAGCAGTCGGAACAGGAAGCTGTATGCCTCGCTGGTGCTCGTAGTCAGGATCACCTGAGCTGGATCAAGAGCGACTCCGTGATCGTCGTAGTACCGGCACACGGCTTGTCGAGCAGCTAGACTGCCTCTGGGCTGCGGATCGTAGTCGAGCGCTTTTGTGTCGGCGAGCGCGATTAGCCATGCAGGGTCGTAGTTGAAGCCGCAGCGAGTGGGGTTTGAGGCCGTGAGATCGGCGACGGGCAGGCCGGCCTGCAAACGCAACCGATGTGCACGCGCAAGTTCACTTTCTTCCGTGTTCCAATTCGTCCTTTGTGAAAAGCGCATCGGTCCTGATCCAAATCGAATAACAGCGTGCATCCCGTCATGCGCAAATGCGCCTGGGACCGTCGTGCACAATAAGCAGAGGCGTCTTTTTAACGATACACGTCGGTTCATGAGGAGAGCTATTGGGTCTGCGCGCGGTTGTTTTCGATTATGGAATGGTGTTGACCGGTCCGCCGGAACCAAAAGCCTATTCCGAACTATTGAGAATTACAGGGCTCACGTCAGAACGGCTTGACCACTTCTATTGGGCCGATCGCCACGCCTTCGACGAAGGCAAATTGAGCGGTCTCGGTTTTTGGCGAAAGGTAACGGTTGATGCAGGACTGGCGCTCGACGACCAAGCCATTGTGGAGTTGAGCCTGTGGGACGCGCGCATGTGGACCACCCAGAATGACGCCATGCTGGCTTGGCAGCAGCTGCTCAAGCAGCGCGGGATATTGACAGCGATTCTGTCAAACATCGGCGACACCGTGCTTGCCAATATGCGGCGCGAACTCGCCTGGTTGAACCGCTTCGATGTGCATGTATGGAGCTATCAGTTGCGCATGGCCAAACCAGACGCAGCCATCTATCGGCATACTTTGAAGCAACTCGGTACACGGCCTGACGAAACGCTGTTCCTCGACGATAAGCAGGTAAACATTGACGCCGCAAACGCGCTTGGGATCAAGGGCATGCTATTCACGAATGTTGAGCAGTTGCGCGCCGATCTGGTCGCGCAAGGGATGAGCACGAAATTGCCATTGCCGTGAAGACAGCGTTTAGCCATTAGCTTCTAGCTCTTAGCCGCGTCCGCTACCTGTTTGTCACAGTTTCACAGAAACTGTGAAGACGGCCACCCTGTGACGGTAACAGACTGGCGTTCAGTGCTTTGGAAGCATTTCACAGTTTCACAGGCCACCTTTGAACGCTCAAAGTATGTTGCCGGTTGGCGAGCGCGCCGCAGTATGGCGCTGGAATCTACGGCGCGGGGAGAACTCGAAGTCAACCGGCGACTGCGGTAATGCGGATCCTGCCCTAGTGACATTGCGCAACAGGGACTGATTATCTTCTGCAACCGGGCAGGCGGGCAACGGCTGGTGGATGTTGAACGTTTCCCAGGTCTAAGAAGCGAGACCTGGAGCACCCGAAGATTTGTGGATGGCAGATACGGGCCAACCGTCTCTACGATGCCATTCCCAGCCCGACTAAATTTGCAGCGGCGATGATGACCAGGATGCCGGCCCAGAGCAGACGAATGGGTCGTGGCGCTACGCCTTTCCACTCACCGAGCGCAAGGCCCACCAGGCCACCGCAAAGAACGTAGATACTCATGTGCAGCATCCAGTTCACGTAGGAGAGGCGGACTGGTATGTTGGCTTCTCCCCACGCATAAAAGAAGAACTGCAGATACCACATGATGCCGCCACAGGCAGCCAGAGCGGCATTGGCTAACAGCACCGAGCCGGGATGGTTGAGGTCTGCGCGCAGTGAAAGCCGCTTGAGAGCGGCGAGACGCACAAAGCAGTAGGTGAGGTTGACGATGGCTCCGCCGCCCATGATGAGCACGTAAGTTGGGAGACGGGCATAAAGCGGAGACACGCCGACGGAAAGCGCCGCATCGCGAATAGGGGTTGCTGCGTCGAGACCGAACGAAAAGCCGGACGAGAAAATTCCGCACATCACAGCCAGCGCAAGGCCGAGCATTACGTTGAATTCCTTTAGCTCTGCGCCGAGCTGGACTTCCTTCTGATGGCCCGCGTAAGAAACAATTGCCACGCCGATGAGAGCGACCACGATTCCGGCCATGGTAAGCAGGCCGCTGCGCGTGTGGACGAGCATGGCTGCCTGGCCATGCATGATGGGCGGCACCAGTGTTCCGACGACGAGCGTGACTCCGATGGCGACGCCGATACCGAGCGACATGCCAAGGTGGCGCATGGTGAGGCCGTAGCTGACATTGCCCACTCCCCACATGGCGCCGAACAGCGCCACTTTCAACATGAGCGAGCTATCGAGCGCGGCGTAGAAGCCATGGAAATCCGGCAGCAGGATAAGGCTTACGCCGATGGGGAGCAGTATCCACGAGAAGAAACCCGCAACGGCCCATGTTGTCTCCCACGACCACTTCTTAACTTTGCCGATGGGCGCGTAAAACGAAGCCGCCATGGCCGCGCCCAGAATGTGCCACCCAATTCCAGCCAGGATTACTGTCGGCATCCGGTCTCCAGTTCTTCAACGTGCGGGCTGAGGTGCCGCAGATGAGAGAAATGAAAGCGTATCGGTTTGGAGAATCGTTTGTACAGGCGCAATTGCTCTCAGACCTAAGGGGCAGTAACGGCCGAACCCCTTTTAGAAGTCCGGAGACTTAATTGAGGTTCTCTTGAGAGATCAGCTCGTTGATAAAGCCGTCAAGCTCTGGGTTGTCAGTGGAATCCGGGGCGAAGGAATTGGGATGAATGTAATGAGGGTTCAGACGAGAAAGCGTCTGATTGACGAAGATTGTGGCGTGCGCTAAAAGGCCATTTCGCATGGCGGAACGTGGAAGTATATCGGCACGGTATTGGCAAATGCCACTTAACTCCGGGTGCTCATTCATAAACTCCTCAAGACGCCACTCGTATTCCAGCAGGCTGGAGAAGTCTTTTTGAGGCCCGAATTCCCAAGTCATGTCGCCGGTGGCCCAGAGGCCCCTGAAGCCTTGTTGCAATGCGTCTTCGAGAGCGGATTGAAGACGGTCGATCATGTGCCGGGCATCAAATTTGTAATCGTCGATCAGGTGCTGCTCTGAAGACAGGACCAGACCGCCACGCGCGACCTCTTGGGCTACATCGACTCCCGAAGCCGCAAGATAGGAGCCCATACCGGCGACCATTGCGGGGCTGTTGAGATAGAGGCAGCGGCAATTCTGTTGAAGCTTTTCGCGCGTAGCGGCGACCAACGCCGGTAGCTGCTGCGACGGAGGGCCCTCGTAGATTAAACAGCGATGTCGAGAAGGGGATTCCATTCGACCTGTATCGATTATAAAAAGCAAGCGGTAACCTGCAAACCCCTTTTTGTGTTAACGCCTCGGGAATCGGGGTTGATGAAAAAAGGTCAGGTGGTTGCCATTACACTCTCAACATGGCATTTCGCCTTCTCGCCGCAACTACCAGCCAGGGCAAACTACGCGATTTTCGAGCCGCGGCCAAAGCCTATTCCATCTTCATTGACCCATTGCCTGCAGTTGAACTTGTTCCAGCCCCTGAAGAAGAGGGTGAAACGTTTGTAGCCAATGCCACAACGAAGGCGGTGTACTACTCGCGCTTTGCTCCGAGCCAACTGATCATCGCAGACGATTCCGGCCTGGAGGTGGACGCGCTGAGTGGCGCACCCGGAGTGCGGTCGGCGCGGTTTGCTGCTGACTCTGGCCTGACTGACTCACCGGATGCAAACGACAACACGGATGTGTGGAACAACATGGTATTGCTGCAGCGGTTGACCACTGTACCGCTTGCGGAACGCACGGCACGCTACCGCTGCGTGCTGGTGACTGCGCTGGACGGCGTTGCCATGCACACGGCCGAAGGAACAGTGGAGGGCCTGATTCTGGAAGCGCCTCGCGGAACAGGCGGATTCGGCTACGATCCACTTTTTTATTTACCGCAACTGGACCGCACCATGGCCGAGATCGATTTGGACACCAAGTTGACGGTCAGCCATCGCGGCAGAGCCATCGAAGCGCTGCTGCCGTTGCTGCTGAAGTGATGCTCCGCACCAGATATTGGGAAAACTGTGGTCTGCGTCTCCTTGACGACAGTGATGTGCGACACGAATAATGCTTGTAACGATCCGCAGAGAATCTTGTCTCTCAATCTGGGAACCGCCTCGATTCGCAGCCCTTAGGAGCTTAAATTTCCATGGCAACCGCTCAATCTTCCACCGCGCACACTGTTCGCCGCGGTGTTCAGCCGCTGCGCGCCGGGCAGGGTACCTCGTTTATCTGGCGCAAACTGCACTCCTTGCTTGGCATCATCCCCATCGGCGCATTTCTGCTGGAGCATCTGCTCTCGAATTTTGAGGCGCTTAAAGGCCCTATCGCTTACGGGGACCAGGTAAAGTTCCTCAATTCATTGCCGTTGGTGCGGGTGCTGGAGTGGATATTTATTTTTATTCCCCTTCTGTATCACGCAGGGTACGGAGTTTACATCTGGCTGCGCGGCAAAGCGAATGTTGTGTATTACCCGTGGGCGGGGAACTGGATGTACGTTGCGCAGCGCTATACGGGACTGATCGCTTTCGCCTACATCATTCAGCACGTACTGCGGCAGCGGTTCATGGGCGTGAGCCTGCCTGAGCATCCTTACGCGGCATTTGCGAAGGTGCAGCATGAGCTTGCGAATCCGTTCATGTTGGCCGTGTACGTGATAGCGATGATTGCGGTGTGCTGGCACTTTGCTTATGGCATTTGGCTGTTCGCGGCCAAGTGGGGCATTACACCGGGCAACACAGCGCGCCGGCGCTTTGGATATGTATGTGCCGCGCTTGGAATTTTGCTGGCGGTGATGGGCATTGCAAGTATCTGGGCATTTGTTGGTGGAATGTATCCCAACGTTGCGGGGATGTAGGTTTGTGCTGTCCCAAACATTTTGCGAGGATCGCGAAATGGATTGGGCACCCGGCAGGGTTGGATTGAAGCTGAGGGCTGTTAGCCGGCAGCTGTTTTGATCGAAAGGACTCGGGTTTATGGCGGCACCCAGAATCATTGTGGTCGGTGGAGGCCTGGCTGGCCTGGCGGCGGTAATCAAGATCGCAGAGGCAGGCGGAACTGTCGATCTGTTTTCGATTGTCCCGGTGAAGCGCTCGCACTCGGTTTGCGCCCAAGGCGGAATTAACGCTGCCAAGAATCTGAAGGGCGAAGGCGATACTACAGCCCAGCACTTTGACGACACGATTTATGGCGGCGACTTCCTAGCCAACCAGACGGTGGTTAAGGCAATGTGCGAGGCCGCGCCGGGCATTATCGATCTTCTTGATCGCATGGGCGTGCCATTCAATCGCACTCCGGAAGGCCTGCTGGATTTTAGGCGCTTTGGCGGAACTCTGTACCACCGCACGGCATTTGCCGGCGCCACCACGGGACAGCAGTTGCTGTATGCGCTCGACGAGCAGGTTCGCCGCTACGAAGCAGAGGGCAAGGTAAAAAAGTACGAGGGCTGGGAGTTTCTCTCTGCGGTGCTTGACTCAAAGGGCCAGGCCCGCGGAATCACAGCTCTGAATTTGCGCACGATGGAGCTTAAGTCTTTCCCATCTGACGCGATCATTCTGGCTACCGGCGGCATCGGCGCTATTTTTGGCAAGAGCACGAACTCGGTTGTTTGCACGGGCTCGGCGCAGTCGGCAATTTTCCAGCAGGGCGCGTATTACGCAAACGGAGAATTCATCCAGGTGCATCCGACGTCGATTCCCGGCGAAGACAAGCTAAGGCTCATGTCCGAGTCGGCCCGTGGCGAGGGGGGACGCGTGTGGGTGCCTCGCAAGGCGGGTGATGCCCGTCCGGTGAAGCAGATTCCCGCGGCGGAGCGCTTTTACTTCCTTGAGGAGTGGTATCCGAAGTACGGCAACTTGGTTCCGCGCGATGTTGCTACACGAGCGATTCACAAGGTTGTGTACGAACTCGGGCTGGGTCTTGAAGGACAGCCGATGGTGTATCTCGACCTGACGCACATTGATCGCGAGACGCTGCACCACAAGCTCGGCGGCATTCTTGAGATCTATGAGAAGTTTGTCGGAGTTGATCCGTGTATTGAACCGATGAAGATTTTCCCCGGTATGCATTACACGATGGGCGGACTCTGGGTGGATTTCAACCAGATGACCAACATCCCGGGCATTTTTGCGGCAGGCGAGTGCGAATACCAGTATCACGGTGCGAATCGTTTAGGCGCGAACTCGCTGGTGAGCTGCATCTATGGCGGTTTTCAAGCAGGACCGAATGCGATGCAATTCGCGAAAAATGCGACGGCGAGCGAAGGCAACGGCTGCCACGAAAAAGAAATCGCGCGGCAGGCGGAGATTAATCAGAAGCTGATGTCGAATCAAGGCGGCGAAAATCCGTTCAGGCTCTGGCGCGAACTTGGCCAGACAATGACCGAGCACGCCACGGTGATTCGCTACAACAAGAACCTGCAACGCGCCGACGAGAAGATTGTTGAATTGATCGACCGCTACAAGAACGTGAATCTGAGCGATCGCAGCCAGTGGGCCAATACCAGCTTTGCGTTTGCACGTCAGCTGAAAAACATGCTGGAGCTTTCGCGGACGGTGGTGCTGGGCGCGATGCTTCGCGACGAGTCGCGTGGCGCGCATTACAAGCCCGATTTTCCAGATCGCAACGACGAGAAGTTTTTGAAGACCACCAAGGCAAGCTATACGGGCGATGTAAGCGGGCCTCGATTCGAGTTTGAAGAAGTGGATACGCAGTACATCAAGCCGCGTCCACGCCGCTACGACGCGGCCAAATAGGTTTCACTTCCCAGGTCTCAAAATCGAGACCTGGGGCACCCGGCGGCCTTTTGGTTGAGAGCAGAGTGAAGACGAGACAGGATCAGGAACATACAAATGGCTAATAAAACGGTTCAATTCGAGATCAAGCGCCAGGCCAGCCCCGAGTCTCCCGCGGTGTGGGAGAGGTTTGAACTGGAGTGGCGACCGGGCATGAACGTTATTTCGTCAATGATGGAAATTGCCGCCAATCCTGTGACCGCAGACGGTAAGCCGACCACGCCGATCACCTATGACTCGAATTGCCTTGAAGAGATTTGCGGTTCGTGCGCAATGCGGATCAATGGCAAGGCGCGGATGGCATGTTCGGCACTGGTGGACAATCTGGAGCAGCCCATCAAGATTGAGCCGCTGTCGAAATTTCCCCTGGTGCGCGATCTGCAAGTGGACCGCTCAGTGCTGTTCGACAACCTGATGGCGGTAAAGGCCTGGGTACCGGTGGACGGAACCTACGACCTTGGTTCGGGACCTCGCGTTTTCCCGCAGCAGCAGGAAGCGAACTATCCATTGTCGAATTGCATTTCCTGCGCGTGCTGCATGGAAGTTTGTCCGCAATTCAATGAGGAAACGGGCTTTGTGGGCGCGGCGACTATTGCGCAGGTCAAGCTGTTCAATAACCATCCGACCGGCAAGGTATTCAAGGAAGACAGGCTGCGTGCGTTGGCCGGCGACGGCGGCATTCAGGAGTGCGGATTCGCGCAGAATTGCGTGGAGGCTTGCCCCAAGCAACTTCCGCTGACCGAGGCCATCAGCGACATCAACCGCGACGTGATGGTGCAGAAGGTAAGCGACTGGCTGCGCGGGTAGAGTGGCGCTATTTCGAGAGCCTCAAAAAAGGCGCGGAGTTAGAGCGCCGTCCGTGCGGAACTCTTAGAATCTTCTCCCCACGCTGAAGCGCAGGGCTAATGGACATTGTGCCTACGACGCGTCCTAAGTGTCGCTGCCGCCATTTCGCAACCCAGAGCACTATTAAGGGGTCGTTTAGTGGGCTTGTGTGCGCCCCAGCACGAATTGCCTGCTTAGCTGGTGGCCGTATTTGATTGCAGGGTCTTCCACGATGCGCTTGCTGAGGAGCGCTAGCCCGCTGGTAATGATCAGGGTGGCCGCGGCGATGGGAATGATGGCCAGTTCGCTCGAGCGGTTGATATGTAGTTTCTGCAACACGAAAGCCATGGCATCTAATACGACAAAGTGAAGGATGTAGACGCTGAAGCTGATTCGGCCCAGGAAGATTGAAAGCGGATGAACTGCGATATGCTTCATCCAACCCTGCAAACCGAAGATCATCAGGACAAAGGCCGCGCCGAGAATAGTGGGGGCCAAAACAGGCGCCACCTCCTTTACTGTTCCAACGTAGAGGCCGGCAGCGAGTAAAAACACAAATCCGATTTGAGACAGCGCCGTCGCGCTCCGGCTGATTGGATTCCCCAGATTCTTTCCATAGAGGAAAAAGAAGATCAATCCAAAGATGATGGTTGGAGCTTCAGCTGGAAACCAGTAGTACAGGTAGGAGTTGTCTTCAACATAGTAAGTCTGGGTGAACGCCTTGCTGACAAGGAGAGTGATGGTTAGCAAGCCAGCGATGCTGAAGAGCAGGACAGCGATTCGCCGGCGTATAGGTAAGATCAACCAGATAAAGGGCACCAGGCCGTAGAAGAACATTTCAACACCGATGGACCAACCGCCGGGCACAACGGTATTGTTGGCCGATGGAATCCAGGTATGCAGGAAGGTCAAATTGGCGAGGATGTTCGGCACACTGATCTGTAAACCCAGGTGGTGGCGAGTAGCAATGTACTTTGCATAATTCTCAACTGGGTAAAAGAGCGCAGCAAGATAGTAGAGGGGAGCGATTCGGAAGAACCGCTTGATGAACCAGGCGAATTGTGATCTCGGCGTCGTTCCGTACTGGCCAATGTGCGACTCGTACGTCATGCTGATGGTAAGTGCGCTGATCAGGAAGAAGAGTTGGACTCCGTACTGGCCTGCAGCGCTTACTTGCCCTGCGAAACCAAAGCTTTTCGCCAGGTGTCCTGAATGCACAAGAACGACGCCAAAGACAGCCCATCCCCGAAGCGCATCGAGCCAGTCAAGACGCCGAGAGGCTCGTGGGGGACTGAGGCTAGAGCTTTCAGGGGCACTCATTGACTCGCATTCTACATGAGGGTCTGCTGTCTGGACTTCAAATGGCCGCAAGCTCAATCGAGATGGAAGACCTCTTCTAACGGTGCCATGTTGTCGTCGGCGCTGCCGGCGGAAAGCAACTCAAAGAAGCTGGTCATCTCAGCCTGCCAGCGCGCATTGACCGGATGCGTCTTCATGCGAGCGACGCATTGCTCGAAGTCGTCGGCTTCAACATAGCCAACCAGCAGGCCGTCGGGACGCAGGAAGAGCGAATAGTTGCGCCAGCCGGTTTCGCGCAGAGCCGCGAGCATTTCAGGCCAAACGCTTGCGTGGCGCACTTTATATTCGTCTACCTTTTCCTGGCGAACTTTTAAAAGAAAACAAACGCGCATTCCCATTGCCTTTCGTGCAGATCGTTCTCCATCTTACGGCACGAGCGAGGTGAACGGAGGCACGTAGGCCATCAGGTAGACAACGATTCCGACCAGGGTTGCAAGCGCGAGACTGTGGAAGAAGACGAAACGCAGAATGCTGCCTTCCTGTCCGTAGGTCTTGGT
>Ga0265314_10000262_pt1 | contig 77107 bp, 77 predicted proteins | sample 4126metaG_FD_203106 | JGI IMG/M metagenome (GOLD analysis project Ga0265314, IMG submission 203106) | Rhizosphere microbial communities from Carex aquatilis grown in University of Washington, Seatle, WA, United States - 4-1-26 metaG | ecosystem: Host-associated > Plants > Roots > Rhizosphere >...
TTTGAATTCCTTGCTGAATCGCACTCGCTTGCGCTCGGGATTCTGCCTGACCTTGCTAGTAACCATTTGACACCTCCGTTCACATTGTCTACCTTCAAATGTGTCCGGAAAAGCCGGGTTAGCTCAGTCTGTCCCCTATTATTTGTAGTGAAAAATCGAATAAATTTATTGAAAAGTTGGCGATTCACCATAAGATGACTCAGGGAATGTTTTTTGATTCCCGATATAGATACGTAAATCTCTCGTCGGTCTGAAGTTATTCAGGTGTACTTCGTAGATGTTATTTCGTTTCTTAGTAAGCGGAAAAGGAAAGCAGAGTGCCACAACTTCATTAGGGGAATCTGTATGTATTCTCATTGTAAAGTCACGAATGGGGTATCGCAAACTATTTTTTCGACATTTGACGATGCTTTCGAGCAATCAAAGCTTGCTGCTTGTGCTGTTGTTTGTATTGCTAACACAGCTAGAACAAACCACTTGATTCGTTTCATGCAGCCCCTTTTTCAGTGCTGAAACTTAAAATTGGAGGACACCAGCAAGTGTCCGGTTTTGGCCGACTTGCGACCGTTTGCCTCCGCTAACACGAACGTCCGCAGCACACCGGAAGCTGCCTCTCGAATTTCATTCATACATCTGACCAGCCCCTTTGAATGTTGTCGAAAGCTACCATTAATGATGGTTGCTGACCATATGCCAAACGGCCTAGTACTCCAGCTACCACTTCACCTCACTTGCTTCAAACCTCAATATCCACAACAATCCGTATCGGCAGTAAAACCAATATACCAAAAAGGAGAAACAAGTATGAACCGTCAAGAACTCATCGATGCACTAGCAACCAAGACAGGTAACAGCAAAGCAGACGCAGGCCGCAACATCGCTGCACTCATTGAAATCGTTACCGCTACTCTCAAGAAAGGTGACAACGTCCAGCTGGTTGGATTTGGCACATTCGAAGTTCGCAAACGCGCTGCTCGTACTGGTCGTAATCCGGCAACAGGCGCAGTGCTCAAGATAAAAGCATCCAAGGCTCCCGCTTTTAAGGCTGGTGCTGCGCTTAAGGCTGCAGTTAACGGCCCCAAGAAGTAATCAAAGTACTGAGACCGGCTTAACAAGCCGGTCTCCTTATGATCCCAATCCCTCAATATCTCAAAACCAAAGGCGAAGGTCTCCACACACCATTGGTGTCGGAGTTGAATTGTTCCTGAAAGCGCTTGGTACATCGCATTCAATCTTCAAACTCAAAGGGATCGGGATGCACTGACCCGCATTTGTTATTAGTTCGGTATATTGACGCGAACGCAGCCGACAGATAGGGTGTCAACAAACCTGAAGAACTTCAACCGCGACAATAATTCCGGACTGTAATCATGTTCATCATCCCGGTCGGTGACAGAGTAAATTGGAAGCGGCCTCCTGTCGTGACCTTGTTGCTCATCCTTGTGAATTGCTTCGTGTTCTTTTTCATTCAGAGCGCGGATGAGCGCAACGATCAGAAGGCGACGCAATATTACTTCTCTTCCGGCTTGCCGAATATGGAGCTGCCGCGCTTCGCCAAGCATCTGGAGGATATCGGCGAGAATGCGAAGTTGCGGCAATTCAACGAAATGCTCGGGAAGAAGGATGGCGATGTGTTGCCATTCATGGAAGATGACTCGAAGTTCATGCGCGAGCTGCATGCCGGGAACATCATCACTCGCCAGGATGCCGAGTATCCCTTCTGGTCTGCCCAGCGGACGGAATACGAATCCAAACGCTCTTTTACCAGCCGCTATGTGTACCAGGTCGACGAACGTGATCCGGTCAAGGCATTCGTGTCGGCATTCATGCATGGCGGCTTCGACCATTTGTTCGGCAACATGCTGGTTCTGTTCCTGGTCGGTTTTCTGGTTGAGTCGGTGATCGGCAAAGCGCTATACGCGCTCGCCTATTTTGTCGCTATTTTCGGATCTGTTGTGATGTACAGTCTGACTTCGCCGGGCACCAGTTGTCTGGGTGCATCCGGGGCAATCGCGGGCGTGATGGGTTTGTACACGGTCATCTTCGGTTTCAGAAAGATCGATTTCTTCTATTCCCTTGGTTTCTATTTCGACTATATCAAGGCGCCTGCCATTGCGCTGTTGCCGCTTTGGCTGGGTAATGAGCTTTATCAATTCCTCACCGAGCAGGGCGCGCACATCGGATATATGGCGCACTTCGGCGGGTTGGTCAGTGGTGCCGTGATGGGGGCGCTGTATCGCTGGAAGCGGCCGGCGCAGATCGAAGACCATCATCAGGAAGCCGAAAGCAAAGAGATGGACAGCAAGGCGTTCCAGCGCGGCATGGGCTATCTGGGCGAAATGGAATTCCAGAAAGCACTCGATGTGTTCAAAGCGCTGGAAGAGCAACATCCGAACGACGCCAATCTCACGCGTCTCGTTTTTCGCGCTGCGAAAGCCAATCCCTCCAGCGAGGATTTTCATCGCTCTGCACTGAAGCTGCTGGCATCGACTGCAATGGACACCGCCACATCCAATCACATGCATGCCGTGTTTCAGGATTATCTGAACAGCGCCAAGCCATCACCCCGGCTGGGACATGACCTCATCGCAAGATTGGCAAAACGTTTTGCGGGCAGCAACCATTGCGAGGATGCGGAAAAACTGGCGGGCCTGCTGCAGCGCATGGCTCCGCAGCATGCCGCACTGCCCGGCGTGATGCTGGCACTGGCACGCGGACATTATCGCGAGCAGCGCAAAGACAAATTCGAGGCTACTGTTCAGGCATTGATCAACAAATACCCGCAGTCGGCGGAAGCGGAAGCCGCCGCAGGCATGTTGCGCGTCGCTTAACTCATGGCCGCGACTTTGTTGAGGACTTCCTGATATTGGCGCGCATCTTTGGCCAGCGCGTGATCGGGGAACTTGGCCTGTATCGCCTGCAATATCTGTAGCGCCTCCTTATCCATCCGGTAGTGCTCGCTGAGTATCTGCGCCGAGAGCAGATACACTGCCGGAATATGCGGATGGCCGGGATAGCGCCGGTCAAAACGGCGCATCAGATCGAGTGCAAGCTTGGAGCGCTTCCCCATGCGCGCCGCATTGGCGAGGTCTTGTACCTGATAGGAGTCCTGCAGTTGGAATTCCGGATCGGCCTTCAGGCACTGCTCGCTCAGATCCAGCGCCTGAAACAGACGTTTCTCATTCACCAATTTGACGATGAATTCGCGCGCGTGGTGCAGCGCCTCAGTTTTCTTGCCCGCTGCCACCAGCAATTTCTGATAACGCTCATGCAGATCGTTATTTTCCCAACGGGTGCGCAACTCGTTTCGCAACAGTTCGATCGCCTCATCCTGCTGGCCGTTGGCGATCAGGGTACCGAGTCTGGATAACACCGGGTCGGCTTTCTTGCCGGGTGAAAGCCTGGCTTCAGCCTCCTCGAAATCGACTGCCGCTTCAACACCAAGTGCCTCGTGATACTGGTAGATCGCGTATCCCATCATGTGATAAATGATGAGCGTGAAATAGAAATCGACAAAGTTCAACAGTGGCAAGGCCAGCCACGAATCCATATGCTCATATAAAAAATCCTTCAGCCATTCGCTGCTGGTGAGCAGACTGAACAGGAACGCGCACAGCGCCAAATAGGGGGAGCCGATGGTTTTGATGTAGAACAGTATCTGTGCCGGATTGAGTGCCTGGCCGAAACTGCGGCTCACCGCGATGATCATGATCCCCGCCGGAAGCACGATGTCGACGAGCAGCGAACCTACACCGTAACCGATCTCGCCGAACAGGTAGGTGAACAAACCCAGCACCAGGCCCAGAATCGCGAACAGACCATACTGTCGCATGACCTGCGCCGTGTCTCCCGCCTCCTTGTCCTGCATTCCTCCCGGTTCGTCGAACCTGCCGCCGGAGGTGCGCTCCATCACCACGAACGCATACTTCAGAAACACGATCCAGAGAATGTAATTCAGCAGTTCGCCAAAGATGCCCGGGAGGATCATGGCCAAGCCGCCCATTATTGAATAGCCGACGATGCGCAACATCGAACCCACTTGCATGGGGTAGGAAAAGAAACTGGGTAGCCTGCGCCAGAATGGCGTAAAAGTCGGAGCGGACTCAGCCGAGAAACGATCTTGGTTTGCCATGAATGTGCGCCAGTTTGAACGAGGCGTTGATGCTATCAGAAATGATTTCCTGAGCTTCCAGCTCATGTATCTAGGCCGTTTGGCATATTGTGCTCTGTGATTCTTTGGAGTAGCTCAAATTTGGAAGTGACAGCAGCTTGATGCATCGATGGCTTGGATCGGACGAGACACTCGCAACCAAAAACAAAAGGCTCCCGCAGGAGCCTTTTGTTTGCAGAACTGAAAAACGCTTACAGTTCTTTGGCGTGATCAGCCAGATATTTCGCTACACCTGCAGTGGAAGCATTCATGCCGGCCTTGCCCTTGTTCCAACCTGCCGGGCAGACTTCTCCGTGCTCTTCGGTGAATTGCAGCGCGTCGACCATGCGCAGCATCTCGTCGATGTTACGGCCCAGCGGCAGGTCGTTCACCACCTGGTGGCGCACCACGCCGGCGCGGTCGATGAGGAAGGAACCGCGATAGGCGACGCCACCTTCGGCTTCGACATCGTAGGCCTTGCAGATCTCGTGCTTGATGTCGGCGACCAGGGTGTAACGCACTTGGCCGATGCCGCCCTTGTTGACTTCTGTGTTCTTCCAGGCGAGGTGGGTGAAGTGGGAGTCGATGGAGACACCGATGACTTCGACGTTGCGCTTCTTGAATTCATCCAGACGGTGATCGAAAGCGATGATCTCGGACGGACATACGAAGGTGAAGTCGAGCGGGTAGAAATACACCACGGCGTATTTACCGTTGATGGCTTTTTTCAGGTTGAAGGTTTCGTTGATCTCGTTGTTGCCCATGACGGCGACAGCGTTGAAATCGGGGGCTTGTTTACCTACGAGTACGGCCATGTTGTTCTCCTTGGGATGGGGTGATACTTGGTTGACTGAAATGCTTGGGTATGGAATTTACCAGATACGTCGAGAGTGTCAACAGTATGCCGGTTAATTTTCTTTGACAGTGTCGTTCCACTCGAACTGGATGCGGTGCAACTGGGCATAGACGCCGCCTTTCGCCAGCAATTCGGCATGACTGCCGACTTCGACGATGCGGCCTTTTTGCAACACGACGATGCGGTCCGCCTTTTCTATGGTGGAAAGACGGTGCGCGATGACGAGGGTGGTGCGCCCCTGCATCAGGGTCTCCAGTGCGGCTTGCACATGGCGTTCGGATTCGCTGTCGAGCGCGGAGGTGGCTTCGTCGAGGATGAGGATGGGCGCGTTCTTGAGGATGGCGCGCGCGATGGCGATGCGCTGGCGCTGCCCGCCGGAGAGGCGCACGCCTTTTTCTCCGACCAGGGTGTTCAAGCCTTCCGGTTGTTCGCGGATGAATTCCATGGCGTGCGCCGCAGTGGCTGCGGCGATGATCTCGGCTTCCGGCACTTCGCGCATCTGGCCGTAGGCGATGTTGGCAGCGATGGAGTCGTTGAACAGGACGACTTCCTGGCTCACAAGGGCGATGTTGGTGCGCAGGCTGGCCAGTGAAAGTTGGTGGATGTCATGCCCGTCCAGGGTGACGCGTCCGCCCGTCGGCGTGTAGAAGCGCGGCACGAGGTTGGCCAGTGTGCTCTTGCCGCTGCCGGATGCGCCTACCAGCGCCACCGTCTGTCCGGCCGGGATGTCGAGGCAGATGTCCTGCAAGGCAGGGCGGCCGTCTGCGCTGTATGCAAAGTCCAGATGCTCGAACGCGACATGCCCGGCGGCACGCCCGATGTGGGTCTTGCCGTCATCCACTTCGCCCGGCGTATCCAGCAACTCGAAGATGCTCTCTGCCGCCGCCAGTCCGCGCTGTGTGAATTCGCTCACGCTGGTGAGACGTTTCAACGGCGCGGTCAGCATCAGCATGGCGGTGACGAACGAAAGGAAACCGCCCACGGTGGTGGCATCGCTCTTGGCTTGCACGGTGGCGAGATAGACGATGACTGACAACGCGATCGCGGCAACCATCTGCACGATGGGCACGTTGGCCGCTGCGGCAGAGGCCTGTTTCATGGCATAGCGGCGCACCCAGTTGGTCTCGGCGTTGAAGCGGTCATTCTCGTATTTTTGCCCGCCAAACAGTTTGACGACCTTGTGTGCGGTGACGCTTTCCTCGATCACTTGCGTGATGCTGCCCATGGCGCGCTGCGATTCGCGGCTGGATTCGCGCAAACGCATATTGATGGTGCGGATGACCACGGCCACGATGGGCGCGATGGTGAGCGACAGCAGGGTGAGTTTCCAGTCCAGATAGAACAGCCAGCCGAGCAGCCCCATGATGATGATGGAGTCGCGCACGGTGATGGTGACGACACTGGTGGCCGCCGCTGTGACTTGTGTCACATCAAAGGTGAGCTTGGAGATCAACGAGCCAGTCGCGTGGTCGTCGTAAAAACCGGTGGGCAGCGCCAGCAGCTTGGCGAACATCTGCGCGCGCAGGTCCATCACCAGTTTGTTGCCCACCCAGCTGATGGCGTAGGTGCCGATGAAACCGGCCACGCCGCGCACGAAGAAGATGACGAGGATGAGCACCGGCGCCCAGCGGATGATGGTGTCGTCCTTGTTGACGAAAGTGCCGTCGACGAAAGGTTTGAGCAAGGCTGGCAGCATCGCTTCGGTGGCCGCCGTGAGCGCCATGCACACGATGGAGACGGCGAACACGCGCCAGTAACGACGCACGTAAGTGAGCAGACGCAGGTAAAGCTGGGTCGATGTCATCGGAGTGATACGCTCGCCTCGTGCGTCACTTGGGGCTTTGGATCAAACGGCCTTGGAAAGGTGTCGTCCCTTGCCCGTGAGAATGGCATATGCCATCTGTATGATGACGGCGCAGCCGATGTAGATCACAGCCACTTCGACATAGGAGCCATAGTACTGCGCCACGCGGGAGGTGAATTCCATGACGCTCATGCTGCCGAAATAGCCGGCCAGCAGATAGAAGCTCACATTGGCGATGATGAAGGCGATGCTGCCCGCAGCGACCGAGGTGGCCAGCAAGCCGACCATGCCTTTGCCGGACAGGTCATGGCGCGGGGCATACCAACGGCCGACGAACCACAGGGCCGCGTAAGCGAATACGAGGAAGCCGTAAGCGGAGGTCACGCACCAGGAGCTGATGCCCTGGAAGTCGATGGCGTAGAGGTCGACCAGCGCCGCTTCGACCAGCAGCAGGGCCAGCATCGCCAGCGCACCGCGTACACGACCGAGGAACAGGCCGCCCAGGAAGAACACGGCGTAGGAAGCATCGGGCAAGGCCACCGACGAACCGAAGTGGTCATAACGCGTCATTGCCATCAGCGCGATCAACGCTGCCAATATCCATGTCGTTTTGTTCTGCAAGATTTTCATGTCATCTCCTTGTGTGTTCGCGCCAATGCTGAATTCGCGCGAACTTTAACAGAAAAGGCAGGGGCAGGCGACAGCCGCTTTTCCCTGCCTGTCATCATCGGTAGCTCACGCCCACGAACACAGTGCGGCCCAGTGTGTTGTAGCCGTGCGCCAGCATGTAGTCTGTGTCGAACAGGTTGTCCACGCGAGCCGACACGCTGAGATGCTTGTCCAGCGCATAGCTGGCCGTGAGGTTGGCAACGTCGTATGACGCCAGTGTGGTACGTGCAAAGGTGTTGATATCGATATCCGTGCGCACCCCGCTATGCTGCCACTCGCCGCCCACTTGCAGCGCCCCGAGTTGTTGCGTCAAGCCAAGGCTGGCAAAGTTCTTGGCACGGCGCAACAATGTTTCCCCGGTCTTGGCATCACGCGGATTCTGTTGCGTCGCTGCCAACCTCACCCCGGTAGCACCGAACTGCCCGCTGTAAGCCAGTTCCATACCCTCGATGCGCGCTTCGTTCAGATTGATCATCGACCCGGCAGCCAGGTTGTCGCCTACGATGAGATCGTGGATGCGGTTATCGAAATACACCGCGTCCAGTCGCTGCCCGCCGTTGGCATAGTGTGCTCCCAGTTCGTTGTTGCGCGAACGCTCCGGCTTCAGGTTGGGATTCCCCACATAGGAATAGCCATATCCGTAATCCGTGAACGGATAGAACAGATCGTTCAGCGTCGGCGCCTTGAAGGCGGTAGCTGTGTTCGCCGTGATGCGCCATGCCTTACCCAATGCATGGCCCACACCGATCAACCAGGTGTTCGCCGAGCCGAAATCGGAATAGTGGTCCTGACGCAGATTGACCTGCACCTCGTGCGCTCCGATATAGCCGTTGTATCCGGCAAACAGGCTGTCATCCGTACGACTGGTGCGCGTGTACAACGTGCTGCTGGCGACCCATTGATCGAGTCTTTCCAGTCCGACCAGCAGCGTGCCCTTTTCCCCAACGGGCAGCGTGTTCTGCCACGAGAACAGGTCGCTGGTGGTCTTGAACTGCGCCCCCAATGCGACATCCGGCAAACCATTCAGAAAATTCTGCAGGTCGTCCACCCCTTGCGACAGTTGCAGTTTGCTTTGCCAGTCATTGCCGAAGCGGTCATCGAGTGCTACAGCGGCTTTCTGCAGATGTGACTTGCTGCTGTTCGCATCTGTCTTCAAGCCGAATGAGTTGTCGGTCTGGTTGGTGGCATTGCTATCGAACAGCGACACCGACAGGCTGTGCGCATCGCTGAAGGCATGACGCACGTTCGCCGACACGCTGGTATTGTCGTAGCCGTCATTGTCCGGATTCACCGCGGGAACGAGACTGGACTTGATCGCCGAAACGCCATCGGTCTTGAACTTCGATACCTGGATATTGAAAGCAGTCCCTGCCGTTTCGCCGCCATAGCCAGCGGATGCACGCTGTGTGTTGTGAGTGCCCGCTCCTGCGCTGCCATTGAATGACGGTGCGCCCTTGCCGCGCCGGGTGAATATCTGGATCACACCGCCGATGGCTTCGGAACCGTACAGGCTGCTGACGTTGCCGCGCACAACTTCGATGTGGTCGATCTGGTCGAGCATCAGCTGGTCGATCTGTGTCGTCCCGGCCGTCGCCGAATTTATTCGCACCCCGTCCAGCAGCACCAGCGTATGGCTGGAGTTGGTGCCGCGCAGGAACAGGCTGCTCTGCTTCCCGGTGCCGCCGCTCTGGTAGATCTCCACCCCGGCCAGGCTCTTCAACAACGCAGGCACATCGGCGGCTTGCGATGAAGCGATGTCTTTACGGGTGATGAGCGTGGTATGCGACAAGGTTTGGTCCAGCGCCTGTTCGGCACGGGTGGCTGTAACCACCACTTCGTCCAGGCTGTCGGTTACGGCTTGCGCCAAGGGCGTTGCCGCAACGAGAAGCGCGGCGAGAAAGTGTCTTTGTTTCATGATGATCCCTGAATTAAGTTCCAAACGTCCCCGTTGGAACATCAAAAAATCAGGATAGCTGCGGGAAGAAGGAATGAACCCTGGAAGACAGGCATCCATGCGCCCCACGCGCATTTCCTGAACCTCGTCCAAGGCCGGTATCCGGGCTCACAAGTTTTGAATTGCCGCCTTCCCATGCTTGCGCACAGTGGCCGATTGGCAATTCCACACTTGCTTACCGTTGCGGGGGCAGCACAGGCATCGGAGTTACTGCTTCCTCACCTGTTTCCCGTTTAACTGAAAGGCCGAAACCTTTCTGCACCTTGAAGCAGCGCGGATTCTATCAGACCTTGCGCAGAAGTTTATCCTCTGAAATTCCAAAACACTTGCAAAACACTCCGTTACCGATTGACTTAACAGGCTTTTTAAAATTATAGTTCGCCCATGCATAGCGAACTCGATCTCCTCGACCAGAAATTGGCCCAATTGGTGCAGCTCACACAGCGCCTGCGCGCCGAGAACCTGCAATTGCGGCAGGAAGTTGCGGCGGCAGTAAGCCAGCAACGCAAGAGCCAGGACAAGGTCGACGCCACAGTGCAGCGGCTGGAAAAGCTTCTCTCCCAACTTCCCGAGGACGCATCATGAGCAAGACCAGTTCACTGGATGTGACCATCCTCGACCGCGAATTGCGTGTCGCCTGTCCCGATGATGAGCGTGCCGAACTGCTGGATGCCGTCGCCTATCTGGACAAGAAGATGCGCGAGATACGCGACGCGGGCAAGATCGCCTCGGTCGAACGCATCGCCATCATGGCCGCACTCAACATCACCCACGAACTCCTGACCACGCGCCTCGGCGGCGGATTTGACCTCGCCGAATTCAAGCGTAGAATGAACTCCGTGCAGGCGACCATCGATGCTGCAGTTGCAGAGCAGGATGAGTTGTTCTAATAGATTCAAGGTTTGTCCCCTGCGGTGTTCGTGAGGCTCAATAATTCTTTGAACCAATGAGCTAATGCTTAGGTTGCGACCCATTAAAGTCACTGTTGTGAGCGTCCCTTGCGGATGCACCTGATGTGGCCGGGAACCGACCCTCTTGAACCCAGGTTCAAGATATTTGGGCCAACGGCACAGGCGGGGGACTTCATTCAAAATGCGGCTTAGGCCGCATTTTCTTTTGCGAGAATGGCGGAACGAACAGCAAGGAATCACATGCGTTACTGGTTGATGAAATCCGAACCCTCCGATTGCAGCATCGACGACCTCGCCGCACTGCCTGATCAGACTGTCGCTTGGTACGGTGTGCGCAACTATCAGGCGCGCAACTTCATGCGCGACCAGATGCAGGTCGGCGATGGCGTACTGTTCTACCACTCCAACTGCAAGGAACCCGGCATCGCCGGGATCGCCAAGGTGTGCAGCAGCGCCTACCCCGATGCCAAACAGTTCGACCGGAAGAGTAAGTACTTCGACCCCAAGGCCACGCAAGAGACACCGCGCTGGTTCAATGTGGACGTAAAACTGGAACAGAAGATCGCGCTCATTTCCATCGATGAACTGCGCAGCCACCCCGAGCTGGAGCGTATGCGCACCTTGCAGCGCGGCAATCGCTTGTCCATCACTCCGCTCGATCCGGCGGAGTGGAGATTCATCACAACAAAACTGGTGCATAAGTAATGGAATGGTTTGCAGGGTATTTGGTATTGGGCTCAGTCGCCGGATTCCTCGCCGGGCTGTTCGGCGTCGGCGGCGGGTTGGTGCTGGTCCCGGTGTTACTGATGATGTTCGACGCTCAGCATTTCGTCCCCGAGCACATCATGCATCTCGCACTCGGCACTGCCATGGCGACAATCCTCTTCACCTCCATCGCCAGCATGCGTAAACACCACCAGCTCGGCGCGGTGAACTGGCAAGTCGTGCGCCACATCACGCCCGGCATCCTGTTCGGCACCGCCGTCGGCGCGCTGACCGCGTCCGCCATCCCCGTCAAGGGACTCGGCATCTTCTTCGCGCTGTTCGTGTATTTCGCTGCCGCACAGATCCTGCTCGACAAGCGTCCGCATGCTTCGCGACAACTGCCCGGCCTGCCGGGCATGACGCTCGCCGGTTCTCTGACCGGATGGCTCAGCAGCCTGGTTTCGATCGGTGGCGGCACCATCGTCGTACCCTTCCTCGTCTGGTGCAATGTGCCGATCCGGCACGCCATCGGCACCGCTGCAGCCATCGGTTTCCCTATCGCTGTCGGCGGCACGCTCGGCTACATCGCAGTCGGATGGGGCGCGCAGGGATTGCCTGACATGCATCTGGGCTATATCTACCTGCCAGCCCTGCTCTGGGTGGCACTCGCCACCGTACTTACGGCACCAATTGGTGCCAAGGCCGCGCATCGCATGAAAGTCGAGCTATTGCGCAAACTGTTCGCGATATTGCTGATCGTGCTGGCGACAAAGCTGCTATTCAAAGTCTTGTAGCCAAAACGAAAATCTCGGGCATAATCTTCCGTAAATAATCAGGGAGACTTCCATGCTGCAATCACTTTTCCGCACCAAGTCGGCCGCAGATTTCTCGGAGACCTCGGAACTGAAACGCTGTCTGTCGGCATTCGACCTCACTTTGCTCGGCATCGGCGCCATCATCGGCACCGGCATCTTCGTGCTCACCGGCATCGCAGCCGCCAATCAATCGGGGCCGGCAGTGGTGCTCTCTTTCGTGATCTCGGGCCTGGCTTGCGCCTTCGCTGCTCTGGCCTACGCCGAACTCGCCGCGACCGTCGGCGGATGCGGCAGTGCCTATGGCTACAGCTATGTCGCGCTGGGCGAGATCGTGGCCTGGATGATCGGCTGGATATTGCTGCTCGAATACAGCGTGTCGGTTGCCGCCGTTGCCAACGGCTGGTCGGGCTATTTCAACAATGCGCTGAGCGCGATGGGCATCGGTTTGCCGGATGTACTGACCAAGGCCCCCGCTCTGGGCGGCATCATCAATCTGCCTGCCGCTTCCATCATCCTCATCCTGATGGGGTTGCTCATCATCGGCGTAAAGCAGAGTGCACAGCTCAATACAGCAATGGTGGCTGTAAAGGTGCTCACCATCATCGTCTTCATAAGCATCGCCGCTTTCAATGTCGAACCGATGAACTGGCACCCGTTCATGCCTTTCGGCTGGTTCAACACCCTGCCCGACGGCAGCACCACCGGCGTATTGGCGGGGGCTTCGCTGGTGTTCTTCGCCTATGTGGGTTTCGACGCTGTCTCTACCGCCGCAGAAGAAGCAAAGAATCCGCAACGCGACCTGCCCATCGGCATCATCGCTTCGCTGGCGTTCTGCACGGTGATCTATATCATCGTCTCCGGACTGCTCACCGGCATCGTCCCTTACTCGCAATTGAATGTCTCTTCCCCGGTCGCCCATGCTTTGCAATTGTTGGGATACAAATGGGCTTCCGCACTGGTTGCAACCGGCGTCATCGCCGGACTGACCACCGTCATGCTGGTGCTGTATTACGCACTGACCCGCATCATCCTGTCCATGTCACGCGACGGTCTGGTCTCCCCGTTCTTGTCGAAGATCGATCAGGGAACCAAGACTCCGGTGCGTGTCATCGTCATCACCGGCATCATCATGTCGCTGGCCGCCGGACTATTCCCGCTTGGCGCACTGGCGGAACTGGTCAATATCGGCACGCTGGCCGCCTTCGTATTGGTGTGTCTGGGCGTGATCGTATTGCGCATCCGCCAGCCCGATCTTCCGCGTCCGTTCAAGAATCCGTTCAATCCGCTGTTCCCTGTCCTCGGCATGCTTTCCTGCGGCGGCCTGATGGCTTTCCTGCCCGCCCAGACTTGGTTGCGCTTCACCGTGTGGCTGACCCTGGGCGTCATCGTCTATTTCACCTATTCCATCCGCCACAGCAAACTTGCCCAACGCTAGAGACGTTTGTCGCAGGCAATAAAAAAGCCGACTTGCGTCGGCTTTTTTACAACTTGGACTGCAAGACTTACTTGGCCAGTCCCAAGATGAACTTGACCAGAGTCTTGATGTCAGCTTCAGAGACCTTGGGAGAATTGGGCGGCATGGGCATGGTTCCCCAAGCACCGGCGCCACCCTTGGCAACCTTGGCTTCCAGCTTGGCTTCTGCACTTGCATCACCCTTATACTTCTTGGCCACATCCATCCAGGCCGGTCCTACCAGCTTCTTGTCGATTGCATGGCAGGAAGTACAGTTTTGCTTTTTAGCCAGATCAGGCATGTCTACGGCCATTGCGGAACCTGCGACCATCAGGCCGGCGGCTGCGATCATGCTAACAACGATTGATTTCATGTTCTCTCCAATTTTAGGTTTGACTACATTTGAGACGAGCGGAGCATTTACCCCGCCAGCATTCTAAACAACCCCGCCAGAATTGCAAACTCGCCGGGGCGGTAAGCCAGTAACGGCAGTACCGATACCGGCGTTGACACCACCCCGTCAGGGTTATTTCAAAGCGAGGATGAAACGCACCAACGCACGGATGTCATCTTGGCTCACCCGCGGCGAATTGGGCGGCATCGGCGAACCGCCCCACACGCCGCTACCCCCTTTTGCGACCTTGGCGACCAGTTTCGCTTCGGCATCCTTCTGTCCGCGATATTTCGCCGCGACATCGTTCCAGGCCGGGCCGATCAGTTTTTTATCTATCGCGTGACAGGCGAAACAGTTGCTGCTTTGCGCCAGTTTGCGCCCAACGGCATCAGATGGCACACCTGTATGAATGCCCGTTTGCCCGGGTGCTGCCGCAACCGCAACGGCCTGACTCGCTATCACAACCGGCGCAGCCACAATTGGCGCAACCGATTGTGAGGGCGCGTCCGGCTGACAGCCGTAAAGCCCCGTCATCAATGACTGCGCCAACAAGAACGGTATGAATTTTATATTCATGCTGGTTTTTGTTTCGCTCACCAATGTCATTCCGTTTGCTCCAGCCAATTGAGCAGATATGCCCATTGTTCAAGCTCGCGTTGCGCTTGCCAAGCCGGCAGATCGAACAGTGTCTTGCCTTCGAAAGCCGCATTGACGTAAGCCTGCGCCTCGCGCAAGTAGGCGAGGATCGGCAAGTCCAATCCTTTCAGGAATTGCTCCAGAGTGAGTGCCGCGCGTGTGCGTGGGTCCATGCGCATGCCGACCACACCGATGAATATCTTGCCTTTGCGCACGATCTTCTCGTGATGGAGTGCTTCCAGAAAATCGCGGCTGGCCTGGATGTCGAACGCTGACGGGGCAATGGGCACGATCACCTTATGCACCAGCTTCAATGCATGATCCAGGTTCTTTCCATGCAGTCCGGCAGGCGAATCGATCACCAGCCAGTCCAGCGGCATCTGCTTTTCAACTTCCGCATGCATCAACTCGATGGCGGGCAAGCCGCGCGGTCGATTGGTCAACCATTGTGTCGCGGATTTCTGCCGATCCAGATCGAGCATCGCGACGCGCTGCCCGCGCGAAGTCAGGTAGCCCGCAATATTGGTAGACAGTGTGGTCTTGCCGCTGCCGCCTTTGGGATTCGCAATCAGTATGGCCTTCACGCTACCGCCCTTCCTTGCTTGATTACTTGTTCTCCACTTGTGTCACATCGCGTACTGCGCCCTTGTCTGCCGATGTCACCATGGCCGAATAAGCTCTGAGCGCCGCAGACACCTTGCGCTGACGAACTTCTACAGGCTTCCACGCCTGCTTGCCTTTCGTCTCCATTTCCGCGCGGCGCTTTGCCAACTCAGAGTCGGAAATCGCCAGATTGATCGTGCGGCTCGGGATGTCGATCTCGATGCGGTCGCCTTCCTGCACCAGCCCGATCGCGCCGCCGCTGGCCGCTTCCGGCGAAACATGGCCGATACTCAGGCCGGAAGTGCCGCCGGAAAAGCGCCCGTCAGTCAGTAACGCGCAGGCTTTGCCCAACCCTTTGGATTTCAGATACGAAGTCGGATACAGCATCTCTTGCATACCGGGGCCGCCTTTGGGACCTTCGTAGCGGATCACCACCACATCGCCCGCGACGATCTGATCGGCCAGTATCCCCGCCGTCGCCGCGTCCTGGCTTTCGAACACGCGCGCACGTCCGCTGAACTTCAAGATGCTCTCATCCACACCTGCCGTTTTGACGATGCAACCATCCAGCGCGATGTTGCCGTGCAGCACCGCCAAACCGCCGTCCTTGGAGTAAGCGTGCGCCATGTCACGAATGCAGCCCTTTGCTCTGTCGGCATCCAGTTCCGGATAGAGCATGGATTGCGAGAAGGCGATGGTGGTGACGATACCGCCCGGTGCTGCGCGAAAGAATTTCTTTGCAGCTTCATTGTCAGTTTGCGCGATATCCCATTCCTTGAGTCCGTCACGCAGCGTCTTGCTGTGCACGGAACCGACTTCGCCGTGCAGCAGCCCTGCCCTGTCCAGTTCGCCCAGAATGGCAGCGATACCACCCGCTCGGTGCACGTCTTCCATATGATATTCGGACGATGGCGCGACCTTGCACAAGGTCGGCACATGGCGCGACAAACGATCCATGTCCTTCATCGTGAAGTTCACGTCCGCTTCGCGCGCGATGGCCAGCAGGTGCAACACGGTGTTGGTCGAACCGCCCATGGCGATGTCCAGCGTCATCGCATTCTCGAAGGCATCGAAACTGGCGATGCTGCGCGGCAGCACCGAGGCATCGTCCTGCTCGTAATAGCGCTTGGCCAGTTCCACGATGAGGCGTCCTGCACGCAGGAACAGTTGCTTGCGTTCGGCATGAGTGGCCACCAGCGAACCGTTGCCCGGCAACGATAATCCCAGAGCTTCGGTCAGACAGTTCATCGAGTTGGCGGTGAACATACCGGAGCAGGAACCGCAGGTCGGGCATGCAGAGCGCTCGATGGCTGCCACCTCCTCGTCGCTCACGCGGCTGTCGGCAGCTGCCACCATCGCGTCCACCAGATCGAGACCTTTCACTTTACCCTGCCAATTGACCTTGCCCGCTTCCATCGGCCCGCCGGAGACGAATACCACCGGGATGTTCAACCGCATCGCGGCCATCAGCATGCCGGGGGTGATCTTGTCGCAATTGGAAATGCACACCAGCGCGTCGGCACAGTGTGCGTTGACCATGTATTCCACCGAGTCGGCGATGAGGTCGCGACTGGGGAGCGAATACAGCATGCCGTCATGGCCCATGGCGATACCGTCGTCGATGGCGATGGTGTTGAATTCCTTGGCGATACCGCCCGCCTTCTCGATCTCGCGCGCTACCAGTTGCCCCATGTCCTTGAGGTGGACATGGCCCGGCACGAACTGGGTGAAGGAGTTGGCGATGGCGATGATGGGCTTGCCAAAATCGCCTTCGGTCATACCGGTGGCACGCCACAAGGAGCGCGCACCGGCCATGTTGCGACCGTGGGTGGAAGTACGGGAACGATAAGCAGGCATGATGTCTCTCTAATGTAATGGTGTTGCACGTATAATCCGCCGGTCAATTCTAACCGATTAGACCATGCTCGTTCATCCGCAGTTCGACCCCGTCGCCGTCCATCTCGGCCATTTCGGCATCCATTGGTATGGGCTGATGTACCTGCTCGGTTTTGTCGTTTTTATCTGGCTGGGCAGAATGCGCCTGAGTACGCTGAATCGACCCGGATGGGACGACAAGTTCCTCGACGATTTGTTGTTCTACGGTGTGCTTGGCGTGGTGCTGGGCGGTCGCTTGGGCGAGGTATTGTTCTACAACCCCGGCTTTTATTTCTCGCACCCGCTGAAGATATTTGCCGTGTGGGAGGGTGGCATGTCGTTCCATGGCGGCTTCCTCGGCGTGCTGGCAGCGATGCTGATGTTCGCCCGCAACCGCAACATCCAGTGGCTCACGCTGATGGATTTCATCGCCCCCCTTGTTCCACCAGGACTGGCTTTTGGGCGGCTCGGCAATTTTATCAATGCCGAGCTGTGGGGACGTCCGACGGATGTGCCGTGGGCCATGGTGTTCCCAAATGTGGATAATATTCCTCGCCATCCCTCGCAGTTGTACGAGTTTGCACTGGAAGGCGTGGCACTGTTCGCATTGCTGTGGATTTACTCCAACAAACCGCGTCCGATGGGTGCTGTGTCCGGCCTGTTTCTCATCGGTTACGGCAGCTTCCGCTTCATCGGTGAATTCACTCGCAATCCGGATGACGGCATCTTCGGGTTGATGACTTTCGGCATCAGCATGGGACAATGGCTGAGTCTGCCGATGGTGCTGGCCGGGATCGCTTTGATGCGGTATAGCTACCGCCGCCAGGCTTGACAGTCATGCCTTCCTCGCACACCATCTTGCGCACCTCTTCCCGATAAAATCCCGCTTTGGACGACATCTCCTTAAGCTCGCTGTTTGGCATTCTGCTGTTGTTGCTGCTATGCAGCGCGTTCTTCTCCGGTTCTGAGACCGGCATGATGGCGATCAATCGCCACCGTCTGAATACCCTGGTACGCAAGGGCAATCGAAGCGCCAAGTTGACCTCCCGTCTGCTGGGCAAGGTGGACAAACTGCTTGGTTCCATCCTGCTAGGCAATACACTCCTCAACGTAGCTGCCGCCGCCGTGACCAATATCATCATCCTGCGCCTGTTCGGTCAGGACGATCTGGCGATATTGCTGGGCACGTTGGCGATCACTTTTGCCCTGCTGGTTTTCAGCGAGATCATGCCCAAGATCATCGCGGCAAGTTATCCGGAGCGCATCGCCCTGCCTGCGAGTTACGTCCTGACACCGTTGATCACCCTGTTCCACCCGGTCGTATCGGTGGCAAGCGCACTGGTGAAGGGGCTGTTGTGGGTGGTCGGCATCAGGATACAGACCGACCAGAGCAAGCAGAAAATGACGCTGGAAGAGCTGCGCGGACTGGTACTCGATGCTGAACATTTCATGCCGCGCAAGCACCAGAAGATGCTGCTGAATTTGGTCGATCTGGAGCGGATCACCGTGAACGATGTGATGATCCCGCGCAATCAGATCGAGGCACTGAACATCGATACGGATCCGATCGAATTGCGCCAACAACTCACCACTTGCCACCACACGTTATTGCCTGTCTATTCCGCGACGCCCGGCAACATCATCGGCATCCTGCACATCAAGCGCGTTCTGCCGTTGTTGCAAGAAGAGTTGCTGGACAAAGCGCAATTGCGCAACGTGCTCTACGATACCTATTTCATTCCATCCGACACACCACTTCTGAAGCAGCTGCATCAGTTTCAGGAGCGCCAGACCCGCATGGGGCTGGTGGTGGACGAATACGGCGAATTGCTGGGCTTGGTCACACTGGAAAATATCCTGGAAGAGATCGTCGGCGACTTCACCACCCAATCGCCATCACAGACCGGCAAGTTCCTGCGCCACGACGATGGCAGCCTGCTACTGGAGGGAAGCAGCAGCCTGCGTGAACTGAACCGCAAGTTGGGACTGCATCTGCCGCTGGGCGATGCGAAGACACTCAACGGCCTTATTCTGGAACACTTGGAAGATATTCCCGAAGCAGGCACCAGTTTGAAGATCGGCGAATATCCCATCGAGATCATCCAGACGCAGGATCGTGCCGTTAAAGTTGCCCGCCTGTTCCCGGCAAAACCGCACAGATCCGGTAACTAGACTTTACAAAGGGGGTAAAGCAATGCATCATGCAAAAGCCCTTTATAATCTGACGCATTGGCATTAAATTCATCGACTGGCAGCAACTTTGCCATGACAGCAACTTCATCGAGGTCACAGGATGGCTACCGCAAAGTCTGACAAAACCAAGGAACACCCGTACAGCTGGGAAGGCAAGGACAAGGCTGGCAAGTTCATCAAAGGCGAGATGCGCGGTGCCGGTGAAGCCAGCGTTTCGGCTCACTTGCGTCGTCAGGGTATCCAGGTCACCAAGATCAAGAAAAGCGCCAGAAGCGGAGGCAAGGTCACCGAAAAAGACATCACCTTGTTCACACGCCAGCTGGCCACGATGCTGAAATCCGGCGTGCCGTTGCTGCAGGCCTTTGACATCGTAGGCAAGGGGCACGATAACCCTGCCGTCGCCCGTCTGCTGCTCGACATCAAGACCGATGTGGAGACCGGTAGCAGCTTGGAACAGTCTTTCCGCAAATTCCCGCTCTATTTCGACGATCTGTATTGCAATCTGATCGGCGCCGGTGAAGCAGCCGGTATTCTGGACAGCCTGCTAGATCGCCTGGCGTCCTACAAGGAAAAAATCCAGGCCATCAAAAGCAAGATCAAGTCCGCCTTGTTCTATCCTGTGTCCATCATCGTCATCGCCTTCGTGATCACAGCTGTCATCATGATCTTCGTGATCCCGGCTTTCAAGGAGCTGTTCAAGGGTTTCGGTGCCGATCTGCCCGGACCGACGCTGGTTGTGATGGCTATATCCGATTTCTTCGTCACTTGGTGGTGGGCGATCTTCGGTGGCATTGGCGGTGCACTCTACACTTTCTTCTACTTCTGGAAGCGCAACAAGGTCATGCAAAAACGCATGGATCAGTTGATGCTGAAGATCCCGGTATTCGGTCCGTTGGTGCGCAAGGCTTCCATCGCCCGCTGGTCGCGCACCCTTGCCACCATGTTCGCAGCCGGCGTGCCGCTGGTCGAGGCCTTCGATTCGGTGGCCGGTGCGGCGGGCAATGCGGTGTATTACGACGCCACCAAGGCTATCCAGCGCGAGGTCACATCGGGTACCAGCCTCACCGTCGCCATGCAGAACACCGAAGCGTTCCCCAGCATGGTGCTGCAGATGGTCGCCATCGGCGAAGAATCCGGCTCGATCGACAGCATGCTGTCCAAGGTCGCTGACTTCTTCGAGGCCGAGGTGGATGATGCGGTGGAAGCGCTTTCCAGCCTGATGGAACCGGTCATCATGGTGGTGTTGGGAACGCTCATCGGCGGCATGGTGGTGGCGATGTATCTGCCGATCTTCAAAATGGGTCAGGCGGTCGGCTAGCCGAACGGATTTAACACAGGCGCGACGCGGGTCGCGCCTTTTTTATATATACAAGGTGATTCGATGCTTGTTCTGCTGCAAACCTCACCGCTGTCATTCGCCATTCTTGCCGGCGTCCTCGGCCTGATCGTCGGCAGTTTTTTGAATGTCGTCATTCACCGTTTGCCCAAGATGATGGAAAGCGAGTGGCGCGCACAGTGCGCCGAGTTGAACGGCCAACAGCCGGAACCTGCGTTCCGCTACAACCTGATGGTTCCGCATTCCGCCTGCCCACACTGCGGTCATGCCATCGGCGCGACAGAGAACATCCCCATTCTGAGCTACCTGTTCCTGCGTGGTCGATGCAAAGGCTGCAGTGCGCCGATCTCGCCGCGCTATCCTGTCGTCGAAGCAGTGAGCGGGATACTGAGCGCCTATGCCGCCTGGAATTTCGGCTTCGGACTGGCCGGACTCGCCGCCATCGTCTTCATCTGGGCACTCATCGCTTTGACGTTCATCGACTTCGACACCCAGTTGCTGCCCGACTCCATCACGTTGCCGCTGCTCTGGCTTGGCTTGCTGCTCAACCTCAACGGCGCGTTCACTTCACTCCAGAATGCCGTCATCGGTGCAGTCGTAGGCTATCTCACTTTGTGGAGCGTGTACTGGCTGTTCAAACTGGTCACAGGCAAAGAAGGCATGGGGTTCGGTGATTTCAAACTGCTCGCCGCCATCGGTGCGTGGCTGGGTTGGACCCTGTTACCACTGGTCATTCTGCTTTCTTCGTTGGTCGGAGCGGTGGTCGGTATCTCGCTCATCATTTTCGCCAAGCATGGCCGTAACATCCCCATCCCCTTCGGACCTTATCTTGCTGGTGGCGGATTGATCGCCCTGTTCTGGGGACAGGCGCTGACGCAGAGCTATCTGCAACTGTTGGCACCGTGAACTATCTGGTTGGACTGACAGGCGGTATCGGCAGCGGCAAAAGCACCGTCGCTGACATGTTCGCCGAACGCGGCGTACGCATCATTGATGCCGATGCCATCTCGCACAGCTTCACCCAGGCCGGGGGCGCGGCCATAGCAGCGATTCGCGACAGCTTCGGGACGGAGTTCATCGACCAGCATGGCGCTCTGGATCGCCCCAAGATGCGCGAAACGGTGTTCGCCGACGCGGCCGCGAAACAGCGTCTGGAATCCATCCTGCATCCGCTCATCCTCGCCCGCATCAAGTCTCTGGCGGCCTGCGCCACCGACGCCCCTTACACGCTGATCGTCATCCCCCTGCTGTTCGAGAGCGGACGTTACGCCGACTGGCTGCAGCGCGTTATCACCGTGGATTGCCCGGAGGAGATCCAGATCGCGCGCAGCATTCGGCGTAGTCATCTGGACGAGTCAGCCGTGCGCGCCATCATGACGCAGCAACTCGACAATGCACAGCGCCTGCGATTGGCGCACGAGGCTATCCGCAACGATGGCAGTCTGATCGACCTACAGGACAGAGTCGCCGCTTTGCATGGCCGTTTATCCGCGCTGGCTGCGGAAAGCGATTGACGCCATGCCGCACTGCATATATCTTCCAGAATCAATTCATTCCCTAACCGGCCAGGCGAACGTTGTGATCAGCTACGAGTTCCCTCTCAATGAGCGAGTGCGCACCATGCTGCGCCTCGAGGATCTCTTCTTCCGCATCAGCCGGTTCGTCGAAAGCGACGAAAGTCCGGATCACCATGCCGCACTGAGCGTACTGTTCGAGATACTCGAAGTCGCCTGCCGCGCCGACCTGAAATCTGAACTACTGCAAGAACTGGAACGCCAGAAGAAGGCGCTGAATGCACTGCACAACAACCCGGATATTTTGGAAGACGCGCTGGACACCATACTCCACGAGATCGAGGAGGTCAGCGCAGGTCTGCTGAAGATGAGCGGCAAGATCGGACAACATCTGCGTGACGACGAATGGCTGATGGGCATCAAGCAGCGCGCCTGCATCCCGGGCGGTGTGTGTGAATTCGACCTGCCCTCATACCACTATTGGCAGCACCAGACCGCCGAACACCGCCGTCAAAATCTTGACACGTGGCTTGCCCCCATGCTGCCGCTGCGCGACGGTATCGCCATTCTTCTCAAGTTGCTGCGTGAGAGCGGCAAGGTGCACCACTTCACCGCATTCCACGGCAGCTTCCAGCAGATGCAAGGCGGTCGCGTGGCGCAGATGCTGCGCATCTCGCTCAACACCGAGATGCCCTGCATCCCCGAGGTCAGCGCCAACAAGTACGCGCTGAACATCCGCTTCGTCGAGGCCAAGTACACCGCCAAGACCGCCCTCTACGATCAGGATGTCGCCTTCGACCTGACCTTCTGCTCCCTGCAATGAGCAAGCCCCCTGTCGTCAACTGCCCGCAATGTGGCAAAGAGATGGTGTGGGACACCAATAATCGTTTTCGTCCTTTTTGCAGCGAACGCTGCAAGCTCATCGATCTGGGGAAATGGGCGAACGAGGAATATCGCGTCGAACAACGCGAACGTGATGCCGGCGATCAGGAAACCCAGGCCTGACGCAGTAAGGCGATACCATGCGCGCCTTGCTGCCACGCTGTCTGCATATCTTCCTGTTTCAATCCGCCCAAGGCATATATCGGAATAGACGAGCCCGCAGCCATCGCGGCAAATCTCTCCCAGCCCAGATGCGGTGCGCCCGGATGCGATCGAGTCGGCAGCACCGGACTCAACAATGCAAAATCACAGCCTAACGCTTCCGCACGCCTCAACTCTTCCGCGCTGTGGCAGGAAGCTCCGCACCAATCGATTGCCGGTCGCCCTTTCAATTGTGCAAGTTGAACCGAGGTCAACTGCACACCGTCCGCTCCTGCCTCATGTGCCAATTCAAGGTCTCCGTTGATCAGTACCTTCGCGCCAGTTGCATGAGCCATTGCCACTACGCGCAGCGCCAAATCGCGCAATACATCGCGAGACATATCCTTCTCGCGCAACTGAACCAGTTGCAGACCTCCATCCAATCTGGCTTGCAGCCCTGTTAAAAACGGCTCCACGCCCAGCCCGGCTACATTGCTGATGGCATACAGAGTTGGCAATTCCAGTGCGCGCAGAATGGGAGTGTTCGCAGGAAGGATGGGCGAAACTAAAACTTCGGCAGGATATTGCCAGGAGAATTGCTGTCCTTCATGCGGGTGCAACTCGCCTGCCCATTCTGTCACCCGGAAGAAATTCAACCTTACCGTCGCATGCGGATAGGTGAACACACGTGTAAGCCAGGGATAAGCGGTTTGTGCGGTGATACCGAGTTCTTCGCGCAGTTCGCGCACCAATGCATGATGCGGAGTCTCACCAGCCTCTATCTTGCCGCCGGGGAACTCCCAGTAGCCCGCCCAGATCTTGTCGAGCGGACGTTGGGCCAACAGGAACGATCCATCCGGACGCTGCAAAACAGCGGCTGAGACCTCGACGACTCTATCCTGCAACATTCCGCCCGCACCAATCTCTGGCGAACTGCCCCGCCACTCTTCCGCTCCGCGAGCCGCGCATCAATGACCACTGCAATGCCGCTGTGCGCACTTCATCCGTCATGCCCAGTTTCCAACCGTGATGCACCAGCCAATGCGCCGCCACCACCAGATATTCATCCTGTGTGAATGGATAGAACGATATCCACAATCCGAACCGCTCGGATAGCGATACTTTTTCCTCCACACTTTCCGCCGGATGTACCTCATCGCCAACGTGTTTCGTGGCGAGATTATCCTGCATATAGTCCGGCATCAAGTGACGCCGATTGGAGGTCGCGTAGATGAGCAGGTTATCCGAGAACGCCACCAGGTCTCCGTCCAGAGCGGCCTTGAGCGCTTGGTAGCCGGGCTCGTCGGTATTGAAGGAGAGATCGTCGCAATAAAGAATGAAACGTTCGGTGCGGCCCTGCACCAATCCGACGATGTACGACAGATCAATCAGACCTTGCTTGTCGATCTGAATCACACGTAAACCCTGGCCTGCGTATTCGTTCAGGAGTGCTTTCACCAGCGATGACTTCCCGGTTCCGCGAGCACCTGAGAGCAGCACGTTATTCGCGGTGCCGCCGCGCACGAATTGCAGCGTGTTTTGCTGGATGCGTTGTTTCTGGCCGTCAATGCCGAGCAGGTCTGAGAGCGCGATACGTTGGAAGTTGGGAACAGAGTGCAGAGAACGCTGCTGATGGTCCCAACGAAAAGCTGCGGCAGCTTGCCAATCGGGCGCTTGCGGCTGCGCACCGGGCAACACCTTTTCCAGTCGAGCAAGCAATCCTTCGGCGCGGGTGAGGAATTTATCCAACTTATCCATTAAATCTCCTCATACTCTCCCGCGCGGGAACAGCAAATCAACTTCTGTAACTCGCGTTGATCTTCACATAATCGTAAGAGAAGTCGCACGTCCACAATGTGGCGTTCGTTGCGCCGCGCCCCAGCACCACACGGATGGTGATGTCGCTTTGTTTCATCACGCGCTGACCGTCTTCTTCCTGGTAGCTTGTTGCACGCCCACCATTCTCTGCCACCAGCACGTCATCAAGATACAGCCTCAACTTTTCGACATCGAGATCAATCACACCCGCATAGCCGATGGCAGCGAGGATGCGCCCGAGATTGGGATCGGATGCGAAGAACGCGGTCTTGACCAGCGGAGAATGCGCAATGGCATAGCCGATCTTCTTGCACTCAGCCTCATCCTTGCCACCCTCGACCTTGATAGTGATGAACTTGGTCGCGCCTTCACCGTCGCGCACGATGGCCTGTGCCAGTGCGGTGGCGACTTCGGTGATGACGGCCTGCAAAGACGCACGGTTCGCAGCATCAATCGCCACACCACTTTTGCCGGTAGCGATGAGCATCAGCGCATCGTTGGTAGAAGTATCGCCGTCCACGGTGATGCAATTGAACGAACGGTTGGCCGCTTCGCTCACCATCTGTTGCAACAACGGTTGCGCGATGGCCGCGTCGGTAGCGATGTATCCCAGCATGGTGGCCATGTTGGGATGGATCATGCCGGAGCCCTTGGAGATGCCGGTCACAGTCACCGTCTTGCCGTCTATCTGCACTTGGCGCGACACCGCCTTGGCAACGATGTCGGTGGTCATGATGGCATGCGCGGCATCGAACCAGTTATCAGCTTTCAGGTTGCTGATGGCTTTCGGCATACCGGCGACGATCTTATCGACCGGCAGCGGCTCCATGATGACACCGGTGGAATAAGGCAACACTTGCTCCGGTACACAGCCCAGCAGTTTCGCCAACTCGGCGCAAGTGGTGCGCGCGGCGCTCATGCCTTGTTCGCCAGTTCCGGCATTGGCATTGCCAGTGTTGATCACTAGCGCGCGGATACCTTTGTTTGCTGCAAGATGTTCACGCGCCACAGTAACAGGGGCGGCACAAAAACGATTGGTAGTGAACACACCCGCGACGGTGGCACCTTCTTCCAGCCGGATGACCAGCAGATCCTTGCGCTCGGCTCGTTTGATGCCAGCTTCCGCGGTGCCCAAAGAAACGCCCGCAACGGGCAACAGTTGTGCCGCGACGGGCGTGGAGAGATTCACCGGCATTGTGTACGTCCTTTAGAAACGACCTTTTGTCTTGTAGATGTAATTGCTCATTTCAACCGATTGCGCATTCATGCGACGCACGATGCCATGCACATGACGCACGATGCCGCGCATCACGTAGTAGATGATGGCAGGCTGAGAGCCCAGCAGCGACTCGAATTTGGAACGTTCCAGCAGCAGTACTTTGCAGTCCGTCTTGGCGACTACGGTGGCGCTGATCTGGGCAACATTGCCTCCGACAAAAGTGATGATACCGGCCAGATCACCGGGTTGCAGCAGATGCAACGTGGCCTGTTCACCGCCTATTGTCGCTGTCGCTTCCACTTCGCCATCGGCCAGAACGATCAGGGAATTCTTCAGCCGTTCTTCGCCGGGACGCAATAAAAATTCCCCGGACTTGTATTCTTTGACCTCGAATAACTTGCCCAGTATCTCGATCTCGGCATCTCGCAACTCATCGCTCAAAGTGGAGTTGTGCAGAGTTTGCATAATCAGACTGTTTGTCGACATCTTCATTCTCCCAAAAGTTGATCGTTCAGCTCAATCTGCCATGGCATTGTTTATATTTCTTGCCCGAACCGCACGGGCATGGATCGTTGCGCCCGACCTTCTCCGATCCGCGTACAAATGGCTTGTGTTCGGTTGCTGTTGGCTCTCCCTGCCCCAGCGCTTCGTCATAATCGGCGTGATGATACTGCACATTTTCCGGCGTATGGGGCGCTTCTGCTGCCGCCACATCGGCCTCGCTGCGTATCTGCACGTTCATAAGCGTCTGCGTCACGTCGCGCTTAATCGCCTCCAGCATGGTGGAGAACAACTCGAATGCCTCGCGTTTGTATTCCTGCTTGGGATTCTTCTGCGCATAACCGCGCAGATGGATACCCTGGCGCAGGTGATCGAGCGCCGCCAGGTGCTCGCGCCAGTGCTGATCCAGACTTTGCAACATCACGATGCGCTCGTAGCCGTGCATCACCTCGCCACCGACCTGATCGACCTTGGCCTGGTATTGCCGTTGCGCCGCTTCCATCACTTTGGTGCCCAGGCCATGCTCGTCCAGTTGCTTGTCCTGTTCCAGCCACTGCACTAACGGTAGATGCAGCTGGAACTCCGCAGCCAGTGTCTTTTCCAGCGCGGGCGCATCCCATTGCTCTTCCATGCTGCCCGGCGGGATGTGTTCGCTGACCGTATCGTGCATCACGCCGTCGCGCATCGCCGCAATGGTCTCGGAGATATCGGTGCTTTCCAGCAGCTCGGCACGCTGCTGGTATATCACCTTGCGCTGGTCGTTGGCGACATCGTCGTATTCGAGGATCTGTTTACGCATGTCGAAGTTGCGTGCCTCCACCTTGCGCTGCGCATTCTCAATAGCGCGCGTGACCCAAGTGTGTTCGATGGCCTCGCCTTCGGGCAGCTTGAACTTGTTCATGATCGCTGCTACGCGATCGGAAGCGAAGATGCGCAGCAGCGGGTCTTCCAGCGACAAGTAGAAACGGCTGGAACCTGGATCGCCCTGACGACCGGAGCGGCCGCGCAACTGATTGTCCACGCGGCGTGACTCATGCCGCTCGGTGCCGATGATGTGCAGACCGCCGCTGGCGATGACCTGTTCATGAACCGGCTGCCACTCTGCACGTAGTTGGGCGATACGCTGCTCCTTGGTCGCCGCATCCAGACTCTCGTCCATACGCACCAGCTCTATGGGTTTCTCCACGTTGCCGCCGAGCACGATATCCGTCCCGCGGCCCGCCATATTGGTGGCGATGGTGACCATCTTGGGGCGACCGGCTTGCGCCACGATCTCGGCCTCACGCGCATGCTGCTTGGCGTTCAACACCTGGTGTGGCAGCTTTTCCTTATCCAGCAAGCTGGACAGCAATTCGGAAGTTTCGATGGAAGTCGTACCCACCAGCACCGGTTGCCCGCGCTGGTAACAATCGCGGATATCGACGATGACGGCCGTATATTTCTCGCCGGTACTGAGATAGACCTTGTCCATCATGTCCTTGCGTACGGTGGGACGATGCGGCGGGATGATGACCGTTTCCAGGTTGTAGATGGTCTGGAATTCGTAGGCTTCTGTGTCCGCAGTACCGGTCATCCCGGACAGCTTGTTGTACATGCGAAAATAGTTCTGGAAGGTGATCGAGGCCAGTGTCTGGTTCTCTTTCTGGATGGTCACACCCTCTTTGGCTTCCACCGCCTGATGCAGACCGTCAGACCAGCGCCTTCCTGCCATCAAGCGCCCGGTGAATTCATCCACGATCACCACTTCGCCATTCTGGATCACATAGTGCTGGTCGAGCAGGAACAGGTTATGCGCGCGCAATGCCGCGTACAGGTGATGGATCAGGGTGATATTGGCCGGATCGTACAGACTGCCCCCGACCGGCAGCATGCCTGCCTGTGCCAACAGGCGCTCGGCATGTTCATGCCCGATCTCGCTCAGCAATATCTGGTGGTTCTTTTCATCGACGTGGTAATCGCCCGGAGAGTTTTCGTCTGCCTGACGCTTCAGACTAGGCGCCAGTTTATCCATCGCCAGATACACATCGAGATTATCTTCCGCTTGGCCGGAGATGATCAGCGGTGTACGTGCCTCATCGATCAGGATGGAGTCCACTTCGTCCACGATGGCGAAGTTCAGTCCGCGCTGGAAGCGCTCTTCGGCACTCCCCGCCATGTTGTCGCGCAGATAATCAAAGCCGAATTCGTTGTTGGTACCGTAAGTGATATCCGCACCATAGGCCACCTGCTTGTCTGCATGCTCCATGCTGGTCAGGATGACGCCGACCGACAACCCGAGGAACTTGTACAGCTTGCCCATCCATTCGGCGTCGCGCGCCGCCAGATAGTCGTTCACCGTCACCACATGCACGCCCTTGCCGGACAGCGCATTCAGGTAGGCCGGCAAGGTCGCCATCAGCGTCTTGCCCTCGCCGGTGCGCATCTCGGCGATCTTGCCGTAATGCAGCACCATGCCACCGATCAACTGCACATCGAAATGGCGCATTTGCAAGGCGCGCTTGCCGCCCTCGCGCACCACGGCGAATGCTTCCGGCAGGATCGCATCGAGCGATTCGCCCTGTTGCACCCGTTGCTTGAAAGCTTCCGTCTTGCCGCGCAGTTCATCATCGGACAAGACGGCGATCTGCGCCTCAAGCTCATTGATGCGCACGACAGTCTGGCGGTATTGTTTGAGCAAGCGGTCGTTACGACTGCCGAATACTGATTTCAGGATTTTGGAGATCATGCTGTATTTTCTTCTGCTACCGTTACGAACAAATAAAAAAAGGGTGAGGCACACACCTCACCCTTTTGCAAAACCTGTCTGATCAACTCCCTGCTTTTGCAAGAAAGCGAACCGGGTTCTGGGCGATGCCCTTGTATCTCACTTCAAAATGCAGGTGGTTGCCCGTGGAGCGCCCCGTACTGCCGACCTTGGCGATCTCACGACCGCGCCTTACCACATCGCCGACCTTGACCAGCAGCTTGGAGGCATGCGCATAACGCGTGATGACCTGATTACCGTGATCAATCTCGACCATATTACCATACTGGGGATGGTAGTCCGCATACACCACCACACCGCCCGCGGAAGCATGTATCGACGTGCCCGCCGGCACCATGTAATCCACCCCTTCATGCATGGCGTTCTTGCCGGTGAACGGGTCGATGCGCCAGCCGAAATTGGAGGAATACCAGCCTTCGTTGATGGGCGCGATGGACGGCAACAGCTTTTTACTCAGCTTGTCCTGCATCAGCAGCGTCTCCAGCGCCACCAGCTTGTCGCTGCGATCACTCAACAACGCATTCAATTCCGCCATCTGCTCCTGCATAGTCGTGAGCGACATCTCATGCTCCAATGTGGCGGGCAGGTAAGGTCCGCCTTGAGCAGGCAAATTATCGAATGAGAACTCCTGCGGCTTCATGCCGGTCAGCTTGGCCAGACGTGTACCCAGCCCATCCAGACGCAATAACTGCGCCTGCATCTGCCCCAGGTTCATCGCCATCGTATCCAGGCTCTTGCGCAGATAGGCCTGCTGTTTCTGCTGCTCATCCTGCTGCGCGCTCGCCAGCCAGGCCCGCAACTCGTTGCCCATCAAATTCGGCTGGAGCCGCACGATGGCATATTGCGCAGCCAGCACCGCCGCGACGAACACCACTGTACCCAATATCGCCATCATGACAAGATGCGCCTTGGTCAGCGTAATGCTGCGTGCTTTTGCAAACCGGTTGGAAACTAGAATAATATTCATGCAACCCCCTTATGACACGATCCCTTAACCTACCGTGCCGCATCGACTGAACGCCTTTCTGACCTCCAGCCAAGAACTGCAAAGACTTTCGAGCAAAGCCAGTCAACTTGCGGCTTTGCAACGTCACTATGAGTCTATCGTCCCGCCCGCGCTGAAACTTAGCAGCCAAGTGTTACAACTGCATCAGCAGACCGTCATCCTTGCTGCTTATAACGGCGCAGTGGCAACCAAACTGAAGCAGATCGCCCCGGAACTGATTTCCCTTTTTCAAGCAAGGGGATGCGAGGTTACTGGAATTCAAATCAAGGTGCAAGTCAGGGTTCCGCCGCGTGTTGCAAGGCACGAACCGCGAAAGCTGGGGAAAAACGCCCGCTCGGCACTGCAAGAACTGGAGCAAACCCTAAGGGATTCGCCGCTCAAGGCCGCGCTGGAACGGCTGGCTAAACGAAACTGACGGTCAAGGCAAAGGCAGGGTTATAGGCCAAACGGCATATTGACCCTGTGGCTGGGGCGGGTTAGTTTGCACCCATGCTCCTCGCCACCCCCATCATGAGCTTCATCGTCGCCCCCCTGTTCAGAAGCCGCCTGAACGAGCAATTCATGCTCGGCGCGCGCAACCAGGCCTTCACCACCGAATACGTCAGCGGACTGGAAACCGTCAAAAGCCTGCAGATGGAACCCCAGCTCAATGCCCGCTACAGCGACTACCTCGCTGAATACCTGCGTTCTGGCTTCGGTGTGCGCCAGATCGGCAACACCTACAACACCGTCTCCAACGGCCTCGAACAAATGATGACCCTGCTCATCCTGGTGGTGGGCGCCTATACCGTGATGACCACGAGCGACTTCACCATCGGCATGCTCATCGCCTTCCAGATGTTCTCCAGCAAAGTCTCGCAGCCCATGCTGCGCTTGGTGGGCCTGTGGCAGCAATTCCAGCAGGCCAACATGTCCGTGCAACGCCTGGGCGACATCATGAACGCCCCGGCCGAGCCCTATTCAGTGCTGCCCAGCCGTATGCGTGAAGGTAAAGGCCAGATCGACATCGAAGCCCTCAGCTTCCGTTATGCCGACGACCGGCCTTTCCTCTACCAGGACTTCAACCTCAATGTCGCCCCCGGCAAAGTGGTTGCCATCATGGGGCAATCCGGCTCAGGCAAGAGCACCCTCACCAAACTCCTGCAAGGCTTCTACCAGCCCTCCGGCGGCACCATCAAGATCGACGGCAACGACATCCGCTATCTCTCGGCCAACGAACTGCGCCACTATTTCGGCGTCGTGCCGCAAGAAACCATCCTCTTCTCCGGCACCCTCTACGACAACCTCATGATGGCCAACCCCCACGCCACCTTCGACCAGATCGTGCATGCCTGCAAAATGGCCGAAATCCACAGCGCCATCGAAGCCCTGCCGCAAGGCTACCAGACCGAAATCGGCGAACGCGGCGTCGGACTCTCCGGCGGACAAAAGCAGCGCATGGCCATTGCAAGAGCCCTCATCAAACAACCCAAAATACTCGTCTTCGACGAAGCCACCAGCAGCCTGGATGCCAACACCGCCGAACACTTCGCCGCCACCATCAACCAGCTCAAGGGCAAAGTGACCATGATGTTCATCACCCACGCCATGCCGAAGAACCTGCTGGTGGATGAAGTGGTGAGGATTGGGCAGGGATCACTCAGTGCCGTCAGTGATCCGCATGATGGCCCCAGACAAGAACCAGAACACAAACGGATATAGAACCCGATCAAATCGAAACCTGAGGAAAGCACCATGACAAAACCAGCCAGCACCGCCCAAACAAACAACAAGGCCAAAGAAGCCAAGCCCAATGCGCAACAAGAAACCAAGATCAACGGCCAAGCGCAAGCCAAACCGGGACGTGCCATCTCCGACCCCAAGGAAGTCGCCCAACTGGTGATGATGCGCATCGACCACGTCAACTCCAAGAAAGACGAACTCACTATCGCCGTCAAATCACTGGCCGATACGGCCAAGCAGCTTGTCAGCGTGTATGCCAAACAGCAGGCGCAGATCGCCAAACTGGCGAAGCGAGTGGAAGAGTTAGAGAAAGCGGAGAAGCAGTAAATAACATCGACCGATCAGCATCTATAGGAAATGCCATGAGAGATAAACGGGAAAAGAGGAATAACAGCATGAGAACCCCAAACGAGATGATGAAGCAGATAGGCAAACTTGGATTGCTGCTGTTGATAGGAGTGAGTATGAGTGCCTGTGCCGGATTCCTGGGATTCGGCGGGGATAGCTGGAAAGAAGAAGTGCTGCTGCACGACGGCAGCAAGATCATCGCCAAGCGCTCATTAAGTTATGGTGGGCGGCACGAGATTGGGCAGTCAGCGCCCGTTAAAGAGCAGACCATTTCCTTCACGCTGCCCAACTCCGACAAGACTGTCCAATGGACGAGCGAATACAGTGAAGATGTCGGGCGTGCCAACTTCAACCTGCTTGCGCTGCATGTGCTGAACGGTACACCTTACATCGTTGCAGAACCCAACCTGTGCCTGTCCTATAACAAATGGGGCAGGCCGAATCCGCCTTACGTCTTCTTCAAATACGACGGCAAGGAGTGGCAGCGCATACCCTTGGCCGAGTTTCCGGCTGAATTCAAGACGCTCAATGTCGCCATTTATCTGGGGCATCAGGATGTGGAGTTGATGGTGCGGGAAGGACTGGTTCCACCGGAAACGATCAACAGGCGGAATGCGACGCTTGAGTACAACTATCCGCAATACAGAAGCATTCTGCGGGAGACATATGCAGGTGCTACTGGGGGGTGCATGGAAGAAATTCGAACGGGTGATGGCTGGATGTCTATTGATTGGTTTTCATCGCAAAAAACTTATGAGGCATGCTTGAAAGTATGTGAGCGCGAGAAAGTAACCTCTCAAAATTGCCCATGCGCAAAATTATTTAAGGGGAAATAAGACATGACGACTACTATTGAATACGCTTTAATGGCTGGAGCTTCTTACGTTGATACACGCAAAGCAACTAACTGGTTCCCCACCCCTGATGGATGGTTAAAAAGCAATCACGATGCAAAAGACAGCGGTTTTGAGGCGGTAACATTTGTTAGCCAATGCTCAAACGAAGTCGTCATCTCTTATGCCGGAACATATCCAAGTTAACCCAATCAAAGGGGTCAGCATCGCAATTAATTTCAAACAACCATGCCACGTCGCCCACGCATTAAATTAGCCGAAGTCCCGCAGCACATCGCAAAACCTCAGGGACAGACCACGATTCCCTGTGCCCACCGTCCTTTGAACGATCCCTGCAGTCTGCCGACACCCCTTCCTCAAACCAGCACCAGCCAAGCCATCAGCCCGAAGCGCTCAAGCAGATAGAGCGCCCCGAACACCAGCAGAGTGTAGAACATGAAACGCAACACTTGCCAGGCGAAACGGGAATAACGCAGGTCGCGCGTGAAGAAGAACAGGATAGTCGAGGCAGCGACCAGCAGGATGGAGATGAGTATTGCGAGGCGGATGAGCATCGCTGCCGCCGGATCAGGCCGCCTGTAGTTGCAGGCGCAGGAAGTCGGGGGCTTCTTCGGGCTTTTCGAAAGTAGTCATCTCCCAGGCTGTCTCATCGGCCAGTAGCGCACGACACAGGGCATTGTTCAGCGCATGACCGGACTTATAGCCGGAGAAGGCGCCGATCAGCGGATGACCCAGCAGGTACAGGTCGCCGATGGCATCCAGCACTTTGTGTTTGACGAACTCGTCCTCGAAACGCAGGCCGTCGGGATTGATGACGCGGTATTCATCCATCACGATGGCATTGTCCAGGCTGCCGCCCAGCGCTAATCCTTGCGAGCGCATGTATTCGACCTCCTGCATGAAACCGAAGGTGCGGGCGCGGCTCACTTCCTTGATATATGACTGCTCGCCAAGATCGACCGTCACGTGCTGCTTGGTATTCGCAAACACCGGGTGGGCGAAGTTGATGGTGAAGTTGAGCTTGTAGCCGTTGTACGGTTCGAAGCGCACCCACTTGTCGCCATCCTTGACCTCAACCGTCTTGGTCACACGGATAAATTTCTTCGCTGCTGCCTGATCGACTATGCCAGCCGATTGCAACAGGAAGATGAATGTGCCCGCGCTGCCGTCCATGATGGGCAATTCCGGGCTGGTCAATTCGATGATGGCGTTATCGATACCCAAGCCGGCCAGTGCCGACATCAGGTGTTCCACGGTAGCCACGCGCGTTCCGTTCGCTTCCAGACAAGTCGACAGCCGAGTGTCATGCACCGCATGCGCTTCTGCACGGATATCTGCAGGATGCGTCAGATCGACGCGACGGAACACGATGCCGCTGTCGATGGCGGCCGGACGCAAGGTCAGATAGACCTTTTCGCCGGTGTGCAGACCGACGCCTGTCGCCTGCACCGTCGTCTTCAATGTGCGTTGCTTGACCATTTCAAATCACCTGATTGTTACAGTGCGAAGTCTAACACAGGCAGACGGCAAGCCCGTCGCCCGGCCACATCACTTCGCACCGCGATCAGTCAGCCTGTTTGCGCAGGAACGACGGGATATCGAGCGGGTCGACGCCGGATTGTTTCATCGCTTCCACTGCTTCGCGATGACGTCCGGTGCGGATCACTGCCGGCATGTCCAGTTCGTTGTAATTCACCATCGGCGCATCGTGCGTACCGGTGCGTTTGGTCTCGTACACCAGAGATGGCTTCGGTTGCTTGCGTGCCATGGGTGCGCCCAAGCCGGTGGCCACGATGGTCACGCGCAATTCTTCACCCATACTCTCATCGAACACCGAGCCGACGATGACGGTCGCTTCCGTAGCCGCGAACTGGAAGCAGTTCATCACTTCGTGCAGTTCTTCCAGCGTCAGGTTGCTGCTGGAGGTGATGTTGACCAGCACGCCGCGAGCACCGGACAGATCCACATCTTCCAGCAGGGGGCTGGCGATGGCTTGCTCGGCTGCGCGTTGAGCGCGACCTTCGCCGGAAGCGGAGGCTGCACCCATCATCGCCATGCCGTTCTCCGACATCAGCGTGCACACGTCGGCGAAGTCCACGTTGACCATACCGGGAACATTGATCACTTCGGCAATGCCGGCCACCGCGCCTTGCAGCACACCGTTCGCCGCCCTGAATGCTTCCGGCAGTGTGGTCTTGCCTCCCAGCACTTCCATCAACTTGGCGTTCGGCACGATGATGAGCGAATCGACATAAGTCGCCAGCTCTTCGATACCGCTTTGCGCCAGCGACATGCGCTTGCCTTCGAAAATGAACGGCTTGGTCACCACGGCCACGGTGAGGATGCCCATCTCCTTGGCCACTTGCGCCACGATCGGTGCCGCACCGGTGCCGGTGCCGCCGCCCATGCCGGCAGTGATGAACACCATGTTCGCGCCACTGATGATCTCGGAGATGCGTTCGCGATCTTCCATCGCTGCCGCCTGACCGATCTCGGGTTTGGCACCTGCACCCAAGCCTTTGGTCAGATTTGAGCCGATCTGCAACTGCACGCGCGCTTTGCTGCGACGCAACGCCTGCGCATCGGTGTTGATGGTGATGAATTCGACGCCCTGTACCCCCTGTTCGATCATGTGGTCGACTGCGTTGCTGCCGCAGCCCCCCACGCCCACCACCTTGATCACCGCGCCTTGCGGTTGTGCATCCATCAGTTCAAACATAGCTTTCTCCTTTTCTAAATTACAAACAACTACCCCTTAACCAAACTCACTAAAAATTGCGCTGGAACCAGGTCTTCATACTCGCCAATACATCCTTGAACGAACCCGAATGCACGCGCGCCACTTCGTCCCGCTTGTGCTCTTCCAACCCGTACAACAGCAAGCCGACACCGGTGGCATAGCGCGGCGTCTTCACCACATCCGACAATCCGCCGATATGGCGCGGCACGCCCATGCGCACCGGCATGTGGAATATCTCTTCGCCCAGTTCGACCATGCCCTGCATGGCGCTGCTACCGCCGGTGAGCACGATGCCGGACGACAGCAAGTCTTCGAAGCCGCTGCGGCGCAGTTCCTGCTGCACCAGCGAATACAATTCCTCCACGCGCGGCTCGATCACTTCCGCCAGCGTCTGCCGCGACAGAGTGCGCGCGCTGCGCTCACCCACACCGGGCACTTCGATCGGCGCATCGTTCGCCAACTGGCGCAGTGCGCAGCCGTATTTGATCTTGATGTCCTCCGCATCCTTGGTCGGGGTGCGCAGTGCCATCGCGATGTCATTGGTGATCTGGTCGCCCGCGATGGGGATCACCGCCGTGTGGCGGATCGCACCGTTGGTGAACACCGCCACGTCGGTGGTGCCGCCGCCGATATCCACCAGACACACGCCCAGTTCTTTCTCGTCGTCGGCCAGCACGGCTTTGCTCGATGCCAGCGGCTGCAGGATCATCTGGTTCACTTCCAGGCCGCAGCGATGGATGCACTTGAGGATGTTCTGCACCGCCGACACCGCGCCGGTGACGATGTGGATCTCCACCTCCAGCCGCATGCCGCTCATGCCCAGCGGCTTCTTGATGCCTTCCTGCCCGTCGATGCTGAACTCCTGTTCCAGGATATGCAGTATCTGCTGGTCGCCCGGAAGGCTGATCGAGCTGGCGGTTTCCACCGCACGGAGGATGTCGGTGTGCGCCACTTCCTTGTCCTTGATCTTGATCATGCCGTTGGCGTTGGAACTGCGGATGTGACTGCCCGCGATGCCCGTGTAGACATTGCGTATCTTGCAGTCCGCCATCAGTTCCGCTTCTTCCAGCGCTCGCTGGATGGCGCCGACGGTGGCATCGATGTTCACCACCATGCCTTTCTTCATGCCGGAGGATTGGTGCATGCCGGCGCCGATCACTTCCAGTGTGCCCTCGGGCCTGATCTCGGCGACGATGCACGCGATCTTCGACGTGCCGATGTCCAGCCCCACGATCAGATTCTTGTTCTCTTTGTTCTTGCTCATCGTTGCCCCCTTACTGCATCTTCAAACATTGCCCGTCGGCAGATATGCCGCGAATCCGTTGCGATAGCGCAGATCGACATGGCTCGCCGGCTTGGGCAGTGCCGCCAGGCTGTACGGATACACAGTGACGAAGCGCGCCAGGCGCTGCCGCATCTGCTCCCGCCCCAATTCCAGCACCATGCCGTTATCCAGCCTTACCTGCCATGCAAAGCGCGGTGACAGACTGATCTGCGCGATCTGTTGCTTCATGGGTTGCAGCGCCTCACTCAGTTCACCAAACATCTGCGCCATCTGCGCTGAGGAGTCAGGCTGGCCGATGAAGGCCGGCAGCGCCTGCTCCGTACTTCCGGCAAATACTTCGCCGTGCGTGTTCACCAGTTCTTTACCGTTCCAGCGTGCCAGCGCGACCTGCTCTTCCACTTCCACTTGCAGGCTCCACGGGAACTTGCGCCGCACGCTCACCTTGCGCACCCACGGCAGTTTCTCGAACGCCTGCCGCGCGCCATCCAGATCGACGGTGAAAAAATTCCCGCTCAATTGTTCATGCACCACTTTCCCCAGCAGCTCGGGCGAAACGCGCTGTGGTGCCGCAGTCAATTCCACCGCGCGCAGCGGGAACACAGGCAAGCGCAGCACGTAACGCACCGCACCGTACAGCACCAGCACAAGGCTGAGACCAAACAGCGTGTTGGCGATGCCGCGCAATAACGGTGTGTTATCCCACATGTGTCCCTTCCAATATCTGCACTACCAGTTGCTCAAAGTTGATGCCCGCCTGGCGCGCCGCCATCGGCACCAGGCTGTGGTCGGTCATGCCGGGAGAAGTGTTGATCTCCAGCAGGTAAGCCTTACCGTCCTCACCGCGCAAGAAATCCACGCGCCCCCAGCCCGCACACCCGACCAGATGAAAAGCCAGCAATGCCAAGTGCTGCATCGCCGCCTCATCTTCAGCACCCAATCCGCTCGGACACAGATAGCGGGTGTCGTCACGCAGATACTTTGCTTCGTAGTCATAGAACTCGTTGGCCGGTTCGATCTTGATCACCGGCAATGCATTTCCGTTCAGGATCGCCACCGTGTATTCGCCGCCACTCATGAAGCTCTCGGCGATCACCACCTTGTCGTGTTTCGCTGCCTCGGCGTAGGCGATGGGCAACTCTTCCACGGTCTTCACCTTGGTCACACCCACGCTGCTGCCCTCGCTGGAAGGCTTGACGAACATAGGCAGATCGAGATGGTCGGCCACCACATTCCAATCGGTTGGCCCAGTCAATGCTTCGTATTCCGGAATGGGCAAACCGGCTGCCTGCCACACCAGCTTGGTACGCCATTTGTCCATCGCGATGGCCGATGCCATCACTCCACTGCCGGTGTAGGGGATGCCCAGCAATTCCAGCGCACCTTGCACCGTGCCGTCTTCGCCATAGCGTCCGTGCAGCGCGATGAACACGCGCTCGAACCTTTCCTTCTTCAGCTCGGACAGATCCCGCTCAGCCGGATCGAATGCATGCGCATCCACACCACTCCTCTGCAATGCAGCCAACACAGCCGAACCGCTCTTCAACGACACCTCGCGCTCAGCCGAGCGTCCGCCAAACAGCACTGCCACTTTTCCGAATTTGTTCACTTTGCTTTTACTCCAACGATCCTGACTTCCGGATGCAACTCGATCCCCGTCTGTTGCAGGACCGTTGCCCGTACCTCGGCGATCAGCTCTTCGATATCCGCCGCCGTCGCACCGCCCGTGTTCACGATAAAGTTGGCATGCTTCTCCGATACTTGTGCACCGCCGATCTTTTTGCCTTTCAGCCCGCAACCTTCGATCAACTTAGCCGCATGTCCGCCCGGCGGATTGCGGAACACCGAACCCGCGTTCGGCAGATTCAAGGGTTGGCTGGCACTGCGCTTGTCCATCAACTCCTTGATGTCCTGGCGCGCTTTTTCCACATCACCCGCTTCCAGCTTTAGCCAAGCGCCGACGAAAAATTCATCACGCGCGTTGCGCAGCACCACATGGCGATATCCGATCTCATATTCTTGCGGTGTGCGCTCCAGCAGCTCACCGCCGCGTGTCAGCACCTGCACACGCTGCACCTTCTGCCAGGTCTCGCTGCCGTAGCAACCTGCGTTCATCGCCAGCATGCCACCCAGCGTACCGGGGATACCGGCGAAGAATTCAGCACCGCACAAGTTGTTTGTCGCGGAGAAACGCGCCAGCTTGGCGCCCGGCACCCCGGCCTGTGCGTAGATGAAGTCCCCATCCATGCGCAGTTCGGTCAGTGCGCCGACCATCTGCACCACCGTGCCGTGAAAGCCGCCGTCCCGCACCAGCAGGTTGCTGCCGAGGCCGACTGCCAGTAGCGGCTCGTCGGGCGGCATCTGCCGCAGGAACCGCTGCAGATCGTCGAGATCAGCCGGGCGATACATGTGCTGCGTGATACCACCCGCCCTCCAACTCACGTGACGCGACATGGGTTCGTCGTGGAGCATCTCTCCGCGCAAACTCAGTGCCGAGTACTGAGTACCGAGTTCAGAGGAAGGTAATTTTGGATTTGCGCACATACTCAGCTCTCAACACCCTGCACAAGTTTCCCCGATACGCCACCGATGGAACCAGCCCCCATGGTCAGCACCACATCGCCATCCTTTGCCATCTGCAGGATGATCTGCGGCATATCGGCGATGTTCTCGACGAACACCGCTTCGTTCTGCCCGGCCACACGCAAGGCGTGCATCAGCGCACGCCCGTCGGCAGCCACGATGGGTGTTTCGCCAGCCGCATACACTTCGGCCAGCGCCAATGCATCCACCGTGCCCAGTACTTTGATGAAATCCTCGAACAGGTCGCGCGTGCGCGTGAATCGGTGCGGCTGGAAGGCGAGCAGCAGACGCTTGCCGGGAAAGGCACCGCGCACTGCGGCCAGCGTCGCCCGCATCTCCACCGGGTGATGCCCATAGTCGTCGATCAGCGTGAACGAGCCTCCGGACGCCAGCGTTATCTCACCGTAACGCTGCATGCGCCGCCCGACTCCCTCGAATTCGGCCAGCGCCGCGACGATAGCGGCGGGCGCAACGCCGACTTCCAGCCCGACCGCGATGGCAGCCAACGCATTCAACACATTGTGTTCGCCCGCCAGATTGAGCGTGATATCCAGATCGACCGGGATAGTGTTATGTCGGCACAGCGCTGTGAATCGCATCTGCCCGCCCTCATGCCGCACGTTCACCGCGCGTATCTGCGCCGCTTCGCTGAAGCCGTAGGTGGTGATCGGTTTGCTGATACGCGGCAGGATGTCACGCACGTTCTCGTCATCCACGCAAAGCATGGCGCGGCCATAGAACGGCAGGCGCTCGATGAAATCGACGAAGGCCTGTTTCAGTTTCCCGAAATCGTGACCATAGGTCTCCATGTGATCTGCATCAATGTTGGTGACCACCGCCAGTATCGGCGTGAGATACAGGAACGAGGCATCGGACTCGTCAGCCTCGGCCACGATGAACTCACCCGTACCCAATCGTGCGTTCGCACCACTGCTGTTCAGTCGTCCGCCGATAACGAAGGTCGGGTCGTAGCCACCTTTCGCGAGCACGCTGGTGACCAGCGACGTAGTGGTGGTCTTGCCGTGCGTGCCCGCCACTGCGATGCCCTGGCGCAAGCGCATCAACTCGGCCAGCATCACCGCGCGCGGCACGATGGGGATATGCCGTTCGCGCGCTGCGATTACTTCCGGGTTATCAGCCTTCACTGCAGTGGAAGTCACCACCGCGTTTGCCTCCCGCAGATTCTTGCCATCGTGACCATAATGAATGACTGCACCCAGCGTTTGCAGCCGCTGTGTGACAGCGCTTTCGCTCAGGTCGGAACCGCTCACCTTGAAACCAAGATTGAGCAGCACCTCGGCGATGCCGTTCATGCCCGAACCGCCGATACCGACGAAGTGGATGTTCTTGATCTTATGTTTCATCCTGCTTGCTCCATACATGCGTTTGCCACTTGCTGCGCCGCATCCGGCTTCGCCAGCTTGCGCGCGGCCTGTGCCATTGCCAGCAATTTTCCCCTGTCCAGTTCGCGCAACAGTTGCACCAGTTTCTCCGCACTCAATTCCTTCTGCGGCAACAACACCGCCGCGCCATGCCCGCTCAGGAAACGCGCGTTGTGTGTCTGGTGGTCGTCCACCGCAAACGGGAACGGAATCAGTACGCTCGCCACCCCCGCTGCCGCAAGTTCGGCTATGGTCAGTGCTCCAGCACGGCAGATCACCAGATCGGCTTTTGCGTATTGGTTCGGCATATCGTCGAGGAAAGGTCGTACGTCGGCAGTCACGCCTGCTTGTTCGTACAATTTTTGCACCGCCTCGAAATGTTTCTTGCCGGTTTGGTGCAGCACAGCAGGTCGCTCCTGCTCGCTCATCATCGCCAGTGCTTTGGGCAACGCTTCGTTCAATGCCTGCGCACCCAGACTGCCGCCCACCACCAGCACGTTCAGTTTGCCGCTGCGCTGCGCATAGCGCGTTTGCGGCTCGGCCAGTGCGGCGATATCGGCACGCACCGGATTGCCGCACCACATCGTGTTCTTCAGCACATCGGGAAAGCCGCTCAGCACCCGCGTCGCGATCTTTGCCAGCACTTTATTGCTCAAGCCTGCGATCGAATTCTGTTCGTGGATGACCAGCGGTCGACGCAACAATGCCGCCATCAGACCGCCCGGCAGGGTGATGTAACCTCCCATGCCCAGCACCACATCGGGACGGTGGCGGAAGATCGCCGCCGCGCTTTGCCCCAATGCGCGCAACAAAGTGAACGGCAAGGTCAGCAGGCGCAGCACGCCCTTGCCGCGCACACCGGAGAAATCCACCCATGCCACCGGATAGCCATGCTTGGGCACCAACTCCGCTTCCATACCGTGCGGCGCCCCCAGCCACACGATGTTCCAGCCTTGCGCACGCAAGGCATCGGCCACTGCCAGCCCCGGGTAGATGTGCCCGCCGGTGCCGCCTGCCATGATGAGGATGGTGCGATTCATATCGGCAACCCCCGCGCGACTCTTCTGTTCTCGTAATCAACTCGCAGCAGCACCGCGATCGCCACGCAGTTCACCACCACGCCGCTACCTCCAAAACTAAGGAAGGGCAGGGTCAATCCCTTGGTCGGCAGCACGCCCATGTTCACACCGATGTTGATCATCGCCTGCACACCCAGCCACACCGCGATACCCTGCGCCACCAGCGCGGCGAACAATCGGTCCGACATCGCTGCCTGACGGCCGATGGCGAATGCGCGCACGATGAGGAACCCGAACAGGAGGATCACCGCACACACACCGAATAGCCCCAGCTCTTCCGCGATCACCGCCATCAGGAAATCGGTATGCGCCTCGGGAAGATAGAAAAGTTTTTCCACGCTGCCGCCCAGACCCACACCCAACCATTCGCCGCGGCCGAAGGCGATCAGCGCATGGCTCAACTGGTAGCCTTTGCCATAGGGGTCGGACCAAGGGTCCATGAAACCGATGACACGTTGCATGCGGTAAGGCGAGGACAGGATCAGTGCCGCGAACGCCAGCGGCAGCAGCACGATCAGCCCGCCGAATATCTTGAGGTTGAACCCGCCCAGCCACAGTGTGCACATGGCGATGGAAAGTATCACCACGAAAGCGCCCATATCCGGTTCCAGCAGCAATAACGCACCAACCAGCGCCATCACGCCGAACATCGGCAGGAATGGTTTGAGCAAATGATCTTTGACTGCACCTTTGCGCACTGCGTAATCGGCGGCATACAACACGGCAAACAGCTTCATCAGTTCCGACGGTTGCAAATTGATGATGACCAACGACAACCAGCGGCGGCTGCCATTGACTGCTTTGCCTACACCCGGGACCAGTACCAGCAGCAATAGCACTACGCCGAACAAGAACAGCCAGGGCGAATACTTCTGCCACATCTGTGTCGGAATGTTGAACGCAACCACACCTGCACCCACGCCAGTCAGAATGAAGATGCCGTGGCGCACCAGATAGTAGGTCGCCTGATAGTTGGTGTATCTGCCCGCTTCGGCTGTCGCGATCGATGCGGAATAGACCATCACCAGACCGGTAGCGAGCAGCGCGGTGATGATCCAGGTCAGCACATTGTCGTATTCGACGACGGCGCGGCGCGGCGTACTCAGTGCGGCGTTAAGCATGTCGCCTCCACTTGTTTCACCGCCGCGATGAAAGCCTCTGCCCGATGCAGATAGCTACGGTACATATCGAAGCTGGCACAGGCTGGCGACATCAGCACCGCATCGCCTGCTTGCGCGTTGGCGGTGGCGATCTGCACCGCGTCGTCCATGTCGCGCGCCAGGATCACAGGCCTGCCGCATCCATGCAGCGCACGTTCGATCAAGGCCGCATCGCGCCCGATCAACACCGCCGCACGCGCATGCCGCTCCACGGCTGCCTTCAACGGGGAAAAATCCTGCCCCTTGCCATCGCCACCAAGGATGACCACGGCCGGCTTGCCCAGACCTTTCAGTGCCGCTTCGGTCGCGCCTACATTGGTACCTTTTGAATCGTCGTAATAGGTTATGCCCGCGATCTCCGCGACTTTTTCCACGCGATGCGGCAGCCCCTTGAAAGCACGCAACGCAACCAGCAATGGTGCGAGGGGCAGGTCGAGCGCGCGGCACAGCGCCAGTGCAGCCAGTGCGTTCGCTACATTGTGCAGACCGGTCACTTGCAGTTCGTCGGCTCGCAATATTTCCTGGGCACCCTGCATCAGCCATGTCTCCGTCCCGGCGCGCACTATCCCCCAATCGCTTTCGCCTCGCGGCTGATTCAAACCGAAGCTGATCTGCTTGCGCCCGGCCAATGCCATCGATGCACTGTAATTGTCTTCCCGATTTACGACCTGAACGCCGTCTCCACGGAAGATGCGCGCCTTGGCGGCGGCATACCCATTCATCCCGTCATAACGGTCGAGATGGTCTTCGGTCACATTCAGCACCACTGCCACATCGGCGTTCAATGCAAAGGTCGTCTCCAGCTGGAAGCTCGACAATTCGAGCACCCACACCTGCGGCTGCTTGCCCTTGCGTTGTCGCAACACGTCCAGCACGGCAGGAGAGATATTCCCCGCCACTTCGGTATCGAGGCCCGCCGCACGGCACATCGCACCGACCATGCTGGTGACGGTGGTCTTGCCATTGGCACCGGTGATGGCGATGACCTTGGGCCGGTTCTCCTGCGGCAATGCCCGCGCGAACAATTCGATGTCGCCCACCACAGGGATACGCTGCGCCAGTGCCTTCTGCACCAGTGGAACTGCCAGTGGCACTCCCGGGCTGATGGCGATGAGCTCGATGTCTTCCAGCAACTCGCTACGGAACACGCCACAGCGCACATCCGCTCTGGGTAACTGCTTCTGCAACTCGGCCAGACCGGGCGGCGCATCACGACTGTCGGCAATGCGCAGCTTTGCACCCTGCGTCTTCAGGTAGCGCGCAAGCGACAGCCCGGTCTCACCTAGACCGAGCACCAGCACCGATTTGTCGCGTAACGATGTCATCTCAGTTTCAACGTGGCCAATCCAATGAGCACCAACAGCATGGTGATGATCCAAAATCGAACAACGACCTGGGTCTCTTTCCAGCCCTTCTGCTCAAAATGATGGTGTAGCGGCGCCATGAGCAGGATGCGTTTACCTGTGCCATATCTCCGTTTCGTATATTTGAAATACGAAACCTGCAGCATCACCGATACGGCTTCCACCACGAATACGCCGCCCATGATGAACAGTACCAACTCTTGCCGGATGATTACCGCCACCGCCCCCAGTGCCGCACCCAGCGCCAGCGCGCCCACATCGCCCATGAACACTTCCGCCGGATAGGCGTTGAACCAAAGGAAAGCCAGCCCGGCACCCGAAATCGCCGCGCAAAATACCGCCAACTCACCCGCACCGGGAATGGACGGCTCTCCCAAGTATTTGGAGAACTCGGCATGGCCCGCGACGTAAGCAAATATCGCCAATGCGGCAGCCACCATCACGGTCGGCATGATGGCCAGTCCATCCAGGCCGTCGGTCAGGTTAACCGCGTTGCTGCTGCCCACGATGACCAGATACACCAGAACGATGAAGCCGACCATGCCGAGCGGCAGCATCAGATGCTTGAAGAACGGCACGATGAGCTCGGTATGCGCGGGCAGCGTGGCGTGCGACCACAGGAATATCCCGACAGCCAGGGCGATGAGCGATTGCCAGAACATCTTGGCACGAGCCGACAATCCATCCGGATTGCGATGCACCACTTTGCGGTAGTCATCCACCCAGCCGATGGCACCGACACCCAGCGTAGTGAACAACACCACCCAGATATAAGCGTTGCGCAGATCGCTCCAAAGCAAAGTGGTGATGGCAACCGACATCAGGATGAGTGCACCGCCCATGGTCGGCGTACCCGCCTTGACCAGATGGGTCTGCGGACCGTCGCTGCGCACCGATTGCCCGATCTTCATCGCAGTCAGCTTGCGTATCATCCACGGCCCCAGCATGAAAGAGATGATCAATGCTGTCATCGCGGCCAGCACCGCGCGCAGCGTGATGTAATTGAACACGCTAAAAGTACGCACGTCTTGTGCCAGCCATTGAGCTAATGCGAGCAGCATGCTTCCTCCTTGTGCAGCGCGCAGAATTGCACGACTCGTTCCATCTTCATGAAGCGCGACCCTTTCACCAGCACGGTAGTTTGTTCATCCAGCTCTTTGTTCAGCGCAGCCTGGAGCGATTCGATGTCGGCAAAGTGTTGTGCGCCGACACCGAATTCAGCTACAGCTTCCTTGCTCAATGTTCCCAGCGCGAACAGTCGCTCGATGCCCAACTCATGCGCCGCGATGCCGATCTCGCGATGGAACTGTGCCGCGTCCTCGCCCAGTTCGCCCATGTCGCCGAGCACAAAGACGCGCTTGTCTTTGGCTTGCGCCAGAACTTCCAGCGCGGCATGCACGGAGGCGGGATTGGCGTTGTAGGTGTCGTCGAGCAATGTCGCACCGTGCAGTGCTTGTTTGCGCTGCAGGCGTCCGGCAACTCCGCTGAACCCCTCCAACCCCTTGATGATCGCGATCACCGGCACATGCAGCGTCAGTGCTGCCGTCATGGCGGCCAAAGCGTTGCGCGCGTTATGCTCGCCCGGCACTTGCAACGCGAGGCGCAATTCGCCTGCCGGGGTGCGCGCCCGCAGCACGCCGCCGAAATCCCGCGCCGTCCACTCGCCCTGCACAGTTGCCGGATTCTCCAGCCCGAAATCGAATATGCGGTGCGCGCCCGCCTGAGTGCGCCACAACACTGCATGCGCGTCGTCGGCATTGATGACCGCCGTGCCGGCGTCCGCCAATCCCGCAAATATTTCCCCTTTGGCGCGCGCCACACTCTCCACCGAACCGAGTCCTTGCAAGTGTGCGCCGGTGGCATTGTTGATCAGCGCCACATCCGGTCGCGCGATGCGCGTGAGATAGTCGATCTCGTTGGCATGGTTCATCCCCATCTCGATCACTGCATAACGGTGTCGTTCGCGCAGCTTGAGCAGGGTGAGCGGCATGCCGATATCGTTGTTGAGGTTGCCCTGTGTGGCCAGCACGTTTTCTTCGCTTGTCGACTGGCGCAGGATCGCGGCCAGCATCTCTTTCACCGTGGTCTTGCCGTTGCTGCCGGTGATCGCGACAAGTGGAATATCAAATCGTTTGCGCCAGTACTCGGCGAAGCTACCCAGCGCCAGCCGCGTATCCGGCACGCGCAGCAGCGGGCACGGGGTTCCTTCGATAAGGGCATCCGCATTCACCATCGCGGCGATCGCCCCCGCTTGCGCGGCCTGCGCCACGAATCGCGCACCATCGAAGTTCTCACCCTTGAGCGCGATGAACAGATCGCCGCTGGCGATCGTTCGCGTATCTGTGGACACGGCGCCAAAGCGCACATCCTCTCCCTCTTGTGACGCATGTAGCGCCTGTGCGGCCTGTGATAGCAGCATCATGCCCAGCGCTCCTGTTTGCTCCACATGCTCAGCGCGCGATGCGCGATCTCGCTATCCGAGAAAGGATGGCGCTCGCCGTTGATCTCCTGATAGTCCTCATGCCCCTTGCCTGCCAGCAACACGGTGTCGTTTTCGCGCGCTGCGGCGATGGCTTTGGATATGGCTTGTGCGCGGTCTTCGATCACCTGATACTCGCCTTCCATGCCGGTGATGATGGCGTCGATGATCGCGCGCGGATCTTCGCTGCGCGGGTTGTCGCTGGTGATGATGCGCACGTCCGCCAGTTTCGAGACGACTGTTCCCATCATCGGGCGCTTGCCGCGATCCCGATCACCGCCGCAACCGAACACGCAGATTACTTTGCCGCCGGAAGGCCCGGTCACTTCTTGCAGGGTGTGCAATACTTTTTCCAGCGCATCCGGTGTATGTGCGTAATCCACCACCACGGTGGGGACATCCTTTCCCCCCAGTGTCTGCATGCGTCCCGCTACGGCTTTTTGCAGGCCGAGCTCGCGCGCAGCAACTTCCAGTTCGACCTCACTGACCAACAACACCGCCAATGCTCCCAGCAGGTTGGAAGCATTGAAGCGCCCGATCAATTTGCTTTGCAGCGGCGCCGCGCCCCAACTGGTGTGCAATTGCAACACCAGGCCCTGCGCATCCGTTTGCGTCAGGTTGCCGTACACCATACGGATGCCAAGTTGCTCAGCCAGTTTCAGCGCCGCGTCGCTCATGCCATAACCCACCACTTCCACCGGTGCATCTTGCAATTGCTCTGCCAGATCGGCGCCAAAGGCATCATCGAGATTGAGCACGGCATATTTGAGTTGCGCCCAGTCGAACAGGCGGCGCTTGGCGGCGGCGTAGCTCTGCATGTCGCCGTGGTAGTCGAGATGATCGCGGGTCAGATTGGTGAGTAACGCCACATCGTAATGCACTCCATTTACCCGTCCCTGTGTCAGGGCGTGCGACGACACTTCCATCACTGCTGTCCGTGCGCCCTGCTGCACATAATCCGCCAGCAGACCATGCACGAACAGCGCATCCGGCGTCGTGTTCGCCGTCGCTTGCAATGCTCCCGGGAATCCGTTGCCCAGTGTGCCGAGCAGTGCGCTCTTGCGTCCCAATGCACCGAATGCCTTGGCTAGCCAATGGCTGACCGAAGTCTTGCCATTGGTGCCGGTAATGCCGACCATCCACAGTTTGCGCGAGGGCTGCCCATAGACGCTGTCCGCCATCCTTCCCGCCTGATGGCGCAAGTCACGCACCGCAAGATTGGGTACGTTCCACTGGCTGTTCCACCGGAAATCGCGTTCCTCCCAGATCACCGCATTCGCACCGCGTGTAATGGCCTGCGCGATGAAGCGACGACCATCGGCCTGAGCACCCGGATAGGCGACAAAGGTATCGCCCGGCTCAACCATACGGCTGTCGGGTACCAGGCGCGTTACATTCACCCCCAGTGCCCTCAGTTCATCAGGGGGAAAACCTGTCCTGAGCATGGTCGAAGGACTCACACTTCCTCCTTGATGATCTCGTCCGGCGCCTGCATCACGTTGTCCAGCGGCGCATCGTTCGGCACGTTCAGCATACGCAGTGCCGCCCCCATCACATTGCTGAACGCAGGTGCGGCGACTTGTCCGCCGTAATACATGGTGCCGCCCGGCTCGTTGATCATCACCGCAACGATCAGTCGCGGATCAGAGGCCGGAGCCATGCCGACGAATGAAGCGACATAGCGATCTACGTATTTTCCATTCTCGAGTTTGTGCGCGGTACCGGTCTTACCCGCCACGCGATAGCCGGTGATCTGCGCCAACGGCGCTGTACCGCCGGGCTTCACCACAGTCTCCATCATGTCGCGCACCGCTTGTGCTGTAGCATCGGAATAGACCTTGATGCCCACCGTCGGTGTCTCCTGTTTGCGCAGGGTGATCGTTTTCAACTCGCCGCCGTTGGCGAACACCGTATAGGCGCGCGCCAATTGCAACAGGTTTACGGAGATTCCATTACCATACGACATGGTCGCCTGTTCGATGGGGCGCCATTTCTTGTAGTCACGCAATTTGCCTGCCGCTTCGCCCGGGAAGTCGCTGCCGGTCAATGAACCAAAACCGTTTTCGTTCAGACTGTGCCAGAAAGTCTCCGGCGGCAGGCCGAGCGCGATCTTCGCGGTTCCGACGTTGCTGGATTTCTGGATCACCTGTGCCACTGTGAGCATGCGTTCGGGGTGTGTGTCGTGAATCTTGCGGCCGTTCACCGTGAACACCCCGCCCGCCGTATCGATGATCGTTTCCGGCCTGACCTTCCCCGCCTCCAGTGCTGCCGCCACCGTGAACGGCTTCATGGTTGAACCCGGCTCGAACAAGTCCGTTACGGCATGATTGCGCAACAACGTCACGGACGGCTTGTCGCGATTGTTCGGGTTGTAAGATGGCCAGTTCGCCAAAGCCAGCACCTCGCCGGTTTTGGCATCCAGCACGACGATGGAACCCGCTTTGGCGCGGTGCTTCTCGACTGCCAGTTTGATCTCGCGGAATGCCAACGACTGTATCTTGCTGTCGATGCTCAGTGCGACATCTCCGCCCTCTTTGGGCGCACGCAGGCTCGCAACGTCTTCGACGATGAACCCGCGTCTGTCTTTGATGACCTGCTGGCTGCCCGCCTTGCCGCCGAGCTGCGCCTGCAATGAGAGCTCGATGCCTTCTTGCCCGTTGTCGTCCACATCGGTGAAACCGATGAGATGTGAAGTGACTTCACCACCGGGATAATAGCGGCGGTATTCGCGTTGCAGGGAGATTCCGGGGATGCCCAGCTTCACGACTTTCTCGGCTTGTTCGGGCGGCATCTGGCGTTTGAGATAGATGAACTCGCGCGTCGTGTCTGTGAGCTTGCTTTTCACTTCTTCGGAGCCAAGTCCGACGATCTGCGCCAATTGGATCACCTGCTTCGTCGTGACCTCGACATCCGCCGGACTCACCCAGACCGACTCCACCGGCGTACTCACTGCCAGCGGTTCGCCATGCCGATCGGTGATCATGCCGCGGTGTGCGTGGATATCGACGATGCGGCCGTAGCGCGCATCGCCTTTCTGCTGCAGGAAACCGTTGTGTATGCCTTGCAAATAGATAGCGCGCGCCATCAGACCTCCCAGCACACCCAGCAGCAGCACGAACAGCAAGCGAGAACGCCAAGCCGGCAATGCGATCTGTCCCGTGGTCTGTACAGGAACGGTGGCGTAGTTCATGGTTGCGTCGCCACGCCTGCACCCAGGCGGATGTAACGAATCTGTCCGGACTGCGGCAACTGCATCTGCAACTGATTGCTGGAGAGTCTTTCCACCCGCGCGGGCATCGCCAGCGTTCCCTGCTCAAGTTGCAGCTGTCCCCACTCCACGTCCATCTGTTGCGCCCTGTCCTTTTCCTTTTGCAATTCCACGAATAATTTGCGCGCCTTGTGCTGGGAGGTGACTACCCCCAACGCACATGCGATGACCAAAATGAGTAGCAGCACATTCAGCCTAGCCACCCGATCGCTCCGCCACACGCAACACCGCGCTGCGCGCGCGCGGGTTTACCACTAATTCTTCCGCCGATGCGTAGACCGGCTTCCCGATCAGACGCACCCTGCCCTGCGGCACATCTGCGGCGCGGATCGGCACCCCCTTGGGCAATTTGTCACCCTGCGCCATATCGCGCATGAAGTGCTTCACCATGCGATCCTCCAGCGAGTGAAAGCTGATCACTGCCATGCGTCCGCCTTCTTTCAGGTGATCCACGCACTGCGGTAATACACCCTCAAGCTCTTCGAGCTCGCGGTTGATATGAATCCGTATAGCCTGAAAGGTACGAGTCGCCGGATTTTTGCCGGGCTCGCGCGTTCGTACACTCTGCGCGACGATGTCGCTGAGTTGCTTCGTGGTGAGGATCGCTCGTTCCTGGCGCGCAGCAACAATCGACCTTGCAATCTGCCTAGCAAACCGTTCTTCGCCGTAATCACGTATCACCTCCGTCAGTTCGCCTTCATCCGCCGTCGCCAGCCACTCCGCCGCCGTCTGCCCCTTGCTGGTATCCATGCGCATATCCAGCGGCGCATCGAAACGAAAACTGAAACCGCGCAGCTCGTCGTCCAGTTGCGGTGACGAAACGCCCAGATCCAGCAACACACCATCCACCTTGTCGATTCCGAGCCTGTTCAGCACAGCACCCAATTTCTCGAACGCGCTATGTTCCAGCTGGAAACGCGCATCCCTGATCGCACTGCCTGCGGCCACCGCCGCAAGGTCTTTGTCCAGCGCTATCAACCTGCCACGCTCGCCCAGCTTTTCCAGAATCAAACGACTGTGCCCGCCGCGCCCAAACGTGCAATCCACATAAAGACCATCTGCCTTGACTTGCAAGGCTTCGACCGCTTCATTCAACAAGACAGTTTCATGAGCCAGGTCATGGCTCACAAAGTAAACCCTTCCAGTTCAGGCGGAAGATTGTCCGCAGTGAAGCCAGCCATCTTCTCGTTCTGCGCTTGCCAGCGTGCCTCGTCCCACAACTCAAATTTGTTGCCCTGACCGACCAGCATCACGTGCTTATCCAGCACCGCGTAAGTGCGCAACGTGGGCGACACCAGCACGCGGCCGGCCGCATCCATCACCGAATCTTCGGCATGACCCACCAGAAAACGCTGCAACGCGCGAATGCGCGGATCAAAGGCGGACAACTTCATCAACTTCTCGCGAATGGGCTGCCACTCGGGTTGTGGATAGACCAGCAGGCAGCCGTCTGCATCGGCAGTCAGCACCAGCTGACCCGCACAATGCGCAAGCAGCATGTCGCGATACCGCGCCGGTATCGCGAGCCTGCCCTTGCTATCCAGATTAAGCTGCGTCGCCCCTTGAAACATCCCGATTTCCCACCTTTACCCACTTTTTACCACTTGCACGCACTATATTGAAAAACAATAGGACGGTCAAGCAAGAAAATTGGATTTTTCTTTACGGGACAAGGAGTTAGCGCACTAAGTTGATGTAAAACAAATATACTTAAAAAGCAATGGATTGCACAGTTAAGCTAAAGTTGTTTGTGATGAATTGATGCACATTCAGGCAGCTTCCAGCTCTGAAAGTCACAACCACAGGTGATTTAGGGGATTCGGGTATGGCGAGAAATCTAGGTATGCGGCTGAGTTTTATTCTTCACTCATCTCCGCACTCTGCAGCGGCACATCCGCCGCTTTTTTCTGCACGCTCACCGGCAGACTCACTTTCACCGTCGACACCTTGTCGGCATAGAGCTCTTCACCCAGCAGCGGCACAAGGTTGGTGGGCTGGCGCGAATGTTTGGGGAAGTTCTGTTTGATCTCTTCCAGTCGTTTCTGGTTGGACTGGAAGTAGCGATTGGCCTGGATTACGCGCGGCAGGTTCTTGATCAGATGCCACAGGCTCCAGCGGTGTTGCCACAGGCGTTTGGCGAAAGTGCGATGGTAAGTCTTGCTGTTGTAGAAGCGCAGGATGTGCCAGTTGTAAAGCGCATCCATCTCTTCGCGCGACTTGAATCCCTTGGGCAGGAACACGAAGTTGAGACAGTTGAGCAGTCGCCAGTCTTCGATGAAGTCGCCCTCTTCGCCGCTCACGCATTCGTCCCAGATCGGCGCGCCATAAAGCGGGCTGAACTTGGTCATGTTCATCTCGTCGAGATTGAGCGAGAGGATGAAATCGCTAGTGACCTTCACTGTCTCCGGCGTCTCGCCCGGCATGCCGAAGATGAACAGGCCCTTGGCGCGCAGGCCTGCCGCATGGATCTGCTCCACGGTCTTCTTCACCGCCTCCAGTGTCACGCCGGCTTTGTGGCGTTCCATCATCACCGGGTCTGCAGATTCAACGCCCATGGACACCATCAGTGCGCCCGCCAGCTTGAGCTTCTGCAGCATCTCGTCCGAGGTGTGACCGGTGCGGATGGCGCAGTTGAACTGCATGCCCAGCGGATTCTTGATGAGCAATTCGCACAGGTCGAACACACGCTTTTTCTGTGCGGTGAACAGGTCGTCGTAAAAGTTGATGTGATACACGCCGAAGTTGTCGCGCAGGTGCTTCATGTGGTCGTAGATGTACTGCGCGGAGTTGACCTTGTACAGGCGCTCGAACACCGTGCGGTCACAGAAAGAGCAAGTGTAGGGACAACCGCGAGAAGTGATCATGGTCGCGCCCTGTTTCTTGATGTAGGAGAACAGCGGCAGATGATAGGCGTCGGGAAAGCCAGCCAGTTTCTCGTAAGCGGGGAACGGCAGCGCATCCAGATTCAGGATGCGCTGGCGGCGCGGGTTGGAAACGATGCGCGCGCCGTCGCGATACACCATGTTGGATATCTGCGCGACTGGCATGCCGTTGGCGTAATCCAGAAGCGCGCCCTCGCCTTCGCCTATGCACAGGTAGTCGATCTCGGGGAAGTGCTCCAGCAGCGGCGCACCAATGGACGAGGCATGCACGTTGCCGAACAGTATCTTGATGTCGGGGCGCTTGCGCTTGATGTATTGCGCCATGTCCACCGCATCCATGAAGCCGGAAGTGGTGGCGGAGAAGCCGATCATCTCGGGTTCGGTCGCAAGCACGATCTCGGCGTTTGCTTCGATGGTGGGCGGCGCAAAGGGACCGAGACAGTCATGCACGAAGGACGTGTGGCCATGCTTGTCCAGCCAGGCCGCGAGCGAAAGGATGCCGATGGGCGGCATGCGGTTCGCCAGCACCGAGAAGTCGGGCTGGCCGGGAACGAAGTTGAAACCAGCAGGATGAACAAAGGTGATTCTCATGATCGACGCGACAGGATGGATTCAGCCGCAGTATGTCAGAACAATTTCCGCCATATCAACAAGGGCAATCGGATGAGAAAGCCGGTGAACAGGCGCAGATGCATGCCGGTGAGCAGGATGTTGTCGCGCAGGTAGTTGAAGTGCGAGACACCGCCTTCATCCGCGCGGAAGTATTTCACCGGTGCATCGATATTGATCGGGCGCGCACCGCACCAGCACAGGCGCACTGCCGCTTCGGGGTCGAAATCGAAATGGCGCATCCAGTAGCTGTTCTCCATAACGCCCAGCAGCATCTGTGCGGGATAGACACGGAAGCCGTACAGCGAATCGCCGATGCCCTGCCACAGCGTCTCGAAATTGGCCCACCAGTTGGATACCTTGCGGCCGCGCACGCGCAGCATGGGTGCGCTGGCATCGAATACCGGACGGCCCAGCACCAGCCCGTTTGGATTGGCCTGTGATACCTGCATGAATTCCCTGATCTTCTCAGGCGGATGCTGGCCGTCCGAATCCATCGTCAGCACATGCGTAAAACCCAGACGCGTAGCCTCGCGCAGCCCCTGCAACACCGCCGCCCCTTTACCGTGATTCTCCTTCAAGACCAGCACGCGCAAACCGGAATCTGTCTCGGCCATGCGTAACAGTTCCACTTCGCTGCCATCGGTGCTGCCGTCAATGACCACCCACACCGGCGCCCATTGCTCGCGCGCCGAACGCACCGTGGGACATAGTGCCGCCCCGGTGTTGTAGCTGGGGATGAGTACCAGATGTGTGGTGGAGGAAGTCATGTTTGTTTCCGCGTCATTTGTTCGCGATAGTATTTCTCGAGATCGGCAGCAAAGGTCTTCGCATCACCCTTTACTTCAAACCTTGCACCGAGCCGAGCCGTATAGCGCAACGGAAAGACCGGCTTGTCGAAGAACGACCAGTGCTTGCCGAGAAAAGGACTGCTGGCCTCAATGAACACGGTCTGCACTGGCACGCCCGCCTTCTTGGCGACCAGCGCGAAGCCGCCCTTGAATTCATTGACCGGCTGCTGCACCGTGCGCGTGCCTTCGGGAAAGATCAGCAGTTGTGCACCCTCGCGCAGTGCCACATTGGATTCGCGCATCAGCATCGCTGTGGAGTCGTTGCGCACATAGCCCGCCATGCTGGCGCCTCCACCCAGCAGCGGATTGTCGAGCAGCATAGCCTTCAGCACGCACACGAAATTGGGCAGGCGCGAACCCACCAGCACCACATCAATGAGCGATGGATGATTGGTGGCGATGACAAGCGAGGGTTCCTTGCGCAGCACGTCCAGCGCGTTGAGGTCGCATTTCACCAGACCACTGGCGCGTATCACGAAAAGATAAGTGCGGAACACCAGCATGATGGCGTAGCGCCCGACGCGCTGCGCCGATCGGTGCGGCATTAGATGACGCAAAAGACTGGCGGGCAGGCTCCATGCCAGACAGATCAGCGCAAAGAACAGCAGGCCGCCGTACAACACGAAATATTCGTACAGGGATTTCAATTGTCGCCAAGCCCACATCTTGTTCTCTGAGTTCCTGAATCAATATTCGTTCAAGCCGAGGGTAGCACATGAAGGCGCCGTTTTCATGACTGCGCCAGATCAATCGTAGTTGACTTCCACCAGCTTGTCCGACTTGTCGAGCACCCAGGTGATCGCAAAACCGAAGGTCAGATATTGCTTGCTCCTGACCAGCGGGCTATCGGCAAAGACCGCCCCCTTCAGGTCATCCCATTTAACGAAACCGCCCATCCATCTCCTGCCTTCGCGCTTGTTGAAAGCAAAGATGAACTGAGTGCCGGAATAGCCGCCGCTGGCCGTATAGGCAGGGCGCGAGGCGGTGGCATACTGAGGGGCGACGTTATAGAAATACTGGTGATAGCGCCGATCAGCAAAGATCAGGCCTCCGACCAGGCCGATGTTCCAACCACTGTGGTCGACGTTGCGTGCATCCAGATTCAACTGCGGCTGGAACAGCCAGCCGGCCGATTGCACATGCTTGAAATCGGATGCGACCACTCCGCGCACGGGCAAGCGCATATCGAAGTTGACCCGCTTGTCATCTGAATAATAGAAATGTGTGTTCAAAGACGGCCCGACCTCCAGCGTCGGGTCCAGATCCGGCATGCCCTGCCGCTCGACCGAGTCACTGCTCTTGGCGGGAACGGAACCGTTCATGCTGATATCCATCTCCACCTTGTCCTTGCGAAAGATCAGCCCGCGCACGCGTTCACGGTTGACCTGGATGACCTCTCCATTGTAGGCGATATAGGGGACCGGGAGCAGATAGGCGCGGCGCTCGTTCGCCCCGCGATAGATGGGAAAGTTGATAGCCGCCACACCTGCACCGATCTCCCACAAAGGCTTGATCTCGGTCTGCGCATCAGCAGCGCTAGACAACAGGATCGACAATGACGCTGCGACGGAACGGACAAGTTTGTTCATACACCAGAGACCCGCGCTACTGCGCATCGTTGAAATAGGCGCCTTCGATCTCAAGCAGCAAATCCGAGCGGCAGATGTTGGAATGCAGATACACCGCCGTGCATGCGGCACCGAATTCGGCCCGTACTTTTGCCTGCACCATGGAGAGATCATGCTCGTGCCGCACATAGACCTTGAGCAGCATGCGTCCTTGTGCGGGATTGTAATGAGGTATTTGTTGCAGCAGGGTGCGGATGTTGAGCAGCGTCTCGGTGGTCTGCTTCTCGGCATCGCCCAGATGCAGGGTCTCGAAACCGACGATACTGGCGGTGCCTGAAATGAAGAAGCAATTCTGCCCGCCCAGCTTGACCGACAGCGCGCGCACGAAGATCGGACTCTTCGGACCGAACTGGTCGGGATAGTGATAGGCACTGATCTGGCGTGGATTCTCCACCCCTTTGCCCGGCTGTTTGCCGGCCATGAAATAGATCGTCAGCGAACCGCTGTTGCTGCCCAGCGCGCTCGCCGCCGGGACATCTTCTTCGCCGATACCACGCCCACCGGCGACGAACGCTTCATGCCGCCCGATGTTGAAACCGCGATAGCGTTCCAGCCCGTTCTCGTCGTCATTGATCTGCGGGAAGTAATGCCACACACGCAGCAGACTGGGATAGTCGTGGTGGTCGATGAAATCGAAAATGCGCGCATAGGCCTGCCTGGCCAGCGATTGCAGGGTCTCCCCCGTATGCTGCGCCAGTGTCACGCTGGCGAACAGCACCTTGCCGTCGGCCATCCCTTCGATACCCTCATGGGCGCAGGCCGTAATCGGTGCATCACTGGTCCACACCTCGAAGCTTGTGTCGTGCTCGCCCAACACCGGGATGTCTATCCACAACGGCGCACGCGCCGGAAGCGGGAGCGGACGGCCGAAACCGATCACACCCAGCACATGGTCGCTGTGCTTCTCAAGGTACGAACTTGTCTCATCTGCATCCAGATATGCCAGCCCGAATTGCGCACCGCTAATTTCCATAGGTCTCCGTCACGCCGACATCGTGCACGCGGATGGAACGCTTGCGCTTGCGCCAAGCCATGATGCTGGCCTTCAGATTGGTCAGCGTCAGCCCGTAGTACATGGTCTTGAACATGAACAGCCAGAATGCGTAGCGTCTGGTGCGGTACACGTCTCCGATCAGGATGGTGATCAGCGCCCTCTTGACCTTGCTCTCTGTGCCTTTGTACATGAGAAGGTTGCGCATCGCCGGGGTAGTGATACGGTAGATGAACCAGGAGAACACCTTTGGCCCCTGCATGATGGCCTTGTCGAATTCCTTCAAGGCCTGCTCCGCCTCCTGCGGCTTTTTCAAGCAACGCTCGACGGCATCGGCACCCGCGAATGCACTGGCCATCGCCAGGAACACGCCGGACGAAAACACCGGATCGATAAAGGCGAAAGCATCGCCCAGCAGGATATAGTTCTCGCCGGAAGAGCGCTCGGACAAATAGGAAAAATTGCCGGTAGCAGTCACCGGCGACACCAGTTTTGCCTCCTTCAAGCGCTCCACCAGCGCCGGGCACATGGCAATGGTATCCAGCAGGAACTGCGAGGTGTCGGTCTTGCGCGTCTTCATGTAATAGGGCCAGCAGGTCGCACCGATGCTGGTGTTACCATCGGCCAGCGGAATGAACCAGAACCAGCCGTGATCGAACCAGAACAGGCTGATGTTGCCCTCGACTTCACCTTCCAGCCGCGTCGCACCGGAGAAATGCCCGAAGATGGCAGCACTGTTGTGCTTCTTGTTGCGGTGCTTCATCTGGAAGTGATTGGAGAGGAAGGTGTCGCGCCCGGAGGCATCCACCACGAACTTAGCGCGGATGCGTTGCGTGTGCCCGTCCTTGCCCACCGTGTTCACCACCGCCTCGACTCCCGGCTGGAACTTGATGTCGGTCACCTTGCATTCCTCGACGACACGCGCACCTTTTGCGGCAGCGTTCTTGAACAGGATCTCGTCGAACTCGTCGCGCCGCACCTGATAGGCGGAGGGCCAGGTGTTATCCAGCGCATGATTGAAGTCGATCATCACCGGCGCATCGTGCCAGGGTGAAACAAACTCCGCGCCCAGCTTGACCATACCGATGCGCTTGATCTCCTCGCTCACGCCGAGCTGATCGAACATCGGCATATTCATCGGCAATAGCGACTCGCCGATATGGAAGCGCGGGTGTTTGGATTTCTCAAGCATCAGCACATCATGTCCGCGCTGTGCCAGTAACGCCGCGATGGTGGAACCGGCGGGGCCCCCGCCGATGACCAGCACCTCGCACGAACTCTCTTGCAGATTCGTATCCATTTATTCCTCCATCCGGCAGGATTGCAAGCGTCAGACTTATTGGTTCTTGTTGACCTCGATGCGCACCAGCAACTGCTCACCGCCACCATTGAAGGATAACTGGCCTTCCTTGCTGTAGGCGTACTCGACTACCCAGCGATCATCGCCGAAATAGAACGGGATATGCGCCTTGCCGGTAGGACGCTGCCACTGCGAAGCAGGCGAGCCAATAAGACCCACCACCTGCTTCAGCGTCATGCCGATCTTGAGCTTGGCGAACTTGCTGCCAGGGGCGGGCTTGCCGATGACCTCACCTTCGGTGGCCGCGCTGTCTTTTTTGGCGCTGTCTTTTTTGGCACTGTCTTTTGCCGGAGCAGTCTGTGCGGCAGGCGCACTGGCTGGCTCTTCCGTCTTCGCCTTGCGCGAAGCGCAGGCTGTCGCCAAAGTGGCTGCCAGCACGATAAGAAGCAGATTCGAGTATTTCATTTGAGTCTCCTTTTGAACACGCCGGACGGCGTCGTTAACTTTCCCCATATTCGCTGAGCATCTTAACTGACCCCCCTGTCGCGGGCAACCAACGCTGTGGCGTTTATTGATCATTCCCGACTATTAAGATTGCAGAAAAGACCAGGCTCAACACCGCACCGACCGCCACGGTGGAGCCGATCGCATTCAGCACCGGCGACTGCGAGAGCGACAACAGGCCGAAACCCAGCACCGTGGAGGCATTTGCGAACAACAAAGAAGTGACAGTACGTTCGCGATCTTGCGGCGATGTACAACGATGATCGAAGAACAGGGCGTAGTTGGAGCCGACCGCCACCACCAACAACAGACCGATCAGATGGAAGATGGATAGCGCGTGCCCGGTGAGCACCAACCAGGCCGTCACCGCGATCACCGCCGCCGCCAACGGCAACGACACTTGCAGCACGCGCCGCGCCGAACGCAAGCTGATGGATAGCAGGACGATGATAGCCAGCGCACCCAGCAAGGCGTTCTTTGCCGCTTCGTGCCGGTAGTCACGGAACATCTGCCCGGATTCCAGCTTCATGTCGAGCAGAACGAATGCTGTCCCCGACTCGTGGCGGATGCCCTGCTCGATCCCGGGCGCATCTTTCACACCCCGCAACGGCAGCATCAGCGACCAACCGCCGTCGCGCTGCACGAGAAAAGTATCGAGCTTCAAGCCCAGACTACTGCCCTGCAAAGCATCACGATCGAGCAGTTGCTGCTGCTTCGCCAAGGAGAATTTGAGCGGAAATTGCGCAAAGACCTGCGCACGAAACGGCAAATTACGCAGCGCTTGTTTCAAATTCGCTTGCGCGACAAACACATTCGGCAAAGCAGCCTGCCGTGATTGTTGGGCGTATCGGCTAGGTAGCGGCGGCGTATCGAATCCTTCCAGCAAATCCCGCTGCTGCAGTTTGCGCAAGATGCTCGCGAACTCTTCTCCCCGGCGCAACACGCTTTCCTGATCGCCACCTTTCAGTACCAGCATGTAGCGCACATCCGGCGCCCCCATGTCGCGGCGCAACTGCTCATCCAGCGCCAGCGATTCTTTCGACACCGGGCTCATGCTATTCAGGTTGTCGTTCCAAAGTGAATCGCGCTTGAACGCAAGAAACACGACGGCCACTACCATCGCGGCGAGCAGAACGAGACGCGCGCGCGGCGCCCTGCGGACCAGCGCCATCAGCGCACCGCTGAAACGTGTCGAAGCATGTACGGAGAATCCCGGCGGCAGCAGATGCGGCAGCACTAAGCGCGTCGTGCTCACCGCGACGATGAGACCGGCGATGGAGAACAAGCCTAGCTGAGCCAATCCGGTGAAGCCGGAGAACAGCATGGCGGAAAAGCCGCAGATCGAAGTCAACACACCCAAGCGCAACGTCGGCCAGATACGCCGCAACGTGGTCTGCGGCGTACCGTTCTGCTCGATCTGGGTGAACAGGTAGATGGCGTAATCCACACCCTCGCCGATGAGCGTGACGCCGAAACCGAGCGTAAGGCCATGCACGCTGCCGAAAAACACACTCACTGCCGCCACTCCGGCCAACGCCCCGCTCACCACCGGAAACAAACCGAGCGCCAGCACGCGCGGTGAACGGTAGAGCAACAGCAACATGCTCGCCACCAGCAAGGTGGCGATGAGTGATAACCGCCAGGCATCGTCGCGTATCGACGCACGCGACTGCACCGAGAACACACCGGGGCCGGTCATCCGCACTTTTGCCTCTGTCGCCTGTGGCGACTCTTTCCACGCACTGTCGAATGCAGCCTGGATCGCCAGCACAGCCCGTTCCTGCGCATCAAGATCGTTGCCTGCCCCTTTGGTGTGCGCCAACAACATGGCGCGCGTGCCATCGTGCGAAAACCATACGTCGTCCTGCAACGACGGGTGCGCCTGCCCCCCCAATTGTTCCAATAGATGGATCAATTCACCGCTTGGATCTTCCGGCAGCACGCGTTGCGCCATGCCGCTCATCGGCGTACCCAACAGATCGAGATAACGCGACAGACTTTCCCGGAAACCCTCGGCGGTGAAGTGTTCCGGCGTGACGGCATCGCTCAACAGATAACGGTTGCGCCATAGCAGATCGAAATCCTTTTCCATGCCGACTTGTTCGCCGTTGTTCACCGCCACCAACTCAGGCGAGGTGCGCAAGGTCGCCGCCATCTTCTTGCTGAGCTGCGCCAGTACCGGTGCCGGTGCCCCTTCCACGCCGACCAGGATCAGGCGCGACACCACGCCGTCGCGCAGCTGATCCACCATGATCTTTTGCGTCGGTGTCGGGTCGCGCGGCATGAATGCAGACATGTCGGCAGTGAACCGGGAGCGGCTGATGACCAGCACGCAGGCGGCAACAAAAACCAGCCAGACAATGACCGCTATGCGCTTGCGCAGATTCATGGCGAATCCCCGGTCACCGTCATCATCGCGTGGTCACCGCTGGGTTCACTGGTTTCGATACCGGTCACATGCGCACCGTTTCCGGAAATGACGATCTCGCTCAACACCTGGCGTGTTCGTTGCTCAAGAGGCACCAATTGCATACTCCATCTAGTTGCATTGCCCTTCAGCTTGACCTTATAGAAACGCTGCAAGGTGGGCAAGTCGCCAGCCAGTGTGGAACGGATGCTCTCCACAAACGCCCATACCGCAGGATATTCCTGCAACACCAGCGTGCGCTTGATGTTGCGCGAGGGATTGTCGATAGTGAGCACGCCCTGATCCAGTATCAGGCTCTCGGCCTTGGGCTTGAGTGTGTGTTTTTCCAGATGGTCGGGAGCGCGAAACGACAAGGTGCCGGAAAAATCCAGCGGTGCGATCAATACCGCAAGATACTTGCGCTCCTTGAATCTTCCCTGCGAACTTTGCACCTGTGCCAGGCTCTGCATCAGTTGCGGCAAACCCCACTCTTCGGGGTTTGCACCACCCCCGGACTCTGCCTGCGCGACGCCGCAAGCAAGGCACAGCAACAGAGACAAGAACCGCATCATCATTTCCAGAAGTCGTAGAAGTTGAACCAGTTATAGGGAGCGATGCGGCAATAGTGTTCTATGCGCTCCACATAGCGCTGTTGCGTCTGACGGATCAGTTCGTTGCGTGGCAGATCGGTATTCCCCATGTCCGCCAGCTCTTCAAAGTACAGATCGTATCGATTGCCGCCGCGATATGCACCAACCATCAGCAGCACCGGACATTTCAACATGTAAGCCATGCGAAACGGCCCGCTGGGGAATTTCGCCGTCTCTCCCAAGAAATCCCAGGTCACGTTCGCGCCGCCGTGCTCCAGACCACGATCGGCCAGGATGCCGATGAATTCGCCACGCTGTAGCGCCTGCTCCACCCTGAGCATGGAATCCACCTTGCCCAGACCGATTACCTGCTGCGACAAGGCGGGGTTGATCGCCTTCAATACCGAATTGAGTTTGCGCGCATTCTCTTCATACATCACCACGCTGGCTGGCGGCCCGTCGATCTCGTCGGCATAGGCGCGCGTGATCTCGAAACTGCCGAGGTGTGCTCCAAGCAGGATGCAGCCGCGCCTGTTGCTGATCATCTTCAGCGCCGCTTCATCCAGATGCGCCCGCACATCGAACTTGTCAAAGCGACCGTTCAGCAGGAACACACGATCCAGGATGGTCGAAGCAAAGGTGTGGATGTGCCGGAAGCCGTCACTGATGCGCGGCACACGCCCCAATACCTTGCGCAGATATTGTTTCGAAGCGGTGCGCGCCGCACCTGCGAACAAAAAGAAATACAGGCAGATCGGATACAGGAAAAACCGTGCGATCCGCCGCCCGAGCGTGAGCGCGACCCACACGATGAAACGAATCGCCAGCGTATTGCTGCGCTCCGGCTTGGCTACCCACTCCGGATCGGCCTGTTTGGCTGCTTTATCGTTAGACACAGGTCGTTGCACTGACAGCTCCCGTTAACACCATGACGCCGGCAACCGCGCACTGAAACTCTATCGTGCCCTGTGCCGAGCGCACATAGCCGATCTCGACGCAGTCGCCCGGTCGCGCCGGTTGCAAAAACTTCGCCGCCTTGACCTTGCACGACTCAAAGCGCGCGCCCTCGGCCAGCTCGATGCGAAGCAAAACCTCGGCCAGCAACAACGCTCCCGGAATGATGGGGTTGCCCGGAAAGTGACCGGCCGCTGTCGGGTGGTCGGCGGCAAAATTCAACGTCAGCTGGTTCATCTCTTCGCGCAGCGCTCCATCAATTGCACAAGCGCTTCGCGCGTCAGCTTGCCGGTGGTGTTGCGCGGCAGGGCATCGACGAAATACAGAGGCCGCGGCAGGAACACCGCATCCACGCTATTGCGCAAAACACCCAGTATGTCTTCGGCACGCAAGCCTGGGGCCACAACAAAAGCCAGCGGGCGCCTAGTCTCGCCGTTGCTGTCGTCCGGCATGAAAAACACGCCGTCTTTCACGCCCGGCACTTCGTTCAGGTGATGGTTGAGACTGGCCAGTGAAGTTCGCTTGCCCGCGATGTTCACCAGATCGGAGGTGCGTCCGTGCAGTGTGAAGGTGCCGTCCGGGTTGCGCTCAATCACGTCGCTCAGTGTCGCCTCGATCTCGACGTGTCCGCCGCGCACGCGGCTACCTTGTTCATCCTGTCTCATCTCGACTCCGGGCAGCAGATGCCATGCCGAGCCCTCTATGGTGCGGCGGCTTGCCACCATCCCCGCCTCGGTGCAGCCGTATATCTCATACAACGGTGCGGAAAAACTCGACTCGGCTTCAATGGCAAGCAGTGGCGCCAGATGTGCGGTAGCACAAAGCAGGAACTCGACCGCAGGCAGTTCGACAACGCCGGACAGTAGGGTACGCAAATGCACCGGCGTGGTGATGAGACTGCGCGGTTGCGGCAAAGCAGCCAGTTGCGCACTGATGTCAGCGGGGTAGAACGGTCTCTCGGCGACCAGTGCCAGACCGTTCTGCAAGGCCAGCAACATGCACGATTCCAAACCGTACATGTGTTGCGCCGGAACCGTACCCAGCACCGCCATGCCGGAATCCCTGACTATGCCCAGACTCGCCGCCTCGGCTGCGGCACCATGACAAAGGCTGCCCCATGTTTTTGAATGTGCGACCGGCTGACCGGTCGAGCCGGAGGTGAACACCAGCGCGGCGAGTTGTTCTGCCGGAACATCCGGAACTGCGCTTGCTCCTTCTCCTATCGCAGTCGAATGCGGATAATGCAGCACATCGACACCTTGAAGATCCACCTCGCCATCGGCGAGACAATACATGTCCGGGTAGCGCTGGCGCAGGCGCGCCACGAAATCGGCGGTGTAATTGGGCGGCAGCAGGCTGATCTGCCCGCGTAACAGCGCCGCCGCAAAACCGACCGCGAAATGGTAACGGTCGGTGCAGAGATTCAGGATGTGGCCCTTGTCCGGGAGCAGTTGCGCCAAACTTGATACATCGTGCAAATACTGCGCAACGCTGATGCGGCCTCCGGCGCTGTACGCGAAGACGCTATCGGGATCGGTGTGTTGTACGAGCGGGATCGCTGCCATGGATCGGTAGTCTCAGCGTTTGTCGGCCTTCTTTGGCGCCGCAAAATCCTTGGTATACACCTCGATCGCTTTCAGGATAGAGGTCTTCGGATGATTGGGGAAACGTGCCGTACGGTAGAGTTTCTCGGCGATGAACATCAGCGCCAGCAACGGCAAATTCAGCACGTTGATGAAAAATGACCACGCGGCAATCGGCGCAAAAACGTATAACAGCAGCGAAGTGCATAGTTGCAACGTGAAGAATACACACCATGCGATCGTCACATGGCGCGTGTAGGCAACGACCTCCGGTTTCAATTCGCCATTGATGCGGCGCGATATCTGCGCGATGAGAGGTTCTTTACCCTTCACCAAGGTGCGCCCGAACAACCACAGCAGGAACAGGTTCAGCGTGGCATTCGATAGACCGTTCACCGCCAGCAGCCCGATACGGCCGTGATTCCCGGCAACGAGAAAGTACACGACAGCGACAATGATCAGCATCAACATCGGCCACCATCTTTTACCGACCGTGCGAAATGCGACCCAGGCCGCGATCCCCAGCAACGGGGCAAACACGAACAGCAGCTTCCAGGTCTCGATCTCTTGCTTGAGGATGAAAGCGTGCAGCAGAACCGGATAGCCGATGAACGCCAGCACGAGGATTATCTTGCCCAAACGCCCCATGTCACGCTTTCAGGATATGGGCAGGCGGCAGGTATACTCCCGCAGATTGCCGGTTAAAGGATTGCATGATGAGCGATGAGAGAGCCCGATCCGGCGCAAATTTTACTGTGTTGCTATGCAAGGTGGATTCCCGATGATTCACGGGTCGGCATTCTACTCTGAATTGCTCCGCCCCGCCCTGCCAGCCCCCTGTCGGACGCTCGTTTTTGCGCACATCGCCGCAAATTTTCGGTTAGCATTCGCGCATCTAATTGCGCGACACTGAAACGACCCCATGTCCATCCGAACCAACGAAGTACCCGAACATATCGTCCGCGCCCCGCATCCCCCGCTCACCGAATATTACAAACGCGAAGAAGACCGCCGTGAATGGGTCGGTGAACAATTTGACAAGACCGCGCAGGATTACGACCGCATCGAGCGCATCCTCGGGCTCGGCACCGGCTCTTCATATCGCCGCAAGATGCTCGAATTTGCGGGATTGAAGCCCGGCATGTGCGTGCTGGATGTCGGCATGGGAACGGGTTTGGTGGCAAAACAGGCGGTGCGGTTGGTGGGCGACGCCAGCCTCGTGACCGGCGTCGATCCCAGCCCGGGCATGATCCGCAGCGCCAAATTGCCGAACGGCGTCACCGTCATCGAAGGCCGCGCCGAATCGATCCCGTTGCCGGATGGAGGCTACGATTTTCTCAGCATGGGCTACGCGCTACGCCATGTATCGGACATGTCCCTCGCGTTCGCGGAATTCCACCGCATGCTGAACCCGGGCGGCAAAGTGTGCATCCTCGAGATCACCCCGCCTAAGGGAAAGATCGCCACTTCATTGCTCAAGGGTTACTGCAAACATATCGTTCCTGCACTGGCAAAGTTCGTCGCCAAGGACAAAGATACCGCACAACTTTGGCGATATTACTGGGACACCATCGAAGCCTGCGCCGCACCAGAGAAGGTGATGAACACATTGAAGAGTGCAGGTTTCATAAACGTGCGCCGCACGGTGGATGTGGGAATGTTCTCGACTTATCTGGCGGACAAACCGCAATAAGATCAGCTGACCGCGCGCTTCAGCGCCTGGAAGAATTCCTTTTCATGCTCGGCCTGACCTTGCAGCATCTCGGCCAATCTCTTAGGCTCGAACGCTTCGCGGCCTTTGATCATGCGCGTAGCCTTCAGCGCAAATTCGCGCCAGCCATCACCGATCTCGTTCATGCGCTCTGCCAGCACTGCCAACTCTGCGATGCCAGTGATCTGCGCGGCTTCCTGCAGGAAGGCGGCATACAAAAAACGGAATCCACCGCCACCGGTGCCGATCTCTTCCTGCATGCGCACGATGTGGCCGACGTAGTTGAGGTTGAGCTTGTCGGTAGGATCGAGTTTGGCCACCCTGCGCGCCAACATGCGGATGCCGCGCACGCCGGCGATGGGGACGGGGCCGAGCATGATGCGTGTTGTTTTTCTGACCGCACGGCATACCGCTTCTGGCGTCACTATTTTCTGGTTGATCTCTTCCGGGTAATAAAGCAAACCCTTGGGCGCCATCAGGCCGGTGGCGAAGCGCGCCTTTTGTAGAGAAGCGGCATCGCAACGTTGCGGCTCTTCGGTCACGGGATCACTGATCAGATAGTCATCGCCTTGCTTGCCGTACACGATCATGTTGTGTGCGTTGAAGTGGAAACGCATGTCAGCGGGAAAATAGGGCAACCAGAATGCCGAGGTTTGGATGCCGACGATGCGCCCCAGCGCCAGCAATTCATCGAGGCGCTGCATGCCTCTGGCCGGATCGCGGAAGGTCTCGAAGCGGAAGCGCATCTGGAACGGCTTGACCATGCCCTTGAGGATGAACTTGGGCGGCATGCGATAGGCGATGAGCGGAAATCCCGCGAACTTGATGAAGGGCAGGTAGGCGAAGGACATCGCCGAAGACAGGCCGAAAGCCATCGCCTCAGACACGGGCGCGCCGTGGTGGGTGAGCATGGCCGAAGCGACGCCGCTCTCGCAGTGCGCCGCGTGGTGGTGCTTGTAGTTTTCGATGAGCATGTTCATGGCAGCTTCTTCAGTTGCTCGACGCTGATGCCCATCACGTCGGCATAACGTTGCAGAATGTCCTGCGACAGTTTGGCGAAACGGTGCGGCTGGAAGTGACGGCGGATGCGCCATTGCCAGAAGCCGGTGACCTGTGACAGTTGCGGCAGATCGAGGCGTTGCGCATACATCCAGTATTCCAGCGGTGAGGTCTGTCCTGCTTCGACACGCACCCTGGCTTCGGTGCTCAGCTCATCGATGCGCTCCAGCGCTTGCAGGGTGACGGTCTCGTCAACTTCGCTGCCCGCCGATGGCACGATCACCATGCGTCCGTCTATGTCTCTGGCATACATCGCGCGGCGATGACCGCCCATGGTGCGGTTGCCTTCCTGCGGCACATCGTTCACATCCATCAGACGGCTTCCATGAAGATGAAGCCGCTGGAGAAGCGTCCGCTTTCCGGGATGTACATCAACAGTTTGTGACCCTTCTTGATGCGACCGGAATGGAACAGTTCATCCAGCATGATGTAGGGCGAGGCAGAACCGGTGTTGCCCTTCTCCACCAGGTTGGTGAACCAGTTCTCGCGCGGAATATCCAGCCCTGCAGCGGCCACGCCCGCAGCGACTGGCTCGGCGAAATATTTGGAAGAATAGTGTGGCAGGAACCAATCGATCTTTTGTGCGGCCAGACCGTATTTCTTCACCAGCTCGCGCAGAGGATCGGTCAGGGTGGCGCGGATGACATGCTCGTTGAGCAGCTTCACATCCTGCTTCACCGTGAACACGGAACGCGTCGCCCATTCCTGGGTCGTGAATTGCTGCCAGCCGGTCAGTGTGGCATCGGCGTTCTTCTCTGCGCCCGAATACATGCAGGCTGGAAGTTCATGCGCGGCGGACGATAGTTCGACCCATTCCACTTTCAGGCTGAGCGGGCCGCTCGGTTTGTCTTCCAGCAACACCGCACCCGCGCCATCGGAAAGCATCCAGCGCAGGAAGTCTTTTTCGAAGGCGATCTCGGGGCGCTGTTCCAGTTCTTTGACCTTGTGCTCGGCTTCGGCGTCGAAGTTGCGCGCATGCAATCCCAAAGAAGCCAGCTCGGAAGCTACCGCCACAGCACGCTGTGCATCGCCCGCCTTCACTGCAAGGAAGGCATGTTTGAACGCTGCTGCACCGGCCACGCAGATGCCCGCCAGCGACACCACTTCCAGTCGCGGCCAACCTAATGCGCCGTGCACCATCACGCCATGTCCTGGCATCAATTGGTCGGGACGCGAAGTCGCGGTCGCCAGGCAATCGACCTTGCCAACTTCACCCAACGCACGCACTGCCTCGGCCGCCATTTCGGCGTTGGTCATCACCGGCTCGCCGGTGACTCGATCTAGCGCGTAGTGACGATGCAGGATGCCGTTGCTGCGCAGCACGATGCGGCGCGCTTTGGAAGGGATACCGCCGACCATGCCGAGCACTGCCTCCATGTCGTCGTTGCCCACCGGCTCCAGCGGCAGGAACGACGCGGTGCGCGTCAAATAAACATCAGTGCTCATACAGGTGCATCCTCTCCGTGCCCGAACCCGATGGCAGATCGAAGCGCTGTTTCAAGGCTGCGAAGCGCGCCCGCATGAACGGACGCAACAGCGATTGGATGAGCAGACTCAATGGCACCACTGTCAGGATCAGGGTAATCAAAAAAATCACATACAGAATCAGAAACGGATAGCGGCGCAACTCGCCGGGCTCGCCCACAGCGCGCAACAACTTGCCCCACACATAAAAGCTGCGGGTAGCGGCTTTTTCGCTCACCAGCAAGTGAGGATCGGAATCCGCCGCCTTCAATCCGGCAAGAAGCGGCGCGCTGCCGCGCTCTGCGTCATTATGCAATGCATCGCGCAAGGCGAAGCCGAAGCGGCTGGCTGCGCTTATGCTCGCCGCGTCCACGCCGGCCGGGGGCAGGATCTTGAGGAAATCCTTTTTGCCGCTCAACAGCCACAGCGGTGTCGTCCACAAACTGGCCATGGTCGGACTGGGATCGACCAGCGTGACGTTATCCAGCAGGCGCGCACCGCAATCGTCCAGCAGAAGTTTCATCTTCTCCTGTGCCAGCATCCACATGTTACGGCAAGCAATGACCGTGACCACCGGTTTGCCCGCCAGCAGTTTCTTCGCCAGCGGCAGTTTGAGAAAACTGGTGATCGGCTGCGATGGGGCGAGGAACCACACCTGATAAGGCAGGATCACCAAATCGAAATCCTCATCGTCGGTCAACGACAGTGGCTGCAATGATGACGGAACCATGTGCGCCGATTCCGGAAAAGCATCAAGAAAACTGAAAAAACCCCACGGGAACGGGAACGGCTTGACCGGACGCAAGGACTCGATATGCACGGCGATACCGCCGTCCTGCTCCAGCGGAGCGACGATGCGCTTGGTGATCTCGGTGAGCTGCCCGGTCTGTGAGTAGCCTAATACCAGTACGCGCTTGATCGGGCGAGATATCGATGCTTCGTTCGTATTCAATGCAGCCACGCAACTATTTGGGGTAAATTGAAAAACATGGTTTGGATTCTACCATCCAGCCCTTTGCTCACCAAGGTTTGACTGGCCCGCACGGCGTACCTGCAAGCCCGTTGCCTCAAGGCGCATATGGGTAAGACCAGAGGCGAACAACTCCCCCTTGGGGGCGTCGACGAAATCGCCGCCCTCTACTGTTGCGGGACGCAAACGCAGCCAGTTCGTAGAACCGCCATCCATCTCCTCGACCCAACCCAGCAGCAATCCGTCGCTCCACGCTTGCGCTGATGCCAACCTCAACATGGCTTGTGGATCGGCACCCGCAACAAAACAGGCGCTGCCATTCCAGGACAACCGAGCCGCCAGCAAAGCCAGCAACTGGCTCGGCTGTGTCTGCAAAAATGCCAGCGGCATGGGCAGATCATCGCGCAATTGGTCAAGGACGACTGCCGTTGCCGCGTGGGTGCCGCGGCAGCTGCCCAGCCATATCTGTGCATCCTGTGGCAATGCTCCTTCTCCCGCATCCGCCATGCAATGCAGCGCGCCATATAGTCCCAGTTCCGCCCAAATGCCTATGCGCCGGGGCTTGGCGCCCAGCATCTGCGCCAATCGCTCGCGCCAGTCTGCCGGTGGCGGGGTGGCGATGCAGCGTCCGGTGATGGCAAAAGTCTTCATGCTCGCTCCAGCACGACTGTCGCGTGGCTACCGCCAAAGCCCAGTATCGTCGCCATGACATGGCGCACAGATTCCGGCATTTGTGCGGCAAGACCGACACCCAGACCGGGATCCACAGCATGCACATATTGCGGCCACACGCCCTGCTCCAAACAAGCGGTCAGCAGAGTGATCTCCGCCGCGCCGGATGCACCCATGGTGTGCCCCATCGCCGATTTGAGTGAGGCCAGAGGCGGCACGCTGTCAAACGCGTTGCGCAAGCCTTGCGCTTCGACTGCGTCGTTGCCAGGGCTGCCGGCAGCCTGCACCTTGATCAGATCAATCACGTCTGTTTTCAGAGCGCATGCTTCCAGCGCACGCTGGTACATGCTCGCCACCGCCACCTCGGAAGCACCGGTGGGCTGGCTGCCATCGATCACGTTGGCTCCGCCTTTGAACTTCCACTGCGCTGTCTCCTGCGTGGACAGTCGCAATGCAGCGACCGTCTCGCCCAACACAAGACCGTCGCGATCTATGCCGAAGGGTTTGCTGCCAGTGGAAGACAGCAACTGTAAGGCCGCGAATCCTCCCGGCGTCAACTTATTGTCCAGTTCGATGCCCAATACCAGCGCCTCTTCCGCTTCACCTGTAGTTAGCAACGCATGTGCCGCAAGTAATGCATTCAAGCTGGATGTGCAGGCGGTGCTGATCACATATACCGGCCCCGACCACTCCAGCCAGCCAGCGACCTTATCGGAGAACTCTCCATGATCGGTTTGTGGCGCACCCTGCTCCACCGCGCCGATGTCGAACGATGAGGTGGCGATGAACAATACGCCATCTCGATGATCCAGTGCGCCTGCCTCGGCGGCAACGCGTCGCACCAGTTCGCGCGCGCGTTCGTTCCAGTCGGTTCGTATATAGGGGATGGTGTAGTACGGGAAGCGTCCTCCCAGTTCGCCAGGCAGAACGCAGACGCTTGTGGCAACGCCGCCTTGGCGCATCGATGCCAATGAATCTGTCACGTTCAGACCCAGCGCACAGGCCAACCCCCTACCCGATAGGTAGACCGGCTTCATACCTTGCGATGCTTGTGCAGATGCTCGGCCAAGGCCAGGAGCGAAACGAGGGCGCGGCGCGTGTCTTTGCTATCCGGCATGCGCACGCCGTATTTCTTCTGGATCGCCATGGATATCTGCAAGGCATCCAGCGAGTCCAGCCCCAATCTGGATTCGTCACCGAACCAAGGCTCATCGTCGCGCAAGCCGTCGGCTGGCTCATCCTTATCCACTGCGGCAAGGATGACCACCTTGAGTTCGGCAAGGAAAGCGTTGTCGTTATCGTTCATGGGTTGGGCACACCCGCCGGACGGCAGGCGCGCGGGTCACTTGGCGCGATGTTGCTGGATGTGGGCACTCAGACTGCGCAGCGAGCTGAAGATCTTGCTATTGTCCGCATCGTCGGATTTGAGCTGCACACCATAGGTCTTGGAGATCGCCAGCGACAATTCGAGGATGTCGATGGAGTCCAGCCCCAAGCCTTCACCATACAACGGCGCCTCCGGATCGATCTCGTCTGCCGAGACTTCAAGATTCAACGAGGTGACGATGAGTTGTGCCAACTCTTTCTCTTCTGCGCTTGCTGCCATGATGCTCCCTGTCATTTATTTCACGGGGCGCATTTTACCTCATTCGCAGCGGTTGTTTTTCAGATCATCGCGCCGTTGATAGAGATGATCTGACCGGAAATGTAGGCAGCCTTGTCGGAGGCGATGAAAGCCACCAGATCGGCGACTTCCTCCGGTTTGCCCGCGCGGCCGACAGGTACGAGGCGCTTGATGGCATCCTTGTCGAACACGTTCTCGGTCATGGCCGATTCGATGATGCCGGGGGCGACAGCGTTGACGGTGATGCCACGGCTGGCGACTTCCAGCGCCAGTGATTTTGTCGCGCCGTGCAGACCGGCTTTGGCGGCCGCATAGTTGGTCTGTCCGCGATTCCCCGCGATCGCCGCCACCGATGAAATATTGATGATGCGTCCCCATCGCTTGCCTATCATCGGCAACAGCAGCGGCTGTGTCACGTTAAAGAAGCCGTTGAGCGAAACATCGATAACCTTGTGCCATTGCTGCGCGTTCATGCCCGGCATCACGGCATCGTCATGGATGCCCGCATTATTGACCAGCACCTGAATCACACCTTCTGCCAATATGGTTTGCAGGGCGTTCAATGTTTGCTCGGCATTCGCCACATCGAAGCTGACCGCCTGTGCGCTGCCGCCGTCGGCTGCTATCCCGGCAACTGTCTCTTCCGCCCTGTGCAAACCGCTGTTGGCATGCACGTAGACGTGATAGCCGTCCGCCGCAAGCTTGCGACAGATCTCAGCACCGATGCCACCGCTACCCCCTGTCACCAGCGCCCGCTTCATATTCCCGCCTTGTCTGCATCCAGCACGACGGTTGCACGCCCGCTCATCACCCTGGACGATCCGGCATGGATGCTGAATTGATAGATGACCCGCGCTTCGTCGCCCATGATTTTCTCCGCATCGACGATGAGATCGTCGTCGATGTCGTCCAGACGCATCTTGTCGCATGCAACATCACGCAGCGCCACCAGATAACCCGCGCGCGGCTTCTTGCCGAATTTCGCATCCCACGCGCCATGCACCGCCATCGCCTGCGCGGCATACTCGATGCCGCACAAAGCGAGCAACACATCGCCGGAGCGCAGTGGATTGTCGGCTGCCCGGTGTGTGCTGGTGATGCAGCGTATGTGCTGTGCATCGCATTCCAGCACCCCGTCCAGCAGACACATGCTGCCCGCATGCGGAATGACACTGGCGATCTTTGATCTGTCGGCTAGCACGGTAGCACGCGAACCTTCAAATGATTGTCGTCGAAGCAGGCGATACTGATCTGCACCGGTTTGCCTCTGGCCAAGGCTGACAGCAACGGCAGGCAACGTGCCGCAGGTACACCGCGTCGCAACGCTTCAAGACCGGCATCCTGCATCGTAGTTTCCTGCGCTTTGCCCGACACGAAATCCACTTCGATTGCGGCCAGCGATCTCTCGCCTTGCCGTGGCGTCAGGATGAGCGCCGCACCAAAGGATGCGGTGATCGGCCGTACCGTGTGCAATGGCTCCGGGTAAGAATGATCGTATGCGATCAAAGCGACGGTCGCCTCGTCTACCGTCACCTGTGTCGCTGATTCCAGCAAGCCTGCGGCAAAACTGGCGTCATATGCGCACAGACTGGTCGATGGCTCATGCGAATCTGCCGCGATGCACCAGTAACCTGCGGCTGCATTGTGTACAGAGTTATGAAAGCGGGTCGGCGACACTTCGCGCGGTGCAGTTGCCAGAATACTATTGATGGCGTGCACGTTGTCGTTATCGCCACCAGACGAAGTGAATACCGTCGCTGCAGTCCGGGTATCGCGCCCGGCCAGTTGGAACGCCTCCTGGCCAACAGCCAGCGCAAGTTTGATCGGCACGCCAGCTCGGCGGCGCTCGGCGGCGGGCAGCATATCGCTGGCGCGCAAGTTCGTCGGAGTTGCGATATATGCCGCCTCCGCAGCCAGCACGGCACGGCTTGCAGGCCAACCCTCCAGACCCGGGCCGAGCAATCCTATCCCTTCAACGTAGAGACGCATCACACCGGCCTCCCCAGCACCAAGCTGCAATTGCTGCCGCCGAACCCGAAGGAGTTGCTCAGCACATGATCGATTTTCCCGCTGCCGTTCTCGATGCGGTAATTGATGGATAGGGCAGGATCGAGCCTCTGCGTATTCACGCTACCCGGCACGAATCCATGTTCGATCGCCAGCATGGAGATGGCGGCCTCAGTGATCCCCGCCGCGCCCAGCAGATGTCCCGTCCAGCCTTTGGTCGAACTGCACGGCACACGATCGCCAAACACATCCGCGACCGCTTTCCCTTCACTGGCATCGTTCGATTTGGTCGCTGTGCCATGCAGATTGATATAGTCGACATCGCTCGCTTTGAGACCGGCGGCATCCAGCGCACGCTGCATCGCCAGCTTCGCCCCCAGTCCTTCCGGATGCGGGGTGGACATATGGTAGGCATCCGAGCTTTCGCCGACGCCCAGAAGCAACATTTCGTTCGCCGCTGTAGCGCGTTCGAGCAGCACAAATCCTGCTCCTTCGCCGACCGAGATGCCGTCGCGGTCTGCATCGTAAGGTCGGCATGGAAAACGCGAGACCAGACCCAGCGAATTGAAACCGTACAGCGTGCTCAGACACAGACTGTCGACACCACCGACCACGGCCGCATCACATACGCCCGCCGCCATCATGCGCGCCGCATTGGCGAACACTTTGGCGCTCGAAGAACAGGCAGATGAAACGACAAAAGAAGGCCCGGTCAGCCCCAGAAAGTGGGTGACGAACCCGGCCAGAGAATAGGAATTCTGCGTTTCCGCATAATGGAAATCCTCAGGCAAAGCACCAGTCTGGGAATCAAGATGGCGATAGGCTAATTCGGTTTGTAGTATGCCGGAGGTACTGGTACCGAGGAACACACCGATACGCGCCTTGCCGTATTTCACTTTGATCTTTTCGACCCCATCGATGAAGCCATCCTGCTCCAGACACAGCTGCGCCAGACGGTTGTTGCGACAATCATAGGCGGACAGATCGGAACGCACACGACATGAATCCAGCACCCCCATCTTGCCAATGTACGTTTCCAGATCGACATCCTCGAACGCGCACGGAATCAATCCGGAACGTCGTGATTGCAATGCATCTATCGTGGCCGTTGCCCCGAGCCCCAGACTGTTCGCGAGTGCAAGGTGAGTGATGGCTAAAGGTTGCAAGATGTAGTTCGCTGTATTAACGATGGAGACGCACTGCCCATGCGGTCGATTCTAGCATAAGCCGCGCCACTCAATCCCTTGCCACCAGCGGCGTCTGCGTGTTGCGTATGGTCTTGTATGCCTGATAGTTCCAGGAAAAAGAGATGCCGGTACTGAACAGACTGCGCGTATTGCGGAATGTCTTGATCCCGCGCACAAGTGACGAGCGCAACGATGACACTTCGGCATACGCCTCCAGCAAGCCCTCATATGCATCGCGTGCGGTCATGCCGTTCATCTGGAACACCGGCTCGAAAATCGTGTAGTGCCGCCAATCTTCCGGATAGTTGGTCAGCAGCAGACGTTTCTCTTCCACCATCTGCTTGTAGAACGCCGTTCCCGGCAAGGGTGTCTCCAGCGTCATCTGCACCGCATCGATCTCGTTCTCCAGCACAAAATCGATGGTGCGCCGGAAGGCGTCCCTGTTCTGTCCCTCGGTCCCGAAGATGAAGCAGCCAACGATCGCGATACCGTGATCGTGGATCTTTTTGATCGCATCGCTGAAATTGCGCGTATTGGGACGCAGGTTGACCGACTTGTGCATGGAATCGATAGTGGCCGCATCCAGCGATTCAAACCCGATCAGCAGCCCTTTACAACCGCTGCGTTGTGCCGCCTTCAACACATCATCATGCTCGACGATGTTGAGGCAAGTCTGCCCACCCCACTCCTTGTTGCAATCCGCCATCCGATCGAACAGCTCTTTCGCCCGCTTAATGTATCGCGGCCCCTGACCGACGATGTTGTCATCCACAATGAAGATGCGCTTGGATTTGATGGAGTTGATCTCATCGATCACGCTGTCGATGTTTCGCACACGGTAACGTGAACCGTTGAATGCCGTTACTGAACAGAAATTGCAGTTGATCGGGCAGCCGCGCCCGGTCTGTATGGTCTCGACAAAATATTTCCCCTTGAGCAGATCACGGCGCGGCACCAGCAGGTTTTCAACCTCAGGCGGTTCGCACATCCGGTACACCTTCTGCATCTGTCCGCATTCAAAATCTTCCAGCAGCTTCGGCCAGATGTTCTCGCCTTCGCCTACGACGACCGCATCGGCATAACGCAATGCTTCTTCCGTCATATACGAAACGTGGATCCCGCCCATCACTACCGGAATGCCGCGTTGGCGGAAACGCGTTGCGATCTCGTAGGCGCGCGGCGCCAACGGTGTCATGCAGGTGATCCCGACCAGATCGACCGGCGCATCGAAATCCAGATCTTCCATGGCCTCATCGACGATCTGCACATCATAGTGTTCCGGAGTGTAGCGGGCGATGATGGCTAGATTGAGGGGAGGTAGCGCCAGCACCTTGATATTGGAATGCAGGCTGTCCTTGTACGCCGGATTGATGAGGAGGATTTTCTTCATGCACACTTTCCTTAAATTTTTCGCCTGCCTTTGGCACGAAGCATATCAGAAATCAGTCATTTCCCAGTTGGCAGGCAATGCAGGATTTCTTTTAAACTTACAAAGAAAAAAGCCCAACACGAGGTTGGGCTTTTTGCTTTATAAGGAGTCTGACGATGACCTACTTTCACATGCGTAATGCACACTATCATTGGCGCGAAGTCGTTTCACTGTCCTGTTCGAGATGGGAAGGAGTGGGGCCAACTTGCTATGGTCGTCAGACAT